>Ga0206923_1054_pt1 | contig 25224 bp, 19 predicted proteins | sample Alteio_BWOrgHeat_64_FD_152961 | JGI IMG/M metagenome (GOLD analysis project Ga0206923, IMG submission 152961) | Enriched cells from forest soil in Barre Woods Harvard Forest LTER site, Petersham, Massachusetts, United States -... | ecosystem: Environmental > Terrestrial > Soil > Temperate forest >...
TGTATTTCGCGGGCCTACCGGTAATGCGGGCATGCTTAGCTCACAACACAGCCAGTGTTTCGAGAATTGGTATGCCAACTGCCCGGGCTTAAAAGTGGTTGTACCATCAAACCCCGCAGATGCTAAAGGCTTGTTAAAATCATGTATAATTGATCCCGATCCTTGTATTTTCATGGAATCTGAATTAATGTATGGCGATAAAGGCGAGGTACCAGAAGAAACTTATTATATAGAAATTGGCAAGGCCGCCGTAACCAAACAAGGTACAGATGTAACATTAGTTGGTTTTGGCAAGATCATGAAAGTGGTTAACGCCGCTGCAGCCGAACTGGAAAAAGAAGGCATCAGTGCCGAGGTTATTGATCTGCGTACCGTTCGTCCCATTGATTATGCTACCGTTATTGAGTCAGTTAAAAAAACCAATCGCTTGGTATTGGTTGAAGAAAGCTGGCCATTAGGCTCTATAGCTACCGAAATTGCCTTTAAAGTACAAAAAGATGCGTTTGATTATTTAGACGCACCCATACTGCGCATTATGGGTGGTGATGTACCCCTTCCCTATGCCCCAACCCTGATACAGGAATACCTGCCAAACCCTGAAAAGGTGATCAAGGCGGTTAAAGAGGTGATGTACGTTACCAAGTAATTGTAATTGATATTTGGAGAGCATGTTATGAAACTAACGGGCTTTCTTGTTTTTATCCAGCACGTCATTGCAAGGATTAATAATGTTCTCTAATTAATATTCTTAAACAACGCTTCCAAAAACTCTCCCGTTATTTCAATATGTGGGATATGCTTACAATTATCAAACTCCACCAGTTTACAGCCGGATATTTTTTTAGCGGTTTCGGGGCCCAGTAGTTTATATTGGCCATGTTTGGCTTGTTCTTCGGGTTTTAACAGTGCTTTGCCTACAATTGTATTGTCTTCCTTACCAATGAATAATACAGTCGGCACTTTTATCAGTCCAAATTCATAGCAAACAGGCTGCTCATATATCATCGCGTAGGTTAATGCTGCCACCTTTGCATAAGGCGGAAAATTAACACTTTTATTTACCCCCGACGCTATTTTAACCAGGTAATCGTAATCCGGGCTCCATTTCATAAAATAGGAGGTTTCATAATATTTTTTTACGCTTTCATAGGTAGTTTTAAGTTCGGTTTGATACTCTTCGTCAACAGTTACATAAGGCACAAAGGTATGGTAGTCTTCCAGCCCTATAGGGTCTTCCAGTAATAGTTTATTTACCATTTGCGGGTACATTAATGTAAACCTTGTTGCCAGCATACCACCCATAGAGTGCCCTAGCAGCGTTACATTTGATATGCCTAAATTATCCAGCAATTGCTTATTAAACCGGGCCAGTAAAAAAAAGCTATAATGAATAAGTGCTTTTGATGATTTGCCAAAACCAACCTGGTCGGGCACTATAACACGATAGCCTTTTGCAGTAAGCGCGCTGATCACATTCGTCCAGTAATAACCGCCAAAGTTTTTGCCGTGAAAAAGCATAACCGTTTTACCATTAGCATTTGCCGGCTTAACATCCATATAAGCCATGCGGATATCCTGCCCTTCAACCCGCAAGGGTAAAAAACTTACCGGGTAAGGATACTTTACATTATCAAGGGTTATGGATAGGGTATCTTGAGCCGATGCTTTAAATAGCCCGGCAGCTAAAAATAAGATCAGTAAAATATTTCGCTTCATATTTCAATTACAAGCAGCGTGGTTAAAAAGTTTGCGTATTCCGGAATTTGAAATCTTAAATATCTATGGTTTTTACTCCCCTTTAAGGAGTTGGGGGACTTACATATTCCTCCTATACTGCCCGCCAACCTCATACAACGCGTGTGATATTTGCCCTAACGAACAATACTTGCAAGCCTCCATCAGGCTTTCAAAAATATTCCCGTTTTTAATGGCGGTTTTTTGCAGATCCTTTAATAATGCCGGAACTTTATCGGCATTGCGTTCCTGGAATGCCCGCAGCGTACTGATCTGGTATTGCTTTTCTGCTTCTGTAGCGCGTATTACTTCGGAAGGGGTAATAGTGGGTGAGCCTTTTTTATTGAGGAAGGTATTTACGCCAATTATGGGGTACTCGCCGTTATGCTTTAATGTTTCGTAATACAGCGATTCTTCCTGTATTTTGCTGCGCTGATACATGGTTTCCATCGCGCCTAAAACCCCGCCACGCTCATTGATGTTTTTAAACTCGGTTAGTACGGCCTGCTCAACCAGGTCGGTTAACTCTTCAATAATAAATGCGCCCTGTATAGGGTTCTCATTTTTAGCCAGGCCCAATTCGCGGTTAATAATTAATTGTATAGCCATTGCCCTGCGTACCGATTCTTCCGTAGGGGTGGTAATGGCTTCGTCATACGCATTGGTATGCAACGAATTACAATTATCATAAATAGCGTATAAAGCCTGTAAGGTAGTGCGGATATCATTAAAATCAATCTCCTGTGCATGTAACGACCTGCCACTGGTTTGAATATGGTATTTCAATTTCTGCGAACGGTCATTTCCTCCATATTTATTCTTAATGGCTTTGGCCCATATTCGCCGCGCTACCCTGCCAATAACTGAGTATTCAGGATCGATACCATTCGAGAAAAAGAAAGAAAGATTAGGTGCAAAGTCATCAATATGCATACCCCTGCTCAGGTAATACTCCAAATAAGTGAATCCGTTTGATAAGGTAAACGCCAGTTGTGTAACAGGATTAGCCCCGGCCTCGGCGATATGATACCCCGAAATTGATACGGAGTAAAAGTTGCGCACCTTTTCATTAATAAAATATTGCTGCATATCGCCCATCATACGCAAGGCAAACTCAGTGCTGAATATACAGGTATTTTGCGCCTGGTCTTCTTTTAAAATATCAGCCTGTACTGTGCCGCGTACGGTAGCTATCGCGTGCGATTTTATTTTTTGGTAGATGTCAGGCGGCAAAACCTGGTCGCCGGTTAGGCCCAATAACATGAGGCCCAAACCATCGTTTCCCTCGGGAAGAGCACCTGTCGCCCCCTCTCCTTTGGAGAGGGCCGGGGTTAGGTTGTACTTTGGCCTTTCCAACCCCCTATCCTCATAAACTTCCTTAAACTTAGCCTCTACCAAATGTTCAAGGTTGTTTTTCTTAATATATTTTTCGCATTGCTGATCAATAGCCGCGTTCATAAAAAAGCCAAGCAACATAGGCGCGGGGCCGTTAATGGTCATAGATACCGAAGTGGAGGCATCACATAAATCAAATCCCGAATACAATTTTTTAGCATCATCAAGTGTGGCTATACTAACCCCGGCATTGCCAATTTTGCCATAAATATCCGGCCGCACATGTGGGTCTTCGCCATAAAGTGTAACCGAATCAAATGCTGTTGACAAGCGATGCGCCGGCTGCCCCAACGAAACATAATGGAACCGCTTGTTTGTTCGTTCCGGACCTCCTTCGCCGGCAAACATACGGGTTGGGTCCTCACCCTCGCGTTTTAGCGGAAAAACCCCGGCGGCATACGGAAATTCGCCAGGCACATTTTCTGTGAGAAGCCACCGCAAAATATCTCCCCATGCTTCATATTTAGGTAAAGCTATTTTAGGGATCTTTAATTGGGATAGTGATGTATAGTATAAGGGCTGTTTAATTTCTTTATCCCTAACCCTATAAATAAAATCTTCGGCTTTGTATTTTGCCACTGTTTCGGGCCATTCGGTAAGCAGACGTTTACATTCAGGATGCAGTTGTTCTTCTAAACGCTTTTGTATATCGGCAAGGGCGGCGGTTACCCCCTCTCCTTTGGAGAGGGCCGGGGTGAGGTCTATAACCCCTTTAACCTGCCATAATTGCCGGGCTATGGCGCATTGTTCGTTTACCCATTTAGTATAGGCATCGCTGCTTTCGGCTATTTCTGCCAGATAGCGGGTACGGTCGGGGGGTATAATATATATTTTTTCGCTTTTATCTTCTGTTACGGATGGGGCCCCCGCAAAACCAAGACCGGGAAGTCTTCTCATCAACTCCTCAAAAAGCGTATTCATGCCGGGGTCATTAAACTGTGAGGCCATAGTACCATAAATCGGCAGATCCTCATCCTTAGCATTAAATAGCTGGTGGTTGCGTTTATATTGCTTGCGTACATCACGCAGGGCGTCGGGTGCGCCACGCTTATCAAATTTGTTGAGGGCTACAATATCAGCAAAATCCAGCATGTCAATTTTTTCCAACTGGGTCGCTGCGCCAAATTCAGGGGTCATTACATACAGCGACAGATCGCAATAATCGGTTATCATGGTATCGCTCTGTCCTATGCCTGATGTTTCTACAATAATAAGGTCATATCCTGCCGCCTTGCAGATATCAACCGCCTCCTGCACATGCTTACTCAGCGCCAGGTTTGCCTGCCGCGTAGCCAGCGACCGCATATAAACCCTAGGATCATCGATCGCATTCATTCGTATCCTGTCGCCCAACAGTGCGCCACCGCTTTTGCGCTTACTGGGATCGACTGATATAATAGCTATTGTTTTATCTGTCGCCATTAAAAACCGCCGAACTATCTCATCTACTACTGATGATTTGCCCGAGCCACCCGTACCGGTAATCCCTATAACAGGAATCTGCTTCAAATCACCCGCGGTAGGAGATATTTTTTTTGTATCGCTATTTAAAACACTTTTTTTCGGTAATGTTTGGGTACTTACAAGGCTAAAACCTTCGTTTTCGGCTAAAGTGATCAGGCTGGCTATTGCATGGGCATCTTTTTCTGGAAGATGTTTTAATTCGCCGTTTAAGTGAGTTATGGTTTTAAAGTCGCATTGCTGCAACATGTCATTTATCATCCCCTGCAGGCCCATAGTACGGCCGTCATCGGGCGAGTAGATGCGGGTAATGCCATAGGCCTGAAGCTCCTTAATTTCATGCGGCAGGAAAACGCCGCCGCCACCACCAAATATTTTGATATACCCCGCCCCGCGTTCGGCCAGCAGATCATGCATATATTTAAAGTATTCTATATGCCCGCCCTGGTAACTGGTTAGGGCAATGCCCTGCACGTCTTCCTGTATGGCGCAATTAACCACCTCGAGCGCGCTGCGGTTGTGGCCCAGGTGTATTACCTCGGCGCCGCTGGCTTGCAGTATGCGGCGCATAATGTTTATGGTAGCATCATGCCCGTCAAACAGTGAGGCCGCGGTAACAAAACGTATTTTATTTACAGCTTTATAGGCAGTGCTTTCCATATGGTTATTGGTAATACAACAAAATTAACCAAAATAGTTTAGTAAATACTATGCTTGCATAATAGCACGAATGCTGCAGTTTTTCATAAAAGGGTTCTTTAATATACCGCATATGCGTTATTGATATGCTTTACTAATTACTGGTGATTTGTAATAAACAAAACCTCAAAAAATTAACAACATGAAAAAATCATTACTATTAATGGCCGCAGTTATATTACTGGCTACCGGCGCCTGCAAAAAATCTGATACAACAGCAAACACGTCAGGCAAAAGCACCTGGACATTGGGCGGAACCAGCTACACCACTGTATTTAGCTACCGTAACGTTACCGGCGGAGGCAGCAGCAATACCCTGTTATCTTTTTACGATAGCATACCATCGGGCTCAAATCCGAATGTTAATTCGGTAAATTTTACCTTTAATACAGCACCTACCGCCAGCGGAACATATCAACTATCAGGTACAGTAGGGGGTACCTTAACCGCTACACAATGTGAATTAAGCGCAGGTGGCGCGGGTAAATCGTATGCCTATATAGGCACCCCTGTTAATATCACCGTAACCGTTACAGGCGGAAAAATAACAATTGTAGTGCCCGAAATAACCCTGAAGAGTACCGTAAGCGGCACAGCCGATGCGAAGTTATCAGCATCCGTTACTGAAATATAATAAAAAAAACGTTCCTGCTATTTATAACAAGGGGGGAACCTTACATTTCGTAAGGTCTCTCCCTTTTTTAGTTTGGAATGATATTTTTAATACGCGTCATCGATAGCTGTCCGGCATCCGACGTCAAAACTGTATCTTTGCACCAAATGCAATTAGAAACAGCAGTTAAACAAAGCTATAAAGGCTACAATAATTACGGTGCGTGGCTCAAGGAAAAATACAAGGGTCATCGCGTATTTAAGGTTATTGTTGATGGCGGTTTTACCTGCCCAAACCGCGATGGCAGCAAAGGCTATGGGGGCTGCACTTATTGTAATGTTGATTCGTTTACGCCATCGGTTAGCCGTAATGCGCCTACAGTTCGGCAGCAGGTTGTTGAGGGCATGGAACGCGCCCGCACAGGCAATAAGGCCGATAAATTTATCATCTACTTTCAACCCAATACCAATACTTACGCCCCGGCACATTATTTAAAAATGCTGTACGATGAGGCGCTGAGTTACGGTACAGAAGACATTGTAGGCCTGAGTGTAGGTACCCGGCCAGACTGTATAGATGCCGAAAAGATTGCCCTGCTTGAAAGCTATACCGACAGATTTGATGTGGATCTGGAAATGGGTATGGAATCTATTTATAACGATACGCTTAACCAGATAAACCGTGGCTGTACCCATGACGATTTGCTGAAGGCACTTAAACTGGTTGAAAACAGCAAGCTGGATATATGTGTACACACCATATTTGGCTTTCCCTGGGAAACACGCGAAATGATGCTAAGGTATGCTGATGAGATAAACCGGCACCCGCAAATAAAATTCGTAAAGTTTCATCACCTGCATATTGTTGAGGGTTCGGTTATGGGTGTGAAATATAAGCGCGATCCATTTAAACTTTTTGATCTGGATGATTATGCCAACTTTTTATGCGAGCTGCTGCCATTGGTGCGCCCTGATGTAGTTATACAGCGCCTGTTTGGATTAAGTGACCGCGAATTGCTGATAGCACCCAACTGGGGACTAAAAAAATCAGAAATTCAATATTATATCGATCAAAAGATATTGACAAGAGGTGTGGTGCAGGGAAGCGCGTGCCCCCTCTAAATCTCCCCCGATAGGGGGGACTTTTAATTCGTCAAAATTAATCCTCTTCCAAAAAAGATGAAATTAGCCGCATGTTGGCAAAGTCTCCCCTATCGGGGGAGATTTAGAGGGGGCTGGCTTACTTTTTGCACTTAAACAGATAAAGATTTACTTTTAGGAAAATTAATTTAACGCTGTTTGTCACAAAAACCCTTACAAAACTATATTCCGGCACTAACAGGGGTTCGCGCTTTTGCAGCTTACCTGGTTTTTATATCCCACTATGCCGATGTTTTTGATGCTATTTTTCCTCAAATTGTGCAACGTTTTTTTGGCGAGTTCCATATCGGGGTATCCATCTTTTTTGTTCTTTCAGGGTTTTTGATCACTTTCAGATATTATAATAATTTTCATTTAACTGCTGATTGGTTTAAGCAATATTTAAAAAACCGCGTAGCACGTATATATCCCATGTATGCCCTGCTCACCATTTGCGCGTTTGGTTATTATTTTATCACAAAGGATGAGAGCATAACCAAAGGTTCATCACACCCCATAGCGCTTATGGTATTAAACATCACTTTTCTGCGCGGCTTCTTTTACCGGTTTTGGGATACAGGCATAGCGCAGGGCTGGTCGCTCACAGTTGAAGAATGCTTCTACTTTTCTGCGCCTATTATTTTTCTTATCGCAAAAAAATATAACAAGTTTTATTTGCAGCCAGTAGTATTAACTTGTTTCGCGATAGTAATGGTGCTGATATTTAGCCATGTAAACTGGTATGGTTTCTTTGGTAACTTTCCGTTTGTTATGCTGTTTACCTTTTTCGGCCGTTGTTTCGAGTTTTTTGTAGGCGTGCAGCTGGCGCGCATCATATTAAATAAAGGCTTTGCCCGTACCAACAAAATTGTTTATACTTATTTAGGTTTTGCATTGATATTTTTATGCGTGCTGGTTATGGCCTTTCAGCCTGTACCAAGAGGCTGGGCGGCGGGCGTTGAGAGCCCTGCAGGCATCATAACCAACAATTATTTTTTATGTATAGCTGTGGCCTTATTTTTTTACGGGTTGCTTACCGAAGCTACCCTGCTGAAGAAAATACTCGCCAATCCGTTTGTTGAGTTGTTGGGCAAAAGTTCGTATATATTTTACCTGATACATTTGGGATGGATGTATACCCTTATACATAATAGTTTTGATTGGTTAAACGACCGGGTATTCGCACTATATGATAAGTGGGGTGTTGACTGGAACTCACCTTTTCAATATGCTACATTAAACCTTATTTATGCATTTATACTGTTAAACGCTATAGCAATTTTGTTATTTAAACTTATTGAAGAGCCGTTAAATCATTACATTCGTAAGTCGGATTTTCTGATAAAGAATAAACCGCGCAACCCTGAAAATGAATCTAACCCTAATAAAGATGCGACAGCTATAAATTAAAAGTATGGCGAAACGATTAAACATATTAAAACAACTGATTTGCCTGGCAGCTATAATAGCGACTATGCAGCCATTAGGGGCTGCGGCGCAGGACGCTAAAGGCAAAAAAGCGGCAGCCGAAGATCCCGGCTCGGTATCAACCATATTAACCCCTGCCGATAAAGACGCGCGTTTTGACGATAAAGCTGTGTATGAGTTTGATGTAAAAAACACTACCGATAACGAACAGGTTGGCAAAATTTCATACCTGGTTAGCACCGAAACAGACAAAAACCTGAAGGCGGATTCGCAGATGATTAAAGTGCCTAAAAAAAGCACGGGCAAATTCCGCTGGACCATACCCCAAGACAAACCGGGTTATTATAAGGTAGCTTTTATGGTTAATGTAACTGATTATGACGATACTATCCGCAAAGTTTTTGGTATAAAGCCTGAGTTACTTACCAGTACGCACAATAAACCGGCAGATTATCACGATTACTGGAAAGCCGCCAAAGATGAACTGGCTAAAATTCCGCCTAATTTTAAGGTAACCAAAATGCCTAAAATAACTACCACAGGTAACCGCTATACCTATGCCATAGAGATGCAATCAATTGGTAATATGACCATACGCGGGTGGATGACTTTGCCAAAAACCGTTGATAAAGGCAAAAAATTTGCTGTGCTGCTTGGGCTGCCGGGCTACCAGGTAAATCTTACACCCATGGGAGGTATGGATGAAGACCTTGCAATTATTACGCTGAACGTAAGAGGGCAGGGTAATAGCAGGGGGCCGGTAAATACCCGGCGGGATGAGTTTATTTTTTATCATATAGAGGATAAAGATAAATATGTAATGCGGGGTGTAATAATGGATTGCGTGCGTTGTATAGATTTTATTTGCGCGCAGAAGGAATTAAACCACGACAAGATATTGGTATCGGGCGGTAGTATGGGTGGATTTTTGGCTATAGCAACAGCAGCTTTAGATAAGCGTGTAGCGCTATGTTCGTCCCAAAACCCCATATTATGTGATGTGCGCAGCCTGCCGGGTGAGGTTGACTGGCCCCTTAACGATATTAACAGATATGTTGCCATCCAACCCGGGCTTACCCTTGATAAGGTTTTTAATACGCTTGATTATTTTGATACCAAGAACTTTGCGTCCGAAATAACCTGCCCCATCCTGCTAGGTATTGGCTTACTCGATCCCATAGCACCGCCACCAAACGAATACATGGCTTTTAACAGCATTACTACTTCAAAAAACAAAAGGATAATGGTGTTTAAGGACCTCGGACACGAGGTTAATACAGCATATAAAGACCTCGAAGGCAGATGGATGCGCGATCATTTTGCATTATTTTAACGGTATGATATGAAATTTACTACAACCTGGTTAAAGTATTTGCTCGTTACAGCGGTACTTTTTATTGCATCGCTAAATAACAGTTATGCCGGCGGGTTCCCGGTAAGGCCGGGCAGTTTATTGCTTTCGCCATCGGTAAGTTACTTCTTTGCCAATAAGGGCTGGGATTCGCTTCGCCGCAAAAATCCATTTTCAAACAACGGACAGTTTACTTCTATCAGTAATTCTTTATATATGGAATACGGCATCAGTAAGCGCTTTACGTTTTTAGCCTCATTACCTTATGTCATCAATAATTATGTGGCTGATAACTATACCAGCAAGAGCCAGGGCGCAACGGATCTGGAAACAGGTATAAGGTATTATCTGGCCAATATTAATTACACCTATTATTTTACTATACAAGGCACATTTATAACCCCGCTATACCAAAATAACCCGAGCCTGGGTTATGGCGAAAAGGGTGCAGAGTTAAAGTTTTCATTTGCAGGCAGCGCGCATTTTTTGGGCAAAAACTGTTACTTTACTGCCGAAAACGGCGTAAGACAGTATTTTGGAGATGGTGGCCCTATACAAGACCGGTACAATGCCACTTTCGGCTTAACGCTCGACAGGCGTTTTCACCAGCAAATGTCGGTATCTATTGGCGGGTTTTATTCAACCAGCAGCCTTAACAAAGGCTTTGATCCTAAAAAACTGGTATCCAATAAAAACTTTGCCTTTAACCAGGCATCCATCACTTATGGCTACTCTTTCACAAGGCGGTTTTCAACCTTTATAAGTGCAGGCACATTTATTAACGGGCGTAACACAGGCGATGGGTCAAGCGCTTCGCTATCATTTGTTATCAGGCCGTTTTAACAGGATAAATATGGCAAGGCTATTCATCATATTTCTTCTTTTACCTTTTTACTGTTTGGCGCAAACCTCAGATGATTATATTCAAAAGGGCAATGCCAAAGCAGAAACAAAGGATTATACCGGCGCGATAGAAGATTTTACCAAAGCCATTGAAATGGATGGTAAAAACGCCAAGCCTTATTTATATCGCGCCAATATGTATAGTAATTTAAAAGACTATACCACCGCTATAAAGGATTTTACCCGATCCATTGAACTTGATCCTAATAATATAGACGCCTGGGCCTACCGTGGAAACGCTTATAGCGCACTTAAAATTGATTCGGCTGCAGTGGCTGATTTTACAAAGGCGCTTTCCATGAAGCCTAAAAACCCCGCCGATCTTTATCATTACCGTGCAAATTCAAAAGCTAATTTAGGCGATAATAACGGAGCGGTAGAAGACTTTACCCTGGCGCTGAAAATAACACCCAATGACCCTGCGCTATATGAATACAGAGGCGTTGCCAAAAGTAACCTCGGCGATAACAAAGGCGCAGTTGCTGATTATGATATAGCTGCCAAACTTGACCCTGAAAACTCGGACCTGATTTTTTACCGCGCAAACGCGAAGGGTAATATGGCCGATTTTAAAGGCGCCGTTGCCGATTATACCCAGGTAATAAACCTGAACCCTCAAAATTTATACGCTATATTTTATCGCGCAAACTCTGAATCCAGTATGAGCGATTATACCGACGCGATTGCCGACTTTAAAAAGGTTATCGCTATGGATCCTAAAACGCCCAACGTATATAAATACCTGGCTAATGCGCTAAGCAAGAATTCGGATGATAAGGCTGCACTGGAATACTTTGGCAAAGCCATTGAGCAGGACCCCAATAGTGCCGATCTGTATTTTTATGATGGGTTGGTTAAAAGTAATTTGAATGATAAATTGGGAGCAATAGCGGATTTTGATAAATCACTGGAGCTTAAACCGGATATTGCTGATGTTTATCAAAACCGGGCGGATGCAAAATTTAACTTTAAACTATTTGAACAAGCCAAAGCTGATGCGGACATTGCCATAAGACTCGACCCCAAAAACCCTTATGCCTATATAACACGCGCCAGGGCAAAAATGGTGCTCCTGGATACTGCCGGAGCTTTAGCGGATCTGAATGAAGGCATTACTATCAATCCTAAAAACGACTACTCGTATGTTGTGCGCGGCAATATTAAGTTTGCCCATAGGAATTTTGTTGACGCGTTGGCCGATTATAATAAATCTGTTCAGTTAAACCCGGGGAATACCGAAAACTTTTATAATAGAGCGATGGCCGAAATACGGCTGCACGACAGAAAGGGGGCTATAGAAGATTTTACAAAAATAACCAATGCCGACCCAAACAACGTTAACTTGCTGACCCGTATTGGCCGGGCCATGACCGAAGCTAAATACTATACCGAGATGCTGCCGATGTTTAGCAAGATCGTTGAAAACAATCCAAAAAATGCCGATTTCTACGTGAGGCGGGGGATAGCCAAAAACTACCTGGATGATACAAAGGGTGCCATAGAAGATTTTGATACAGCCGTACAAATGGATACCACATTAGCCGAGGCGTACTATAACCGGGGCAATACAAAAATGAAGCTGCATGACCTGGATGGAGCAACCGCGGATATTGATAAAGGCATCTCAAAAAAAGAAGATGCGGATGATGCTTATTTTATACGGGCCAATTTAAAAATGATACTAAAAGATTATGCCGGCGCAGTTGATGACTATACCAGCAGCCTTTTTTTAAATCCGGATAATATTATACTGTATGCGTATCGCGGCATTGCCTACAGCCTGTTGCCCGATGAAGAACGCATGAAGGCAAATTTTGACCGTGCAATAACCCTTGACCCTAAAAATGAGGAACTATATAATCTGCGTGGCGATGCTGAAATGAATTTAAAAGATATTAATGGCGCCATAAAAGACTACACACTTGCCATTGATCTTAACACTAAAAATGCCACATCGTATTTAAAACGGGGCATGACTAAAATAGCGCAGATGGATAAAGCGGGCGCGTGTACCGATTTTAATGCCGCGGCAGCTCTGGGATCAAAAGAAGGTAAGGATGCTGTGTTACAGTATTGCAAGTAATTGTTTTACCGATTTTAGAGCCAGGTATATAACCAACCATACTTTTTCCGTAGGTAAAGAATTTGCTGAAGTATCCAAATTTTTCGACCACTCCTAAATTAAAATCCTCGACTTGCGCCTCATGCAATATGAAATTATATTATTGATTATCAATTAATTATATTAAATACTAATTGATTGGTACAAATACTAATCAATTAGTATTACATTAGTGTAATTAATATCAAGCTAATCAATACCCGGATGAAAAGATTATTATTTACGCTTTCTGTTTTGCTGAACACCACATTCTGCTTTGCCGAAAATCCTATTAAGCCGGTTATAATTACCGGAAAAGTTATCAATTGTAATGACCAAACACCCAGGGTAATTAAATTCAATTTCAATAATCCATTAATAACCGGTGCCCAAAGCGTAAAATTAAATGATGCGAATGACTTCATGGTGAGGCAGGATATGCTATATACACAAAACATGACCGTTAATTACAGCAATTATTTTATTAATCTATATGTACACCCGGGCGATTCTGTGCATTTAATCATTGACGCTTCTTTACTTAACAAAGGTAATTATGCCTGGCTTGCCATCAGTGGTGACCGAGGACTGATTAGTACGCAACTTAATTTATGTGTAGATTATTTGTACAGGCTTCCGGTTCATGAAAACAACCTCTCTTTACCTCCTGATGCTATGCTTGCCGCTATGAAGCAGGATTATGAACAATATATGTTAGCCCTGAATAAATATGCAGATGAAAACAAACTCGATCCTGTAGTAGTAAAATGGGCCCAAAGGGATATTAAATATTTGGTGTCTTATACCAATACGGAATATGGCTTGCGCAAAGGGGGGTCGGCAGAAGATAAACAGGCACGTATAAAAATTTTCAGCGATCCATTTTTCGATATATATAATCCCGATAATTTCCAATCGATGATGTTTCCTTATCATCTGGCAGCTTATATTTCATTTATTAAAAAAACAGATAGTAGCCTAATAAAAGAAAACAGGCCAATGGAGGTAATAAAAAAAACAACAGCTCTTATATTAAAAGAACCTGCGGGCGAGTGCCGTGATTATATGCTCTACCAGCAATTATCCAGCCTTGCAAGCAAAACACCGGGTATTCTTGATTCGCTGAAAGATGTTAATACCTGGTTCACAAAAGCCGTTTATTACGAATACTTAAAAAAGCAGGCAGAAATTATCACTAAGCCTGTTTTCCCAGCGACTCCCATTGCCGGAATGAGCTACTTAACCAATAAGGGTACAACTTTATCCCTGCCAGAAACAGATGTACTTAAATATTTATCAGCAAAATACATTGGAAAGGTATTATATATCGATGTATATGCTACCTGGTGCGGTCCATGTATCGAAGAATTTAAAAGCACGCCAATTCTTCGCCAGGATATGAAAGGAAAGGCTATTGTTTTTGTAAATCTTTGCCTCCAGTCAGGATCAGGTAACTGGAGAAAGCTAATAAAGGAGAAAGGCATTAAAGGAGAAAATTACTTCTTCACAGACGATGCAACCAAACTTTTTATGGGCACCTATAAGCTGCAGGGGTTTCCGTCTTATATGCTGGTGAATAAACAAGGGCAGATAGTTACGGCAAATGCCCCAAGACCATCTGAAAGGCGCGTTTTGAACAAAGCTATAAACAAACTTATTGATGAGAAATAAATACAACAATGGATTATGGTCCATAATAAACCATGGTCAAATTCCACTACTGCACGATCTTATTAGCACAATACGAACTGGCAAATGCCTCGGGTTTGGCTTTAAATACAAAGCCCATGCTTAAAATATAACCCATAGCTTCATGCAGCGCCTGGTTTGATTTAAACATCGGGTTGGTATTAATATCAGCATGCACTTCCAGGTCAACGTCATACAGGTCAAGCAGGTCGCAAAGCTTGTAGGCTATGTCAATAGATTTTTGCACTTCAGTAAGCATGCGTTCTTTAATGCTCATTTTTTGCGAAGTACGTTCCTGGTGAATGAACATAAAGCCGCCGCGCGCTTCGCGTAAAAAAACAATAACGGTTGCAAAGTCTGTTACAGTGCCCTTTACCTGCGAATCGGTACCTATACAAACTTTAAGCTTGTTGCCCAACAGGCTTTCCCTTTCAATTGCTTTCTCTACTTCTTCTATAATGGGCAAATTGATGATCTCGCCGCTAAACTTTCTCCAGGTCATAAAAAGCTGTTTTTAAGAAATTTTTAATGCATGTACTAAAGATAAAGTATAACCAAGCATATTAACGTAAACAAGGCGTAATTTATTTGTTAACATTAGCCTATATATCAACAGGTTAATAAAGGATATGGTTACTTGTTGCCGGAGGATATACCAGGGAAATTATGAACGGGGGTTGTAATTTAGTTGGCAGTTCTCAGTTGGCAATATTAATCAAAACAACTGCCCACTGTAATTGAAATCTATGCTGTAACCGAAAGCGTGCTGCCGTTAATAGACACGGTATACGATTTTAACGCGGTTAGCGCCGGGCCTTGTATTACCGCTCCTGCTTTACTAAACTCGCTGCCATGCAGCGGGCAAATAAACAAGCCCTGGCCCTGGTTATAATTAATAGTGGCCCCTTCATGCGTGCAGGCAACCTGCACTGCCGTAAATGAACTGGCTATATTGCCTGCCGCAATACGTACCAATATCACACCATTCGCTGTTTTTGAGTCGCCGATATTGGTAAGCGTCGAACTCAGATCGGTACTTAATACCGTACCCGAGCCGCTTGCCGGTGGGTTTTGAGCGGTTTGTGCTGCTATAGGACCAGGATCACTACCCTTGCTGCCGCATGATACCAGGCTACAACCCATACACATGGCCAGTGCGCCTATTCCCAATTTTGATAAAAACTCTTCGCGCTCCATGGTCTGTATTTATTAAAATTTGCGTATTACAAAGACAAAGACTTACGAAGTTTTAAAAACTTCGTAAGTCTAAAAATAGTGTTATCAGCTTAAAAATCGTTGAATGTATCGGTAAACAACAATAATGTACCGATGAAGAAAAGCAGAGCATGAAGCTACTTTTTCTCTTTAGGATTAAAATCAAACATTCTTGAAATGGTAAAGCCTATACGGTACTGCCCTTTTGAAAATCTATCCTGCGAGTTGCTTAGCATGTTCATTTCTGAAATAGAGTTGGCATTGGTAATATTTACTGTAAATACGTGGCCGCCGGTTTCAACTTCGTAGCCTATGCCCAAGGGGTTTTGAAACGTAGGTGTATTGTTCCTGAAAGTTGAAAAAGGATGCGCGTAATCAATTATAAAACCGGTATGGTTGGTTAGTTTAATACGGGCAGCAGCCTGTAAAGCAAAAAATTGTTTTTCATTACCTGCCAATATCGGGAACGGTGTATTATCCCTCACAAAAGTTGGTGATAACTGTAATGAAAATTCGGGGCAAAACTGGCGGGCAATAATTGCTTGTAACAGATATGAAACCCTGCTGCTAAATGTAGGGAAAGAGGCATACGGGCGTACGCCTGATTCGCCCAATACAGTTAAAGCAAATGGTGAACTATTATCAGATGTTTGATGTACCAGCGCATATTTTAATTCCAGTTGAATTAATTGGCCAATGGTGCTTCTGCCAAGGTCTATATTGAGATTATCGCTGATGCCGTACTCAAATCCAAAAAAAACATCATTAACGCGATCAATACCAAATGCAGTTTGTGGGCCACCATTAGTACCAGCCATATCGCCAAACCTGTGAATGATCTCGAAGTTAAAGTTATTTTTCTTCACCATTTTAGTAGTTTGTGATAGCACCAGCCTGGTTGATTTAAATATCTCAACAGGCTGTGGTTTTTCGTTTGCATTCATCGCGTTCAGCAATGAATCGGCTGCCGACATTTTTGTGCCTTTTTGTTGTGCCTTAAGGCCCGCGCTCAAAGCTATAAGAGCTATTACTGCGATGTACTTTTTCATATATGATATAGATTAACTGTTATTTTGCTGCTGCGTAGGTTGCCGATACCTTCATCTGTATGCTCTCGGCAATATTATGGAAAACTATTTTTGGTATTTCGATGTGATGGTCAACACATTTTACTACAAACTCTGATGTAAGGGTTAATGTACCGTTATTTACTATAATGCTGCCCGGTATGGTACGGGTTTGTTTTACACCATGCACATCCAGCTCGCCTGTTGCTGTTACAGGATAAGTGCCGTTCTTGGTAACATCAATATGCTCCTGTATCTTGCCTTTAAATGTAGCGCGCGGATACTTGTCACTCTCCAAATAATCAGAATTAAAGTGCTCCTCCATTAATGATTTTCTGAACTTAAAGGTAGGGATATTTATGCTGAACAGGATATCGCCGGTTGCAGCATTAAAAACCGATGTTCCCGCGTTAGATGTTGCGGCTATATCCTCAATAGGAGCTGCTGAAAAAAGGCTGATCTGTACGTTTTTACAGGCGTACAGATCCTGCCCCGCCGGATGAACAAGGCTCATCAGGGCAAGTAGAATAATACTTATATGCTTCATGTTTTACTTAGGTTTTGTAAATGTATTAATATTCCAGTTTAAGCCCACTGCCACACCAAAGGTTTCAACCTTAACCTGGCTGTAACCGATACTTGTTAATGGCACTTTTAAATAAGGCTGCAAACTAATGCCCACTTTTGAATTAACCTGGCGCTCATAGGTTGCATTCAAGTTCATTATGCTGAACATGTATTTACCACGGCTTTTTACAGCGTAATATGATGGCCCATATAGTACATCAGTGGTGCCATAATCATAAGTATAGCTTTCATGCATCATTATATATGACGACAGTCCGGTGCCTACGCTTATTTTATTACGGTATTTGCTATATACCTGGTAGCCAATATTAAGCGGTATATCTAAAACTCTGCAATCGGCGGTAACATACTGCGGCGTGTTTTTAAACTTATAAGCAGTATGATAATCGGTAAATGGCAGTGTATATGGCTTTACTGAATAAGTGGCTCCTGTACTTATAGTAAACTTTTTTATCAGTTCTGCCGAAAACATCATTCCAATATTGCTTCCTGTACTGGTTTGCTGTAAAGAGCCTACGCCATTTTGCTCTGATGATGCCAGAACAGTTAAAGCAAACAGCGGACGGAACGATGATCCTGCTTTTTTGATAGTTACCTTACCGACTTTTGAAGCCCCGGCATCTGTTGAATTACCTGTTGCCTGCTTAGTGGCTATATCTGCAGCAGCTATGTCAGGAGTATTTACAGTAGTTGATGAAGCTATAACCTTTGTTTCGTTAACAGCTGCCAATGTTTCATTTTCCCTTGTATTCTTGCTTTCGCTTATGGCATTCTCCAACTGATTACCAGCGGCATCATTTCCCCGTTGCATGTTAACGGCTTCTTTTTGCTGAAGGTTATTTTTAACATTACTCCTGCCAGCTCCTGTATTATTAGCTAAATAAGCAGGCTCTACTTGTGCCGGCTTTGTTTGTTGGGTTAAGGTTTTTGGAGACGCAGTAATTGCGGAGTGTACAACAGCACCTCTGGTATTGTTATTAGCAGACTGCTGAACGGCAGCTACCTGTGGCTGTACTTTTTGAACAGGGGCTACTGCCACTTGTTGTTGCGCTTTTTGCTCATGATCTGTGGCTTGTCTTCCAAGCATCAGCCAGCCAAAAAACAGCAATATAGCTGCAGCACTGCTTAAAACAGGCAGCCAAAAAACAATGCCGGGGCGTTTTTTGCCCTTATCAAGCATTTGTTCAAGCATAGCCCAATCCTTGTCTCTGAACACGGTTTCCTCAACCGGGTCAGCAAGGGCTTGCTTGAAAATGTCGTTTAAATCCTTTTGGGTTTTCATTCTCTTATACCTTTATTATTATAAAACGCCGGTTTTATATTAGCCCCGTTCATGGCTACAACCGGTGTGAAATTTATTTCCTTATTATAATTAACAGATGCGTCTGCATCAGCTATCATTTGTTTTAATTTTTGTCGTGCCTTAAAAAGGTTCGACTTTGAGGTTCCTATATTTATATTTAACATATCGGCTATCTCTTCGTGCGAATAGCCGTCAATGGCAAACAGGTTAAACACCGTTCTGTACCCCTGCGGAAGCTGTTGCACCATAGCCAAGAGATCATTATAGTTTAAATTATTGTCCGTTGCTACACTGGCATCGTATATATGCTCCGCGTTATCCAGGTCTTCGGCATAAGCCATTTTAAGGTTTGCGCGGTAATAATCTATAGATACATTCATCATTATTCTGCCCAGCCATGCCTTAAATGGCCTGTCGGCATCATAAGATTCTATCCTGGTAAAAACCTTAAAAAAACCCTGGTTCATCACTTCAGCTGCTTCATCACGGTTACCTGCATATCGCAAGCATATGGCCATAGAAAAACCGTAAAATGTCTTGTACAACACTTTCTGGCTTTTCCTATCCTGCTTCATGCAGCCCCTGATCAGTTGATGTAACTCTTCTTCTCCCATATAGGTAATAAATAGTTGCTAAGGTGATATTACCGTGTCCTCTAAACACATCACGTTAATTGTGCTATAAAGGTTGCCCGGTAACTTAAATTTAGTTTAAAATATTAATAATCAAAATCAATAGTTTGCAGTACACTTTTTTGCGGAAGGGGTGGCCATTTTATATAAGTGCTCTTAACTCATAAGCATTATACGTATAAAATTAATATCATGTTTAAATACAGGCCAACATATTTACAGGGCAAGGCAACCTTTTGGGTTTATCATCCGTGATAACAACATCCCCTATGAACTTATAATTCCTATTTACCATGATACCTGTTTCTGTTGTTATTATCGCTAAAAATGAGGCTGACGTTATAGCCACCTGTATTAATGCTGCAAAATTGATCACTGATGATATATTGATCATTGATAATCACAGTACGGATGCCACTTTTGAAATAGCACAGGCACAAGGATGCAGGGTATATCAAAAAAACTGGGATGGTTACGGGGCAAATAAGAATAAGGGCATTGAACTGGCCAAATATAACTGGATATTAAGCGTTGACGCGGATGAAGTTATAGACCTGGAACTGGTGCTCTCTTTACACAATTTAAAGCTGGATAATACAGCAATAGTATATGATATAAAATTCAAATCATATTACGGCGAAAAGCTGATACGTTATGGTAATTGGGGCCGCGACCATCATATCCGCCTGTTTAACCGTACGCTGGTAAAATGGTCTGAGCCAAGCGTACACGAAACATTACTACTTCCTAAAAAAATAAAAACAGAACGGCTGGAAGGATATATTCACCATTACTCGGTACGAGATAGCTATGAATGCAACAACAAAGCACTTTATTACGCCCGTTTAAGTGCCGAAAAATATTTGCAGACAGGTAAACGGGTTAATGCTGTTAACTTATATATCTCGCCCGCTTTTAGCGTCGTTAAAAATTATATTTTGCTATTAGGGTTTTTAGATGGCAAGGAAGGCTGGAGCATTGCAAAAATGACCTATAAAAACAAATGGCTTAAATATCATTATTTGCAGCTGATGGAAAACAGCATTAAGAAAAGGCTATACACAAAAGCTAACCTCGCGATAGAGTATTAATTGAAGTTGCCCAGAACTTTTGTGTAAAAACGGATATTTTGGTCGGCTATTTTTTTAATGTCAAAATACTCTTTTACTTTTTCATTTCCCTTTTTTGCAAGATTTTCGCAAATTTCATGGTTGTTAAGCAGGTACAGGATAGATGAAGCTATTTGCGCAATATCATCCGGATCTATTAATAATCCGTTAACATCATCATCTACCAACTCGGGGCCCGATGTCCTGCTTGAGTTGATTACCGCCGTACCGCACGCCATCGCTTCCAGTGGTGCTAATGCAAAGGCTTCGGCATATGATGGGAATATAGCCGCTGTTGAATTTCCTAAATATTCGTATAGCTTTTTGGTTGCCACATGCCCCATAAATGATACGGTTTTCTTTGCTTCAGCCGATAAAAAATTAATAACTTTTTGTTTATCACCCTTACCCAACACCAATAATCTGGCCTGGGGCATTGCTTTAATTACAATGTTCCATGCTTTGGCTAACTGGTATATTCCCTTTTTAGTTACCAGTGTCCCCGTAAAAATTACCTGTTTAGGGTTTTTATCTTTTTCTAATAGCTGTATGTCTGTATTAATGCCGTTATATAAAACCTCTATTTTATGCCGATAAGAAAGGTAGGCCGCACTTTTATCGGCAGTATATTTACTTGCGCTGGCCACGGCGGCGGCCTGGCTTAAAATGGTTTGCTCCATTTTAATAATATGTGCGGGCACCTGTTTATTAGCTTCGGCGGTAAAATAAGTAATGGAGCCATTTATTTTAATTACTACAGGAACTGATAATTTCGGAAACGGAATATACGTTTTGCAAAATCTCACGTAATCATTGTAATCGGGCATTTCCACAATGTCGATTTTATGCGCCGTAATTATTTTTTCAAGTTCATTTTTATACAAGAGCAGGCTCTTTTTAATATCTCGCTCCATTAATCCGGTATCCTTTAGTACCCGATTATATATCCTGAATAACGGGGAGTGCCCGGTTAGCCCTTTAGCATCAAATTTTCTTCTAAAACGATATACACTTACTCCTTTATCTTCAAACCTGTCCTCACCGCCATAGCCGGGGCTATATAATCCTGCAACCACCACATTATGCCCCAATCTAACCATTGCGCGTGCCAGTAACTGTACAGATGTGCCTATACCGCCATGCCGCCCGGGAGGATATTCATCGCATAAATACAGTATATTCATTTGGATAGAAACATTTTAAAATCATAAAAATGCCGCTTATTTACCAATTGTAATAATAGGGCGACAGCCACGTATAAAATAATAGCTGCAAGCATTTGCATTAAATAATGAACCGGCAAACGGATGGCGATAAAATACGCCGCGATTGCTGTTAGTGCAAAAAACAAAAACGGGCGAAGCGGCACCTCCATGATATGCCTGCCAACCAGCCTGTAATATAAAATACCCTGCAATAAATTTGTTGCAAAAAAAGCGACTGAGGCACCCAGTCCATTAAACCTGGGAATTAAAACCAAGTTCAATATAATGTTTGTCCCTGCGCAAATTATAGTTATAGAAGATACCGACCTATATTTTTTCGCGCTAAAACTTATGGACCAAAACAGGTTAATTACAAACTGAAGTGGTATACATAATGACAGCATTAAAAACTGCATGGCGTTTGCTTCGCCATACTTCCCATTTGTGATCAGGATAAGTAAAGGCGTCCATAAAATATTCAATACTAAAGGTATCAGCATAGCAAAAAAAAGCTCGATGGTATAAAATGAATTAATATGCTGCTGAAGCTCTGCTCCGGGTTTCTTGCCTGCCAGCATATAACGGGCCAGGCGTGGTAAAATAATGGGGGCTATAATTATTACCGGCAGCTTAGCTAACTCATAAGCACGATAGGCAAAACTATAATCGGCCAGTACTATGTTAGTGGTCATTATGCCCAGTAATATCCAGTCTATTCTTGATAAGCTCATATCAAATATTACGGATATATACTGTGCCGATGACTCTTTTAACAGCTTGACATATGCTTTAAAATGTATTTTAAAGCTAAAGCTGGTTTTTGAAATAACGTAGTAAAGTAAGCCGCATAATTCAAACCCCGCAGCGCAACTCAGTATAATGATAACCGTATATATATTGAGGCTGTTATTTTGCAACAAAATATAAGCGGCTGCTATTTTACCAATATTACTTGTAACCGCAATTACAGCGTACGGCGTAAATTTTTCTTTAGCGTTTAAAAATTGTTTTAAAGGGGTGCCTATATAAATTAACCCCTGAACAATAAAAAACCACGGCAACAGGCGGTAAACAATTGCCGTATTTTTTATAAAACCATTTAGTATGAGTAAAATTAAAAAAGTAAGTAAAGCCCCGGCTACCGAGTGTACCAGGAAAGCGGCTGCCGCCCAATCCGATCTTTGTGAGGCAGCTATTCTTCTTACTACAACCTGCTCTAATCCAAAACCTAATACGGTGGTAATAAACAGGCAAAAGGCATTCATCCAGCTTATTGCCCCAAACTCATCCTTGGTTAAATAAACAGAGATATAGTAAAAAAAAACGCTGCTCAATACCTGCACGGCAATTGCCTGCAAACCCGACGAGAAAAAGTTTATTACTACTTTATTTTTAAGCAACGCGATAGTTTTGAATGGTTATCAAAATTAATTGAAAAATATCACCGTGGCTCATCGTAACATAATTTAGTAGTAAATAAATATAATTTTAAATAATTATTTTCTTCACCCCCCCCTTCTTTTCATATCAGCGTATTTAGGGAACAATTAATCAACTTACCTAAACCTGCATCACTTATGATGAAAAAAGCGGGGATCATAAACATCGGTTTATTTTCCCTGTTTTTTGTTTTATACTAACAGGGTAAACCATAAACAGTATTTCCTGGCAAACGGTATAAAAACGGCACGTAAAGTACTATTTACACATTTTAAAGGCAACCAATACCTAATTTAAGCCGTAATCCCTGTACAGGGATTTACAACGCGACCTCTACCTTGAAACACAACACATAAATGGGGATGACCAACACACTGACCGCTTTAAATTTAAAAAAGCTTAAAGGCTATGCAGATTGGAAGCTGTTGCTGTTTTTGCTGCTGTTTTTAAATGTAAAACTAATTGTAAAGGTTATTGCCATCGTAATTATTTATTTATTGCAGCGTAATTTTAAGTTCGGGTTTAAATTGAAAAATTCCAGGCTTCCTTTATTTTACCTGTTAATTATCCCCATAGCGTTTGTCGGCTTAATTGTTAATAACGATTACCACAATACCAATTACATTATACTTTTTTTATTAGGCATAAGTTGTTGGCTACTGGCTATACTGGCCGCACATCAAATTAAACTGTTGGTTGACAATACAGCTACCGAAAAGATCGATCATACACTAATTGTCTTTTTTATCATTAATGCCATCGTATCGGTAGGTAACCTGCTTTTCATTATATGGCAAACGGGAAGTATTAATCCCTATACATTTACCGGCCTTAATCAACAATATTTTATTAATACCGGCGATAATATAAAAGGGATAACTTTTGATATTTCTTCAACAAATGCGGTGTTGTGCGCTTTTGGCGTATTTTATTTTTTACTTAAAAATAACTTTACAATGCTTATGGTTTGCATGACCATACTATTGCTTACTTACAGCAATCTTATCACCCTCATCTTTGTTTTTATATTGCTGCTGGTATTTATTTTTAAAAGTACGCGAGGGCAAAAAAGCATGATCCTGGTGTGTTTAGTGCTTTATGTGGTTTTCCTGGCAAAAATATCGCCGCAAAATGAAAACTATATTAACCAGGGTATTGCCAGCACGTTTTTTAAAAAGAAAAAGTTTATACCGGATGAACCACATCCTGCTGCTTTAACCCTGGGTATCAAAAAAGCCGATAGCTCATTAACCCCCGAGGGGAAAAGACGAAAGATTGCAAAAACTTACCTGGATAGCATAGCTACCTTAAAGATGCAGAAGGAACACCCTGTTGTATTAACTGCTAAAGCCATTCCACTAACCAATGGGGGTAAAATATTTATTGCTCCGCCACCGCTCACACCACAAAATTACATCAGTCATGATACCCTGCCTGATAGAAAACAGTTGCTTGATTTTATAAGCTTACATAAAGCTGAACTGCCCATATCTTCACAAGACAAACTACCCGCGTTACCGGGAAAATTAGGGGGCGCCATTCAAACTATCCGGTATTTAAAATTACACCCGCAAAAAAGCATAGTGGGTTTAGGTTTAGGTAATTTTTCATCAAAAATTGCTTTTCGTGCCGCTGGTGCGGGTATCAGGGGTGGGTATTCGCCAAAATATGTTTATATTAACCCTGCTTTTATGGCAAATCACCTTGATCTGTATTTAAGCTTTTTCAGTAAGCATATCGGGTTTCGTTCGGTAAGGAACAATCCATACTCGGTATACGACCAAATGCTTAGCGAGTATGGTTTTTTGGGCTTATTCGCGTTTTTATTTTACTATTTATGGTTTTTTGCAAAACACTATAAAACACTCACTTATGGTTTGCCTATACTATTGCTTACGATAGGAATATTATTTATTGATTACTGGTTTGAGCAATTATCGGTACTGGTGTTTTTTGAACTGATGCTTTTCCTCAACATTAAAGAAACTGCTGTTACTTATGCCGATTAATGAGCCCAAAATAACTGTTTTAATGCCTGCATATAATGCCGGAAAGTACATAAGCGAAGCTATTTCGTCTGTGCTGAAGCAAACTTTTGGCGATTTTGAGCTATTGATCATTAACGACGGATCAACAGATGATACCGTAAAGA
>Ga0206923_1055_pt1 | contig 25089 bp, 22 predicted proteins | sample Alteio_BWOrgHeat_64_FD_152961 | JGI IMG/M metagenome (GOLD analysis project Ga0206923, IMG submission 152961) | Enriched cells from forest soil in Barre Woods Harvard Forest LTER site, Petersham, Massachusetts, United States -... | ecosystem: Environmental > Terrestrial > Soil > Temperate forest >...
AACGATCTGGAAACGCCAGCTATCCGGGCTCGATATGGCGACCCGGATCGAAGGTTGGAGTGCGGTGGCTTCTCGCTTTGGATTTATAATGACCAGAGTCGGCTACGCCGAACTTTAGCACTCCTTTCCGTGCAGGTCTTTGCCTCCTTCCTGGCCGATGGACGACCACTCTGCGTGCCTGGTGCCAGCTTCTTCGGTCGCAACGCCACGGTAAACGGGATGTGGCTGCACGTCGTGCCAAGGGACTCTTACGAGGGCTTCACAACCTGGGGACCATACATCACCATCCCGGCCGGCGATTGGAGAATAAAGCTATCGTACGACTTGAGTTCTCCCCAATCAGACTATGGCCGCTGGGAAGTCGCCTACTTGCCTCAGGGTCAACTTCCAGTAGGCAGGCATATCGCCGAGACCATCATATCGCTGAAGCAGCGGTCAGATGGTGTGGAGGTCAGGACAATACTGCCGGCTGGCGCTGTGTTTGAACTATATTCTGTTCAGGTTATTCCGGAACCGGCGGTGAAGTGGTTCGACGAACCCTGTTCCGGAGTGGGCCGCTAGTTGACTAACTATCCCGTCTTCGCGGATTCGAGGGTTATTCGGTTCGGCACCCATTGCCGATCAACGGGTTGGCCGGAAAGGTCTGCACTACAGCAGGTGGCGAGGGACGGAGCCGGTGGCGATGCGCGGTGGTCGCTGTGGTGGCAATTGGAGTTTGAGCTGCTGGATCAGGAGCCTGAGTTCTGGCTCCGACTGGGTGTAACGGGTCAGCAGCAGCTCCCGCCCGTCGGTCGTCGGCAGATGAACATCGATCATCTGGATGGCGGCGAACTTCTCGAGAGTGCTCCGCGCAGTCAGTCCTGGTGCCAACGCATGCAGGCGACGCTGCAGCGTAATATGCAGACAATAGGCCAGGAACGCAATGAAAATGCGGGCTTCGATTCTGCGCTCTTCCTGATGGAAGACCGGGCGGATCGCCATGTCGCCTTTCAGACTTTTTGACGCTTCTTCTGCCGCAACGAGCTGGAAATAGTATTGCCACAGCAGCGCGGGATCGTTCTCAGTGAGATTGGTCCGCAGCAGATAGCGTCCTTCCCATCGCCGAATCCGCCGTACCTTCTGGCGGTTGAGGGTGTAGATGAACATGGCGCTTTCGTTGTCCATCTCGATATCGACCAGGCGCCATGTGGTGGGAGCGCGGGCCCGTGCCGCGCCCAGCTTCATCAGCATTTCCTCGCGCGGGACTTCCGTCGCGGCAAGCTCTCGTAGCCGCTTCCAGAGCCACTTGAGCTGACGTTTGCGCATCGCGCATTCCTTTCTGACGCGATCGACGCTCTCTAGCGTACACATAAAGTTCGTCGTCCTCGGTCAGTAGTTTGACCCCCGCCTTCGCAGGGGCAGGCTCTGGACACCCGCGCGGGCCTCCTGCCAAGGCTTGGCCAGGAGTTGCTTCTCCAAACGCGAGAGACGCCCTTTCGGCGTTCCCACCAGATACTGCACCGGCGGGTCGCTGCCGCGCTGGACTGCTGGCGCGCTCTGTCGGCCGATATCGCCGGGGTCGCCGATGGTTGGTCGGGCGACGGCAGAGGTTGAGTGGGCGAATGGCGTACTCTTGACCAATGGCCGCGGCTTTGGAAGCCTGTGGCTTTGTAAGCGGAGTTGACGCGATGGTCTTTGATCCCCACCAACAGAAACGGATCAGGCTTTCGACGGTGACCAGTTATAAGTGTCCGTCCGGAATGTTCGCGAATCATTTGAATCGGTTAGGGGAGGGGCTTGAGCGGCTCGAATTGTGTGTGATTCTGTCTGCGGCACCTCTTTGTGAGGTGCCCATGCGGACGACGAAGAACCGCCCCCGCTACGACCGGGACAAGCTGCGCTACCCGAGTGATCTGACCGACGAGGAATGGTCGCTGGTCGAGCCCGCTGATCCCGCCGGCCAAGCGCGGCGGCCGCAAAACGCGAGGTGGTGGTGTGGGAGGTGGTGAACGGCGTGATGTATGTGCTGAGCACAGGATGCCAGTGGCGCTACATCCCCAAGGATCTGCCACCAAGGAGTACCGTGCACGACTACCTCACCTGCGGGAATGACGACGGGACGATCGAGAGGATCCATCATGCGCTGTATGTGCAATGCCGCGAGGCGCTTGGCCGGGAGGCCAGCCCGACCGCCTGCGTGATCGACAGCCAGAGCGTGAAGAGTGCGGAAAAAGGGGGGCCTGCATTGATCCGCCCGGGTATGATGCGGGCAAGAAGATCAAAAGCCTGCCCCTGCGAAGGTGGGGGGCAAGAAGCGACATATCCTGGTCGACACGGTAGGTTTGCTGCTGCACGCCGTGGTGCATCCCGCGGACATCCAGAGCCTGCCCTCGGGCTTGACCCGAGGGATCGCGACGGGGGTGTCCTGCTGCTCTCGACTTTGTTCGGGATGTATCCATTCCTGGTGGAGCTGTTCGCCGATGCCGGCTACCAGGGGCCGCAGTTCGCCACCACCGTGGCACAGGTTCTGCCCGATCGCTCGATCGAGATCGTGAAACGCTCGGACCACGCGAACGGCTTCGTGGTGCTGCCGATGCGCTGGGTTGTCGAGCGTACCTTGGCCTGGCTCAATCGCTGCCACCGCCTCGCCAAGGACTTCGAGAACCTCAGCCGCAATGCTCTGGCATTTCCTCCAGCTCGCATCAATCCGCCTGATGCTGCGAAAGCTTTGCAATCCAACAATGAACTTCCCGGACTCTCAGTTCAATCCGCCACCGATCCACACCTGGCCCGCTGCTCCGCACGCGTCAGTCCAGAACGCGATTTATTTGCATTGAGAACCGCTGGACAAACCTGGCCGCCGCTGGCATTGCGCGGTCTCATGAGTTTTGCTGGCCGAGCCGAGTCGAACGAAACCGCGACGGCCGCGAACAGCGGTAATGTTCGTTACGGTTCCGATGCATATCGGTCTTTTCGATGAAAGACGCCTACCTTGGCCGGTCGGTGGCGATAACCGGCCATACCGGCTTCAAGGGCGGTTGGTTGTCCTGCTGGCTCAAGCGGCTGGGGGCGAAGGTCACCGGCATCGCCCTTCCGCCTGCCAGCGACCCGAGTCTGTTCGCCCTTCTCGGGCTCGAGCAGACGATCGACTCGCATTTTGCCGACATTCGTGAGCCCGGCCCGATCGCCGAAATGTTTCGCCGCACTACCCCCGAGGTGGTGTTCCACATGGCAGCCCAGCCGCTCGTTCGGCGTTCCTATGCCGACCCGATCGAGACCTTCTCGACCAACGTCCTTGGCACCGTGCACGTCCTGGAGGCCTGCCGCGCCACCCCATCAGTACGCGCCGTCGTCGTGGTGACCACCGACAAGGTTTACGCTGACCGGGAATGGCCATGGCCATATCGCGAGGATGATCGCCTCGGCGGCGTTGATCCCTACAGCGCGAGCAAGGCCTGCACGGAGATCGTAACCAATGTATACCAAAACACCCTTGCTCGGAACGATCGGCGTATCCATATTGCTACTGCCCGGGGCGGCAACGTAATCGGTGGCGGAGACTGGTCGGAAGACCGCATCGTGCCCGATATCGTCAGGGCCATAACGGCCGGCGTGCCGATTACACTGCGCAATCCGGCCGCTGTGCGTCCCTGGCAGCATGTGTTGGAGCTTTGCGAGGGCTATCTGGTTCTGGGCACCAGGCTCCTGGCCGGCGATGACCGATTCGAACAGGCATGGAATTTCGGCCCATGGCCGGGAGGCGAGTTGTCGGTCAGCGACCTCACTACGGGCTTGACGGCGGCTATGAAACGGCCGGACCATCGCGTGTCGGTGTCGCCATCGCCGCTACGCGAGACCCAAATGCTCCGGCTCGACATCTCCAAGACCGTTTCGAAGCTTGGCTGGCGCCCGCGCCTGCCTGTGCGCGAGGCACTGAACTGGACGGCCGAGTGGTATGGGGAGGTTGGTCGCAATCGGCATAAGGCACTGGACTGTACGCTTCGCCAAATCGATGCTTTTGAAGCTTTGATCAAGCAGCCTGGCGTGACGCAGTCATCATGAGTGATAGACGTTCTGTGCTCGTGACAGGCGCTAGCGGTTTTCTTGGTGGACACGTTGTGCGCCGACTGGCGGCAGACGGTCACGAGGTCACGGTGATGCAGCGGTCCTCGCACCATCCACCCTGCGTGCACGAAGTTCTATGTGCTGCCGAACTAACTCCGGCGAGCGTCACAGACTTGCTGCACGGGCGCTGCTTCGACTGGCTTGTTCACATGGCGAGTGCGGGGGTCCATCCAGCTGACCGCGACATAGAGTCTCTGTTCCGGATCAATGTTGATGTCACGCGTACCTTGACCGAGATCGCCGCCTGCTGGCCGGCCCGTGCGGCTTTCATAGCGGGGACAGGTTCAGAATATGGCCCTGCGACTGATCACGTTCCGCTAATCGAACAGTCCCCGCTCGAAGCTCACCGTCTCTATCCGGCTTCGAAGGCGGCAGGCACTCTGTCAGCATTGGCGATTGCCACTGCCATGGGGCTGCCGCTTGTTGCCGGCCGCCTCTTCGGTATCTATGGAGCGGGCGAGGCATCGCACCGTCTTCTGCCTACGCTGTTCTCTCGCTTGCGCGCAGAACAGCGGGTTCCCCTCAGCGATGGGCGGCAGCTTCGCGACTTCCTCTACATCGACGACGCCGTTGACGCGGTCATCTCCATACTGCATGCGCTGGAGTTGCGGCCCGGGGCGTTGGTGATGAACGTAGCCACAGGCAAGGCAGTGTCGGTGCGGCTGTTTGCGGAGACGGTGGCGGATGTAATCGGTGCAGATCGGGCACTCCTAGGTTTCGGCGACCTTCCACGGCGACCGGATGAGGTATTATTCTTCAGTGGTGATCCATCGCTGATAAGTGCCTTTGCAGAATGGAAGCCGCAGTATGACCTTAAGGCGGGCATCGTACGTGGCGTGGAAACGCTGGAACGGGGGCAGCGCGTATGACGATAACAGGCGATCATCCTGCGAATCGACCGCTCATCACCATATGCGTGCCGGTGCTGAACGAGGAGGGTAATATTGACCGTCTGATCCATCGCCTCAGGGAGGTCGCGGGGCAGAACAGCTCCTATGAGTTTGAGTTTCTGTTCACCGATAACGCCAGCACCGACAATACGTTCGCGAAGCTTGCCTGGTGGGTAACACGCGAACCCCGGCTGCGCGCACTGCGGTTTTCACGTAACTTCGGCTTCCAGCGGTCGATCTTGACCAACCTGCTGAATGCTCGGGGCGCGGCGGCCATACAAATTGACGCCGACCTGCAGGACCCACCTGAACTGATTTCGACTTTTTTGGAAAACTGGCGCAAGGGCTACAAGGTCGTCTACGGAATCCGCCGTAGTCGCCAGGAGAATCCGCTCCTGTTGAGTGCGCGCAGATTGCACTATCGCCTGATCAATACGCTCAGTGAGGCCGAGGTGCCATTGGACTCGGGCGATTTTCGTCTAATCGACCGCGTGATCATCGATCATCTGCGGGACTACAGTGACCGGACGCCCTACCTGCGTGGCCTAATTGCCTCGCTCGGATATCCACAGATCGGCATTCCCTACGACAGGACAATCCGGACCACAGGAACCAGCAAGTTCAACCTCTTCAGCCTTTTGGCGCTCTCGCTCGATGGCGTCTGCAGCCAGTCTCTCAAGCCGCTTCAGTTCATAACTATGTTCGGATTTGGCCTTTCTCTCGTTTGCGCCATATTCGTCGCCCTCTACATCTGCGCATACCTGTTCGGACTCGCTGCGGGCGCACCCGGGTTCACCACGCTCGTGTTGCTGGTCCTGCTGTCGATAGCGATCAATGCGGCTTTTGTCGGCATTCTCGGCGAGTATATCGGCCGCATATTCGAAGTCGTGCGTGGCGGCCCACTCTCGATCATTGTCGATCGGCTTGAAGTCGCGCCGACCGACCGCTGCGAAGAAAAGGTCGAGGAAGTTGCAATCTAGAGGTTGCCGGTGAAGACAGTTATCCTGGCGGGCGGCTTTGGCACGCGCATGTCCGAAGAGACGGATCTGCGACCCAAGCCGATGGTCGACATTGGGGGTCGGCCGATCCTCTGGCATGTGATGAAGATCTACGAGGCCGCCGGCATCCAGGATTTCATCATCTGCGCCGGCTACAAAGCCGAGTATGTCAAACAATACTTTGTCAGCTATTTTCTTCATCAGAACGACATTGAGGTGGATCTGGAGACTGGGAGTGTGCGCTATTTGCGACACGACACATCGGAAAAATGGAAGGTCACCATCGTCGATACCGGCCTAGATACGATGACCGGCGGAAGGCTTAAGCGGATCGCGCCACTCGTCGGCAATGGCCCATTCTGTATGACCTACGGCGACGGCTTGAGCGATGTCGACATCCGCGAGATCGTGGCGTTCCATCACCGCCATGGCAAGCTTGCTACGGTGATGGCGGTGCCGTCGCCGGGCCGTTTCGGGATCCTCGACCTGGCAGACGATGACGGGGTGCAGCGGTTCCACGAGAAGCCTGATGCTGAGATGGGCTGGATAAATGGTGGCTTCTTCGTCCTGGAGCCTGGGGTCATCGACTATATCGACGGCAACGATACGAGTTGGGAGCGGAGGCCACTGGAAAATCTCGCTGCGGATGGGCAGCTGCGCGCGTTCCGGCATACCGGCTTCTGGAAGCCCATGGATACGCTGCGCGACAAGCGCGAGCTCGACAGCCTGTGGGCACTCGGCAGAGCACCATGGCGGCGATGGAAGGATTGATCGCATGCCCCGCACCGACGGTTCCAACGATGAATTCGATTCCTACAGCGCCGATTACAACGGATACGTCAACCGCGCGCTTGCCTTCACAGGGGTGGAGGTAGATTTCTTTACCCGAGTGAAGATGGAGTATCTGCTGACCTTCATGGTGGAGCACTTCGCTTCGGACACTCCAGCGGCAGCGCTCGACGTCGGCTGCGGCATCGGAAACGGCCATAACATTCTCGGCGGTCACCTTGCGCGCCTCTGTGGCATCGATGTCTCCGCGGCGTCGATCGAGGTGGCGCAGCGGCAAAATCCCTGGGTCGAATATAGCCATTTCGACGGCGCCAGCATTCCATACGAAGATGCGACTTTCGATTTCGCTTTCGCCATCTGCGTATTCCACCATGTTGGGTTGGACCAGCGCGGTCCCCTCGTTGCAGAAATGCAGCGTGTGCTGAAGCCAGGAGGCTTCATCGTCATTTTCGAACACAACCCGCTCAACCCAATAACCATGCGGGTCGTCAACCGTTGCGAGTTCGATCGCGACGCCATACTCCTGAAGTCGCGGACATGCACAGACCTTGTTCGTGCGGGAGGGTTCAACGATCTCAACTATCGTTTCATCCTTGCCGTTCCTCCTGTCAATGCGCCGCTGCGTGCGCTCGACCGTTTGCTGTCCAAGATGCCGCTTGGCGCTCAATACTACGTTGCCGGGCGAAAGTGACCCGATGGTAACGTTCGCGGGGCGTGCCGTGGCCGATGAATGTCGTCGGTTTCACCGCGTCGCGCCGAGCGAGCGCAGCGGGAACTCGTTGGTCATGAAGGAGAGCATGAGGATCTGTGGGGTGCTCAGGGCGTTGGGAATTGTGGCAGTAATCTTTCTGGATGACACGGCGGCCGAAGCTGATTCTGCCGACAGTTCCCACGAGCCGTAATGGGCGGCGCGAAGGAAAACTGATAGAGGTGGATGCCTTCCCAATCCATCGCGACCTGGAACACCCCCGGGGAAACGGATTCTCAATAGTAGGCTGACCGGCCCCTGGATGAGGTTGGTTGACGCTGGTTGCGTGGATTACCACTCGGGCGCTTTTTCGAACGCATGGTCGCGGAGTTCGACTATCTTCCGGAGAATTGCACTGAAAGCCACAACCATCCTTTCCTCTGCGCTGAGGGCGGCCATTTGGCGTCTTGGATGAACCGCCAATGTCAGCGCGCAACCAAAGGCAAACCGATGATGTTTCTGAACATGGCACGAGACAGGCAGCAGCGTCGATCGATATATTTGAGTAATTTAGCCCTATTCATTCTTTCTATCGCCCTTGTTACTTTCGTTACAGCTCTAGCATTACGCCGATCTCTGCAATCCGGAAGATTGTCTATACCACCATTCTATGACGACGTGACATATTTATATTGGTCACAATCCGTGCTCCATGCCGCGCCTCGGCAGTCTATTTTCGCAACCGCCTATCAGATGCTCGACCAGCATTCGCCTCTGACAACTCTGTTCGGCTTTGTTGGGTATTCACTGATCAACACTGGCGATATTGGCCCCTACATCGTCGCGGCCATTCATTTGATGTTATTTGTTTTTGCGTGCGTCCTAGTGCTTCGACGCCTACCGGCGATGGCCGTCATCGGCACTGCTTTCGCTATCTGCGCCATCCCGGCGCTGAGCAATTTCGCCACCGAATTTCGCCCGGAACCGGCCTGGGCTTCCTTGACCGCCGTATCGGTCATAGCGTTTTTTGCGCTGGATATCTTTGAGGGCGGCGCCCGGATCAGGCAGATCGGGCTCGGTCTGCTGGTAGGACTTGCGGTGATCAGCAAGCCGACCACTAGCCCCTTTACGATCATCGTTCTAGGCACCGCGTTCCTGGCCTCGGGATTGGCGTACTATCATGAAAAGAGAATCGGCGGGTCACCGCCGTCTATTCGCGTTATAGTAACTGGCGCAGCCACCCTTTGGGCCGCCGCGCTCCTCGTGATCATCCCGATCAGTGCAATTATCGGCCGAGATATCTATCACTATATCATGTGGGTAATGCGGGATATTTCCGATCAATTCGGAAGCCGCGAGGGATTTGTGGGTCAGTCGCTTTTTTATTCCTTCGGCATCGGCGGCCAGCAAATGTTGGGACGAGCCTTGCCCGTATTGCTGGCGATTTGGGGTTTGGGCTTCGGCTATGTAGTGTTGTGGCGACGGTCCACATTGCCGCGCATCCTTGCCCTCTTTGTCGTCGTCCTGATCAGCTATACCATCCCTTCCGTCGCTGCCGTCAAATCGGTCTGGTTCGGCTCTGCCTTCGACGCGATATTCATCATTGCTACGGTTTATTTGATTGCGCTGCTCTATGAGCCGTTCGCCGAGCCATCCTCGCATCCGCCAGCGCGTGCCATGATTTCAGCTTTGGTTGGCATCGCAGGAGTTGGGCTCTTTCTTGCCTCCAGTCCCAGCTGGGAGCGGAGCAGAGTTTTTGAGATGGATCCCGACTCTCGCGCCGAAGTTACTGACAGAACAGCGCGTATCTGGGTAGTATTGCGGGAGCATGAGTTGGTTCGAATGCATTCCGAGCCGCAAGGTCACGTCTCGAATGTTATGACTATCGCTGTGAAACCAATTACGGGTTATGTGATCAACCTTTATGCAGTGAAGGATGGCTTGCCTATGCGAGATATTGACCTCACCTATGCTCGTTCTCTGGATGAGTTGCTAGACAAGTTGCCTAACTTTGACTATGTCGTTGTACAACCGTCATTTCAGCACTTTCTCAGCGGGGCCAGTCTCGGCGCTTCGCTATCTAACGCAATGAACGGCCGGCCGGATTTCTCTCGTATCGCCTCACTTCCCCTCCAAGAACCCGGGGCTGTAGCCAATATCTACGAGCGGAAGATTCCGTAAGTCCTTTCCCCCACTTAGGATCCGAGGCGAAATAAACGAATCAAGCTGACCTGAAGAACGCAGGGAACGCATCACGAATTCCCTCAGTGCTACGGGGCACCGAGAGAATAACCTGAGCGGGTGCACAACGCACAAGAACCCTTCATACGCCCTCGTCAATGCCGGCTCTTAGTATTTCAGCCTCCGCACGCCGGTGAGGTAACTGGGCGCGCGGGTCGTTGTCCAGGAATGGCACCACGAAATGCCTGCCAAACCGACGCAACGAGGGATGCCAGCCATAGCGTTCCGCTGTCACTAGCAATGAATGCGCGGCATCCACGTATCTACCAGTGTCGACCAGCATCATCGAAATCAACTCAATATACCAGTCGAAGGTCAGCGGTACGGGGTCGTCGAACTCTGTCTTGGCGGCCTCAAATCCGTCCGCCAATGCTGCCAGCACGGCGGCGTGAATGTGAGAGGGATCCTCTGATGTGAGCTCCATAAACTGGCTGATCGGCTTGCCGAAGTAGCCGAAATCATGTCGAAAGGAGGCATAGACAGAGGTATACCGCCGTAGGATCTGAATATTAGGCAGTCCTGGCTTGGCCGTTCCCGACGTGGCGGCGACGGTCAAGCCGCTGCCGCAGCCTACGAACAAGTCCACATAATCCGTCAGTCGCGCGGTCTGGCGGATACTGATGCTGCCGCCCGAGATAATGCGCGGATTGTCGGTCACCAAGGCGTCGTGGGTTGAGATTATCACCACTGTCTTGCGACGCGCCGTGGTGATCGCCTCGGCCAATTCCACTGCCCGGCCAACGTCCATGAACGACTGGCCAGACCTCGACGAGCATTCGCAAAGTACAACCTGCGATGCATCCGCCGCGGGGCTGGCGGCAAACCACGCGTCCACCGCAGCCTTTTCTTCGGCATCCAGATTGATGGTCACGTCCACGGGCACGCTGATCTGGCGCGGATAATTGCGAAATAGCGATGGCCGTACCGTGCCATCGTAGTTCCCGAAGCGAGCGGGCGAAACTTGGGTGAGGAAAACGTGATCGAAATGTCCCGATGAGCCGAGGCTATGGGCTTCGATCTCGAACAGCTGCCACGTGCGATCCATTTCGGACCAGCTCTCCAGCGGGATTTCCCACACCGTGTCAACATCCGGGTTATTGAAGAGCACATTGCGGCAGAGGCTGGCGACCGCCCAGGTCAGGTGACAGCCGGGGAAGTCCTGCTTGATCTGCCGGGCGATGGCGGTGGCGTACAAGCAGTCGCCGTTGGAGCCGAGCATACCGAGCAGGATTCGGGTCATCGCATGTCTGCCGTCGGACGGTTAATGGCAATACCGTGCCGTTCGCGCAGGATCCAGCCGGCAACATCGATTGCTTGATGGCGCGGCAGCCTGCCCACCGTGCGTTTCAGCATGGCCAGGTCGGCTCGGAACGGTGCTTCGCCAGATGGCGGGGGAGCCGTGTGGGGCGATGCGATGCCCGCCGCGCCGGCTAGCTCCGCCGCCAGGGCGGCGGCGTGCACGGGTTGGCCGGAGGCGATGATCACATCGCTAGGATGCTCGGCCTGGATCAGATCTGCGGTCAGCTCCATGAATTCATAACTGCTGCCCCAGTCGCACCAGAAGTCTAGTGTGGCAATCGCCGGCGCTGGGCCACGCTGGCCCATCTGGGCGGCGGTTCGAGCCGCAAGGCGAGGTAGGAAATAGCTGTCGGGTCGCCGTGGCGAGTCGTGGTTGAAGTAATAGCCGACACTGGCCCAGATGTCGTGACGTGCACGATAGTATTGGATCAGGTCGGTTGCGGCATTTTTCGTGATGCTATACAGGCAGCTCGACACACGCGGCGTATTTTCGTCGATGCGTAGCGGCGGCGACGTGCCAAACACTTTCAGAGAACTGGGGTAGAACAGCCGCGTGTCTCGGCTGCGGTTGCGGATGTGTTCCAGACAGGTGTGCACGCTGCCGACATTCAATGCCAGCGCCTCGCGCCAATGGGCTTCGTAGGAGTGTCCGGCCGAACCATGTATCGCCGCCATATGATAGATCTCGCATGGCAGCACCTCGGCCAGCAGCGCATCCAGCGCAGACGCATAGGCGACATCGAGTGCGACGTAGCAGAAACGGCCGGGATCGACCCAACGCGAGACGGCCTGCCGAGCAGCGCCGGTCACCTGGTATCCGCGCCCGATCAGGATTTCCGCGAGGTAGCTGCCATCCTGCCCGTTTACCCCCAGCACCAAGGCGGTCTTCATGATGAGCTGAAACCGGCCCAGCGCGGATCAAATGCCGAGCATGTCTTCAAGCATATCTTCCGTGACATCCGCCTTGGCGATCTCCATATCGAGATTCTCCGCCGTCACAACTGTGATTTGAGGGAGTGGGAAGATCATCTTGGTGCCGGCCAAAATAGTCTCGCGTTCCCGTTTTAGGAATTCCTTTTTGAAGTGCCACGGCAGTACGAGATAGTAATCCGGCCGCATCTCGCGGGACTGCTCCTCGGAAATGATGCGGATACCGGTGCCGAGGGTGAGTGCGCCTACCTTGTCGGGATTGCGGTCTGCGGCGAACGGCACCTTATATGAATCGATCCCGTACCATTGTAGCAAGACGTTGCCTTTGGTGGAGGCACCGTAAACGTGCACGCGGCCGGCATCGGCATGAATGCGTGCCAGCAGCTCCGTCATCTGGGTACGCAGTGCATCGATGCGAAGCTGGAAGGCCAGATACGGCACGTTGGTATCGAGCTGCATCTGGAACTCGTTGACCTGCAGCCGTCTGATCATGTCGCGTGCTTGCGCCGTGTCATAGCGGAAGCAATCGGCCTTGCATACGTAGCAGCGGATGCTGCCGCCGTTGATCCAATTCAGCGACACCTTGAAGATGCGCAAACCGGCACGCGACATGACCGTGTTGAGCACCGACAGACTGTAATATTCGAGATGCTCGTGGCACACCGTATCGAAAGAGTTCATTGCCAGCATCAGCGGCATGTATGACATCTCGAGCACCCAGATGCCCTCGCAACCGAGCAAGGCCTGGATGTTGCGAGCGAAGCCGACCGGGTCCTCCAGGTCGTAGAACATGGCCACGGAGGTTACCAGATCGAAGCTGAGACCGGACAGCCGGTGGGTCGCACTGTCGGACGGGAACACAGTGTTGATAACCTGCACGGGTGGCGGGATGGTGGCCGCAATATCGGATGGATCTATGCCCCACCGTTCGAAGTCGCCGGGAATCTGCTGCAGCAGGGTCCCGTCATTGCAGCCGATATCCAGCACCCGCTTCTGGTTCGACTGGACAATGGCAAGGGCCGAATCAACCAACTCGGCAAGATGCTGCCGCATGGTCTCGTTTGTCCCTGATCTGTACCAATAATTCGCGTAGAGGATTTCCGGCGGGATGGAATGCGCGAGCTGCAGCAGGCCGCAGGCATCCTCACTGCTTGACACATCGCACCGCACCAGCTGAGTGGGCACCTTCCGTGTCGGTGGGGTCTGCATGGGTGGCTTGAGGAACGAGCCTTGCAGAAACTGCTCGCCAAGGTCGATAACAGGTGCCAAATCGACACAACCGCAAACACGGCAGCGTCGTTTGTGGAGAATATGCATCGGTTCCACCCTAGCGAGTCCAGCGCCAAACTTGTACAATTGGCTGGCATCGTCAACCTGCCTCGGGGAGGCCAGCGAACGGCGCCTTGGCGCTGGCGTGCATACTTGATAGAGGGTCGTGCGCAGCTGGAGAACACCTACCAGCCATGATTTCTTTAGCCGGGGCGAAAGGCGACGGCGCGGTTTGAGCATCACCCGTGAACCTGGAAATGTCTCCCTCATGCTGGAGGGCTGGGAAAATCCGTCCCCGTTCGCCCTTCACATCGCGGCCCGGAGCGACATAGCGCGACTCCGCGCCGGAATACGGGCCGATCTTGATAAGCTGGTGCCACGCTGCGATGCGCTGGAGCGGGCGCTTCCCGAGCAGGCACTGCGCCACAAGAGCTATGCCAGCTCCAAGATTCGCCGCGAATTCGCATTGAAGCTGGCCGCGGCCGATCCGCTGTCTGCTCCGGCCGGCCGCGCGATCGACCCCGCGCCGGCGATCAGCCACCAGGCCGTGGCCGACTCCGATGTGGGGCTCGGCGAGATGCTGCGCCGGTCGCGGCGGGTTATGTGCGTCGGCGAAATGACAGATCCGGCGCTGCGAGACGCCCTGAGCCGAGTCGCTTCCATTACAACCATGGTGACCCCCGGCGACGGCGAGGTCACGCAGACTTTCAGCGGACGCTCGCGCCCGGGCGCGGATTCCTTCAGTGCCTGGCAGGCGGTGCAGGACGAAAGCGATCGAGCCGAAGTCGGTATTTTCGTGCTTGGACGCCAGGCCGGCCGTGCCGATGTGGAATTGCTGCGCCACCGCGTCTACGCGCATCAGCGGGTGTTCGTCGAAGCCGGATCACCCGCCCTGACCTGGCTACTGGCACTTTGGGATGGCGTCGCCACCCGCCATGGCCAGGTATTCATACTGTCCGAGCCGGCTCGCCATTTTCGTGAACCCTCCGGACGGTTCCGTCTCGCGCCGGACGCCGATTGGCCGCGCATCACGGTGGTGACCGTCAGCTACAACCAATGCTGCTATCTGGAGCAGTGCGTGCTGTCGGTGCTGAACCAGCACTACCCCAACCTCGAATACATCGTGGTGGACGCCGGTTCGACGGACGGCAGCGTCGAGCTGTTGCGACGCTACGAGCACGCCTTTGCCAGGCTGATCGTGGAGCCGGACCGGGGGCAATCGGATGGCCTGAACAAGGGCTTCCGGTTCGCCACCGGCGAGATCCTCACCTGGGTCAACAGCGACGACATGTTGGCGCCACTATCACTTAAGCGCGCCGCGATGGCGATCCGCGCCACCGGCGCCGACCTGGTCGCCGGCACCTGCGAGCGTATCGGCGGCGACGACGGCCGTGTGCTGTACAAGCATCATGCCGCACTGCCGGCCTTGCGCCGGGAGCCGTTCGCGCCGCACGGCCCTCTGGACTGGTGCACGGCCTGGGAGAAGGGCGACTATTTCTTCCAGCCGGAAGTGTTCTTCACACGCGCGATCTGGGAACGGGCCGGCGGCTATCTGAAGCCACATCTGTTCTGGGCGATGGACTGGGACCTGTGGCTGCGCTGTGCCCTGGCCGGCGCCACCATCGTGCGCATTCCCGACATACTGGGTGTCAGCCGAGAACACGCGGCGCAAAAGACGACGTCCGAAGAGATGTATCTGTGGCAGATCGTCGGGATCCTCCATGAATACGACGACATGCTAGCCGCCGTTCAAGCGGAAGTCGGCCTGGCATGAACGGATCTCCTGAAGCAGCGCCGGGCTCAATCGGCTTGCAGATGCGTGTCCGCTCGGTTCTGAGACAGTGGCTTTCGGGAGCGCTGACCACCAGGCAGGTCATTCGGATCGCCATGCGCGTGACACGCTTCGAGCGCTGGGGCGTGCGGCCGATCACACAGGAACGTTTCCGAGCACTGAATCAGGCCGCGGAACAAGCCGAAATACTGAATCAGGCCGCGGAACAAGCCGAAATTCTGCGTGGCGGGATCATGTCCTGGTGGTCCGTGGCATCGAACAAGCCGCTGATCGAGTCCGAACTCGAGACACCATCGGGCCTGATTGCGCATCTGCAGTCCCTGGCGTTATCGCACCACGAGGCGCTCGCCGCGCAATCGGCAGCCGTCGAGATGGCCGGCAGGATGGCGGCACGCAACAACACCCTGGCAGCGAATCTGGAACAGGCGACACGCACGATCGAGCATCTCCGCCGTGTCGAGACCGCCTATGTGAAAGCCACTGAACTAGCCGGGCGGACCGCCGCCGAGGCAAGCCGGCTGCAGGACTGGAATCGGGACATCCAGATCACAAACCAGCAAATACTGCTCACAAACCAGACCTTGCGGAACGCAAACGCGGAGGTATCCGCAGCGTTCCAGACTGCCCGTCGCGGTGTGCAGACCATGATGAACGAATGGCAGCGAATGCTGTTCGAGGTGACCGGCAACACCGCCGCCAGCGAGGGCGCGACGACGCTGGTGCTGGCCGACCAACCCGTTGCGGAAACCCTGGCCACATTGATCAATTTGTCGGAAGCTTCGCACGGCGTGCGGCCGTTCCAGCATGCGGTGCCGATCCTGGCCCCGGTGCGGCCGTTTCCGCTGCCGTGGCGGCCTGACCTGCCGGCGCTGCGGATCGTCGATGTCGGGTCGCAGGAACTCGACTCGGAAAGCGACATGCACGCGCCGCTGCGTGCCACGGCACCCGTCGAGATCACTGGTTTCGATCCTTTCGCAGTGTCGGATGCCGCGGATGCCGGCACCGTGAGAACGAGTGGCGAAGTCACCAGGAGCGACGGTCGCCGGATCCGCACCTTTCCTGCGCTGCTCGCAGACGGCGGGACCGTGACCCTCCATGTCAATCGCTACGATCCGACCTCGTCCATCCTGCCGAGCAACCATGCGCTCACCAGGCAGTTCGGCCTGCTCGATATGGCGGTCGAGACCGTCGAAACCCGCCAGCTGCCGTCGCATCGGATGGACGACGTGCTGCCGGTCGAGGGCGAGGCCGCCCGGATCGATCTGCTGAAGATCGACGTGCAGGGCGCAGCGCATATGCTGCTGGAAAACGCCCCGAAGGTCCTGCGTAACACGCTGGTCTGCCACGTCGAGATCGAATTCGCACCGGTGTATCTCGGTGAGAGGCTGTTCGGCGATATCGACACGCAGCTGCGTGCGGCCGGCTTCTGCTTCGTGGATTTCTTCAGCCTGGGGCGGCAGCGCTATGGCGCTTTCGACATCTCGCCTGCCCGAGCCTTCCATCGCGGGCGAACCCTGTGGGGCGACTGCATCTACGTAAGGGGCCTGGATACCGAAGGCGCGTTGTCGGCCGATGATCTGTTCCGAGCCGCCGTCATTGCGCACAGCTGCTACAACAAACAGGACCTTGCGGCAGAGTTGCTGGGAAGACTGGACGCCATGTCGGGCACCGGCCTGCAGAAGGACTACATAGACGGCACCGCTGCATGAGCGGTACCGCGGGCAGCCGCCTGATCCGGTATCCACCGCTGTCCTGGGTGCGCTCGCTCGCGCGCCACGGGCTGGATGCGCTGGCAGTGAGGATCGCCGCCCGCCATGAGTGCCGCCGCCGGTCGGACCGCCGCGCGTGGCGATGGATCCGGTCATCGTCGCGGATGGCCAGGCGACGGAGCTGGGGCGGCAGATTCTGGGTCAGCAGGCAATGCTGACGTATGATAGTCTGAGCCGGCTGGACCGGGCGCTGCTGCTGCAGGGCCGCATCGCTGCGATGCAGATCGGTGCCCGCGACAAGATCGGCCATCTGGGGGATGTCGAGTTTCGGGTGTGCTCGCAATGGGGCGAGGACGGCATCATCGAATGGCTTTGCCAGCGAATCCCGAACATCTCCCGCTCATTCGTCGAATTCGGCGTGGAGAACTTCGCCGAGGCCAATACCCGCTTTCTGCTGGAGAATCGCGGGTGGCGCGGGCTGGTGATGGACGGCAGCGCCACGCACATGGCCAGCCTGCGGCAGGATGCGCTGTATTGGCGGCACGATCTGACGGCGGTGGCGGCCTTCGTCACCGCCGAGAACATCAATCGGCTGATCACCGAGAACGGCATTGCCGGCGATCTGGGGATCCTCAGCGTCGACATCGACGGCAACGACTACTGGGTGCTGGAGGCGATCGACTGCGTCGATCCGGCGATCATCATCTGCGAGATCAACGGGGTCTTCGGCGACCTGAAGGCGTTCACCGTGCCATATAGGCCGGATTTCCAGCGGATGGATGCGCATTATTCCGGCCAGTATTTCGGCTGCTCGCTGGCCGCGGTGAAGCTGCTGTGCCGCCGCAAGGGCTACACCTTCCTTGGTACTAACACCAATGGCGTGAACGCCTTCTTCGTGCGCGACGATCTGGCGGGGCCGATTGCCGAGTCGCTCGGGGAGGCGCGTGCCTGGGCGCCGCGCCACCGGGATTCGCGCGACCTGCGCGGCGAGCTTGATTTCGTGCGCGGGCTTGGCCGATACGAACTTGTCGCCGACATGCCGGTGGTCGACATTTCCAGCGGACGGCTGGTTGCGATGAGGGGGCTGGAGCCGCTGTACAGCGACGGGTTCCTGGAGGATTTTCGGTAGGCTCTTGATGACACATGCAGTTGAGACACCGGTCGCCATCGGCGAGTTGATCGACAAGATCACCATCCTGGAGATCAAGGCCGAGCGCTTCACCGACGCGGCCAAAAGGAAAAACGTGGTGGCGGAACTGACCATGCTGCGCGCGCGGCGCGATCAGGCGGTCCCGCAATCGCCGCGACTCGATGCGTTGGGTGCGCAGCTGAAGGCCGTCAACGAGCGCATCTGGGAGCTGGAGGACAGCATCCGGGACTGCGAGCGGCGGGTGGATTTCGGGCCGAAGTTCATCGCCGTGGCGCGGAGCATCTACCGAACCAACGACGAACGGGCCGCGGTGAAGCGCCAGATCAACGTTGCGCTCGGCTCTGACCTGATCGAAGAGAAGTCCTACAAAGCTTACTGACCTCATAAAGGACTGCCGAATCCATGGATAGCAGTGTTGACAAAACCGAGCGAAGACACTCATGGCTCGACTGGCCGGCCCTCCCGCGCGATCGTCGCTCCGTTTCAGATTCGCTTGTCGTCTATGTTCATGTGCCCAAGGCCGGCGGAAGGTCGATGATGCGGATGTTACGGGATGTATATGGGGACAAGCTCCTGGTGGCACATCCCAAGGGGTGGCCTCAAGTGTTGTCAGACGATGTCCTCCGAGACATCAGAGCCAGACCAGGATTTTATCAAGCTTTTTCGGGACATCATGCGTTTGGCATTCACGAGATATTCGGACGTTCAGCACGCTACATAACAACCGTGCGAGAACCATTGTTGCGCCTTGAGTCGTACTACAACTTTGTAAAGCATTGGGAGATACATCACCATCACGAGATCGCAAAGGAAAGGAACATATGGCAATTCTTTGAATATTTGCTAGACAGCAATGACATAGAGGTATCAAACCTACAATGCCTGCTCATGTGCGGTGAAAAGAGTTTTGAAAAGGCCCGAAGCAATTTGGAACAGAATTTCGAGTTTGTGATTCCACTTCCCCGTCTCGCGGAGGCACCGCCGGTATTGGCGAAAGCGCTTGAATGGCCATTTGTGCCCGAACTACACCATGAAAACGGGACGGACCACAAGGAGACCATGACAGAATTACCCGCAAACATGACCGCGACGCTTTTGGCAATGAATTCAGAGGACCGTCAGTTGTACGAGTATGCAGAGAAACGATGGTCTAATTTTTCAGTCGAGGAACACCGCATTCAGCGATAGCCAAATGCGTCCAGATGCGGGCGCAACATGCGTGTCAGATGATACTGCATACCGGCCGACAGTTTGCGGCGGAAATCGCCCGGCAGCATCTGCCGTTTATGGCGCGACAAATCTTCTACCATACCCATGGTGGACATTTCTTCGTTCACCCAGCCGGAAATCTGTGGCGACATATCGATATGTAGGAATCTGCACAGCAACGACAGCCATTCCAATGGAGCGTCCACCATATTCTCGTAGCGCAGCAGAAGACTTTGCTGCGTATTCCCAAGCATTCGTAGAAGGACAAGCATCCGCACCGCATACTGTCGTGCCTGCTTTTGGACAAAGGTCTCAAAGTCTGCTGTTTGAATGATGGCCCGATTCCGCTCGTACATTTCATTGGCTGGTCCCTGTGCGGGTGCCGGATGGCTGTATTTCAGAGAGTAGTAAAGTGAAACTATGCAGTCGCGCGGATCGCGCACTTGGACGACTAAACGAAGCCGCTCCAGTTCCTTCATCTTGCGTATATATGGGCCGCGAAACGGGCCGAAGTAGCACCGCGGTTTCGCGAGCGTATGAGCTTGCGCAACACAGTATAAGTGCTCCAACTTTCCCATTTGGAATGCTTGTAATGCCAGGTCAACGTGCTCGAAACCCATTGGTCCCGTCAGTTGGCTAAGAACCCGGTCGACAAAGACGCTGCCAGCCTTATGCATGGTAACAAAGCCAATACTGTGCTCGGATATTGCGGTGGTCAGCTCGGAAAAGCCACGCTCCATCAACGCATCCATTAACGAAGCAGAACCTCCAATGACGAGAAGCCTCAGCGGTGTAGGCGACAGTAGTGGCTCACGGGCCACTGGCCACTGGCCACTGGCTGGACTTATCAGGACTTCAACAACAACTCAGACACTGCCGGTGCAGTATCCGATTTCTGAGCTTATCCGGCAGCTGCGATTATGCCAAGCCTCGCATACGGCTGCGCAGTCATGCACGCCGACGGGCCAAGTGCCACCTTATACATCTCTGGAGAGGTACCGTCTATCGGAATGGCAGATTCGAGGCTGCCTCCACGCGCCTCTGACTGCCGCCGCATGTCCACCATGGCACCCAATATGCTGTTTGCCGACAGATCTGTCATCTCCTTTTTTCGGCCGTCCCATTCCAACGATCACTACTGTCTGGTAGGGTTCCTACATATTGGCGAGGGAATTCCCAATGAGCCGTCCTACGACGCCGGAACTCAGATTTGTGCCCGAAGGCAAGATCGATGAGCTTCGAGCCAATCGGATGCCCACTACGTTCAAGGGTTGCACGCAGCTATTCCAATTGTTCGTGAAGTCCAACGGAATGCTCAGCTGCTCGTGCATGCGATATTGGGACATCCTGGCGGATGCTCGAGAGGTGGATGCCGGTGAATTCTTCAACGGCAAGCTAATGCAGTACATGCGTGAGTGTTTCGCGGAAGGGTATGAGCCATTCGATTTCTGTAAGGACTGCGCGTCGCGCATGTCATCCTTCGCTTCAACGGATCGTATCCACAAACAGATCAGTCTGCACATAGAGCCCAGCAACCAGTGCAACCTGTTCTGTGAGGCATGTCTGTGCACTTACGAGAGGTTTTCGGACAATACTCCTGTTCGGCTTTCCCTGGATTATGAGGTATATGAAAAGATCCTCCGGGATATTCACCGGTCCGACCTGTATCTTACCAGACTAGCATTGGTCGGCTTCGGCGAACCGCTATTCAATTCGCGCACACCGGATATGGCGCGTTTTGCCCGCGAACTATTCCCCAACGCATTCATATATGTCGACACAAATGGGAACTTTGGCAAACGGCGTGCCGAGGAGTTGGCTGACTGTGGCATAAATGAGGTGCGCATTGCCTTGGATGGCGTCGACCAACCATCGTATGCTCCCTACCGCCGCAATGGCGAGTTCGATCGTGCATTGCAGTTCGCCCGCGACCTGGCCCAGGCCATCCGGGATACCAATAGCCCGACGCGCGCAATCTGGAAATACATTCTATTCAATCATAACGACAGCGACGAACAGATACGAACTGCCGTTCGTATGGCAGCAGAGATAGGTGTGACGCTCGTTTTCGACGGGACCGTGGGTGATATTGCCTCGCCACGGACATCGGCTGATCTCGAGGCACTGGTCGGCCAGCCTTTCGGCTGCAACATTGACCCAAAATCAACAGAGGGGAAGATGCTGCCGCTCGGCGAGCCGGAAAAGGAGTCTCCCCTTTGGCGGCGCGTCATGCGGCTTCGCAATCGATCCAGGTAGGTAGTGGCACGACCGGCAGCGTTGCCGACAGGGGGCATAGACCATCGCAGCGGCATCAAGCACATTCCTGTCAGCGATCGCTGCTTTACGCAACCGCACCACGGGCATACACGGTCTGATCGGACCAGACCTGCGACGCTTGCGCGAACCAATCCACCAGGTGGGGATAGGTTGCGCGGAAGGATTGGCCTCGTGAGACGTCAAGATCGTTGGTGAATCTGACGAATGTGTCGAAATCATCGCGGTAGTGAATGCCTGCGTGTTCCGTCAGAAACGCGACCATGTACTGCGCTGAGCCACGATTGACAGGACGCACGTTGTCACCGGCAAGGTAGGCACGGAGGTGCTCCACTACCACTTGCCGGGCGGCAGGCGGCAACACCAGAACGTTGAGGTATCGAGGTCCCACGAGGAAATGCGTGTTGACGTTGATATCATGCGCGTCGCAATAATGCAGAATCTCGGGTACCTGGTGCAGGTTGTAGAGCTGCACTGCGGTGTTGAAGTTCAGGGCCAAATTCGGAATCTTTCTGGCCCGTGCGATATTAGCTTCGATCTCGGACCATACAGCGGGGTAGCGAATATATTCCAACACGTCACCGATACCATCGATGCTCACGCCAAGAATGATCTGCTTCAGCTGCGACAGCTTTTGGATGGTGGAGTCTTTCAGACTAGTCAGATTCGAGACGATCTCAAATATGACGTTGGCAGCAATGCCCCGATCTATCAGTAAATCCAGAATCCTATCGAATTCCTTGACCAGCAAGGGTTCACCCCCCTGGAAGGTGATGCATTCAAGGATATCCGGTTGACCGAGAATTTCATCAAACATGATCGCTTCGTCGGCCCACCAGCCTTTGTTGGCGGACGAACGGGTCAAAACCCTTTCGTTGTTGCTCAGGGCTGTGCCCTGCGGCCTGCGCTCGACCCAGGCGTCAAGCAAGGCAACGCCCAGCTGACGGCCACCGACATCCACTGCGGCTGACTCGATCTCTAATTCCAGCGTCGGATGGTTGGCGGGTCCCAGGCTGTCAAATTCCTGCTTCCAGTCGGGCCCAATCGGGCCTGAGAAGATTTCTCGTCCGTTCAGGCGGACGACAACAGGATTTGTGCCACCCACGGTTCGCAACGACAGACCAAGACGAAAAATTTTGGTGCCGACGGGAATCTCGAAATTGACGATGCCGACGCCGTCGCTCCAACGGAGGGCATAGCCGCCGCCCACTTCATAGGCATAAAAGCCTTCGTAGCTTACGCCGAAGAAAGGCCGCGGCCCGAAATGCAATTTTTCCCCGCGCCAGCGCGCCACGTCGGGATAGGCGGCCGGCATCCACTTGTTATGAACAGGATCGCTCTCGATCCGGGAAGAATACTGACTGGAGCACATCCGACAGGCGAGATTGCACAGGTTTCCCATGTTCAACTGGAGGACACTAGGGCGGTTGTGCACCTTCCAGGAATGATCCCGGACGACCTGAATTAACTCCTCGGGCGTCTTTCCGGACCTTGTCAGCCACACCCCGTTCTGAATCGTTCGGCGACTTTGGCCGACCGAATCCTCCTCCTGGTAGCAGCGCATACACGGCGAGATCATTTCGCCATTCGCCATGCCGCGCCGCGCGTCGCGCATATAGTCCGAGTTCCAAATCTCCTCGTATGTATCGGTGTAAAGGGACATTGGTCGCCCCCTGTCGTGAATGTCTTCGCTCGCTATGCAGCACATCTTCACGGTGCCGTTGGGTGCAACCTGCAGGTGATTCCACGCCAGCACGCAAAAGGTATCCCGGACCGCCACCGGTTCCCGCGGACGTACATCTTCCGCGCGTTCTTCGAGGATCACATCGACGGGAGCCTCGATGCCGGACGGCGCAGATTCTGCGTTGGGCGTCTTCAATCGACTCCACAAGGCGCTGACGGACCGCCGCAAGCGGCCTATGACGAGTTGATCGGCGGCTATTCTCATCCGGCCCCCACGATCTGATAGGGATCCTCCAGAATACTCGGTCTATCGGCCAGGACACTCAAGGGGATATGGAAGGAACAGTTCTGACAGAATTTCGGAACGCCCGATCGGGACCAGTCCCAAAGCGCCTTGGCCTTGTCCGAGTTGTACAGGTTCGTCAGCGATTCGGCCATCACGTGGCCCAAACGGAACTCGTCGATATCATCAAAATTGTCGCACGGGCAAAAGGAAACATTTCCGTTAGAAAATACAATGAAGGCGAAGAGTGGGATGAGGCACTGCGGCCTCTGCAGTGCCGGTTGCATCACGAACCACTCGGCCTGGTCTGGGAGGGGACGATTTGCTTCGTCGTATTTGCCCCAGTTGGCGTAGTTCATCACAACCGAATTGACGAACGTCCGGCCGTCGTCCGGCTTCAACCCGACCTCGTCGCGCAGCCACGCTTCGATGAATCCATCCGAGCGCTGCTTGAGCAGTCGGAATTCCAGAGATACCGGCACAGATGCTGCGTTCACGATCCGGCGTAGGCCTGTGACCATCCGTGCATAGGTTTTCTTGCGAGCCATCGTCTCATATTCCGCCGCATCCAATCCATAGACGGAAATCGAGAGGCGCTGGAGGGGGCCGATTATGGCGTCGAGTTCCTCGTCGCTGAAACGGTGCGCCATGGCGCCATTGGTTGTAAAACCAATACCAGAAATGAAATAGCATTTCCGCAGGTAATCTATGCGTTCTCGAAGGTGGCGGTCCAACAGGACATCGCCAACGAGCGGCGTGAGAGATACATATCCGCCACCCATGTCGCGATAGTCGTCCACCGTTTTCTCAAATACAGCAGTCGACATGAATGTCTTGGTGCGCGTCTGGTCGCCGTAGGCGCAAATGATGCAATCGTTGTTGCAAAGATTGACCATCTCCTCGGCGTAATCGAACGTCCAGCCACCTTTGACGACTTTCCAATCCCTCAATGAATCCTCGGTGATGTGGTTGAGCGACCATATCTCCAGGAAATCGACGCCGATCTCGGCGCATAAATCGATCATGTCGCAGACGCCGCCAAGATTGGCGCGCATCAGCGTCATCTCGACTCCAATCTTTGGGAGATTGCGGCCCAGCGCGTTCCGCCTTTGCACGAGCCTGTGCACACCATCTACGATCGCATCGAGATCGGTACCGCGGACCTTGCGGAACAGGTCACTGTCGGCGGAGTCCAACGAAATCCTGATCTTGCGCACGCGCGATTGCAGCACCCGCTCAATGTTCCTCTCATAGAGAAGCGTTCCATTCGAGTTGAATGGTGAGAAAGAATTGGATATCGACCGACTCCGGTGGAATCGGAAACTTCTGTAGGATGTTCCAGAACAGGTCGCTCTACATTGGCTCGCCGAGGCCGGTCAGGTCCACCAGAGACGCGCTGGCGATGAAATCACCGGCCATATCCACCAAATCGGCCTTGAAGTCCTCCTTCTTGACATTGCGGATGCCGCGGTCGCACATCACGCACCGGAGGTTGCAACGCGAGGTCATCGTCATGCTCACGATTCTCGGCGGTTTGGTCGCCCAGCAGGCGACCGTCTCGATTTCCATCTGCATGAACCTTTAGCATTCCCTCAATGATCGGCGGCGTGCCAACACGTGAGTTTAGAGCGTGGTTTTCATGCTGCCAATGCCGGGGCTTAGGAGACGCGACGCGCCAGCCTGCCCAGACCGATTGGCAATACGGGCGCTCCGAGTCAGAAGCGTCAAGGGCATAATCTTGAGGAGCTGCGGTCTCATCTATATAGTTGCCGTTTGCGCCG
>Ga0206923_1042_pt2 | contig 24634 bp, 26 predicted proteins | sample Alteio_BWOrgHeat_64_FD_152961 | JGI IMG/M metagenome (GOLD analysis project Ga0206923, IMG submission 152961) | Enriched cells from forest soil in Barre Woods Harvard Forest LTER site, Petersham, Massachusetts, United States -... | ecosystem: Environmental > Terrestrial > Soil > Temperate forest >...
ACACATGTTCTCGTATTTTGTGCGTAAGGAAAAAATTGATTTAAAGGAGGCTGATGAGATCATGAAACTGATTGAAAAACTAAAAAGTAAATAATTTACTATATGAGCTGGTGGCATTATTTATTACTGGTAAATTTTTATCTGGTATTATTTTTTGGCTTCTATGTATTACTACTTCGCCGGGAAACATTTTTCCAGCTGAACCGCGTTTACCTGGTATCAGCCGCCCTGCTTTCTTTTTTTATCCCTCTCATACAATCAAACTGGGTAAAAAATTTGTTTATTACCCAAAAGGTACAACATACTATTTACAATAGCCCGGTAATTCACAGTAGGGTAATAACATTGACCTATCCTATTATTTCGGCCCAAAGTTCATTAACTATAGGCGATGTATTAAACGGCATCTATATAAGCGTAACTTTGTTTTTGCTATTGCGCTTATTGTGGCAGTTAGTAATATTAAGAAAAGCGATAGACAAGCCTGAGCCATCAGCCGCCTACTCATTCTTCAAAAAAATAAGCCTGGGCAATGATCTGGCCAATCCTGATGTAATAACGGCTCATGAACAGGTACACGCCGGTCAATGGCATTCGGTTGATGTAATGATCATCGAGACGGTAATGATCATCAACTGGTTTAATCCTGTGGTATATCTTTATCGTTTCGCTATTAAATACATTCATGAATTTATAGCCGATAAACAGGTTATTCAATCAGGCACAGACAAAGCCGATTATGCCCTGTTATTATTAAATCAAACTTTTAATGTGCCGGCGCACGGGTTGGTAACACCTTTTTATAATCATACCTTATTAAAACGCCGGCTTGTAATGCTGCAAAAAAACAGGTCGCATCGTATTGCTTTAGTAAAGTATGGCTTATCAGTACCTTTATTTATATTAATGATGATATTATCATCAGCTACTATAAATAACAGCAAAGCTGTTAATGCCATTAATCAAAAAGCACAAAACCTATTTTCAACCGCTGCCGATGAAGCGGTTACACTGATCACTGATCATGCCGAAATACCGGGCAATACTGATAACATCGTTGATGAGTATGTTGAAAATTACAACAGAGCTCAAAAAGAATTGCGTATTAATATTGCAGCAAACACAAACGAAATGGTTACTTCACTTCAAAGAACGCCTAAGTTTCCGGGTTCGCTGTCTAATTTTTTAAATCAAAATATTAAGTACCCTGCTGCTATGCGCCAGGCCAATGTGCAGGGCATAGTAAATGTTGCGTTTGTTGTAGAGGCAGATGGCTCAATTTCGGATATTAAGGCAACCAGCAGCCCCGGTTACGGGTCAGGTGAAGAAGCTGAAAGGGTAATGGCTTTATCTCCGAAATGGACACCGGCTTATCAAAATGGCAAACCTGTAAGGGTTATGTACACCATACCCATAAAATTTAGCTCAGGTAATGTGGAAAATGTACCCCCTGTAGCAGATGCTGCTGATAAAAATAAAGTTTTTATAGTTACTGAAAATCTGCCTGTGTTTCCGGGGGGTCAAAGCAAATTCAACGAGTTTTTGAGGAATAATATAAAATACCCTGAATTGATGCAGAAAGCAAACGTAGGCGGGAAAGTATATGTTGAATTTATTGTAGAAACAGACGGTTCGCTTTCAAATATTGCCGCCATAAGAAATTCAGAGTACCCGGGATACGGTTCAGGTGAAGAAGCGGAAAGGGTAGTGGCATTGTCGCCAAAATGGACCCCTGGTTATAATAATGGCAAACCTGTTAGGTCTTCATTAACTATCCCGATAAGTTTCACCCTATCTGGCGCTAAAATATCTACCCAAAACTTAACTGCAGATAGTTTGCGCAGAAATTCAAATCCGCGTATAACAAACTAAAAAAATACCTGTTAAACACTATATCTTATCATTAATTACAATGGACCTGCGAGCTTAAAAGCTTCGCAGGTTTTTTTTGTATTTAATTGAATACCATTTGAGTGTATGGATTATTTTTTATATTTATATAAAAATAATCAGATCATGAACTGGAAACTTATTTTTCAACTATCTATTTTCGGGCTGATAATGGCCTTTGCAACCATATCGCTTATTCCTGAAAAAATTGAGCCGGCTTTTTGGCTGGTAATATTTATTTTTTGTGCCTATGTAATTGCCAGGGTTTGTACGGGTAAATATTTTTTACATGGATTTTTAGTAAGCATGGTTAATTGCGTTTGGATAACTGCCGCGCATGGATTTAACTACGCCACTTATACGGCAAGTCATCCTGATATGGCAGGCATGTACACCGGTACTCACCCCAGGGCTATGATGCTTGTATACGGGCCTGTGTTTGGTGCTATGTTTGGCGTAATACTGGGATTATTTGCATTTGTAGCTTCAAAACTAATAAAGAAAAAACCTCAATAAACAAGCTCGTGTCTTGTTAAAAAAAATCAGATCAAAACAAAAGATGTTCTATATAAATTATTAATTTTGGCGGCAGTAAGCACATAATTAATAAACAATGAAACCTTTTATATCAAAAACATCTTACGGAGTTATAAATTACGCAGCGGCGTTATTACTGATCACCTCGCCATGGTTATTTCATTTTGATCATACTAAGGGTGCTGCGCTGTTAGTGCCTATTTATTTAGGATGGCTGCAATTGATCATGGCTATTTTCACAAACAACCCAACAGGCTTTTTGAAAGTATTCCCAATGCAAATGCATAATTGCCTTGATGTGCTTAGCGGTTCGTTTTTGTTGGCCATGCCATGGATGTATGGTTTTTCGTCAGTAGTATTTTGGCCGCATTTTCTGTTAGGGTCATTATTTGTTGTGGCAGGTATTTTTGCAGCAGGTTCACCATTTTTAACCACACCGCATCGCAGTTTACCCGAAGCCGGGTTAACATCTATTGATTCGGAAGATGGCCGGTTAAATGTATAGTATTTATAAATATTCATAAAAAGCGGGCTGATTTTAAAATCAGCCCGCTTTTTTGTTGAATGGATTTAAAAAACTTCATTTAATCCAAGGAATATTCCTTTCGATCCGTAGTTGCCCATGCCATAATCAATACAAAGGTTTGAGCGGGTGTATTTATTAAATAATAAACGCAAACCTACACCTTCGCCCGGTTCAATAAATTCCGTCAAATTAATATTCTTGCTGTTACTGGCTGATTCAATATTTACAAAAGCTACCCCGCTTAGCAATTTATTGGCGGTAATGGGGTAGCGGTATTCTGCTTCGCTGTATATAAATGATGTGCCCTTAAAACGGCCTATAGTATAAGCTCTGCCTATGCGGTTTGCCGCGTCGCTACCGGTGCCCGGTAATTCTAAATAGGGTAAAGTTCCGTTAAGCAAAAAAGAGCCCCAATACCAAAAAGCCAGTAGATGTGCAGGGTTGGTTTTTGATAAACTCCAGTATTTTCTAAACTCGGTTTTTAATTGCCATGTTTCATGTTCACTTCCAAGCCATCGCTCATTCGAGCGTAAAACAACATCAGCATACATTCCGTGTTCAGGGCGATTAATATGATCTCTTGAATTATATTCAATATTAAATAATAAACCATTGGCCGAGTAACCCATGGTAGGGAAGTGATTTAAAACACTATACCTGTAATTATGGGTGTTAACTTTAGGTCCTACTTTTCGCTCATCATCAATATTGCTGTATACATCAAAAATTACTCCTCCCCCGGCATAAATATGATCCATGAGTTTGAAGTATACTCTTTCGGTAAATTTAACATAGGTGTATTGAATAGGAAAAACATCGGCATTGTTTGCCAATGGCAGGTCGTTCAATGCAAATGTACCATCACCCTGCACCTTATGGCCGGTGCCAACGCCATAATCTAATGCAACGGTTTTACCAAACTGTATACCACCTTGTATATTAAGTTTATCGCCATTAGTAAATATATTATTCTTTGCTTCTAAAGATGCCAGGCCTTTGGTTGATATATAGGCATTGGCATTGACAACCGAAAATGTAGTGGTTTTAGGGTCGCCAAAGGTTTTGCCGCCGGTAGAAGTTACGCCCACAGCAAGCCCAACGCTTGGGTTAAATCCGGCTGATGGTAAAGTAGAAAAATTTGAATGTGATTTTTGGTTAGTATCTAAATGATGCCTTCCGCTAAAAAAAGAACTTATAACATCTTTTGCATCGGTTTGCTTATTTAAAACATCCTGGGAGTCTTGTTTATCCTGCGCAAATAGCCTGCCGGTGCATAAAATCACCATGTATGCCACAAGGGCATACCTCAATACAAATTTAATCAACTTATTAGTAAGGGTTTATTCAGGGTGCAATATAATTAAAGTGTCATGAAAATAAAATTTTTTGTAACAAAAAAATTACAATTAACTAATGTTACAGTTTATGGTAAAGTTGTGCCGGGCCTTTTTGAAATAAAAATAGTTTAGTTAGCTACCTGCAAAAATGAAAACAGTAGCTTATTGATGAAAATCTCAAGATATGCAGATTGCACCCTTTTGATTTTTTAGGAGAAATTTATTTTAACAAAAGCGTTTTAAAAATTTAAACCTTGTGTACCGGCAATTGTCAAAAAAAGTATATTTGTAAAATGAGTGTTATGGCGATATTAAAAATATACTGGGACTATTACTTTGGCAACCCTGACATTGTATTTATAAAGGTTTGCCTTGCGGAGATATATTAAGGTTAGTTTATTGGTGATTAGTTAATTGAGTGAATAGTTTCCAATATTGAAATGATATTGTTAACACTATGCACTTAAACCCAATCAACTACTCCTAGACAACGTATAAACCTTCTACTCAATAACCGTTACCTTAAGCATATTGGTTTTGCCATGCTTAACAATTGGTATAGCCGCGGTATTAATAACTACATCGCCTTCCTGTACCAGGTTTTCGGCCTTTAATATATTATTTACATCGCTTATGGTCTGGTCGGTACTTTCCAGCTTGTCATAATAAAATGTACGTACTCCCCAAACAAGGCTCAACGCATTTAGCAAATGTTTATTTGAGGTGAAAATAAAAGTGCGTGCCTTTGGCCGGTAGCTTGATATTTGAAAAGCGGTATAACCCGAGGTAGTCATTGATACAACCCCTTCGGCATTCGTATGATCAGCCAGGTAAACCGCCGATTCGCATACTGCATCGCTTAAATAGCCGGGCGAAGAAGTATCAAGGTTACTTCCTTTAGGGCTATGATATGGATAACCCAGTTCTTCAACGTTACGAACAATTTTAGCCATTGTCTCAATAACTATCAGCGGGAACTCACCAACTGATGTTTCGCCGCTTAACATAACAGCGTCTGCGCCATCCAATACCGAGTTGGCAACATCATTAACCTCAGCCCGGGTAGGACGTGGCGTGGTTATCATCGACTCCAGCATCTGCGTAGCTACAATTACCGGCTTTGATGCCTCACGGCATTTGCGTGCTATCATTTTTTGTAATAACGGTACTTCCTCCAACGGCATTTCAACGCCCAGGTCGCCACGGGCCACCATTACGCCATCGGTTGCTTCAATTATGGCATCAATGTTATCGATGGCTTCGGGTTTTTCAATTTTGGCTATAACCTTTGCCGCTTTGCCGCTGCGGGCTATAATTTGTTTAAGCTCGGTAATATCATCAGCATTCCGTACAAACGAAAGGCCCACCCAATCTACATCCCATTCCAGCGCATATTTAAGATTTTCCAGGTCTTCCTCGGTTAAGCTCGGTATAGATACTTTGGTATTTGGCAGGTTAACTCCCTTGCGTGATGTTAAAATGCCGCCATGCATCACTTCGCAAACTACTGCATCAATTTTATTAGTTTCAATTACGCGCATTTGTATTTTGCCATCATCCAACAAAATTATTTCGTTAGCCTGCACATCCTGCGGAAAGGTATCATAGGTTATATAAATTTTATTATCATCACCAATGCATTCGTGGGTAGTTATGTTAATATGTGTACCATTAATAAGGTGTATGCCCCCATCCTTTACAAGGCCGATACGTATCTTAGGCCCTTGCAGATCGGCCAGTATGGCTACGTTTGTTTTATGCTGATCGTTGATCTCCCTGATCGTATCAACTATTTTTTTATGATCCTCAGGCTTTCCATGCGAAAAATTAAGGCGGCAAACATTTACACCTGCCTTAATCATTGCTAATAATGTTTCTTTAGGAGCTGAAGCCGGCCCCATGGTGGCAACAATTTTAGTACGGTTATAATATGATCTCATAGTTGTCAGTTTCACGTATGCTAAATGTTCGTAATTGAACGGTATAGCATTTTATAAATTTTGCGCTAAAATAACAGATTTTCGCGTGATTTTATTTTTTTAGGGTCAATCTTTACTGCGGCAACAATTTCGGGTATGCGATTCAATGCCGAAACCAGGCTGTCAAGATCATTATCGTCAATATAATTTTTGATCATTAAAAAATAATCTGCCTTTTTCATTTCAGGAATCAGGTACCCATCCGATCCTTTATTACCTATAAAATAAAAATCTGTCTCACTGGATTCCCAGTTGTAAAGGAATAAAGAGAAATGTACCGGGGCCGCATTTTGTGAAATATCAACAGCCAGGTCATCAGTTCTGACGAAATTAAAATTTAAATATTTGTTAATTAGATAACAAATACGATAGTCTTTTAGCGAAGTTGTTACCGCGATGAGCACAAAATCAAGGTCTATCTCAAATTTTAAAAATTTCCTATTCAAATATCATTACATTTACAGCGTAAAAATACAAATTGAAACCTTTTGAACTAAAATTTTGTTACGCTCCTAACTAAAAAGTTTTAGATTTGATATTTGATAGATTTTATTTTTCTTTGCACTAAAATTATTAATCATTAAACTATATTACTATGTCTGATATCGCTTCAAGAGTAAAAGCTATAATCGTAGAAAAACTGGGTGTTGACGAAAGTGAAGTTACACCAGAGGCTAGCTTCACCAATGATCTTGGTGCTGACTCTTTAGACACCGTGGAACTCATCATGGAGTTTGAAAAAGAATTTAACGTGGCTATACCTGACGATCAGGCTGAAACCATTGGCACTGTAGGCCAAGCCATTGCTTACCTTGAAAAAAACGTTAAATAAAACGCTCTCTAATTCTATTAAATGAAGTTTAGAAGAGTTGTAGTAACCGGGCTTGGGGCACTTACTCCGATTGGCAATAGCGTTCCTGAATATTGGAACTCCCTGATCAATGGAGTAAGTGGCGCAGCTTTAATTAGAAGTTTCGACGCTTCTAAATTCAAAACAAGATTTGCCTGCGAAGTAAAAAACTTTGATGCCGATGCTTTTCTGGGTAGAAAGGATGCACGAAAACTCGATCCGTTTGTTCAATATGCATTATATGCTACTGAAGAAGCTGTTAAGGATGCCGGGCTTGACTTTGAAAAACTGGATACTAACCGCATAGGCGTTATCTGGGGATCGGGCGTAGGCGGTTTAAAAACTTTTTTAGACGAAGTTGCAAATTTTGCCAAAGGCGATGGTACTCCCCGTTTTAATCCTTTCTTTATCCCTAAAATGATCGCTGATATTGCCCCCGGCCATATTTCGATCAAATATGGTTTAAGAGGACCTAATTTTATCACAACCTCGGCTTGTGCCTCATCAAATAACGCGCTTATTGATTCATTCAACTACATCCGTTTGGGTAAAGCCAATATGTTTGTAACCGGCGGATCAGAAGCTATTATTAATGAAGCGGGCATTGGTGGTTTTAACGCCATGCACGCCCTGTCAACCCGCAACGATGACCCGGTAACGGCATCGCGCCCGTTTGACCTGGACCGCGATGGTTTTGTTGCAGGCGAAGGCGCAGGTACCATTATTTTAGAAGAATTAGAACACGCTAAAGCCCGTGGTGCTAAAATTTATGCAGAAATGATAGGAGGGGGCATGAGTGCCGATGCTTATCATATGACTGCTCCGCATCCTGATGGCCTTGGTGCTGCCCTGGTAATGAAAGCCGCGCTGGAAGATGCAGAATTACAACCGTCGGATATTGACTATGTAAATGTTCACGGAACATCAACCCCTATTGGCGATCCGCAGGAAGTTAAAGCAATAACAGATGTTTTTGGCGACGATATTTACCGTATAAATATCAGCTCAACAAAATCAATGACGGGCCACTTGTTAGGCGCCGCAGGCGCAGTTGAAGCTATTGCTTCTATACTGGCTTTAAATACCGGCATTATACCGCCAACCATCAACCACTTTACTGATGACCCTGCTTTTGATCCTAAAATAAATTTTACCTTTAATACCGCTCAAAAAAGAGACGTTAAGATAGTACAAAGCAATGGGTTTGGCTTTGGAGGCCACAATGCTTCTGTAATATTTAAAAAATACGAAGATTAATAGTGGATGCCTGTCAGTCGGTTATATAAGCTTTATCTATCCCCCCACCGAAAATATGTTAAGGTTTTAAAGAATTTGCTCGGGTTTGTGCCGGGCAATTTATCGTTATACCGTTTGGCATTTCGCCATAAATCAGTTGCGCAAAACGTTAAAAAGGGTGTAAAAAACAGTAATGAACGTTTGGAGTTTTTAGGCGACGCCGTATTAGGCAGCGTAGTGGCCGAAGTGTTGTTTAAGCTGTATCCATATGAGGATGAAGGCTTTTTAACCGAACTGCGCTCAAAAATTGTAAGCCGGGTAAACCTAAACCAGTTGGCACGTAAGCTGGGGTTTGAACAGTTAATAGAGTATGACAATCGTGCCCTGGGCCCAACCAGGCAGGGTTCATTATTGGGAGATGCTTTTGAGGCGTTAATAGGCGCTGTATACTTGGATAAAGGGTATAACTTTACACGTCATTTTTTGGTAAATCATATCATTAAATCGCATATTGATATTCACACGCTTGAGCAAACCGAAACCAATTTTAAAAGCAAGCTGATTGAGTGGTGCCAGCGGCATAGCAAGGATATTTCATTTGATCTGATAGACAATGGGGATGGTGAAAACGTAAAACTATTTACCGTGCAAGCCAGCGTTGACGGGCAAATGATGGGAACAGGTAAAGAATTCAGTAAGAAAAATGCAGAGAAACTGGCTGCCGAAAGGGCCTGCGAAGCACTGGGAATATAATACCTAATACAGTTTTTGAATTTTCAGCGCGTTTTTATTATTTATATAATACTCGTAGTTTTTTTTGATATAAGTTACAATATCGTAATCGCTCATCACCTGTATATCTTCGTATGAAGGAGTAAAGGCAAGCATAAAATCCTGCACTTCGCTATCAGGCATCCTGGTTACATCCTGCACTACTTTTTTATTATATCGTTTAGCAACCTGCGCGCGTTGCTGTTCTTCTATAGAGTACTGTCTGAATTTTTTTGCCGCGGCCGGGTCTTTTCCAAACAATTCATACAAACCTGTTAAAGGTGAGTTTATTACAGCCATGGCACTTGGGTTTAAGGTATAATATTGCCCTTTTTTCTTATAATCATCAAGTACATCGTTTAACTCCTGTTTCCTGCTTTGGTCTTTTATAGCAACCTCGTTCAAATGAATAACAGGTTGCAGGTATATACTAGGATTAAAATTTTTAACTAAATAGGTTTGAGCAGTGTAATCATCTTTCCTGAATAGAAGAGTATCGTCCAATGCCGCACGGATATGAAAACTACCCAGATCATCACTGGTAACTGTTATTTTGCGGTTTAAATTAGTCACTGATACCCGTGATATAATATCAGGGGTATTTTTTTTGAATATTACACCATCAACGGTTAGTAATTGCTGTGCCGAAGCGCTTAATGCAAAGCAAAATAAACAACAAATTACTAAAAAGCGAAAATACATCGACGGCCTGTTCAATCTGTAAATCTAAAAATTGTATTCGAGTGCAAATGTAAAAAAATGTTAAAATTAGTGATCGGTGATTTGAGGTTAGTAATTAATTAAAGCAAATAAATTCTAATCGCTAATTAACTAATCGCTAATCACTAATCAGCAAAAAAACTATCTTTGCGCATGATAAAATCAATGACAGGGTATGGAATAGCCAGTTTTGATTCGGGTAATACTAAATACACCGTCGAAATAAAATCCCTGAACAGTAAATTTCTTGAACTGTCATTACGTTTACCCAAAATATTTTCCGAGAAAGAATTTCAGTTGCGTAATGATTGCAGCAAACAAATAGAACGCGGTAAAGTAAACCTGTCTATTAACGTTGAGCAGGCAAATTCATTTGTAAAAGCGGCCGGTATTGATACCGAATTGCTTAAACACTATTACGCACAATTAAAGCAGGTTAGCAATGATTTGAACGAACCTACAGGTAACCTGCTTCAGTTAGCGCTTGGACTGCCCGAAGTTGTAAAATACGACGAGGAAACGGTATCAGAAGAAGAATGGAAAGTGGTTGAGAAAACTTTTAACCAGGCCATGGCCGCTTTTCAGCAATTTAGAAGCGATGAGGGTAATACTTTAGAGCAGGACATTAAATATCGTATAGAAATCATCCTGCAAAACCTGAAACTTGTTGAAGTGGAAGAACCTAAACGCATACCGGTAATACGCGAACGCCTGAACCAGTTTTTAAGCGAAGCTGCGGGCCGCGAAGCTGTAGACCAAAACCGCCTTGAGCAGGAATTGATCTATTATATTGATAAGCTGGACATAACAGAAGAAAAAATAAGGCTGAAAACCCATTGCGATTATTTTATCGAGACCTTAAAAAATGCTGATGCAAATGGCAAAAAACTGGGCTTTATTTCGCAGGAAATAGGCCGGGAGATAAACACGCTTGGCTCAAAAGCCAATGATGCAGGCATCCAAAAGCTGGTAGTGGGAATGAAGGAAGAACTGGAAAAAATTAAAGAACAATTACTTAATGTATTATAGTCAGTGGTCATTGGTCAATAGTCATTAGTATTTACGCTAATGTAATGACCAAATGGCCAATGACCAATGACTAATACCAAATGACCAAACACGGTAAACTCATCATATTTTCAGCGCCATCAGGAGCCGGCAAAACAACCATAGTAAAGCACCTGCTTACTAAATTTCCTGAACTGGAGTTTTCTGTTTCGGCCACTACCCGCGAGCCCCGCGACGGTGAAGAAAATGACAAAGCCTACCATTTTATCAGCAAAGAAGAGTTTTTGCACCGCATAGCCAAAAAACAATTTGTAGAGTTTGAGGAAGTTTACTCGGGCACTTTTTACGGCACCTTGCGTACCGAAATTGAACGGATATGGAAAAAAGGCAAAGCCGTAATTTTTGATATTGATGTAGAAGGCGGCCTGCACCTTAAACGCAAATATAACGGTCAGGCATTGGCCATATTTGTTGACCCTCCATCGTTAGATGTACTTAAGGAGCGTTTAACAGCGCGGGGCACGGATAATGGCGAAAAATTAAAGGAACGCTTTATAAAAGCGGAAAAAGAACTGAATTACGCATCGAGATTTGATATTATACTAAAAAATCACGATCTTCAAACGGCATGCACTGAAGCTGAGGTGCTGGTGAAGAATTTTCTAACCCCTTAACCCCCAAAGGGGAACAGTAATTACTCCCCCTTTAGGGGGCCGGGGGGCTAACTGCAAACTATATGAAAGTAGGACTACTATTCGGTTCGTTTAATCCCATACATATAGGTCATTTAATTATAGCCAATTACCTGGCTAACCATACTACGCTGGATAAGGTTTGGCTGGTAGTATCCCCTCAAAATCCGTTAAAAAAATATGGCGACCTGATAAGTACTTACGACAGACTGGAAATGGCCAAACTGGCAACGGACAATGCCCACAATATTAGTGTTAGCGATGTAGAAATAAAACTGCCGCAGCCATCCTACACCATTGATACTTTAACCTATTTAAAAGAGAAATATCCGCAGCATGAATTTGCGCTTATCATGGGGTCAGACAACCTTGTAAGTTTACCTAAATGGAAAAATTATAAACTGATATTGCGAGATTATCAAATTTATGTTTACCCCCGCCCCGGTTATGAAAATGCTGAACTGGCTTCGCATCCCTCAGTAACCATCACCATGACGCCCCAAATGGAATTATCGGCAACATTTATCCGTAAATCAATAGCCGAAAAAAAGAATGTGCAATATTTTGTGCCCGACGCGGTTTTAGAGTTTATTGACAGTAAAGCATTATACAGGAAATAAATAACAATATTTAAAGTACTCCTTATTTCTATAACATTTTCCTTACAAAGTTTGTTTACCTAATAAGTGGATATCAATATTCGTTAAGGGTTTATCAGCATTTATTATCTTTACCGCCCGTAACCAATTAACTATTATGTCAGGCAAGCAATCTGTTATCAAAATATCAGCTATAATATTATTTCTAACCGCTGTGCTTTTATTCGCTTTTACCGGGGATGACCCAAAAAAGCCGGATGAAAGCCGTTTTACACCAGTAGCACTTACCCAACCCGGTGATTTGGACGAGCCTAATACTTTTGAGGTACTTCATGACGGGCGCGTATTTATTAGCGAGCGTAAAGGAAATATTAAACTGTTTGATCCCATCACCAAAACTGTTAAAGTTATTGCTACCATACCTGTCAATACCAAATACACGAGCGCGAAGGGTACCGTTACCGAAGCAGAAGAAGGCCTGATGGGATTGACCGTTGATCCTGATTTTGATAAAAACCATTGGTTATATACTTTTTACTCGCACCCGACTGAAAAAAAGTGGATGCTCACCCGCTGGAAATTTGACAATGACCACTTGGTAGCCGGATCAGAAAAAATATTGCTGCAGTTTGAAACGCAGCGCGAAGTATGCTGTCATACGGGCGGCGGCATGACCTGGGATGCCAAACACGATCTATACCTTACAGTTGGCAATAATACCGGCGCATTATTATCCTCATCAACCGATGAACGCCCTAACCGGGTGCACTGGGACGATCAGCGCGGTACCGCAAACACCAATAGTTTATTGGGAAAAATATTAAAGATACATCCGGAGCCCGATGGTAGTTATACCATCCCGCCGGGTAACCTGTTCCCCAAAGGCACAGATAAAACCCGCCCCGAAATTTATACTATGGGGCACCGTAACCCGTGGCGACCATCAATTGACAGTAAAACAGGCTGGCTATATTGGGGAGACATTGGTCCCGACGCAACTGAGGATAGTGAAAAAGGCCCAAGGGGTTATGATGAACTTAACCAGGCGCGCAAACCGGGCTTTTTTGGCTGGCCGTATTTTGTTGGCCCCAACGCGCCATTCCCGATATTTGATTATGATGCCGGCGACCTTGGCCCTGCTAAAGACCCTAAAAAGCCCACTAATACCTCGGTTAATAATACCGGCTTAAAGGAATTGCCACCGGTGGCTCCTCCGTTTATTTATTATCCTTATGCCGCATCTACCGAGTTTCCGTTAGTGGGTAGTGGCAGCCGCAGCTCAGTAGGCGGCCCTATCTATCACCGTTCAGATCGTCCTACAGCCAAACGCCCATGGCCGGCTTATTATGAAGGTAAATGGCTGGCTACTGACCTTGCACGTGGCTGGATAATGGCTATTGCTATGAAACCTGACGGCGATTATAAAGGCATGGAGCAATTTCTGCCGTCATATCACCCCATAGAACCAATTGATATGAAATTTGGTCCTGATGGCGATCTGTATGTGCTGGAATATGGCAGCGTTTGGTTTGGCAAAAGCGATAATGCTAAACTTGTGCGCATTGAGTATAATGCCGGTAACCGTAAACCAACCGTGATGGCTTCAACCAGTAAACCGGGTGGCACAGTTCCTTTAAATATTATTCTATCATCAGCAGGTACAAAAGATGCCGACGGCGATATGCTGAAATATAGCTGGAAAGTAACCACTGCCGGTTCACAACCCAAATTATACCTCATAGCTAACCCGGCTATTAAGCTAACTAAACCGGGAGTATACATGGCGACTTTAACCGTAACCGATACACATGGGGCAAGTAACAGCAAATCGGTACAGATTATTGCAGGTAACGAAGCTCCTGATGTGAAAGTTGCCTTATCAGGTAACAGTTCATTCTATTTCAATAACAAGCCGTTTAGCTATACGGTGGATGTAACCGATAAAGAAGACGGCAGTTTAACAGCGGGTACCATCAAGCCATCACAGGTAGCGGTGAGTATTAATTATACCTCTGAAGGATTTGATTATGTGCAGGTAGCACAAGAACAAAGCAGTGTTGATGCTTCAACACAGTTCGCGGTTGCACGTGCTTTAATAAGCCATGCAGATTGTAAAAACTGCCATAGCATTAACGCGGTAAATATAGCGCCGAGTTTTACCGATATTTCGACAAAATACAAGGACAACCCGGCAGAAATTGAACGGCTGGCGAACACTATACGTACCGGCGGCAACGGTCACTGGAACCGCCCTATAGCTATGCCCGCGCATCCGGGTATTACGCTTAATGACGCGCGTACCATTGTAAATTATATTATTAATGTTACCAATAATAACATCAATACAATGCCGGTAAAAGGCACTTATACGCCTAAAGTACCATCTGAAGATAATGGCAACGGAAGCTATATTATACGCGCTGCTTATACAGACAGAGGGAATAAAAACATCCCTAAACAAACAACGGTATCAACGCTGATACTGCGTAACCCGCAAATAAATACCGCGCTTGCGCCAATAATGAAAGCAGTAACCACTAAAGTTAACGGGTTAAATGGCGTAACCGATGTAGTGGCGCATAAAGATGGTTATATTGCTTTCAAAAAGCTGGATATGACCGGCATTAAACAACTGGAATTTGTTGCTACGGCAACAACAGTCGCCAATAACCCTGGTGGAACAATTGAGGTACATCTTGATTCGCCAACGGGTGCGCTGATAGGACAAACCATGATCGAAGTAAAAAATCAAAATCCAACGGATATAAACTGGCTAAAAACTGATATTAAAGAAAATACCGGGAGCCATGACATTTACTTTGTATTTAAAAACGATAAAGCCAAACCTGTTGATGAACTGTTGCTGTTTGGATTTGTTAAATTTGATGAGTAAAGTAAATAATTTTTATACACGTCATGCCGAACTTGTTTCGGCATCTCACAAGAAAAGTAAACATTATAGGTAATCCGTCAATTAAAGGCGAATGCTCTTAGCAAGTGGGATGCCGAAACAAGTTCGGCATGACTCGGTTTATTGCTTAGAAAAGATATGGTATACGCACTAGGATACTGTTAGCTCGCCGCGCAGGTCTGTTTCCAGTAAACGTTTCACTTCATTCGTATCATCAGTTTGCCCTAACAGGTACATCATTTTAGTTACAGCTGCTTCAAAAGTCATGTCATAGCCATTGGCTACGCCAATATCTTTTAGCTGCTTGCTGGTTTCGTAGCGGCCCAGTTCAACCGTACCCACTTTGCATTGTGAAATATCAACTATCACCTTGCCGCTATCAATAGCTTTTTTAAGGAGGTCGATAAACCAGCTATCAGTAGTCGTATTGCCTGCGCCAAATGTCTCCATAACAATGCCGCGTACATCAGCACCCAAAATGCTTTCCACAACTTTAGGGTTAATGCCCGGATATAGTTTTAGTACACCCACATCATTTAGTAAATTTTTATGGCAGATAAGCGTACTATCGCCCGGATGCCGGATATCATTCACACTGAAACGCAGGTGAACACCCGATTCGGCCAGTATTGGATAATTTGGCGATCGAAAAGCCTCAAACTTTGAAGAGTTATATTTGAATGAACGGTTTCCTCTGAACAGCTTATAATCAAAATAAATACAAACTTCGGGTACCCGGGCGCGGTCATTCTTTTTGGCATTCGCAATTTCAATGGCTGTCATCAGGTTTTCCTTCGCATCGGTACGTATGGCACTGATTGGCAATTGCGACCCGGTAAAAATTACCGGTTTGCCAAGGTTCTCCAGCATAAAGCTCAGGGCCGAAGCTGTAAATGCCATCGTATCTGAACCATGCAGGATCACAAATCCGTCAACATCATCATAATTAGCCTCAATCAGCCCGGCCATTTCGCTCCATATCGCGGGGTTCATGTTAGATGAATCAATGATCTCATCAAACGAATGCACCTTGATCTTGCAGTTCAGTTTCTCCAATTCGGGCACATTATCCATTATCTGCTCAAAATTTATCGGCCTGAGCACCTTGGTTTGCGGATCGGTCATCATACCTATTGTACCACCGGTATAAATAATAAGTATCTGGCTCATTAAATGGAGATTATGCTAAGTATTAAATTCTATGTTCACACACCAAATATTTTTTTGGAGTTCGCGGTTGTTATATCAGCTACAGTTTGTATATCTGTTTGATGCAGTTCGGCAACCTTTTGAGCAATATAGATCAAATAAGAACTTTCATTGGGTTTACCCCTGTGCGGAACGGGGGTAAGATACGGAGAATCTGTTTCTAAAACGATATGGCTTAAATCAATTGCAGGTAAAATTTTATCCAGCCCTCCATTTTTATAGGTAACAACACCGCCTATACCTAAATAAAATCCGAGATTAATAACCTTTTGGGCCTGCTCTGCGTTCCCGGTAAAGCAATGGAATATACCGCGCAGATCTTCATCATGTTCCTGCTCCAATACATCAAAAACTTCGTTAAACGCATCACGGCAATGGATAACAATAGGCAGCTTTAATGACTTGGCCCAGTTTATCTGATGTTTAAAAGCTTCTATTTGTTGGGGCAGGGTGGTTTTATCCCAGTACAGATCTATGCCTATTTCTCCTATGGCGACTATTTTATGCTGTTTTCCGCTTTCGCGGATGATCGATAATTGATGTTCCCAATCTTCTTTTACCGAACAAGGGTGCAAACCCAGCATAGGGAAGCACATATCGGGAAAATCATTTACAAGGCCGTAAACCTTTTCAACCGATGCCATGTCAACATTTGGCAAAAACAGCCGGTGTATGCTGTTTTCCAGGCATCGCTGTATTAGCGCAATGCGTTTGATATTATCCTGCTCATAATATAAATGGGTGTGTGTGTCGGTTAATATCATTAAGCTTTGTTAATAATCTTATTTTTTTTTCGGATGAATAATATTTGCAATCTGTATACGGAATACAACCGGTGTGAAAGGGGCTATTACAGTGCCTTTGCCATGCTCGCCGTAAGCAAACTTTGAGGGTATGATTAATTTAGCCTCTGAACCTTTATTTAGCAAAAATAAGCTTTGTTCTATACCCGGAATAATTTTTCCTTCGCCTAATGGTATACCAATGGGATCATAAGTATTGGTTTTAGTACCTATATTACCTTTAACAGCATCTGAAGGAATATTGGTTTCGAACATTTTACCGCTAAGTAATGATCCGGTATAATTTATTACTACTGTATCGCCTTTTACCGGTAACGGGCCTTTGCCCTTTAGAACCATAACGCGATATATTCCCGAATCGCTTTTTGTAACGATTAGCTTTTTATCAGCAATGTATTTTCTGATCTTTTCAGGTTCCGAATTTTTTAGCGAAAGATTTAGCGCTTGCACATAATCATTAACCGCTGTTTTGAATGCCTGGCTGTTTGTCCCATCCCTGGGGATCAGTTTTTCAACTTTTACATAATAGGTTGCAAACTTTCCTTTAAAAGCAGGTGATTTAGATCCTCCTTTAAATATACTGTCAACAGGTAATTTTACAGAAGCGCTGTCACCTTCAGTTAACAGCTTTAGCAAATCAACAATATCACCTTTAAATTGCGGTTTAGGTAAAAAAAAGGTCTTGGGCGAACCGCTTTCATAAGTGCTTGATACTATTGAATCAGCCTGGTTTTTTAAAACAACGTTTATACTGATAAAATCGCCCTCCTGTATTTTAGGCCCGGCTTTGTCAATATACTTTTGTAAACCATGTCCTTATTATCGGCTTTGTGCCCATTATTACAGCTTGCAAATCCTGCCGCGGCAAAAGCCAAAAACAATAAATTTTTCGTCATTTTTTTAAGTTATTAAATATTTAAAGCGGTTAAAATTAGTTTTAATTGACGAGAATAAAAAAGCCTCCCGGCATTACCGGCAGGCCTTGTATTTGTATAACGTTTGTAGTTAATTTTTAGAATGCCACATAATTTGTGATTGTGCACCCGGGTTTGTAGTCGGCTTAGGATGAATAATATCAACCACCTCTATATCAAAAACAAGTGGCGTAAAAGGGCCTACCAACTCATTTCCTTTTTCCCCATAAGCAAGGGAAGAAGGTATTATTAAAGTAGCCTTTGTTCCCTTATTGAATAATAGCAGGCCCAGGTCCCAGCCCTGCATTACCCTATGTTGGCCAATTGGAATACGAACCGGCACATAAGGCCGTTCAGAAGCGGGAAGATCCGCTTTTATGGCGTTCTCCTTAATAGTGGTTTCAAATACTTTGCCATTAACCAGTTTACCGGTATAATTTACCACAACTGTGTCATTCTTTGCAGCTACTGCTCCTGTTCCCTTTTGACTAATAACATAATATAAACCCGAGTCGGTTTTAGTCGGGATTAGCTTATTTTGGGCAATATAAATTTTGATTTTTACCGGCTCACTATTTTTAAGCGCCAGTGTTTCAGTGTTTAGATAATTGTTAACTGTTGTTTCAAATTCGTTCTCCGGCAGATTTCCCTTTGCTATTAGCTTTTCGATTTTTACAGTATAAATCACGTATTTCCCCTTAAACATTGGCGGATGCGGGCCTGTTTTAAATAAACTGTCAGTTGGAAGTTTAATGGATGCGCTATCGCCTTCGGTCAACATTTGCATAGCCGAAAAAATATCACCCTTAAATTTAGGCTCAGGTACCAGCCTGGGTTCCGGTCCTCCTTTTTCATAAGTACTTGATATTACAGAATCAGCTTCATTTGTTACAATTATACTTAAATTAACAAAGTCGCCTACATGTATTTTAGGGCCGTTTTTTTTTGTATATATTTTATATAACATGCCATTCTCCCCGGTCTGGTAGCCTCCGTTACAGCTTGCTAACATTATTGCAGCAAGCGCAAAAAATATCAAATTTTTTTTCATTTTTTTCCTTGTTTATACTTGACAAAGTTGCTTTTAGCTTTTCTTTTTAGCCGCGACCGGTTTTTTAGCTGCAGGTTTTTTAACAGTACTATTAACAGGTGTATGTTTTACAGTTGTATGTTTACCGGTTTTAACCTTTACTAATTCTACATCAAATAATAACGTGCTGAATGGTTTAATAGCATCACCCGCGCCTTTTTCGGCATAGGCCAGTTTTGAAGGTATCATCAGTGTAGCTTTTGCGCCCTCGTTTAACAGAAGCAAGCCTTCATCCCAGCCGGGTATAACTTCGCCATGCCCTACAACCATTTGAAAAGGCTGATAGGAATCAACAGGCCTCTGCAAGCCGGCCTTGGTTCCTTCCGCTGCAACGCTCGAATCAAATACTTTACCATCAAGCGTACGTCCGGTATAGTTTACAAACACCGTATCACCGGCAAGCGGTTTGCGCTTTTGCGACGCTTTAGTGATCTTATATTTTAAGCCGGACGGAGTGGTTGTAAATATTAATTTATGGGATGCTATATATTTGTTGGTGTTGGCTGCCTCATCTGCCTCATATTTGGCCATAAGTGCTTTCTCTTCAGCAAGCATCTTGTCCCTTTCAGCCATTGCCTCGCTCAGTGATTGTACTTTTTCAACCTTCATTATAAAAAGCAGGTTGCTGCCTTTAGGTAAAAAGTGGGGGCGCTTATCTTCCTGTGTCTTAAAAATAGAATCAGTAGGCACTTTAATTAATACGCTGTCCTTTATAGTCATTAACGGAAATATATCCATCAGGTCGCCGGTTGGCGCTACCTGTGTCTGCGCGGGTGTGCCTGTAGTATAGGTGCTGAAAAGGATGGAGTCTTTTTCGGTTTTTTGTATTACCTGGAAAGTTACTACATCATTCAGCTTTATTCTTTCGCCTGTGTTATGCGTAAGCATTTTATACACTGTTCCTTTATCGGTTCGTTGAAATCCATCCTGTGCACGTGCATTTATAGCATATGCAGTAATAAAGAGGTAAAAAAAATATTTTTTCATAATAATAAAAAAGGCCCTCCTGTTTAGCAGGAAGGCCATATAAATAGTATTTTATTTTTTAGCCGGTTTAACTGCCTTTATACCTGGTAAGGTAGGGGCTGAAGTTGCCGGATTTACTCCGGTTAGTTTAGCATGCACAATATCAACCAATTCTACATCAAAGGCAATTGGTGTAAAGGGGCCTATAGGGCCGTTACCCTGTTCGCCGTAAGCAAGGCTTGATGGTATAATAAATGTGGCTTTTGCGCCTTTATTTAATAGTAAGAATCCCTGATCCCAGCCTGCTATAACTTTATGCTCGCCAATAGGAATACGGATAGGTGTATATGAGCGCGGAACATTTGCTACTTTCCCTTTAACCGCATCGGCTTTAATGTTGGTATCAAATATTTTTCCGTTTGATAATAGGCTGCCGGTGTAGTTTATAACCGCAGTATCGCCGGTTGTAACTAACGGGCCATCGCCTTTTTTGGTGATGATATAATATAAGCCCGAATCTGTTTTAGAAAGAGTCAGTTTATTATCAGCAATGTATTTTTGGATTTTTGCCGGCTCTGCATTTTTTAATACTTGGTTTTGGGCAGTCATAAATTGAGTAACGGTTGACTGAAATTCCTGATCGGTCATTTTTCCTTTCGGAATTACTTTCTCAATTTTTACATCATATATTACAAATTTACCTTTAAATGTAGGTGGTTTGGGGGCCTTTTTAAATATGCTGTCGGCCGAAATTTTAATGGTAGCACTATCACCTTCAGCTAATAATCTCATGCCTTCAAAAACATCACCTTTAGCCTGTGGTTTAGGTAAAAGCAGCGGGGTTGGGCGCCCTGCGTCGTAGGTGCTGAACAATACAGAGTCTGCATCATTTTTTACGGTAAGGTTTACCAATAAAAAGTCGCCTTCTTTTACTTTCGGGCCACCTTTATCAATATGTATATTATACAACAGTCCGTTGTCTCCCTTTTTAAAGCCCCCATTACAACTTGCTAATCCTATTGCTGCAAGCGTTAAAAACATCAGATTTTTTTTCATTTTTATTGAGTTAATAATTTTTTATATTCAGGTAAAATTAGTTTTAGTTTAGCAACAACCTCCTGTAAGCCAGCGGTTGATTCTCCTCCGGCTGCATTGCGATGGCCGCCGCCGCTAAAGTACAATTTACAAATCTCATTTGCAGGAAAATCTCCTTTTGATCGTAAGGAAAGTTTTATTTTATCATTACGTTCAACAATAAATGCTGCTAAACGAATGCTGTTTATTGAGAGGCCATAGTTTACTACGCCTTCGGTATCGCCCGTATCTACCTGGTATTTTTCCAGGTCCTGTTTGCTTACCACTATTATGGCCGTATTAAATTCGGGTAAAACTTCCAGGCAATTGGTTAGGCAATGGCCCAAAAAGCGCAAACGGTTTTCGGATGCACTATTATAAACCAGTTCATGTATCCGCCAGTTAACGGCCCCGGCATCAATCAGATCGGCAACAACCCGGTGTACGGCTGATGTTGTATTGGGTAGTTTAAATGAAGCCGAATCGGTCATTATACCGGTGTATAAACAGGTAGCAACGTCTTTATTTACAAGTTTATTATTATTAAGTATATTGACGATAAAATCGTATACTAATTGCGCTGTTGCACAGGCATTAATGTCCCAATGACGGTAATCATCAAAATCTTCCGGTTCCAGGTGATGATCTATCATTATTTTATAGGCGCCCGATGCACGCACATAAGCGCCCATATCATTAATGCGGCTTAGATGATTAAAATCAAGGCAGAAAATAACTGTCGCGTCAGCTATCAGCTCATTTGCTTCTTTAATATGTTCCGTATAAACAATAACTTCTTCATTCCCGGGCATCCAGCTTAAAAAATCAGGATAATCAGTCGGGGTGATTACCGTAGTGTGATGGCCCTGCTGAATTAAATAATTATATAAACCTAACGATGAGCCCATAGCATCGCCATCAGGTTTATGATGGGTGGTGATAACTATTTTTTGTGGCTGTGCTAATAGGTTTTTAAGCGAAGCGGTATCTAACATCAATATTTAAAAAGAGTGCAAAGCTATATAAATAAAATTGATGCATTCATAAATTAATGAAAAAAGCTTGAGCGTTCGGCTGTAAAACCCTACTTTTGCCCCATTATATACAAAAAGGGGATTTTTTTATACATCTATCAATATCCATCGCCATTAGATAACAGAAATGAAAGGTAACAAAACTTTTACAATGATTAAACCCGATGCGGTTGCCAATGGGCACATCGGAGCAATTTTAGATAAAATTACAAGCAACGGTTTTAAAATAGTTGCTCTTAAGTACACGGGCTTAAGCGCGGCTAAAGCGGGCGAATTTTATAATGTACATAAGGACCGTCCTTTTTACAAGGACCTGGTTTCCTTTATGTCGTCAGGGCCAATTATAGCTGCAATTCTGGAAAAAGATAACGCTATTGAGGATTATCGCAAACTGATAGGCGCTACCGATCCTTCAAAAGCCGAGCCCGGTACTATCCGTAACTTATTTGCAAAATCAATTGATGCCAACGCGGTTCATGGCTCAGATTCGGACGAAAACGCGGATATAGAAGGAAACTTCTTCTTTTCGGCCTTTGAGCGCTTCTAAAAAAACGGCGCTACGTAAAAAAGTTTCTAAAGGTTTCATTATTTAGGGCTTTTTAGAAACTTTTTTATTCTTTCACTTGTTTTCTATCAAATTAGTTGTTAATTTTACGTAGAATACTTTTGAGGTATGGCCTGATTATTGCCTTACTACAGGAGTAAATGATAAATTAAATATGAAACCAATACTAAAATTGCTATTCTATCTGCTCATAGTAGGCGCTGTGGTGTTGGTTCATACTATGTATTTTATTCATCACCCTCCCGAAGTGCAGCTTGCATTCTTAACTCCGGGTGTTACGCTGGTAGCATATTCTATTATACGTGATGATTTTTATAAAAAGCCTACGCTTCGCTGGGTTAGAGAAAGATAATCTCGTCTATTAATTCGCTTTTTGCTTGGTTGTTAATTTTCTCTATTATTTGCATACGCATTAGCATTAACTCATTTTTTATTACCGATGATTCTATGCGCAGAAATAGTTTTTTATCATGTATAAATAACTCCTTAGTGCGGTTGGCTACTGATTTTCCTACTAATTGCGGCCATGAGGCTATAATGCCGGTTTCATCATACTTGCGTTTAATTTTATAAACCTGCATCATTTGCTCAATCGCCTCCTTGAGCGATTTGTCGTTAGTTTTGCGCATATATTTCGTCCTGTTTTACTTTAAACGTCCGCACATCTACGCCTATATTATTAAATATATTTTTAGCTCTAACATCGCTTGTATCTGTAATAAAAACCTGACCAAAGTCATTATTTGATACCATTTGCATAAGCTTAGTTACCCGCTCATCGTCAAGCTTATCAAAAATATCATCCAGTAACAGCAGGGGTTTATACCCCTTTTGCTGATCCAGGAAACTATACTGCGCCAGTTTTAAAGCGATCAAAAAAGATTTTTGCTGCCCCTGCGATCCGAATTTTTTCATCGGCATGCCATGAATAACAAACTGAAGGTCGTCTTTGTGTATGCCGGCTGTAGTACGTTCAAGAACACGGTCCTTTTCCATGGTTTTTTTTAATAGCGGGGCAAAGTCTTCATTTAATAACTGAGATTCATATATCAGCTCAACCTGTTCGGCATTATTGCTCAAAAATTGGTAATGCTTATTAAATATAGGTGTAAACGCTTCCATAAAGGCTTTACGCTTTTCAAATATCCGGTTGCCTGACGCAATTAACTGTTCATCCATTACCTCCAATAAGTTGGGATCGTACCTGCCGGTATCTGCAATTAGTTTAAGCAATGCGTTACGGTTTATTAATAGCTTATTATAGGCTATCAGTTCATCCAGGTATGAATTATCGGTTTGCGATATTACATTATCAATAAACTTTCGCCGCTCCTCGCTGCCCTCTATAATAATGCTGATATCATAAGGCGATATCATTACCAGCGGCAGCAGCCCTATATGGTCGGCCAGGCGCTGGTAATCTTTTTTATTGCGTTTAAATTGTTTTTTCTGGTTGCGCTTAACAGAGCAGGCCACGTTTTCCTGTTGCCCGTTTTTATTAAATGCGCCAGTTATTATGAAGAAGTCGGTTCCCTGTTTTATTTGCTGACTGTCAATGGGGTTAAAATAGCTTTTGCATAATGACAGGTAATGAATAGCATCCAGTAAATTAGTTTTACCGGCGCCGTTATTGCCTAAGAAAGCGTTAACACCTTCGCTAAACGTTAATTCGGCTTCGGTATAGTTTTTAAAATTAATAACTGACAGCTGTTTTAAATACATAAGGATGCATCAAATTTAGCAATTACAAGCGTTGCTTTTAAGATTGCGGCTGATTAAAAAAAGCATATCTGTTATTAAAATAAAAAGCAGTTGCTAAAACTTTTTAAAAAATGTAGTTTTGCAAACTTTAATTTAGAATAGAAATGTCAAAAACCGACGAGAATACAACTGTGCAGTTAAAAGATGACAGTTTTGTACAGG
>Ga0206923_1057_pt1 | contig 24546 bp, 17 predicted proteins | sample Alteio_BWOrgHeat_64_FD_152961 | JGI IMG/M metagenome (GOLD analysis project Ga0206923, IMG submission 152961) | Enriched cells from forest soil in Barre Woods Harvard Forest LTER site, Petersham, Massachusetts, United States -... | ecosystem: Environmental > Terrestrial > Soil > Temperate forest >...
TGTGCGGGCGGCGCTCGGATGGGCGCTGTCCGACCACGGCGATGCCGCGGTCGGCATCGAACTCGCCGCCTGGGCGACGCCCCTGTTTGTCGGACTGTCGCTGCTCGGGGAGTGCAGGGGTTGGTGTGAACGGGCGCTGGCCGCTCTCGACGACGCCAGCCGAGGTACCAGACAGGAGATGATTCTTCAGGAAACCCTGGCGATGTCGTCGATGCTCACCCGCGGCAACAGCGATCAGGTTCGCGCCGAATTCGAGCGTGGACTTACGCTTGCGGAAGCGTTCCAGGACAGTGCACGCCAACTGCGCCTTCTTTCTGGTCTGAATATTTTTCTCATGCGGCTTGGCGACATCCGCGGCGCCCTGGCGGCGGCGGAACAGGGCGGAGTCATCGCGCAGGCTGCCAAGCACCCGGCCGGCGCCGCCTGGGCGGATTGGTGGTGCGGCATCGCTAACCACTTTCAGGGCAACCAAGCCGCGGCACAACTCCATCTTGAACGCGGCATGGCCGTCGCGGTCGAGCTTGGTACCTTCAACGCCAACTTCTTCGGTTTTCGCGACCGCGTGCTCGTCACGCTTTTCCGTACCTTGTGGCTGCGTGGTTTCTCCGATCAGGCGCTTAATATCGCGCGAAAGGCCATTGAAGAAGCGGCAAGCCGAGATCACCCACGTTCGATCTGCAATTCGCAGTTTTATGCCTCGATGTTCTTACTATGGACCGGTGATTTACAGGGAGCGAGCGACCTCATCGAGCAGCTGATGGTAAACGCCGGACGATATTCGCTTGCACCGTTCCTTGCCGTCGGCGTCGCGCTGAAGGGCGAACTTGCCATCGCCCGCGAAGAGCTGGAAACCGGTCTCGAATTGTTACAGAGCGCGCTGGGGACCCTGCACGCTCAACAGTACAATCTCCTGATCACGCGCTTCATAGGTGCGTCGGCAGAAGGCCTGTGCAAGACCGGGCAATTTGAGCAGGCGCTTTTCACGATCAATGGAGCAATCGCGCGCGCGACAGGTACTGGAGTGGAATTGGACCTGGCCGAACTGCTTCGGATTAAATCGCGCATTCTCGCGGCGCGGCATGATCGTGAAGCAGCGATGAACTGCCTGACCGAAGCGGTCGCTGTCGCGCGCGCGCAATCCGCGCTCGCCTGGGAGTTGAGGTCGACGATAGCCCAGGCTGGTTTGCTGCGCGAAGGCGGGCGGCGAGATGAGGCCCGGGATGCGCTGACTGTTGTGTACGACCGCTTCGCGGAAGGATTCGAAACCGCGGACCTCAAACAGGCGAGAGCGATGCTTGAAAATTTGCGGTAGCCGTTTCAGTGTACGGTCGCAATGACTATGCAGGGTGACCGTGCACTTAGCCTGATCGCGCCACTCAAACCTTCGCTCGTCAGCGGAGCCGCTCCCACCATGCTCCGAACCACGCTCAGAAGGGAGAATGTGTGGTACTACTTGCGTGCCAACAAGCTGAGCCTGTTGGTGTGGGACGGCTATGAGGCCATCGTCACCGCCTGCAAGGAGGCTTGGGACTTCCTGATCGGCGACCCCGATCGGATCAAGTCGATTGGGTCTCGATCTTGGGCGTGTGTTGGGACTTAGGATACCTGCCGCTATTCGGTGAGAGTGACGAAAGGGACGATGGGGAAGTGGCTGCGCAAGCTCAAGCTGACCCGGTTGCAGCCGCGCCCGCATCACCCCAAGAAGGTGGCGGAGGCGCAATGTGTCCGCGGTGGCGGAGAACTCCTCTACCGGTGGTTGTTCACCGGTAGGGTGAGGCGAAAGCGCTGGCAGAGATGTGTCCATCGCCTACTCGAACCGTCGCCGCCTTGTCGCTACCACTGTTTCGACTGCTCAGTTGCCAGCAATCGGGCACCGTCAGATCCGGAAGTGCCGCGGCGATCTCAACCTGGGCAAAGGTCGGAGCCGATCGGATCTTCGGGTCAACGCACCCATGCAACAGCTGCTGCCGCCACGTATACAATAATCCGCTGCTGATCGCGTATTTGCGCGCTACCTCGGTCGGCGTCGTGTCCGGCCGCAGGCTTTCCGCGACGATCTCCTGCTTCTTTTCAATCGACCACCGCCGCCGCCTCTCGCTACGTGTGAGCAGCTCGACCCGCGGGCGTCGCGCGCTCTTACGACCTATCTTATGAGTGTCTTTGGTTTCGATCACTGGCAACTCGGGCATATCCATGCCCTACGTCCAGCACACCCTCGCGCTGCGCCGCAATGTGTCGGCTTCGCATCGCTTACAAATTGGAAGCCGAAAGGGGGTCAAACCCAACTTCCGCAGTTTACCCGAAAATGGCGAGCCATATCTGGATGTTGGATTTTTAGGCACCACAGGGTCAGGCGGTCTCGGTTAGCTTGAAAGCTGCAGAAGATATGTCCGCGGATCGCGGCATCCGTGCGGTGGAGCATCGGCCCGTCGCCATCATCGCCTTGGCTGCCAGGAAGCTCTGCTCGATATCCCATAGAGGCTGCAGCAGCAATTCTAAATCGATTGGTGAGTGATATTTTCTCCGACGATCGTGGTGAGTGTGAGGGTGTGACCAGTTGGGTGACCCCGTCAGGGTGGTCGAATCGCGGCGGCGGTGATGGAGTGTAGCAGATGATCCCAGTCCTGGAATATCACGTAGGCGGTGATGGTTCGCAGGTGCTCGAAGAACCGGTATGTTGCGCCACGTGCGATGACTGCCTGGCGCCAGGCCAGGACCGCGAGCATGGCGGCGTTATGAAACCCAAAGACGAATAGATTGAGGACGACGAGGACGCTGGCCAGTGTCTCCTTGCCGTGCCCGAAGTTGTGCTCGAGGTTGTATCCGTTGGTTTTGAGCACGTTGAACGTTCCGTTCTCGATCTTCCAGCGCGCCCGGCCACACGCGGCGAGTTCGGCGACATTGCCGGCGTTGACGTCCAGATCGGTGACGAAGCTGTTGTAATAGGTCCGTTTACCCACGGCGTTGTGGATTTCGATGGAGATCCAGGTGACGGCCAGCGCGTCATCGGTGGCCAGCCTATTAACGTGCGATAACATCCAATCTCGCGTGTTACTTTGCGGCCCCACCTCGATATCTCCAGACCAGATGGTATCGAACTGCTTTCATGCGGCCCAAGCCGGCGGAGCCGGAACCAATAGGTTCTGGTGTAGCCTCCGCCGCCGCATTGTCGCCGGGGGGCACCATGAGCCAGTCGCTAACGGAACGCTACGGCGAGCGGATCGCCGGGATACTGTCATGCTATGACCGGCTGGTGGTCACCGGGACGCTGCCGGTGGTGTGCTACGCTGCGGAAATGACCGGATATCTCGATACCAAGGGCATCGCATCTTCGGGCTGACAATGGTCATTGACGCTGACGAGGGCCGCTCTGTGTGGGGCGGCCCTCGTCGACGATGTCCAGTGACGTCGATTTGCTTCGGTGTCATCGCGCGTTTGGCCGTATCACGCTTGGTCGGTTGAGCCCGGCCGGCAAGCTGTGGCCGTAAAGGCTATGGTGGCGTCTGCACCCTGACTGGAATTATCCGGCGGCTTCGGGCGTGGTTGGCACATTCGGCTGGTGCGATCCGTCAAACGGGCGGGCTGACACGCCCTCGACATCGGTCAGCCGCCGGATACCCACATCAGCCCATCGCCAGATTGGCAATATCGCGCGCGGTGTCGCGGCTGATATCCGGGCAGCACGAGACAAAAATCTCGGTGGCATGGACCGTTCCCATGACCTGGCGACAGCGGGCGGGCACGCCGTTCTGCATCAGGAAACGGTAAAAGTTGATGCCCTCATCGCGCAGCGGATCGCACTCGTTCACACTGATCAGCACCGGCGGCAGGCCCTCGACGTCTTCTCCCTTGGCGAAGCTCGGCCAGGCCAGCGGATCGCGTGCACGGAAGGCCTCGATGCCATAGCCCATGGCACCGCGATTGTGGTGCACGCTAATGAGGATGCCCTCATTTTCGGACGAGGAGGGATTCTGCGGCGACGGCCATTCACCGGCGATGTAGGGGCAAAGGGCGTAGAGGCCTTGGACTAGGTCAATGTCACCGCCCTTGAGCAACTTCATCCCGGTCGCCAGCGTCAGGTTACCGCCGCCGCTCTCGCCGGCGACGATGACGCGACGATTGTCGATGCCCAGCTTCTCCGAATTGGCGTGGACCCATTTCAGGCCCGAGACACAATCGTTGAGGCCCGCCGGATAGGGCGCGACCTCCGGCGCCGTCGAAGCGCGAACCGCGTTGCGGAAATCAACCATGGCCACCGCGACGCCCTGGGCTGCGATCATCCGGCCCCAGGCACGGTAATTGCCGAAGTAGCAGGACATCGACGCCATCCCGCCGCCATGAATGTAGTAGACGCACGGCAGGATCTTGCCGTCCACCGGCCGGATGAACTGGATGTTGACCGAATTGCCGTCGGGTGAGGAGGTGAACCGCTCGGTCCGGACACTCAGCCCCATGGACGGCGCGATCATTTCCGTATCCATGGCGTCGAGAAATGCCTTCATGGCTTCGGCCCTGGCGGTCGCTGACCCGGTGGCCTCTTCCGCGAGAAGTTCCGCGCGGCTCGCGACGCTCTTCGGCGTCGGAAGTTCGAACGCGGCGAATACTGCCTTAATACGGGGATCGATCCGCGGATCGAGTGCAAGCTTTGACGCCATGATTTTCTCCCGTGTTCTGATGGCGCGATCCTGCGCTGTCTCGCAACCCAATGCGGCGGCGTCGCAACCGGCGCCCGATCAGCCGTTCAGTTTGCCGCGAACCGCCGTTCGTCCGCGAGCGCACCCAATCGAAACCCTTCGTAGCCTTTGGCCGCGACATCGTCGCATTTCTTCTTGTAGGCGGTGACGCCGCCGACATAGGGCATGAAGACGCGGGGCTTGCCCGGAATATTGGCGCCGACATACCACGAATTGGCCAACGGATAGAGGGTACGATCCGCCACTTCGTTGTTGTGCTGCACCCAGGCATCCTCGGCGTCCTGCTCTGCGTCGATTCGCGTCAGGCCGCGGTCGCGCAGGTATTGGAGGCAATCCGCGATCCAATCGACGTGCTGCTCGCATGCCAGGATCATCTGACTTTTGACGCCAGGGCTTTGCGGACCGGTGATCATGAACAAATTGGGGAAGCCGGCTACCATGATCCCGAGATAGGTACGTGGTCCGCCTTCCCACTTTTCCCGTATCGACAGCCCAACATCAGTGTGGATGTCTATTTCCTTCATCGCACCGGTCATCGCATCGAAACCGGTCGCGAAGACGATCGCATCGAGCGCGTATTCGGCATCGGCGGTGCGCAATCCGGTCGGCATGACTTCCTGGATTGGCTTGCTTCGGATATCGACCAAGGTGACGTTGTCGCGATTGTAGGTCTCGTAATAGTCGGTGTCGAGGATGAGTCGCTTGGTGCCGATCGGATGGTTGTTGGGGCACAGCAGTTCGGCCGTCTTGGAATCTTTGACCGTGGCGCGGATCTTCTGGCGGACAAACTCCGCTGCGGTCTCGTTCGACTCCTTATTGACCAGCAAATCCGTGTACGAATAGAGAAAGCTGATACTGCCGCCCTCGGCCCATTTCGCCTCGTAGGCGCCCTGCCGCTCTTCTTCAATCGTTTCGTGCGCTGACTTCACCGGCGGCGGGTACCCCGCGATCCCGAACGGCGTGTCGTAAGCGGCGCGCCGGCGCGCCGGATACTCGGCTTTATGCGCCCGCTCCTTGTCAGGAGGTATCGGCACGTTGCGGGCGGGCAGACTGAAATTGGCCGTTCGCTGGAAAACGTAAAGCTGCTTCGCCTGCCTGGCGATGATAGGGATCGACTGTACGCCGGATGAGCCTGTCCCGATCACCCCCACCCGCAATCCGGTGAAGTCGACTCCCTCATGCGGCCACAGACCGGTGTGGTACCACTTGCCCTTGAAGCTGTCCAAACCCGCAATATTCGGCTTGCGGGGCGTCGAAAGATTGCCCGTCGCCATGATGCAGTAGCGCGCAGTCGCGACGTGGCCCTTGTCGGTCTTCACCGTCCATAGATCTGTCTTGCTGTCGAAGACGGCTTCCTTGACCCTTGTGTTGAATTCGATGTCGCGGCGCAGGTCGAAGCGGTCGGCAACATGGTTGATGTAGCGCAGGATCTCGGGCTGGGTGCCGTAGCGTTCGGGCCAATGCCATTCCTGCTGCAGCTCGTCAGAGAAGGAATACGAGTATTCCAGGCTTTCGACGTCGCAGCGACATCCGGGATAGCGGTTCCAGTACCAGGTGCCGCCGACCCCATCGCCGGCCTCGAAGGCGCGTACTTTGAGGCCGAGCCTGCGCAGGCGGTGGATCGCGTAGAGCCCGCCGACGCCGGCTCCCACGATGATCGCATCGAATGTTCCGATGTCCGAGGTGCGTTCCGGCATTTCAGAGCTCCATCTGGAAGTACTCACTCAGCGGCTGCCTTCACCTCGGCTGGCGCTTGCGCCTTGAGCACCGGCAGCACCTCCTTGGCGAACAGCTTCAGCCCGCGTTCCGACACCTCGTAGGGCATGCCGCCAAAGCGGAACGCGACATTGAGCTCAAAATCGCCGATCACCTTGCGGCGCGCCTCGAGCCCGCGCAGGATCTTGTCGGGCGTGCCCCAGCTCGCGGCCTGCATGAAGCCGGCGACCGCGCCTTCAAGGCCGCCCTTGCGGGCGATTTCGGCCTTCTGCTGGTAGGCGTCATAGCCTTTCACGGTCTTGAAGTGCTCGCCGAGAAATTCGTAGTGGTAAAAATTACTCTCGACGAATTTTCCCTGGTATTGCCGCGCCTCCTCCTCGCAGGCGGCGAGGTCGTGGCTGCAGACGACGAACTCGGTCAGCATAACGTGCGGCGGCGTGGTGCCGTGGAACTGACGGTGCAGTTCGCGCCCGCGCTGGATGACCGGCAGCCGCATCTCCCAGGGGCGGTCGGCGAACATCACCATATGCGCGCCGAGCCTTGCGGCGGACATGACGGAATCCTCGCTCGAAGCCACGGCGTAGATGCGCCCATCGAATGAATGCTGCGGCCGCGGGCGGATCTCGACCCGCGGCTGCTTATAGAATTTGCCGTCGCCTTCGATGAACCCGGTCTTCAGCGCGTTGACGATCATCGGTGCCGCTTCATCAAAGCGCTCGCGCGATTCGTCCATGCTCATGCGAAAAGCGGCGAACTCGCGTCGCGCCAGGCCGCGGCCGAGACCCAGGCGCAGCCTTCCCTTGCTCAGCAGGTCGAGCACCGACGCCTGCTCCGCGACCCGCAGCGGGTCGTGCCAGGGGACGATAACGGCGGCAGTGCCCAGATCGATGTTCGGACACGAAGCCGTCAGATAGCTCATCAGCTGGAGGTTGTCGGGGACGAACGAGTAGTCGTTGAAGTGATGCTCGGCCGACCATAGACAGTCAAAGCCGAGATCGGCGGCGAGCCGCGCGAGGCGGATTTCCTCGTCCCACACGCGCTGGTCGGAACAGTCGTCCCAGCCGTAGCTGGTGAACACCATCATCATGCCGACGTCCATCGTCCCCTCCGTCGCGTTTGTTTTATCGCACTACGCCAGTGCCAGTTCCCGATAGCCGTTTGCGGCCGCAGCCTCACAGTGCTCGCGGAACTTAGGATGACCGCCGCTGTAGCGCATGATCCGGCGGACCTGCTTGCCCTCGACGTTGCGATTGATGCCGGTCATCCACGAGTCGACTTCGGCGAACAGCAACCCTTCGCTTGTCTCAATGACATGATCCGTCCAGGCGACGGAGGCCTCCGCGGTGGCCTCGACGCGGGTCAGGCCGCGGTCGCGGGCAAAGCGGATCAGTCCGGTGACCCAGTCGGCGCTGTACTCGGCGGCGCGCGGGAAGTTGCCGAGCCCGGCATGCGGGCCCATCACCATCAGCATGTTGGGAAAATCGTCGACCATGATGCCGAGGAAGGTCTGCGGGCCGTTCGCCCACTTGTTCCTCAACGAAACATTGTCGACGCCGCGAATGTCGATGCGATCGAAGGCACCGGTGATTGCGTCAAATCCGGTGGCGTAGATGATCATGTCGAATTCGTGGTCGCGCGTGCCGGTCTTGATGCCGGTCGGGGTGATGCACTCGATCGGCGTCTCGGTGAGATCGACCAGTTCGACGTTGGGCTGGTTGTAGACCTCGAAATAACCGCTTTCGAGCGGGACGCGGCGCGTGCCGAAGCCGTAGGTCTTCGGGATCAGCTTCTCGGCCACGACCGGGTCCTTGACCCGCTCGCGCGTTTTGCGGGCGACGAAGTCGGAGATCAGCCGGTTGGCCTGCCGATCGAGCAGGATGTCGCGGAAATTGCCCATCCAGATGCCGAACCCGGGCTCGCCGTAGAGCTTCTCCCAGAACGCCTCACGCTCTTCTTCGGTAACGTCGAGCGCGGAGCGCGGGTCGGCGGTGTGGATGAAGCAGCCGAAGGTCTCCTGGCAGCGCGCGAAAATATCGACGTAGTCGGCCCGGATACGGTCCATTTCCTCTTTGGGAATTTTGGCGTTATGCAGCGGTGCGGCCCATTGCGGCGTGCGGTGGAACACCGTCAGGCGACCGGCCGTCTTCGCCACTTCGGTGATCGTCTGAATGCCGGTGGCACCGGTGCCAATTACCGCGACGCGCTTGCCCGCGAAGCTGACCGGATCCTTCGGCCAGTAGTGCGTGTGGAACGACGCGCCTTGAAAACCTCCGACCCCGGGAATGTTCGGCAGCGTCGCCGCCGACAGCACGCCGACCGCAGTGACCAGGAAGCGGGACGTGCAGCGCCGGCCGTCGTCCAGGGTGATATCCCAGCTGCGCGTATTCTCGCGGTACTGCGCGGCGGCGACGCGGGTCTTGAATTGGATGTCACGGCGCAGATCGAATTTGTCGGCGACGTGGTTCAGGTAACGCTCGGTCTCGGGCTGGCCGGCGAAATGCTCCTCCCAGTCCCACTCGTCGAGCAGTTCCTGCGAGAACGAGTAGCCGTAGGTCCAGCTTTCGGAATCGAACCGCGCGCCCGGGTAGCGGTTCCAGTACCAAGTACCGCCAACGCCGGTGCCGGCTTCGAATACCCGCACGGTGAGGCCGAGTTCCCGCAGTCGGTAGAGTTGGTAAAGGCCGGAGACGCCGGCGCCGATGACGACGGCGTCGAAGTCCACCTGCATCTCGGTCTCTGGCTTATCGGCGATCGCCTGTGAGGCAACCATGTCGTCCTCCTTGAGATGATGTCACTCTCGTCATTCGAGGCGCAGTAATCGGACGCTCTCGGACAGGCGCGCAGCCGCCGATTGCATCGCGCGGCACAGCGGCTCCAGCGCTTCGGCCTCCAGATCGTACGAGCGCCCCGCACCGGTCAGGATCAGCAATGGCTCCCATGCCGGCGACAGAACCGGTACCGAAATCAATGTGATCCCCTGGAACATTGTGCCACGATCAACAGCAAAGCCGGCCTGCTTGGCCTCGGCCACACGGGCCAGAAACTCGGGAAATGCGGGCTTCTGATACCAGGCGACCTGCGAGAACAGTGCCTGGAGTTCGGCCTGGCTGCTGTTGCCGAACGCGGCCATGATCAGGCCCGAGGCCCCCGCCGGTACCGGGGAAGGACGCCCGACGGTGACGTACAGGTCCGGTTGGAAGGCGGCGCCCACCCAATCCAGCAGCAGCAGCGACGAAGGTCCCACGACCTTGGACAGGTAGACCGAGACGCCGTGGGCATCAGCGACCGCGTGCATCAGTGGACGCGCGATGTCCAGCAGGCCGCTGCGCCGTAACACGCCGTAGGCCAGTTCGAGGATGCGCAAACTTACCGTGTAGGTTCGGGTCGCTTCGTCATACCCGACAAAGCTCTCCGCCTGCAGCGTCCGGAGGATGTTGTACGCCGTTCCGCGATGCAGGCTCGCCGCTCGGGCCACCTCGCTCGCGTTCAGCGGACGCTGAGACGCATGCAGCACGCGGAGAACTTTTGCCGCGGCGACGACCGCACCGACGGATTTTCCGAGCGGGCCAATCTGCGCGATCTCGGCCGACCTGGCGGGACTGGCCGGCCACGATCGGTTCGCTTTGGTTGCAGCCAGCGGTGCAGGCACGGCTCCTCCCGACGTGATTGCGACAGCATGTTACAGACAGCGCCAGATCAACTCAATCAAAAACATACGTCTTCAATAGAGGACATAGCGGCATCGGATCGAACGCGCCAAGCCCCGTCCGCAGCCTGCCGCCCTTCGTCCGGCCCGTGGCGGGTCGGCGCGGCCGGGGCTTTGCCCGCACTCCACCAGAGGGCTCCGCCCTCTGGACTCGCGCCAAGGGGTGACCCCGTGGAACCCATCACTCAAGAATCGGATTCCAAAATCGCACAACGACCTGCGGCCGCATCGCCAAGGGAGCAAATCTTCTACGACATGGCCGGCAGCAGCATCCGTATGCTCCGACGGCCGGTGTTTGGCACTGTTTGAATGACAGGCTCCGCCTTTGGTGGGGGGGTCCCGGGGGCGAAGCCCCGGGACGGGTTTCAGGGCGGACCCCTGAGCGCTTCCGCGCCACCCGATTGCCCTGTGAACGGCCATATTGTCTGTGAACGGCAACTTGCTTATTGGCGGTGCATGCCGGGTCTGCACGAGTGCCTGAGCTATGAGGACGCGCAACGCGCGTTCGCGCCGGCTCGGCTTTGGGAGCTGTTCGACGGCGACCGCTCGCGGCTCAACATTGCACATGAATGCATCGACCGGCACGCGGCCGACGCGGCGCGAGTCGCGATCTGGGTCGCCTTTGCGGACGGTCACGACGAGCAACTGACCTTCCGCGCGATTTCCGAGCTGTCCGCCCGGTTCGCGCATTGGCTCACTGCGCGCGGGATCGGCAAGGGCGAGCGTGTGGCGATCATGCTGGAACCGTCGCTGATCTTCTACGCCGCGCTGTTCGGCGCGATGCGGGCGGGCGCGATCGCCGTGCCGCTGTTCACGCTGTTCGGCCCCGACGGTGTACGGCTTCGCATCGAGGACTGCGCGCCGCGCCTGCTGCTCACCAATGCGGAGAAGGCGCGCGAGATGGGCGATGCGCCCGGCGTGCCGTTGGTGATCGCCGACGACGTACTCATGCGCGCGTTGGCGGCATACCCGGAGATATTCGAACGGCACACTGCCGCGGACGACCTGGCGATCTACCAGTACACGTCCGGCACCACGCGCGCGCTGCCCGCGGCAGTGCGGCACACCCACCGCGCGATCGTTACGCTCATGGTTGCGGCACTGTACGGCACCGGGATCCGGCCTGGCGATCGGTTTTTCTGCCCATCATCGCCTGCCTGGGGGCACGGCTTGTGGCATGGCACCCTGGCGCCGCTTGCGCTCGGCGTACAGACCGGCACGTTCTCTGGGAAATTCGACGCTGAGCGGCTCCTGCGCGTGCTGCGGGAGTCGCGGACGACGAACCTCTCCGCCGCCGCGACGCACTATCGGCTGATGAAGAACAGCGGCGCGGCCCCGCGCTACGACATCCGGCTGGACAAGATGTCGTTCACCGGCGAGCCGATCGATGCGGACAGTCTCGCCTTCGCCGAGCGCCAGTTCGGCACGACACTGTGCAGCATGTACGGCACGACCGAGGTCGGCGTGCTGCTGGTGAACTATCCGGGTGCGGCGGATTTCGCGGTGCGGCAAGGCGCGCTCGGCACGCCGGTGCCGGGCATGCGCGTCGAGGTACAGCGGCCCGACGGGACGGCGTGCGCGCCGGACGAGATCGGCGAGATCAAGGTGTGGCGACACGGCGGGTGGTTCGCCACCAAGGATCGCGGGCGCGTCGACGCGGACGGCTATTTCTACCACGCGGGACGCGCCGACGACGTCATCATCTCGGCGGGCTGGACGATCGGCGCGGTCGAGGTGGAGGACACGCTGCTCCGGCATCCCGCCGTGCGCGAGGCGGCGGTAATCGGCGTGCCCGATGCGACGCGCGGGCAGGTGGTGAAGGCGTTCATCGTGACCGACCAGGCGGCCGATCCGGCGCTCGCGGCGGAGATCCAGGACTTTGTCCGCACCCGCCTCAGTCAGCACGAATATCCGCGCCGCATCGCCTTCGTTGCCGAACTGCCCAAAACGCCCGCCGGCAAGGTCAACCGCAAGGTCCTGCGCGACCGCGAAGCCGCCTTCGCCTGACAGGAGCCCGCCATGCCGTCCGACACGACGCGCCATTTTCCGAAGATCACCGACGCGGCGCTCGATGCCCTGCGCAGGCGGATCGGCGTGCCGATCGAGAACACCGTCGAGCCCTGGTGCTACGAGGCGACGCGCGACAACATCCGTCACTACGCGCACGGCATCGGCGACGACAACCCGCTCTGGTGCGATCCCGGCTACGCGGCGAAGACCCGATACGGCACCATCGTTGCGCTGCCGAGCTTCCTGTTCGCGACCAGCCGCATCGTCTCGGGCTATGTCGGCGGACTGCCCGGCGTGCACGCGATGTGGGCGGGGGCGGACTGGACCTGGCACCGGCCGGTGCTGCGCAACGACACGATCGACACAGTGGCCTCGCTCAAGGATCTGGTCGAACACCAGACGCGCTTCGCAGGCCGCGCGATCCAGCAGATCTATCACGTGACGTTCTACAACCAGCACGGTGACCTTGTGGCGGAGGCGGACAGCTGGTGCTTCCGCACCGATCGCGACGAGGCGCGCGAGAAGGGCGCGAAATACACCGAACTGCGTGCAAGGCCACAGGCCGCGTACACCGACCAGCAGCTCGCAGAGATCTACCGGCACTATCACGATGAAGAGGTCCGCGGTGCGACGCCGCGCTACTGGGAGGACACAGCGGTCGGTGAGGCTTTGCCGGTGATGGTGAAGGGTCCGATGACGGTGACCGGCTTCATCGCCTACGCGCAGGGCTGGGGCGGGCTCTACATCCGCGCCAACAAGCTCGCTTGGCGGCTGATGCACGCGCATCCGGGGATCGGCATCAGGAACCGGTTCGGCATCCCGGACTGTCCCGAGCGGGTGCACTGGGAGGAGGAATTCGCGCTGATGGTGGGTGCGCCCGGCGCGTACGACTATGGTCCGGAACGCTGCTCCTGGCTCACGCATCACCTGACGAACTGGATGGGCGACGACGGGTTCCTCCGCCGCGCGCAGTCGCGGATCCGGCGGCACAATCCGGCGGGGGACACGCTGTTCATCACCGGCAACGTGACGCACAAGTTCGAGGAGGACGGGCGGCGTCGCGTCGAGATCGCGCACGCGGCACATAACCAGGACGGCGAGCTGTCGGTGACCGGCAGCGGCGTCGTTGAGCTGCCGTCGCGGGGGGTGTGAGGGCGACGGTGCAACGCGGGCGTGCGGCAGCGTCCGTTAGAACCGGCCGGCCCGGTAGGGCTCGGGATCGAGAAACGCCGTCTCGCCCGACATCATTTCGGCCAGCAGCCGACCGGTGGACGGACCAAGTGTCAGACCCTGATGTGCATGGCCGAAGTCGCACCACAGATTGTCATGGGCTGGTGCGCGGCCGATCACCGGCAGCATGTCCGGCAGAGACGGACGAACGCCCATCCACGGCGCCGCATCGACGCGGCGATCCAGCGGCAGCAGAGCGCGTGCGATCGGCTCGGCGCGCTGCAACTGTACCGGGCTCGGCGGCGCATTGCTGCGGGCGAATTCAACGCCGGTAGTGAGGCGTATCCCGCGCCGCATCGGCATCAGCCCGAACCCGGTGTCCGAATCCACCAGCGGACGGTTCAGCACGGCGTTGCCGCGCAAGCTGTAATGCATGTGGTAGCCTCGCTTGCCGAACAGCGGAGGCGCATAGCCGAATTGCTGCGTCACCACCGCCGACGCAGCGCCGAGCGCCACAACCGCCTGTGCGCCCTCCATCGGTCCGTCCGTGGTCTCGATCCGCCAACCGGAGCCACACCGTTGCAGGCCGCGCGCGTCGCCGGTCGCGATCACGCCACCCTGCGCAGTGAACAAGCGCGCGTAGGCCAGGGTGAGCGCGTGGGGGTCGCTGACCGAATAGGGATCCGTCCAGTGGATCGCGCCGGACCTTTCGGCCAACAGGTGCGGCTCAGCCTGGGCGAGAGCCGGACCATCGAGCGCGACGTAAGTGACGCCGAATTCGCGCCGCGCTGCATCGGCCCTCGACATCGCGCGCTCAAGACCCACCGCGGTTCGGTAAAGCTGCAGCCAGCCGATCGGACGCAGCAGATCCATCGCCTCCGCCTCGCGCGCGAGCACCATATGCTCGTCAAGGCAGGTTGCAATCAAACGGGAGTGGCCGAGCACCGCGCGCGCATAGCGCTTTGGCGCTGAGTGCCACCAGTATCGCTGCAGCGGTGCTGCAACGCTTGGCAGCGCCAATGGATGATAGGCCACGTCCACCGAGCGGTTGCGGGCGATGCGCTGCAATTCGGCGAGCGCGCGCGGAAACGGGTGGGGATAGACCGCTTCGCGCTGGATCAGACCGCCGTTGCCGAACGAGGCACCCTGACCGGGTCCCTGGCGGTCCACCAGCACCACATCCCAGCCTCGACGGCGCAGATGCAGCGCCACCGTGACGCCCACCATACCCGCCCCAAGTACCAGAGCCGTTCTTTCCACTTGTCGTACCTCTCCCCGCCCGCCGCATTTCAGATTCCTCATTGTGATCCTGGTCGGCCAACATGCGACCCATGTGCCGTCCCCTCTCCGGTAGCCTCTCCACGCGGCCCTCACCTGGCCGGGGCGGACAAAATCTACCCGCGCTGCCACGGCGCGCGACAGGTCTATCACGGCGCCACGCGGCCTGGCGTGGAAGTGGTGCGCGGCAAGCGCGGTCCCTGCCCGGCGTGCCAGGCTGCCGGCACGCTGCACGCTCCGCAGATCGCATCGGCTGCGGGACGAGCCGATCCGTCTTGGCCCGCTTGTGCTCGCGCGAGACCGCGACGCTGCTCGAATGGATGATGTGGGCGTCGATCCCATGCCCGGTCAGCCACCGTGCCAGCCAAAACCCGACTCGTCCGGCCTCGAAGGCAACGGCGATGCGGGTGGTGGTGTGACCCTTCCGGATTGCCTCGTCACGCCAGCGGTTCAACACGCGCAGCCGTTCCGCTTCGGCCGGCGCGATCTTCTTCAGTGGTTGGCGCTCGATCCCCGGGTTGGTCCCGGCAATCAGCCAACTCGATTGACTGAGCTCGATGACAGCAACCAAGGTGGTGGCCTGGTCGATGGGGATGAGCGACCGGCTCAGATCGTTTTGCTGCGGCATCCGAGACCCCATTGGCGTTGATCACGGCGCGATCGTGCCGGTTCCTCGCCGAATGCCCAATAGTTTCTAACGAAACGACCTCCTGGTATGCTTAAGCCGTGAGAGGACCTGTCGGAAAAGCTATCGGCCTCGGTTTCTCCTTCAGCAGCTCAACGCCAAGCGCGAAGTATCTGCGACGGCGGCTCTCGAGAAAGACGGTCGCAGTTACACGGTCAAAGTCGGCGCCGTCAACACGCAGACTGGCGCACAGTCCCTTAAGTATTTGGCGGCGGCATCGCGCAGACGTTTATGGCTAGGTCGGAAACTGCAATGGCAGCCTGCGAATGAGCTTGGCACTCTGCATATGTCGCTCCTGCGCAATTGTCCGATCGATTGCTTAAGGAATATCAGCAGATCTTTCGATAACTGAAAGGACAGGCTGAAGCGGCTGCCTGCCGCGCGACTTTCCATATTGGGACCTTCTGCGACACGGCTGAAGCGACCGGCGCGATTACTCGGTCCATGAATCGAGATTCCCAAAACAAGAACAGCCCCACATTATTCTTGGCGCCACCGAAATATAGGAGTTGCCACCCTTCGACGGCAAGGACCGCTATCGACCCATGTTGGTCGCTCAGGCGAAGCGGTTCATTTCTCAAAAGCGGTCATAAACATCAGCGTGCTCTCCGGCGGTCATGTGTGGATTTCGGGCGGTCCGCTCCCCGACCCGGTTTCGCTGGACTCAGACATTCCGCTTAAGGCAGGAGGTGACCGTGAGCGGACTGGTGGCTGTTCTGTGGCAGGCTGAGAAGAGCCGCCGTGAGTTGGGCCGTCTGCACGCAACCGACCCTTTTGAAATCGCCATCCTTGGTACCACCAATGGATCGCCGGGTCGACCAGAAGCCCGTCATTCGCGCCGGATTTCAGCTACGCTAACTACCGCCTGAAGCCAAGTCGTCGATGAGCACTTTCGCCTCTTTCAAATCGGGAGTGTCGAAGCCCTCGGTGAACCAGTCATATATTGGTGCGATTGCCTGTCTCGCCTCCTCGCCCCTGCCCAGGCGACGCTTGAAACGCGCGAGGCTGGTTGCCGCACGCAGTTCCCAGAGGCGAGCCTGTTGCCGGCGCGCAATCGCGATTGCGGTATGTAGTGCACCTTCCGCATCCTCTGTGCTCCCTCTATCGAGCAGCAAATCGCCTCGCAAGCGATGCAGCTCCGCCTCGAACATACGCTCACCAGTGCCATCGGCAATTCGGATCGCCTCATCAACCAAACTGAGACCAATCTCAATCTCACTGAGGCTGCGGTGGGCAACAGCGAGCTGACCGAGATACAACGGCTTGTATGCCCCATCCTGTACCATCGCCTCCATCGCCGCGCGCATTATTTCTATCCCTTGCCGAGGTTCACCGTGTCGGGCCACTGTGATCCCCAGACAAAAGCGTGCCGACAGTTCATAATTCTTCACGCCGTGCTCAATGCAATAGGCGATCACCTGATCGGCCGAGGCAGCGATCGGCGCGTGCGTCGCGCTCAGGGCAGTCGCCAAAAAAACTTGGCGAGAGGACACGAATGCGATTAGCGGCACGTGTCCGCTGTTACGGGCTCGTGCGGCGGCCTGCCGCACGGCGTCGGCGGCCTGTTCGGCATAGCCAAGCGCCCACAATGTCCAGGCGAGATACGACAGCGCGGTAACGTCGAGATTGCGGCGAGCACGGACTGCCGAGGCGGCGTCGGTGAGTGTGCAGAGTTCGATAGACTGCTCGAGATAATGCCGCGCTTCGATGAACTCACCGGTAGTACACAGCGTGACGCCCATCATATAGTTGGCGAGCATCGGCGCTTCGTCTCGCGTGTCACGTTTTTCGAGATTAAGGCACTCCAATGCGACGCCGCGAGCCGCGGCATACTCGGCACGGCTATAGTGAGCACCCCAAAGTCCGTAAAGCACTATCATCTGTTGATCGACGGTGGCGTCCTTGTCGAGGAGGTCGTGCGCCTTGGAGAACGCGTAAAGCGTATCAGACGCCCCCATCCCCTTGACGATCCGGGTCATGCGGCCGAGTGCGAGATACTGCTCCAACGCCCGGCGATTTCGTTCGAGTGACGGCGCCAATGTTTGCATTAGCTGAATTCCGCGCAACAAATGCCGAAGCGCTTCGATCCCGGCCGAGCGCCGCAGCGAACGCTCTGCCGCTTTCCGCCAGTAATCGATGGCACTTTCGAGAATTCCGGCCTCGGAGAGATGATGAGCCACGACCTCCGGGTGCGTCTCGGCGACTTCGGCAAAACGGTCTTTGAGCGCATTGCCTATGCGCCCGTGCAGTTCTTGGCGGCGGCCGCGCAGCAAGATGCTATAGGCGGCATCCTGGACAAGAGCGTGTTTGAACACGAAGGAGACGCGGGGCGGCGTGCCGGTGCGGAAAATGAGGCCGGCCTCAACCAGTTGATCGAGTGCGTCAATCAGGTCGATATTGCCGCGCTGCGCCACCGCGGCGAGCAGGTCGTACGAAAATTCGCGGCCGATTGCGGCTCCGATCTGCGACACCTCCCGGGCGACGGGCGGCAACCGGTCCAGCCGCGCCATCAGCGACGCCTGCAGGCTTGCCGGAATCGCCAATGGCGGCAATGGGCTGGCGAGCACGTAGCGGCTCGCCTCCTGGTGCAGCAACCCGCCTTCGAGCAAGTTCTTAGTCAGTTCCTCGATGAACAGTGGAATGCCGTCCGTCCGCTCAACGATCCGATCGAGGATCTCGAGCGGCAGCGCTTTGCCCCCAGTGACGACGTCGATCAGCGTGGCGGCGTGATGTCGCGCCAGGCGGTTCAACGCAAGCGGAGTGACACCCGCTTGGCCGACCCATGGCGCTCGAAACTCCGGGCGGAACGTGACCACCACGAGCACCGGCAATCGGTCTGCCCGCTCGATCGTGCGATCAAGGAGTTCCAGCGATGTCGAGTCGGCCCAGTGCGCATCCTCGAAGATCATCAACACGGGCCGCCGCGCAGCCAGTCCTTCCAGCTGTTTCAACTGCGCGGTCAGCGTCATCTCGCGCTTACGTTGCGGGTCGCTAGGCAGGGCTGGAAAACGCCCCTCGCAAGGTAGCGAGAGCAAGTCGGCCATCAAGGCCAACGTTTCGTCCGAGGCCTCACCCGATTGGCGCAGCAACGTATCCACCTTTCCGAGCTTAGCGGCGGGCAGGTCATCGTGCTCGAACCCGGCGGCACGTTCGAGCTGCGCGATGACCGGATAGAGCGCGCTGTCGCCGCGATGAGGGGAGCAGAAATAGCGAACACGGGTGTGGGGCTCTACGTTGAGCTGTTCATGCAAAGCAGCGGTGAGCCGCGACTTGCCGATACCTGGCTCGCCAGACAGCAACACGACCTGGCCGTCGCCGGACTTGGCGCGCGCCCAGCGCCGCAGCAGCAGGTCGATCTCCTCGTCGCGGCCGACCAGCGGGGTCAGCGCCGATCCACGCAACGCCTCGAACCGGCTCTCGACGGCACTCGGGCGCAGCGCCCGCCAAGCCGACACCGGCTCGGTGATGCCCTTGAGTTCGACCTCTCCGAGATCTCGGCATTCGAACAGATCGCCGACCAGCCGGCGTGTGCTCGCGGCGATAACGACGGTGTCGGGCTCGGCCCGCGCCTGCAGCCGCGCGGCGAAATACGGTGTGTCGCCGGCGACATCGTGCTCGACAACCTCACCTCCGACGACTACCAGCCCGGTAGCGATCCCCACGCGCGCGTGAATCTCTTCGGCCTCGTTCAGCTGTGGCACCCGATCGACTAGCGCCAACCCGCATCGTGTGGCCCGCTCGGCATCGTCCTCGTGCGCCTGCGGATAGCCGAAATAAACCAGGACACCGTCGCCCATGTAGCGGGCGACAAACCCGCCAAAGCTCTCGACAATCTCTGCGACGCAGCGATGATAGGCGCCGATGATCCGGCGCAGATCTTCGGGATCGAGCCGCGCGGAGAGCGGCGTCGAGCCAACGAGGTCACAGAACATCACCGTCAGTTGCCGGCGTTCGGCGTCGATTGGTGGAGTTGAGGTGGGAGCAGATGTCGCGCTCGTTGCTAATTGAGCCGCATCACGCGTCGGGGGCACTCTCCGCAGGGCGCCGATAGCGTTGAAGAGCCTGCGGCGGTGGCCGAAGGAGTTGATGCCCAGCTCCTTCAGGTCCTCTGCGGTCATCCCGCATAGGATCTCGCCATCGATGTCATTGTCGCGGAAAAGCTGGACGTACTCTTCGAGGCCTAGCTCGCGCAACCACGCCGCAACGTCCACGCAGTGATCCTCTACTCCGAGGAGCCGCAACCCCTCATGATGAACGAGGATATTCCTCTGCCTGTCGGCCTACCAGCGGCAGAACTGAAAAAGACGCAGTGTCGAGTGTCGGGGCTTCAAGTCGTTGATGGCCGCTTTCGAAGGGTGGACCTCACCAGCCGGGCAAATCGGGAATGACGCATATCCACCCATTCCGGACGTAGTGATGCAAAGGTCAAGACTTTTGGGAACTTTTCTCGACCGCGCGTTGTGGCCTTCAGAACTAAGTGGCGGGGTTTCTTCGGCGCTAAGTGACGCCGATAACGAGCGTGCTCCGGGCTGCTTCGACGACATCGTCTGTGATGACGGACAGGCCGTTGATCTTAAGGATGCGCTCGATCTGCACAAACAGGCGATGAAGGAGTCGGAAATTGCCACCGGTAATCCGCGCGATCGTAGCGACCGCCTGGGTGTCGGTGAAGTCGGCATTATCGAGAGTCAGGCCGAGCTTACGCCAGTGGCGCGTCAGCACGAAGGAGAGCTCATCACCCTGCAAGGGGCGATAGTGGTGAGCGAAGCCAATGCGGCTGTAGAGCTGCGGAAAGCGCGACAGGCGTTTTTCCATGCCCGGCATGCCGATCAGGATGACACCGGCGCCGGTGCGGTCGGACACGTCACGGATGAATTCTAGCGCAGTCATGGACAATCGCTCGGCTTCATCGAAAATCAGCATCTCGACCAAGCCATCCGAATCGACAATCCGGCAGCCCTTCACGTCGCGATGGAGGTGATCGTCGATGCATATCTCCACCTTCGTGATATGGTCGTACAGGGTTTCGCGCAGGTCGCGCAAAGTTCCCAAGACGGTTGGCGTATGGAAGACGGTGCGTGAGCGCGCCAAGGCGGCGTTGATTTTCGGTCGCTCGGGGTTACGGCGGTTCCAGCTTTCGATCGCCTGGCCGGCCAGGTCCCAATGGGCGTAGCGCCGCGCCGACAAGGTTTTGCCGACGCCGGCGGGGCCATAGCAAAGGCCAATGTAGCGGTGTTTGTGCACGGCCTCCGCGAACTCGGTGAAGCGGCGATGCTCCTTCGTCGCGATGAATTGTCCCATTCGCGCGCAGCATTCCGCGACGGTCATGCATCACCCCTCCTGGTACAGGCGCAGCTTGATCCTTGGCTGCGCACGGGAGGGCTTCGGCTCACCGGATTCAGGCTTGAACGGGGATTGGACCGGCAGAAAATCCGCGACCCGCGCCATGCGCTCGTTGATGGTTGTGCGCAAGGAACGGCGATACGCGCGCCGTGCTGCCTCGATGTCCTTCAGGGTTACGACCTCGCCGGCGTGTTCCTCGCTCACCCCGCGGCAGAGGAACCGATCGCGGTGGAAAACTCTGATTTCGGACATATCGCGCGGGTCGTATCGGATGGTGACGGGGTCACCGACATAGGCCGCCAGGGTCGCATGGCTGTAGCGCAGTCCCTGGAAATGGATGCCGTCCCGCCGTACGATGCGTGGTCTGGCATGCATCACGAGCAACAAATCGAGGTCTTCGAGGCTTTCGGGCAAGCGCGGCAGGAATCCGTTCCTGCGCCACGCATCAAGCGGCGTTGCGCCGATCTCGCTATGGACGCGGCGGTGATAGGTTTCCGTAAGATAGGCCGCGATCGCGGCGTCCAGCTCGGCCAGTGACAGGCGGGGTGGGGTCGCCGGCTTTCCGTTCACCAGGTGACCTGGGAGTTCCGGCAGAAGCTCAGTGTTGAGCGTGCCGAACAGGCGCTCGATCTTGCCCCGTCCCTGCGGCCGGCCTACGCCGGAATAGACGATGCGGAAGTGCATACTGGCCGCGACCTGATCGAGGTGATTGCTCGTGAAATCGCTGCCGTGATCGACGTAGAGCACGTCCGGGATGCCGCACACGGGCCAGGAAGGATTGGCCTTGCGCCAGATCGCCTGGCGCAAGGCGAGGCTGGTGTTGAGAATGGACGGCGCTCCGATGAACACCATGGTGCCGGCGATGGCGCGCGAATGGTCGTCGACCACGGTCGTGAGCCAGGGGCGCGCAGGCTTGCCGGCGGCATCAAGAATGAGCAGGTCGAGCATGGTGTGGTCGGCTTGCCAAATCACATTGGCCGCATCGGCGCGGTGCCGATGGATCAGTTCGTAGCGGTCGCGGAAGGCAGCGGCCCCGTCATGGGCCAGCGTCACGACTGCTGGATCGAGGCCGGAGAGAATCGCGTAGACCGTGCTGTACGATGGAACGTGCCAGCCGTGCGCTTTGGCGATGTTGCTGATGCGCCGATGGATGGCGGCGGCTGAGCAACGCGGCTTTTTCAACCCCATGCCCTCAATCAGCGCCACAAAGTCAGCCTGCAGCCGGTGCGTGCCGGCATCGCCACGGACGCGCCTGGTCAACCCTGCAAGGCCATCGCGTCGATAACGCGTCAGCCAGCGCTCGACCGTTCGGCCCGGAACGCCGGCATCGCGCGCGGTGCACGCCAGCGGAATATCTCCCTCCAGGTACGGCCGGAGCACGGCGAAGCGGGTCATGGCCTGGCGACGTTGCGCCTCGCTCAAGTCGGCGAGCGCCGGCGCCGAGTTGCTCTTGTCCTCCATGCCGGCCTCCTCGTTTGAGTTGCCGCAGCTCACAAGCTGTGTCCGCAAGGGGATCGTTCAGCGGACGGTCTGGCTGGCTCCCGCCGGTTGGTGAAAATCGCCGTCGCTATCGTCTCATTTGACCGGTCCAATTAGCATATCATTCAAGGCCCCCTTATCGTACACTTTTCCCCATGACGAAGACGTTCATCGGCTACGCTCGTTGTTCCACCGACAAGCAGGACCTGTCGGTGCAGCGGAACGCCCTAATAGAACTCGGTGTTGCGGCAGACCGGATCTACACCGACCACGGCCTGACCGGCACAAACCGGTCCCGGCCAGGGCTGGATCAGGCGCTGGCCGCCGTCCGCCTCGGCGACACGCTCGTCGTGCCGAAATTGGACAGGTTGGCCCGGTCGGTCCCTGATGCCCGCGACATCGCAGACTCTCTGATTGCACGCGGGGTGAAGCTCGCCCTTGGCACCAACGTCTATGATCCGACTGACCCGATGGGCAAAATGTTCTTCAACATCCTCGCCACCTTCGCTGAGTTCGAAGCAGACCTGATCCGAATGCGCACACGGGAGGGAATGGCCATTGCAAGGGCCAAGGGAAAGCTACGCGGAAAGCAACCAAAGCTCTCGAACAAGCAGCAGCGGGAATTACGACGGATGCACGACGTCGGCACTTATTCGATCAGTGACCTCGCTGAGCTGTTCTCCGTGTCGAGACCCACAGTGTACCGGACCCTCGCTCGCCATCCGACCGCCACATAGCGGTGACGATTCACCGCCAATTATCTCTGAAGGTCACACCAATAGATCAAGGGCTTACGATGCCCGCAAGATATGCCCGAAACAGAAGCGAAACGCCGCATCCTCGGCCATGCCCGCGTCAGCACCTACGGGAAGACCCTTGACGCGCAGCTTGACTAACTACGCGAGGGGGGCTGCGCCAAGATTTACCGCGAGGAGGTGATGGGCGCGCGAGCCGACCGGCTGGCTCGATCCACCTTTGACCTCTTCGCCATCGTCAAGCAGATCGTGGACGCCAAGGCGCAATTCCGGCCACCGGCTGAGCCATGGGCCGACACTGCTACCAGCGCCGGGCGCTTGTTGGTTGCCGTTCTCGGCGGGCTGGCGGACGTGGAGCGCGACCTGATCCGCACCGCCGAAGGCCGCAACCGGGCGAAGGCGCGCGGCCTGCATATGGGCCGACCGCCGAAACTCACCCCGCAGCAGCAGAAAGCAGCGCGGCGGCGGCGAGCCGAGGGCGCAACGCCGGGGCGACCCCAAACATCAAGTCTCATTCGGTTCTCCCATAATTTGGCTAATATTTGCGTCATATTGGGGCGGAAGGCCCAAGCGTGCGAAAACGTACGGTAAGAAACGAGAACACCGGCTGAATTCGCGCGATTTCGACCTCACGAGGCCGGGCAACGTTCCGCTGCCGGCATAGAGAGGCCATCTATTGCGTGCAATCATGGCGTGCAAGTCGGAATGGACGCGATATCGGTTATTGAGACGCCGTATTGCACGCAACAAACCAGGGGGCTAACGCGGGGGATAACTTTGCGTGCAATACAGACGCCCTTGGCAATCGCGTGCCTCCGATTCCTTGCCGGATCGACGGCGCACTGTCGCATCTGCCCCGACCCAGGACATTGCGTGCAAGACGCTACCGTACGTTTTCGCGCGGAAGGGCCTTCTGCCCCAACATCGCTTATGCGACCCGCACCGGGCGCATTCCACCCTCGGTCATGATGTCCTGTTTCGCCGGTCATGCCGCGCAACCGGGCCTCCCCCTGTCGGACATGGTGATCCGGCAGGCGCGCCTGATCGCGCGTGAGCTGCGGCAGGCGAGCGCGCGGCGCGAGAAGGTGATGGTGATGAACCCTATCTTCCAGCGGGACTGCTTCCCGATCGGTGGCCGGAGAACCTGTCGCAGCAGGAGGAATTTGCGGCCAAGCTTTCCGGCCTCGCCGACGGCCTCGAGCACATCAAGCGCAACGAGACCGACCCCGAATCCCTGCGGGACTGGCTGCGCGAGCAGTTCGGCGACTATGTGGTCTCCGGTGCCCTGCGTCGCTTCTATCAGCGGGCCGGACAGGCCGTGCAGGGCGGGGGAACCGCCTACACGTCACGCGGCGGTCTCTATGTTCCGAGCGCGCCGGCGCAGGTCGGTCTCGGGACGGCGGCAAGCAGCCGGGCGGTCGCCGCGACGCCCCATACCTTCCGGGGGGATCGCCGCTGATCCCCTCCATCGAAAAGCAGATTGCGGCGATGCGCGCGTCCTGGCAGGGGCTTCGGGCGGAACAGGTTGGTGCGCGCACAGCCCGCTGGCGCGGACCGCTCAAGCCGCTCCTTCAGACCTACGAGGTGCAGGTCTGGTACCGCGCGCCGGTGATCATCGAGCTCATCGAGCCGTTACGTCAGCAGCCGCGCGTCCGCATCCTCTCGCTGCGGCTGCGGCAGCGCCGGGGAGACGCCGAAGGCGACCTGCCG
>Ga0206923_1051_pt2 | contig 24251 bp, 17 predicted proteins | sample Alteio_BWOrgHeat_64_FD_152961 | JGI IMG/M metagenome (GOLD analysis project Ga0206923, IMG submission 152961) | Enriched cells from forest soil in Barre Woods Harvard Forest LTER site, Petersham, Massachusetts, United States -... | ecosystem: Environmental > Terrestrial > Soil > Temperate forest >...
CACCTCGAGCGAATTCGCCATCGACATGCGGTCCACCTTCGTGAGAATGTCGCCGGTGAGTTTCGCGGTCGCCTCGAAATGCATCGCCTGCGACAACGGATCGCGCCCCTCGGGAAGAATCGCGCCATCGAAGATTTCGCTGAGTATGGCTGGGCTTTGCTCTATAATCCAGTCCCTCTCAAAGAGGGATGTCCTTCCCAGATACGAGCCCATGCAGCCGAATTCGAGATACCGTTCAATCGATGTCGGGCGGCTCAGAGTGTAGAGAAAATTCCTTCCGTAGGTAGAGGCTGGCAGCGCTCTTGCAACGGACCGAAGCCCCTTGCGGCAGAACTGCGGCAGCCGATCGGCGTAGCGGAACTGCTCGGTCATAAAGAAAGACGTGTATCCTCCGAAGAGTTCGTCGCCCCCATCTCCGCTCAAAGCGACCTTCACGCTTTGAGCCGCAAACTGCGACACCAGATAGGTCGGAATTGCTGACGAATCGGCGAACGGTTCATCCAGATAATGCACCAGCTTCGGAATCAATTGGATTGCGTCGGGACCGACGATCATTTCGTGATGGTCCGTTCCGTAGAATTTAGCAGCCACCGACGCATACGGGAGTTCGTTGAAATGTTCCTCTTTCCACCCGATTGAAAACGTTTGAATCGCAGCGCTCGACTGTTCCGCCATCGACGCTACCACCAGGCTCGAGTCGATGCCGCCGCTCAGAAACGCTCCAAGCGGTACGTCGGCTATCATCCGCATTTTTACTGCCTCATCGAAAGTCCGGCGGATTTCTTCGATCGCATCCTGCCGGGTCAGCCCGCTCGGTGCGTGCTCCACCGGTTCGGGCATATGCCAGTAGCGGCCTTCTCGTGTCTTCCCGTCGGGTCCCACCTCAATCCACGACGCCGGACCGAGTTTCCTTGCCTGCCGAAAAGGCGTCCATGGATCCGGAATGTATCCAAATTGCAGATACAACCGCAGCGCCTGCGCATCCATGTCGAAAGGCCCCGTGACCGCGGTAATGCTCTTCAACTCGCTCGCGAAGTAGAATGCGCCGCCGGAGTGCGCATAGTACAAAGGCTTTTTCCCAAACCGGTCGCGGACCAGCGTAAGTTTCTGAGTGCGCCGATCCCAAATGGCATAGGCGAACATCCCTCGCAGCCGCTGAATTCCCTCGACGCCTTCTTCCTCATGCAGATGCACCAGGACTTCCGTATCGCTGTGTGTGGTGAAACGGTGGCCGCGCTTTTCGAGCCAATCCCGCAGTTCCTGGAAGTTGTAAATCTCGCCGTTAAAGACCACCCAAACGGTGCCGTCTTCGTTCGAGATCGGTTGATGGCCGGTGGCGAGATCGATAATGCTCAGCCGTCGCATCCCGAGCCCGCAATTCCGCTCAGTGTGGATGCCCTCATCGTCCGGTCCGCGATGCCGGATTTGTGCGCACATCTCCTGCACCGTCGAATCGAGCGGTGTCTCTGATTCGAGCAAATATCCGGCAATTCCGCACATAATCGGCTGAATGCCCATTATGGCAGTCCGCCGGGCTCGGGGAGGCGCGCAGGTCCAATCCCGCGAAATCCGGATTCAGTGCGATCCTTCGGGGCGCCTCAGGCAGTACGCAGCGACTCGTCTTGCTCTTGTTCTTCAATGGGATAGGTGTAGCGAATACCCGGCCCCGCCGATCGAACCTGTCGCGCATACCCACAACTCATGCCGTCGATCCATTGCTCTCTGAAATGGTGTTCGGCGGTGTATGGCCCCGAGAAGTGATCGGCCACGAGATCGGCGCGTACGAAAAATGCGTTGGTGCCGGCGAAATTGCAACCCACCAGGCAATATCCCTTTTTCGTCGCGAGATTTTCGTACGCTTTCAGGCTCGCCCCATAGAAGTTTTCTCCGTTCCAGAAAGGTTCCTTTACGTACGGTTGTGTCAGGGCCACTGGAGGTCGGAACGTCGCATTGTATTCGATCATCAAGACGCGAGGTCGAGCTTCAAGTGCGTTCCAGATGTGAAAATCGTTGCCGTCGATGTCAATCACCAGCAAATCGACGACCGGCGATGGTGTTACCAATCTGTTGATGTTTTCCGGAGTAATGAAGGTCTGCGTAACGGTCAAATGCTTCGATTCTATCCATGCCCTGAACTGAGCCCGGATGCTTTCGGTCTCTCTCCCGGAAGCCTCGATCCACTCCCCCGACCAACCCGACAGCAAAAGGTACGTTCCGGTATTGCAGAGCGGATCGCCGGCCCCGAACTCAACGAAGCGCCGTGTTGTGGTTCCGATCCTGCGAAAAATCTCCTGAATGATTCCGTCCTCATCGTTTTGCGAGTATCCGGACCATCCATATGGAGTGAGCAGTCTCGGATCTTCCTCGAGTTCTCTGCGCAACAACGTCTCGCGATGTTGCCGGACCGCGAAAGCGTAATGCGAATCCGATCGAAGAATGCCGGAATACAATTTCGCAGCTAAGACCTTTAACCTGCTGATTTTCAACATACGATGCCCCTGCGGCGTTTGTGCCGATGCGTGCGCAAAGTGTTTCCGTCCCCGAGTCCTTCAAAGAGATCCTCGCAGCAGTACGGCGCATCCGGCTCTTTGAAGCCCATTCTCGTGTTCCCGTGACAACGTCGAATGTTGTCAGCCGATCGCAATCGCCCTGGTCCCAACATTGATTCATTCACGCATTTGTGGCTCACCAGTGTTTACCCGCGTTCAGATCTTGATTATACTTGCCCTTTGAAATTCCAGCAGAGGCTTCATTTTGCAGGGGTTTCAGCGGTTCTGGCTCGGTTGGATTTTTTCACTGCTGCCAAACGTGACCATATTGCTCCGTGAAGCATACGCCGGAGGTACCAGGCTTTGGGTTCGTTTTGTAAAAACGCTCGTGTCCGGCTGCGGACGACAATCTCACCGCGCCTTGTAATCGCCCCGGCTGAAATATTTCTCCAGCCAGCAGTAAAGCGCAATAAAAAGATACCTGCTGCCCATCTCCTTGATCTTGAGCTTCGACTCGCCGCTTCTCCGATTGCGCCAGGTAATCGGCATCACGGTCCAGGAGTATCCGCGGACGATGGCTTTCAGCGGTAGCTCAACGGTCAGATTGAAGTGAGGCGAGAGAAAGGGACGGCAGCCCTCGATAACCGATCGCCGATAGGCCTTAAAAGCGTTCGTGACGTCATTGAGCGGGATGCGGAACATCATGCGAAGAAAGAGATTTGCGAGCCGGTTCAACAGGAGTTTGTGACGCGGATAATCGATGACCCCACCGCCTCGAATAAAGCGCGAACCGAACACCGCGTCCCAGCCTTCCCCCAGCAGTCGCCAATATTCCACAACGTCGCGGCAGTCGTCCGATTCGTCTGCCATCATCACAACCACAGCGTCGCCATCCATATGCTCAAAGCCATAGGTGATAGCCCGTCCGAAACCATGCGGCCCGGGATTATTCACGGGCCGGCATTCCGGAATCCGGGAGTTCAGGGTCTGAAGAATATTCCAGGTGTCATCCGTGCTTCCATCGTCGACCACCACAATTTCATGAGGCACTCCATGAACCCGAAGTTCAACATGTAAGTGTTCCACCATGGCGCCAATACAGCCCTCCTCATTCAGGGCTGGAATGACCACGGAGAGCAGCTTGAGGGGCGGTCGATCGGCTCGGGGTGGCACAGTCATACTCCGCTCGTTTCAAGCCACTCCGGGTGTCGGGCGGCATGCTCGGCGATCTCTTCCAGAATGGTGTTCAGACTTGTGCCTGGCTGCCAACCGAAGTCGGCTGCCGCTTGCCGGTTGTCCATCGTGACCCAGGGGATATCGTAGGGCCTCACGAGCTTCGATTCGTGCGGCGGATGCACGCCGAACTGGCTGTTGCACCACTCGTTCAATTGAGCCAGCGACATCGCGTTCCCTGCCCCGCCGCCCGCAGTATAGATTCTGGCGCCGCCGCTCCTGGCAGTTCGCATTTGGGCAAGCAGCAACTCCGCGAGATCCCGCGGATGAAATGCATCCCTTACCTGATAACCTTTGCCGCCGAAACCTATATATTGAAGTGCTCTGCGGCGGAGGTGAGAATTGACCCAATATGCAAATATCCCCTGATCAGGGGTGCCGAACTGTCCGGCGCCAGCAAGCACTCCGCAGCGGTTTACCCACACGGGAAATCCAAAGGCCGCGCCATACTCGAGTGCCATGATCTCGGACGCAAGCTTGGTCGCGCCATATAAGGAGACCGGCGCCTCCGTGGAAAAACCGGCGTCAATGCCGTGCCCGCTCACTCCCGCGGGAAGCGGCTCGGAGACGTTAAGCTCAAACGAACCTTCTCCAACCCGCACGGGAAGGCCCGCCAAAGCGGCAATAGAATAAACGCGACTGCTGCTCAGAAGCAACAGTCCCGCCGAATGATGCCTGCAGTATTCCAGAACGTTTCCGAGCGCGGCCAGGTTGTGCTCAAAAAGCTGCCGGCTCGTACCCTTTCCTGAAATGCCGGCAAGCACGCTTGGATTCGCCGCCGCGTCGATGACCCAATCGGACCCGGGCAGAGAAGTAACATCGCTGTCCGAGCGAATGTCACCATGTATGAAATCCACACCGATCGCCCTCAGCTTCTGTCGATTGGTCTCCGCCCCTGGACGCATCAGGTTGTCGATGCCGCACAACTCGATACCCTCCACGCGTTCGCGCAGGGCGATGGCCAGCGCCGAGCCGACAAATCCACAGATACCCGTGATCAGAACCTTCATCTTGGAGTCGTAGCCAGTCTCGCCATCCAGCTATGAGCAATCTCTTCGAAGATCGTCGCCAGAGGCTTCGTGATGGTCCACGCCGGGTAATGGGCCTTCATCTTTCGCAAATCGCTGTAGTAACAGATGTGATCGCCGATTCGGTTTTCGTCTACATACAGCCATTGCATCGGCTTGCCTGAAACTCCTGCTGCCATCTCGAAGGCCTCCAGCACCGAACAGGCATTTTCCTTCCCTCCGCCCAGATTGTAAACTTCGGCTATACGGGGCGCCTTCCAGAATTCGAGCATAAAGCGCGCGACATCCTCAGAGTGGATGTTGTCTCTGACTTGTTTGCCTTTGTACCCGTAAACCCGATACTCGCGCCCTTCGAGATTACATTTCACCAGATAACTGAGAAATCCGTGCAGTTCGACGCCGGAATGATTGGGGCCCGTGAGACAACCGCCACGCAGGCAGCAGGTTGGCATGTTAAAGTACCGCCCGTATTCCTGCACCATCACATCACCCGCGACTTTGGACGCACCAAAAAGAGAATGCTTGCTCTGATCGATGGAAAAATCCTCCGAGATGCCATCCGCGTAGGCCGGATCGTCATAGTCCCAGCGCGTGGCCATTTCTTTCAGCGCGATCGTGTTCGGCCTGTCGCCGTAAACTTTATTCGTCGACATGTGAATAAATGGCGATTCCGGACAGGCCTGACGGGCTGCTTCGAGCAGATGGAGAGTACCTAGGGCGTTCACTTCAAAATCCAGAAACGGGATGGCCGCCGCTTTGTCGTGCGAAGGTTGCGCGGCAGTATGAATAATAATGTCAGGCCGCAGTTCTGCGATGAAATTCAGGACGCCCTGCCGGTCCCGGATGTCCAGCGCCTCATGACGGTAACCGGGGATCTCCCGGCGCAAGCGCTCGAGTACCCAGCTGGTATCGCCTTCAGGGCCGAAAAATACGGCTCGATGGTTACTGTCAATTCCCGAAACCTGAAATCCTTCGCGCGCGAAATGAACCGCCACCTCGGACCCGATCAGGCCGCAGGATCCTGTCACCAATACTTTGGATTGGGCCATCATTTCCTTCCTGAAACCACACCTGCGACACTCGACATTGCAAGCTGGCCGGGCTCCTTTTCGGCAATATAAATAAGACTGTCCGTTTCCTGCGAGCGTAGGGTAAGGCGATAATTCTTCTCAAGAAGATACCGCGTGAACCAGTCGCCATCGCCGCCGGAACGCAATATAAACCGCTGATGGGCCGCCAGAAAGGCTGCCGGTGCCTCGACCTGTAACGGGGTGAATCGGGCGAGGATTCCATTGACGAGATCCAGACTGTCCGAACCGGTCAGGCGAACCGCTGCCGCCCTGTCGGCTACCGTGAAAACTCTATCGTGCAGTTCGGCGGGACCGTAATCGACTTCATCGAGAAATGAATGTCCGCTGGCGATGAGGACGGGAAGATCCGGTTCGTCGTGAGCCATCCTGATCAGCCCGGTCCACTGTCCGTCCGTCAGTGTCGCATGCGGTTGAGACACAGGGGTGAGGTGTAAGGCGCCCCGAACCGCGAAAGCGATCAGCAACACGGTGAATGGGCGCGTGAAGGAGGATTGGTGTGATAAAGCCTGAACGACGCAGACGATCCCCAGTGCCAAACCGAGCAGCCCAGGCCACCCATATCGGCCGGTGTAGCCAGCGTCACCGAGCTTGATCAGCATTATCAGAAAGGCTGGATAAACCAGGAAGGCGCCGATCAGAACGAGCTCGGGCGCAGAGAAACCGGCCACGGGCGTTCCGTTATTGGCCCTCCATGACTTCCGTAATAGCCTTCCCAGAACTATCGCTATAAGAACGACCAGAGCCAGCGCAGGTTTCGCATCAAAGCCCAGATACTCGGAGTAAGTCAGGAAGACCGTACTCCAGCTTGGGCGGGCCCAAAAGTGAGCGGCATAGATGCTTCGGGTGTACGTAAGCGTGGGAAGTTCGACAAAAAACGGACACGCCCCGATCAGGAAGGCGGCCCACGCTCCCCAGCGAACTTTTCGCGACAGGATGGTCGATGCAACTTCCGCCGCGGCGAAGCATGCAATCGTTACTACAGCCAGAGGGTGGCAGGCGACAGCCAGCGCCAGCAACAGTGCGAAAATGGGCGTCATGATCTGCCTGTCGCCGATTCTCTGCCAGGCAGCAAGAGATAACGCGATGAAACCCATCATCAAGGCATAGGATCGTGTCTCGATGGCATACCCGCGGAATGGGGAAAGCGTGATCAGAATCACGGCCATCAGACCGGCCAGTACGGGCAGTTTTTTCGTGGCGAACCAATAGATCCCAAGCAAACACAAAAGGTACCCGAAAATGGAGGGCAATCGAAGGGTTAACAGCGGGTCTCCTGGAAGCATTCTCGCGAGCCGGACGAGCATGTAATAGCCGCGGGGCATCGAGTCCGCACCCACCCGGAGAGCTTCCTGAAGGCGGGAAAACGGCTGAAGAGCTGAGAGATGGAAGGTAACAAGTTCGTCGTACCAAAATCGCTTGTTCTTTGCCCTGAATAACAGGGCGAGGAACTCCCAGACTATGATTGCTGCGAGAACCACGGATGCAAACCGCGGAGATATAACTGCCCGGGAGTATGAAGTTGCCAGACGGCCAGCGATGGAGAGCCGCTTTGATTCAATTCCGGGTGCTGGCATTTTGAAGGGAGCGGGACGCAAACCATGATACCGGATGCTGAACTCTCGCTGTGCACCTGGCGGCGCTCAATACTTCGGGGCAGCACCGCTGGAAAAATCAGGGGCGAAGACCATTTTCGTCGCCAGTTTACAGGATTGCAGGATATGTTTCACGTGCGACGCAGGCCCGGCAAATCATCTGGATCGCAGACTGCCCGTGGACCGACCTGAATCCCTGACCATAGACCTGCCCAATCGAGCGGTGAACTAACGACCGATTATGAGATTAGGATACCCGTGCACCCGGACGACTGGTGGATAATGTCGGTTGCGGTCATTCAACGTGGGCGGGGCAACGAGGAAAACAACCCGATGAAGCATCTTGTCGTGCTGGGCATTCTCGTTGCCATCACTTTCACGACGGTGCGAAACAAGATTTCCCATGGACCTTATGACTATGACGAAGCGGACTATATGTCTGCGGCGTCTTTGGGTCTGGAACGCAACTGGGTGGATGCCGGATCGATGCCACTTACCGACTTCGTTGCGGCGGGCAGGCGAAGTGGGGCCGATGCGAACCAGCGGGCCGGGCTCTCGGCACTCGCCCGGAGCGGTTCCGATCCGGTTGTTTACCGGCACTGGCACGGACCACTCTACTATTTCTGGCTGACGATTCCGTCGAGTATCAAAGCCAACGAGCACACAACGCGTGAGTTGTCTCTGGTCTTCCCCGTTGTGACGGTCCTGGTGATTTATTGCGGCAGCCTTCTTATCCTGGGAGGAATAGAGGGGCAGGTAGCGGCGATTCTCGCGTCGGCCCTGTTTCTCTGGAGCCCGGTAACGCTTGAGACCACTGAACTGGCGCCGCACATGTTGTTTGTTCTGTGGTACGTCTGCGGCCTGATGCTGCTGGCAAAAGCGGCCGCGGGTGGAGGACGCCGATATTACTATGCCGCGGTGGTTTGCGCGGGCCTGGCCGCGGCCACCCTGGAGGTGGCTTTTGTCCTGATCCTGGTGCTCGCGATCTTTGCGTGGTGGCAACGCCGGCAACTGGGCGCCGATTTGGTTCTGGCCAGGAATTCCATTGGGGTTCTGCTCGCGACGGTCCTGGTGTCATGGCCTACAGGTCTACTGAAACTGAACTTTGTGAAGGCTTATATGGTCATGGTGTACCTCGCCGTATTCCGCAAAGGCGCGTGGGGAGACGTGACATTCCTGCAGACCTGGTCGCGTCGCATTGCCGTTTCCCCGGTTGAATGGTTTCTCTTCGCAGCGGCACTGGTTCTGTTAATCGCAACAGGCAAGCGGCAGGACCGCCGTTACGGGATGGTGTTCCTGTTGTTTGCCGGGTTGATGATTCTGGCAACGTTGAGAGTGTATGCCGAAGGCACGCGGTATATGACCCCGTTTTTCGCCGCCGTCGAAATCTTCACGGCATGGACATTGGCGCCCATGCTGGTGCGTTTCGCACGGCCCGCGCTTGTGTACGGCGCACTGGGTGTGATTTGTTTCTCACTGATCTGGAATTCCGAGCGACAGCTTTCCGGCTTTCGCCTGAATGAGAATCCTGCTGCTTTCGCCGTGATCGACGCGATTCGCGCCAGGGGGTTGGCCGAGAAGACGTTACTCATTCCGAGGATGGATATTCCGACATTGCATTACTACTTTCCCGGAATGCAGACACAGGCCTATACAGACCCGGGCGAAATATCAATCGACCGGCGTGACCGGCACTTCGATGCCGTTCTCTATTCCGATGGCTCGCTCGATACCGGCGAGAGTGGCGCAGGGCGCTGATTTTCCGGCATTTAGTGTGTCCAGGAGGGGACGATTTCTCCCGGGATATTTTCCGCAGAACCGTGGTGGACGTCTGTCCGGACCGCCATTCGCAAGCGGTACCATGAAGTACTCCAGGCATCAAGCCTGCAATCTGAATACATGCCTGAGACAGCCACCAAACCGAGAGGAGCGAAGACAAGCGCCCTTTCCTGCAGCCAATTGACCGTTCTGGCCGCCTTCGTAATTTCACGGATTCTCTATTGGCATGCGGGGCTGCGTTTCGACGCTTCGCCGATCGACAACTATTGGCAATTTATCGATCCGGTTCTGATGAAAACCAGGCTTTTCGAGAGTTTGTGGTACCTTCACATGCAGCCGCCGGGCTTCAATCTTGCGATTGGCCTGGTTGTGAAGTTGTTTCCCGATTCCTATACCGAAGTTCTGACGATCGTCTACCTGATTCTGGGCGTCTCGATCACACTCAGCCTGTTGCATCTGATGAAACTGCTTCGCGTCTCCGGGCCGCTCGCGGTAGTTCTGACGATCCTCTTTATCGCCAACCCCGGTTGCGTTCTGTACGAAAACCTCGCAATCTACGAGTACCCGATTGCTTTTCTTCTCCTGATCGCGGCCATCGCATTATTCCGCCTTTGCCAGTCACCCACTGTGTCGCGATCGCTGCTGTTTTTCGGTACCTTGTTCGCGCTTGCGATGATTCGCAATATCTTCCACATTCTGTTCATCGTGCTGATCGCGATTACGCTTGCAACTCTGATGCCGCGGGCGCGGCGGATCATTGTTGTCGGCGCTCTGCCGATGCTGGTTCTGATTCTGATGGTGCAAACCAAGAACTGGATCCTGTTCCACTCGTTCACCACAAGCACGTGGGCCGGGATGAATACCGGAGTTGTAACTACCTTCCAGCTGACTCCGGATGAGGCGAAGACATTAATTGATCGCGGCGTACTTTCACCGATCGCGGCCATCCCTCCGTTCAGCGGCCTGGGGTACTATACGCCGTTTATCCACGTCACTCCACCCACTGGAATCCCGGTTCTGGATGAGGCGGATGCCTCTACCGGGCATGCAAATTTCAATAACCCCGCCTATCTTCAGGTGCATGAAATGTATTTTGCGAATGCCAGGACGATCTTGCGTCATTATCCGGTGGCCTATCTACGATCGGTAGCGATCGCATGGTTCACGTATTTTCTCTCCACAAGCGATATGCATTCCTTTGATGCGGCCCGGCCGAAGCTGCAGCCGTTCGACAGCATCTACAGAGAGGTCGTGTTCGGCCAATTTCGTCAGGCTGCAGACCGGAAAGAACTTCGCGAAATCCGCGCTTCCGAAGGCGTCTGGCCGCTGGTGCCGTATACCGGAACATTCGCGATGATTTACCTGCCCCTTCTCGTAGCGTGGACACTGCTGCAATTCCTGCCGGGACGGCGCCGCCATTGGACGGCCCAGGAGCTTACCGTGTTGGGGCTGATGATTTTTACGATCTTGTTTTCTACTGCCGTATCGAACTTTCTATCGACTTTCGAGAACAACCGGTATCGGTTTCCACTGGATGGTTATTACACGGCGATCGCCGGAACGGCTGTCACTTCAATCGTGCGGCGGCGGAATCGATCCATGCCAAACGCGGAGTAGACGTCATCATCGTCCTTCCGCACGCGCGCCCATGTGATCCAGATAGATCTCTTCCATTCTTCGCGCGGCCACCTCGCGAGACAAATGAGTGGAGACCCATTCCGATCCGGTACGGGCTAGGCGGTTCCTCAGGATGTCGTCCAGTGCGATTGCCCGCAGTTGATCTGCCAGGTCCGAGCTATTTCCAGGTTCGAACAGCAAACCGGTCTCCCCATGCCGTACAAGTTCGGGATTGCCTCCGACATTCGACGCAATCGCACAACATTCACAGGCCATTGCCTCCATCAGAGAATTGGAAAACGCCTCCGATAAAGAAGGAAGCACGAATACGTCAATCGTATGCAGCCAGGATGCAACATCCTCCGAGGCCGGATAGAAGTGGCATACACCCTTCAGTCCAAGCTCCATGGCTCGCGTCTCCAGAGCTTCGCGAACGGGGCCGCTTCCGACAATGCGCAGCATCAGACCAGGACGGACATCCCGTACGAGAGCAAATGCCTCCAGCAACGTGGCAAGATCTTTCTCCGGCCGCAAGACGCAAACTGATCCGATTACCAACCCGGCGTCCCGTAGGCGATCAGGCCTCGGTCGCGCTGCAGGACCCGGGGCAAAAACGGAAGTGTCCAGACCATTCCGGCAAATGTGGATTTTGCGGCCAGGGAGCGAGTAATCCCGCAACAGGTGCTGTTCGAGAGCCTGGCAGTTCACTACAACGCCATCGGCAAGGCGGTGGGCGATGCGGGTGGGTCGGCGATGTGGTGGCCAAATGACATTCTCAAAACAACGCTGGCTTGAAAGAACGACCGGGACGCCCGCGAGTTTCGCGGCCGGGACACCGAATACATTCATGGTCGTGTCGAACGTGTGAACCAGACCGATCTTGTGTCGCCGCAGATACTGGCGCAGTCGGGCGATGGCCGCAATGCATTTCAGGCTGGCGAACGAAGAAAAGGGCAACTCCAGGATGGACACTCCGTTTGCTCGCAACTCGTCGGCCCGAAAGCCGTGACCTTCGACACAGGCGATGTGCGGGGTAAAGAGTTCGCGATTCAGCGAGAGGGCGACTTCCGTCAGTTGACGTTCCGTCCCTCCGTGGCCGAGGGTCCGAGTCATCAGTATGACGCCGCGGGGCGGCATCAGTTCCCGCTCCGCTTCATGATTCGACAGGTACGGTCCCTACGCATTGCCAGCGGCAACTTCGGCTTCGATCCACTGAGGATCTCCACCATGTGACGCCAAATAGAGCGCGACGGTGATTCCAGAAAGAATCGGCAGCGTCCACCCGTAGGCAACGTGATCGAACGCCGAGCCAACCGCGAAGGCGATGAGACTGCCAAAGAGGCAAATCGACACAGTGAAGACGCCCTCGGCCCTCGGCGCCCCCCGCGTCCGTTTCATCATGCGGTAGTTTGCTCTGATCGAGCCAAAGAGCGCGCCAAGGTAAAGAATCAGCACAGGGAAACCGCATTCACTTGCAAGCTGGGTATATGTATTGTGGGTGCCGAGGGCGGCGGTATGTGTTCCGTGGGATACGTCGTCATTCCACAGAGCATCCATGAATGTCCCCGGTCCTGTCCCAAACAGAGGATGGGTGACCGCAATCCTGATACTCGTTTCGAGCAGTTGGGTACGCTCATATTGAGACATTTGATTGCCGTCCATGGCGCTGTCGGCTGAAAGGGCACCTGGGGCGGCGATCTCGATGAGGCGCGACAAAATGGAACCGGGCAATAACATCGCGATGCAAACCGCAGGTACTGCCAGAGCGGCTAGACGGCCCCGCCTGGTGGCGAATATCAGCCAAACAATCATGCATGCCGCGAACGCCAGAAATCCGCCCCGTGATGCGGTTTTCAGCAGGAAATAAACACTGACCAGGAATTCCAATGAACCGAGAATAATAGCCGACGTTGACTTCTGCCATATCAGGTATAGGCTAAAGCCGAGATTGCAAACCAGGACCAGGGCCAGGTCATTGGAATTACCGAGAAACAAGCTGTTAGGAATGCTGAACCTGCCTCCGTCTTCGCCGGTAGCGCCAAAAAGAGCGGCGTTCAACAGAATCGCGGTAGCGCAGACTATGTTTCCTGTCATCAAAGTGCGGCAGTTCCGCAGCGTCAGAGACAAAGTGCAGCAATAAAAAAACACAAAGAGGTTCTTCGGAATATACGCCGTCAGCACGCCAATACTTTCCCCACGGGAGAGACTGAACGCACCGGAGAACAGAAGCAAAACCGTGACACCGGCCCAGCACTTCCCAATATTCGTCTGCAGAGCACGAAAGGCACTTCCGGAACCCAGAACAGCGACCGCCAACCCGATCCCGAAAAGCCAGGAAAGGTAGGCTTTTCCTCCGAAAAGCCGAATACTCAGATCGTTGGCATATCCTGCACAAAGATACCCGCACAGACAAAAAAGGCCGATCCTCTGCGCAGAAGACGAAGCCTGCGGGATCGTCGAAAACGCCGGATTCGGTGCACGTGCGGGTTGTACAGGCACGGAATAGCGCTGGGCCTTAGCAGGCACGAATTTGCCGGTGTCGGGAGGCACCAATTTTCGGACGGGTGTACTGGTATTCAGAACTCGGTCCATTAGCGATCTCTGATCAGCTATGCTTCTCCATAATTATTGCATCAGTCGGTATACCCATATCGGATACGCCAGCGGATCGGGCTCCGTTTTTCAATTTCAGCGGCAGGTTATCGCGACCTTTATCTGCCCGATCTCGGCTGTCAAGTCAAACAAATGCATCGGAGCCGGACGTTCATTGTTTGCCCTGAAAGGTTCCCCGACGAACAAAATGCAGTCAAACCATTTGTTTTTGATTGGTGCCAGGACATTTTTGAGTTCCGGGATGGTTCCGGTTCGGTCTACATGTTAAACTACGTGGATTCTTATGTTTGAAACGCATCGTTGCCTATCCGTCATCATTCCTTCCTACAACGAAGAGGCCACAATCGCTCATGTTGTCAGGCAGGTACTCCGGCTTGAGATGGTCGCGGAAGTCATCGTGGTCAACGATTGTTCGCGTGACCGGACGGCGGAGATCGTCCAGGAACTGGCTGCCGCGGACCCGCGAGTCAGAATGCTGCAGCACGACGTCAACCGCGGAAAGACCGAAGCACTGAAGACCGGATTCGCCCAGGTGCTCGGAGACATCGTCATTATTCAGGACGCGGATCTCGAATACGATCCGGCTGAAATTCCCGAAGTAATACAACCGATTATCGACGGTAAGGCCGATGTGGTCTACGGATCGAGATTCCTTGTCCGCAAGGCATCCCGCGTTCTTTACTTCTATCATTTCCTTGCGAATAAACTTCTCACGTTCACGTCCAACCTTTTTACCAACATCAATCTGACTGACGTGGAAACGGGCTATAAAGCCTTTCGATCGGAAATCATGCGCAATATGGTAATTACTTCGAGCGGCTTCGGATTCGAGATCGAAGTCACCGCGAAAGTGGCGAAACTACAGTGCGCGATCTACGAGGTACCTATCAGTTACTACGGCAGGACTTATGAACAGGGCAAGAAAATCGGGGCGAAAGATGGTGTTGCCGCGTTTTGGTACATCCTTCGATACAACGTGTTTTGCAGCCTTGCCGCATCTTTCGTGAAGATTCCGGTTCTCCCATCGAGGGCGCTCTGAGAGGCGATCTTCAGGCTCAGAGTTGGCCTCTCTACGAGCGACGACGCGTATCCAGCCCCGGAGTTAGTCGTGGCTACTCTCGCACGGTTTGCCGTCCTGATCCGGTTCTCCGCGTGCCCCACGATGCCAAATCGGCTGGCCGGTTCTGTTGTGGTACGCTCCTTTTGGAGCGATACGGACAAACTTGAAACTGCGAGAAAAACTGGCTCGGGCAATCTACGGCGTGGTCGCTTCGCCGGTCGTCGGCCCCGTCGTTGAACGATTGACGGCCATCACGGAGCGCCAATCGCTTGGTGCGTTGCTTTCGGACCTTCGCATCGACTGCCTGGTGGACGTCGGCGCCAACGCAGGCCAGTACGCCCGGATATGCAGGCGGTTGGGATACCGCGGACTGATCCTTTCGTTCGAGCCCAATCGCGCGATGTTTGAGCGGATGGAGCAAGACTTCGCGAGCGACGGATTGTGGCGTGGATTCAATTGCGCCCTTGGCAGCGTCGAGGGCGATTTGGATTTCCACGTATTCGATGAGTCCCAGATAAGCTCGTTTCTGCCGGGTAGCTCAGAACTGAAGTCGACCCTCGTGAGAACGGAAAAACTCCCGGTACGAAGACTCGAATTATTTCTGCCTGCGATCCTTCCGGATTGGGAGAAGAGGCGCCTCTTCCTCAAATGCGACACACAGGGATTTGATGTTGAAGTCGTCAAAGGAACGGAAGGAATCCTTGGAGCGGTTTACGGCCTCCAGTCCGAGGTCGCCGTTCAGATGCTCTACGTCGGAATGCCCAGGTATCTGGAGGCGTTGGCCTTTTATGAAAGCCTGGGCTTCGTCCTGGTCGATCTCTGGCTGAATAATCGTACGGTGAGCGGCGATGCGCTCGAATACGATTGCCTGATGAGGCGTGACCGCTAAGAAACGGGCCGCGAACACGTGGCGCTAACTAAGCGGTCGGCATCCATGGCGTGGTGATTCGGTGCAGTGATCGAATACCAGTTCGCACCCACCCCATGTTACCGTTCTGAGTTCCACTGGCTCCGGGTATTTGAAAGGCTCCGGGAAAATCCTGCCGGGCAACGCTATCGGGCGACCAGGACTTGGGGATTGCCAGGAATGATATTTCCGTTTCCATCCTGGCGATCGATCGCGTAGAACAGGACGCGACCCGGAATCGCCGGCACCAGTACCGTGCATCCGTTTGCGCATGATTGCCAGTTCGGACTCTCGCTTTGGAAGGAATAGGGCGATCCGCCTGTAAAACAGGTTTCCTTCCGCGCAGTGCAAAAGAAGCTACCCACAGGGCCGTTTTCCGCATATCCAAAACGTATGCGGACATTCGTCACGTTGGCATTGGCGGCAACCGCCACGGGCTCCCGAACGAAGTCCGATCGGTTGGTAGTTACGTCCTGGGGGTTAGGCCACGGCGGCAGTTTGGCAATCAGAAGGTCGTTGCGGACGCCATCGAGCCACATGCCCTGCATGAACGCCCAGGTGCCGGTCGGGTCGGGAATGAACGACGCAAACTGGAACTGCCGTCCGGGTCCGCTGAGACCCATCGTTATACGCCGCCAGTTCGTGCCGTTAGGATCGCTCCGGGAGATATCCTGCTGAACTCCAAATGCAGCCTGAGCCGGAGGAGTGAATACACAGGGGAAATTATCGTCATACCAGTTGGCTATGCAGTTCTGATCGCCACGCAACACACCTTGAGGGGTGCTCATGTAGACCTCTCCCGGGGCCGAACCCGTCTGGCATTCGCCTGCGTTCAGGACGACGCAGTAATTCCACGGTGTTGAATCCGTTATGATGTTTCCCGTCGCCGGGCTGCTCACGTCCTGCAGCAAGTGGTATCCCGCATAGGCAATGACGGGGACCGATTTATAGTTCAAGCCTCCGTTGACGGAGGTAAACCTGAAAACGCCTCTGGTGCCAGGCACGAGATTGTAGGCCACTTGGCCGACGCCGGCTGCATTTTCGGCGCCGGAGCCAAAACTTGGATTCAGGTGACGAAAGTTCAGCATCCAGACCTGCTCGCTGGCAGGCGCCTTTAGTTGGTGCAGGGACGGATATCCCTGCAATGCGATGGCTCCCGAGATGCCTGCAAAGCTGCCGCCCTGTATCACCTTAGCGTTGTTGAAAGAGCCAATCTGTTGCGCCATTGGAACGTTAAACCGGCAAATAGTTGTCTGGCAGTAATTATTTGCTCCCGGCGTGGGGCCGTTACCCAGATCCGAGTGGCCGCCAAAAGCGCCGGGATCGAGGAGCCAGGATACCGAAGAGGCCGACCCATCGAACCACATGCCTACTCCTGGCGTACAATCACCGGGATTGCAATAGGTGGTCGGCGTAACTACATCACCGGTCCACGCGGTCGAAACGTTCTGGAAACCGCTGTTCGTCGTTCCGCGAACGGCAGTAAACTGATAGTTCGCGGAACCAAGACTCGTCACGCTGACAACCAGCAGCGTCTCGACCGTACCTGTTCCGTTCCTGACGAGAATGCCGTCGCCGGGTGCGATCGGCTGTAGCTCCGACCAGGCCGGGTTGTACTCGCACGGCCACTTCGTGTTCTCTCCGGCGTGGGGAGTGTGAGAGCAGGCCATTTGGCTCTGGAAGGTTACACACGCCGGGCTCGCCGGCACGAGCGACGAGAGGAATGCCGGGATTACCGGGCAGGCATCGAGCGGTGAGGTCGCCGTCATTGAGGTGTCTGAACTGAACGAGCCGCGCTTGAAGACGGCGGTCGGAGTCATCTGCCATGGGCCAATTGCCATGACCCCGGGATTCCCCGCGAAACCATATGTTCCCCCCAGGGGATTGCAGATCAGCCCGTACCAGCCACCCAGGACGACATTATTATGGATAGCGCACCAGCGGGCAGGAAAGGTCCCCCAGGTAGTCGCCGACTGGATCAGGTTGCCAGTGCTGAGATCGAACGAATGAATCAGACTGATGGTCTCGCCGTAATCTTTGGCGTAGTTGGTTGCGAACGCGCGCCCGCTACCCACCTCCGTAAGGGTAGGAGCATTGAATATATCCGGACTCCAGTTTGGGTCCGCGGCAGCGATTTGCGATCCCAGATCCTTGCCCTGCGACGCTTTCGTGATGTTCGCCCAGGTAACTCCCGTGTCGGACCATGAGGGCCCACGATACCAGTACTGCGATATGTCCTCCCCAGGATGATAGCCAGCGGTACTGGAAGGATACAGGGAATGCGTGTAGGTTTTGTACTTATAGATCGCCGCATTATAGACACCGCGAAAAACCGTTACTGCCCCTCCTGTCGTGTTTACCCGTGCGTAGATCGTATTCGGATCGTTGGCGTCGAATCCGGAGGTCAGAACCTGAGTGTTTCCGTCGGCTACCTGATCGACATAAGTATCGGACGTGTTCATGATCCACAGCGGCGACAGAAAGCGAGTTTCGCCGGTTGAAGGAATCAGCAGATAAAGAACCTGGGTCGAGCCATTCGGATGGATGGCAAGACACAGTTCTCCGGACACCGGTGTAATTGGCGTGACTCCGTCCGCCGCCCAGGAAACCGTTGTAGGGTTTGGAGAACACTGGGCTACCGTACCATTCCCCGGTATAGTGATCTGATCAGAGTATGCGTAATCGAAGTTCACACTGATTGAGGCTGTGCTGGTCCCCGCACCTTTGTTGACCCACAGAACAACACCGCTGTTGGCAGTCTTGAAGTTCGCCCCGTTGAGTGTTCCGACATACTCCTGAATCGTCAGAGACGAGGAAGAATTGACATACGATATGGTGCACAGATTGTTGGCGCACCCGGGTGCCGATCCCGCGATGAAGACTTTCCCGCCGGGCTTCCAGTTCAGATTGAACGGCGCCGCCGACGCTGCGGTCACGGCGGAACCGGCTACATTGACGGTTCCGCCCGCAGCGCCGATTTGTCCACTGACGGGCGTGAAATTCCAGCCTCCCCAAAAACCGTTGTTGGGAAAACAGCCTTTCGCGGCATCGCTCGCACAGGATGCCGGGTACGTGCCAGCGGGATTGCCGCCGGAAGCGCCAAGTGTCACAATATTGACGGCTGGAGAGACGCAGTGGGCGCCGGAATCATCACTGAGACAGCCCGAAATGGTGCCTGTTCCGGTACCAAAAACGCGAACCATGATGTTGTCGAGCGTCTGGGAGTAGGGTGACCAGCCGCCGAGACCACTACCCCCGTCGCCGGTGAACTGGCCAGAATCGAGTGCAAGGAAAACGGGATCTCCCCCCACGCCCGAATAGCTGGCTCGGGTAGCCGTAGTCCCGCTCAGAATGTTGGATACGTTGGTCCATGCGCCATTCAGGTCCAGGGCGACACCAAAACTCTTGCCGGTCTGCGACTGGCCATACCACCCGGGAGCCGTGGCGCGTTTGAGTAAGATCCCGGTCATCGGATCCACGTAGCTCTTACTCTGGTCGTTCCAGTCAATGGTGGGCCACGCATAATTGCCAAAGGATTGCGAGTCGAACGGTGGGGGTTCCGGAAAGTTATTGCCGAGTGGTGGGTTGGCCGTCACAAAACGGCCGGATTGCGGCGTTCCACCGCAAGTCACCTGATAGAAGTATTCAGTGAATGCCTGCAGGGCGCGCGAATAGTGTTTGCCGTCGGCGGCCAGATCCGCCCTGCGTTTGCCGACGACAAAATACCTGTCAGTCCCCGAGGACCCGATACCGCCCGTGCGGCTATCCAGGTTGGCGCCGGCGAACAAAACGGGATCGACGTCCGCAGCCAGCGGGCTCATTGATCGGCTCGTACTCACTTGTACCTGGCAGGCGGCCTGGCTGGGCGCCTGATAATGCAACACTGCCTGAGTCGCGGTCACGCCGACAACCTGTTGCGCCGAAACCGGCACGGCGATCGCGGCGGCGGCCAGGAATAACGATGGGTAGATGCTATTGAATTTCATCATGAGAATGATCGAGTCCTTAAAAGATATTGACCTGGGAATTTGCCTGGGTTGTCGAACGTGGAGCCTGGACCAGCGGGGTGAATGCGCTGACCGTATAAAACGTCGACGGATTATTCAGATTGTTGTACCTGGCCGTAACGTAATCGGGGGTCCTGGCTATGTTCGAGTAAAAGACCTCGTCCAGCACGCCGTTGAAACTATTGAAAACTGAGTTCGCTCCGGCATCCCACCCCAACCCTATCCATTGCTCCAGTCCCGTTCCCCAGCCGGAAGCGGAGGTGCCGGCGACCCCATCGAGAAAAACGCTGAGGTTGTCGCCATTGCGAACAAAAACCACATTGTGAAAAATTCCTGCGCTCGCATGTCCCGGCGCGATCGGACTATTGGGATTGAAACTGTTCTTGAAGATGACGGTGCCGGGCAGATACCAATAGAACCCGGCATAGATTATTGGAGGCGTGCCGCTGTTTTCCAGAAACACAGAATCCTGATCGATATACGAAGACGCGTTGGTCCAGTACTCAATGGTATAGGTATTCGCAGGCGCTGTGGGCGAACTGAACAGGGCGTAGTCGTTGTTGATACTGTTCGCGGTTCCCAGAAAAGTCTGGGCGCCACCCAACTTACCGGCAGTCGTCGGGTTGGGGCTGGTCGCTGCTTTTTTTAGGGCATCGTTCGCGTTGGCCGTCGAATCGTGCAGGGTGGTCCCCGAGGTCTCATCCATATGCAGCGCGAGCAAGTAATTATTATCGTAAGCCGCGCCGCGAGCCCCTCCCTGAAAGGTCGTTACCGCCGCGTTCCCGACACACGCGTAGATCTTCTCGGATCGGGTGTTAGACAATATGGGAATTACAACCGAAGCGGTAAGTTGCCCGGTAGTCGGGGAATATCCGGTTATTTCCCAGCCGGCATAGGGCGCAGTGCATCCGGAATCCTTTGAGAAAGTCAGATCAGCCGGGCACACGATCGAATTTACGCCGCATGTAACAGTATTGACAACCTGCCCGCCGTGTGCGACCGTGGCAAACTGCGGGAATATGCCGCTGATCAGAAGCGAGTATGGCGATGTGGCGGCCGTCCCGGCCTGCGATGGCACCGTTTGAAATTCGAGATAGCCTGCGTAATCTCCAAACGCCGTTTGACAACAGAGAAATGCGAGAGCGAGCAGGGATCTCATTGCGTGCACCCCAGATAAAACTCTACATGGCTGGCGCCTGTTTCGGCCAGAAGGTTCACGCCAAAGGTGTCGAAAGCGTAAATCGAAGTGCTCGTAAGATCGGTGAGCGTGGTCGAATGTATCCGCTTACCGGTCGTCAGAGAAAAGCCGTTCGTACTGATTGAATCGCCCGCGTGCGGCAGATCCGTACCGCCGTCCGATATGCGCCACAACATAATAGTCGCAGTGCCATCGGAAGTAATTGCCCAATCGGTTATAGTGCATGCGTGCGGCAGCGTAAGATAAAGTGTGTTGCCGGGAGCAACGTCGGTCCCCCGGAATGACGCTGCGAATCCGTTTTCCTGCGAAGGCAGGCTCAGAGTCGTCGTCACACCGGACGAGGTTTCGTTCAGTCCCGAACCGGCCGTGATCAGATCGCGCCCGGCTGCAGCGCGTGTGTCGACGCCGCTGCCGCTCCATGTTCCGTTGCTCGCGGTCCAGATCGCGATCGGGTATGAATCCGAGGGGAATCCAGTGATCCCGGATTGCGCCACACAGCCGGCGGAGCAGGATACGGTCATAGAATGGCCGACTGTCAGCAGACCATCCGACGAAACATAAACATAAGCGGTTCCCGAGCCGGCGGAGATGGAGGCCGTCATACCGCCCGAGAAGGCAAAAACGGTGCTTCCTACACGCACGTTGCATGGGGATACTGCACTGCAATTCGCGCCTATGCTGAGGGCACTGCCCGTAGCCGACAACCCAAGAGCGTTAGGGGACGATCCGCTTCCGCCTGTCTGCAGACTCCACACATTTCCAGTGGTGCAGACATATAGGTTTTGACCCGGAATGCTGTTCAGGAGCAGGTAAACGGCTCCCGGGGAGCATGTGGTGGGCAGTGATGTACCGGTTTGGGCTGGTTTCGTAGAGGGTGCTGCGGAAAAGTCCACGTCGCGACCCTGATTCTGCAGGTTGATCTGAGTTTGCGCGAGGCTGGTTTTCGCGGTCGTTATCAACAGGACCAATGTACCCGCGCACAGCAAACAATATTTTCTTAACATAATAGGCTTTCTCCAACGAGGTTCTTCATCGCACCCCAAGGATAGTGCAGAGCCCAAACGAAACCGGCTTTCGAATTGCCCGTTTCGGGGTCGCCGAATTTACATAACCGATTTATAATCAGTGCGATAGCGGCAAGAAAAAAATCCTGCAGATTCTTGTGACTGACTTTGCAGGTCAGGACGACTGCTGTCGGCGGAATGAGTAAGTATATTTGGATTCAATCAGTTCAGAGAGTGCTTACCCTTAACGCAAGCTGCGGGACGCATCTCTGATCGAAATTGCAACGCGGCGGGATAGATTGCCCAGAACTTTGGCGGCGAAAACCCGGATCGTCAGCCGCTTCCCGCACGCTGATCTCTCGGAAGTGGAGTGTACGGAAACTAAATCGTCAAGCTGAGGTTAGGCAGGTTACGCACGTAATTGCCGGAGGCAGGCTGCGGTGAAAAGATTATGTGGCGCGTTTCCGCCCGATCACGATAAAGAGAGCCCCATCGGCACCGCCCGCCATCAGCATTTTCAATTCCGTGCTGAATCGGCTGAATGCAGTGCCTTTATTTTGCGGCTCGAAGAGCGCATCGTGATCCGAAACCGCGGCGCCGTCGATCCGCGGGATGCTGGAGACGAATTCGAATCCGTTCGCCTCGTACCATTGCACGACTTCCGAAAAAGAGTGTTTCCTCTCATGCGGGTGTTTATATTGATCCATGAACCAGGCTCGCTTCCGTGCCTCGTTATAGGTCTTATTCCGCAAATGGCTGTCGAGCAAACGCGCGCCATCCCCGAGGTTGCGAATCAGGAAACGTCGAAAATCGGTGGGCAGGCGGCCTATGACATTGTACAGGCCTATCAGAATGTAGCCTCCGGGTTTCACCAGACGCGAAATCGAGCGGAATGCGGCGTAAGTGTCGGCCGTATGGTGCAGGACGCCGTTAGAGATTACGATGTCGAAGCTTTCAGGAGCGAACACCGGACGGAAGAGATTCATCTGGACGAAGGTTGTGTTCCTGATGCTGTACCGATCCCGAAAACCCTTCGCCAGGCGAAGTGAGTTCAGGCAAATGTCGGCACCATACATCTTTCGGTCCCAACGCATCCCAAGAAAATTGCTAAGTTGGCCAGTGCCGCAGCCGACCTCCAGGACCACTGAGTTTGCAGGAATCTGCTCCGTCAGCAGCCGGGCAAAAACTCCGCGGCTCGCTTTGCGCGCAAGGCTCTCCCTGGAATCGAGATCGTCATAGTTGGGAAAAGGGTTCTGCTCATAAAACGCCTTTACGACTTCGGTTACATCTCCCTGGGGCAACGCACTTTCGGTTGGCCAAAACAGAAGAGGTATACCTTCTTCGCTAACGGCATATGAGCTTTGACACGTTGAGCACCCAAGTTCGTTCGCGGTCGCCAGGAGACCGTTTCCACAGCGCGGACAGACCAGCAATTCCAACTCCGGCTTCGAGTAGTCAGGCTCTGCCACGTTGCCACCTTTCGTGACTCGCTAAATCGCTTGCGAGTTCTGCAGCGAGGATCGAGATGAAACAAGGGCGGCGGTGCCGCCAGCCAGGGCTGCCACCCTGCCCCAGGCGGGCAAGACGAAAATAAGATGGTGCGGCCATCACCCTCAAGTCGAAATTATCCTGCATTGGAAACACCAACCCGCTTCATGATTACCAGACGACAAACGAGCCACAAGGGCCACAGGGTGGAAGACCTCGCTCGGCCCAAAATTGCCTTGAGCTGCTCAGTCGAGTCCAAAGGCATTCTTGTAGTCCTGTTTCAGATTCGGATTCTGATCTTCTTTGCGTAAGAAACAGTTTCCTGCGGCCAGCGTTTCAACCTCCGTGCCCATGAAGCAGCGGAACGCATCCTCAGGCGAACATACAATCGGTTCACCACGCACGTTAAAGCTCGTGTTGACAACCACGGGGCACCCGGTTTTACCGTAAAACGCGCTCAGCAGCGAGTGGTAGCGCGGGTTTGTATCATTGTGGACTGTCTGAACCCGCGCGGAATAATCGACATGTGTGACTGCCGGAATTCCGGAACGAGGCACATTCAGCTTCTCAATGCCAAACAGAGCCGATTCTTCAGCCGTCATTTGACGCCGCCTCGAAGGCACTACGTCGGCGACCAACAGCATGTACGGGCTGTCATCATCCAGTTCGAACCACTCGGATACATGTTCCCTCAAGACTGAGGGAGCGAAGGGGCGGAACGACTCACGGTACTTGACCTTGAGGTTAAGAATCGACTGCATTTGCGGTGAGCGGGCATCACCGAGAATCGAACGTCCGCCTAAAGCGCGAGGGCCGAATTCCATCCGTCCCTGAAACCAGCCAAGCGCTTTGCCGTCCACCAGGGCCTGGGCGCACTCCTCGATCACCGCGTCGTCACTCAGGACCGAGAATACTGCGCCGGCGGCGCGCAGGCGATGCTCGATATCGGATTGTGCGTATTGGGGCCCCAGGTAAGCGCCCCTCATGGAGTCGCTGCCATTCGTGGTGCGTGCATTGCCCAGGAAAAGGTGGTGAGCTGCCAGCGCTGCGCCAAGTGCACCACCGGCATCGCCGGCAGCAGGCTGTACCCACAAACGATCAAATGCCCGTTCGCGCAATATCTTTCCGTTGGCAACACAGTTGAG
>Ga0206923_1058_pt1 | contig 24224 bp, 24 predicted proteins | sample Alteio_BWOrgHeat_64_FD_152961 | JGI IMG/M metagenome (GOLD analysis project Ga0206923, IMG submission 152961) | Enriched cells from forest soil in Barre Woods Harvard Forest LTER site, Petersham, Massachusetts, United States -... | ecosystem: Environmental > Terrestrial > Soil > Temperate forest >...
AGGATGTCAACCCTGTCCCTTTGGCGATGTATCGCAACGCTCGAAAACTGGGCGGGGAGTTGCCGTTGCGCTTTCGAGTAGATCGATTTCAGAAAAAGGGTTCCCACGCGATGTAAAGACGGATTCACCTCTGCGTACTCTGGTTTGGCCCACGAAAGCAGCCAACACAGAAATGCGTCCTGAGACAGTTCGGACGTTGCGAACTCAAACAGATTTGGGAAGTTCATAAGAAATCTCCTGGAATACAGCCAAATCTCCAATTCCATCGTTTATGGGACAAGAAAACTGCTCTTAAATGCGAAATCATGCGCTCAAGATCTCGCCTCACCTGCAATAGTAATGGATCCCCGTTGACGATGGCGACTTTCTCCGATCCCAGCATTACCCGTTGAGCCTTCATAGCGATCAGCAGCGCTTCCATTGTCTTGATTGAAACAAGGCTCAAATAATTCTCAAATCTCCAGAGGTTGCCGGTATCCATCTCGAAGATTTGCTTCAGCGCGGCATCATAGTTGCGAAAGTAAGAATAGTACTGAGCCAAGGCGAGCCTCAAGGGCAGCTCGTAACAAAAACGCTTCTTTGGGTGAAGCTTGGATTTACAGAACGCAACGAGAGCCTTGGCTTTCGGAATACGATTCAACCGAAGATAAGTCTCCATCTCTTGGGGGGCCTCCTGCCAGCGGCGAGGCTTGGCTGGCAAGAACGCCTCCAATTCGCGGTAATCCCGAAGCAGCCAGTAGAACCCTAACATTTCTGAACGGACATTCTTGCGGTCTTTCCCGGGGAGGCGCTGGTAACATCTCTCGACCACGCCTTTCCACCTTGCCAACGCAACACGATGATTCGAGAGTTTTGAAAGTGCGATAAAGAACAGGTCGTCTGTTGGCTTGCGTGTGTTTAGAAGCTCTCTCGCCCAATCCAAATCTGCTGAACGGATTAGCGTCGTGATATCGCGACGCGAGAGTCGCCGGAACCGGTTGACGGCGCGCTTCACGCGACCGCTCTGAGGTGCGGATCGCCGTCGCACTGTTAGCAATGCGGAAATATCGTCCGAAAGAGCTGTCGTGGCCACGCCTTCCTTAACGACTCTGTCGGTGAGCTTTGCGATATCAGCGATCGCATTCCAATGGTTGTCAATATCTGTACGGCTCATGCCCAACCGAGCAGCCTCTATTCGGTAGCACTCTTCTCTGAGCCCGCGGAGTTGTGTCTCGGTGAATCGCTTCCTGTATACGCACAAGTAATTGTGAACGAACGTCAAGGCCGTTCGACTGAGATCGCGATGCTCCGTTGCCTTGTGCGCCTTAATGATGGCTTCGGTTCTGCAGATCAAGTCTCCCATGGCGCGGACCTCCCGATATCGAGCATTTGTGACCTACAATGACTTCAGGCAATCGTCGAGCATGACGTGTAACTGCGACACGGTGTCGACGGTCTCGTCGCCCATGTGCGCTAGGCGGAACGTCTTACCCTTGATCTGGCCGTAACCGCCGTCGATGAGGACCTTGTATTTGTCCTTGAGGGCCTTTTGCAGCTTGGCAACGTCGATGTTCTTATTGTTTTTCACACACGAGAGCGTGAGTGATTCGTAGCCGGCTTTCGGGAACATCTCAAACCCGCGAGACTTCACCCACTCGCGCGTCTTCTGTGCCATCTTCGCATGACGCATATAGCGATTCTCGATGCCTTCTTTCTCGAACTGGTCGAGTTTGAATTTCAATCCGTAAATGTGTGGGATGCTCGGAGTCGAGGGTGTCATGTTCTTGTCATGGTTCGTCTTGAACTCGAGGAAGTCGAAATAGTAGCCGCGTCCAAAAATCGTCTCGGCCTTCTTCAAGGCGCGTTCGCTCACGGCGAACACGGCGAGGCCTGGCGGCATCGCCCATGCCTTCTGCGTGCCTGCGAGCAATACGTCGATTCCGAGCGCATCCGTTTCGATCTTCACGGCGCTCATGGAACTAACGCTGTCGACGATGAACATCACATCGGGATAATTGCGCACGACCTTGGCGATGTCGGCGAGCGGGTTCATCAAACCCGTGGATGTTTCGTTATGGATGAGCGTGATGGCGTCGAACTGCCCGGTCTTCAATTTCGCGTCGATCATCTCAGGTAGAATCGGCTGACCCCATTCGACCTTGAGCGCGTCGGCTTCTTTGCCGCAACGCTTGCTCACGTCGACCCACTTGTCGGAGAACGCGCCGCAGCAACAGTTGAGCACCTTCTTGCCAACGAGATTGCGGACGGATGCTTCCATGACGCCCCACGCCGACGATGTGGAAATGAAGACGGGATTCTTCGTGTAGAGCAATTGTTGCAGTTTCGGCTGGATCGCCGCATACAAGTCCTGAAATCCCGTCCCGCGATGCCCGATCATGGGCTGGCTCATCGCTTGGAAGGTGTCGTCGCTAACCTCCACGGGGCCAGGGATAAACAACTTAACGTGGGCCTTGGTCATAGGCATTTTCCTCTCTTTTCACGTGACAAACGGGGCAAGCCAATGAATATAATGTTTGGCGCGAAATCTCAACCCTTTTTGCGAGCGGGAGACGAGCTATGCCAAAGACCCTGAACGTCGGAATGATCGGCTACAAATTCATGGGCCGCGCGCACTCCAACGCGTGGCTCAAGGCGGATAAATTCTTCGACCTCAAAGCCAAGCCCATCTTGAAGGTGATTTGTGGTCGGGAAAAGTCCGGCGTGATGAATGCCTGTACGCGCTGGGGCTGGAACCAATTTGTGACCGACTGGCGCGAGGTTGTCGAAGATTCCACAATCGACATCGTGGACATCAACACGCCCAACGATACGCACGCCGAGATCGCGATTGCCGCCGCGAAAGCGGGCAAGGCGATCCTGTGCGAGAAGCCCCTCGCGCTGGATGTCAAACAGGCCCGGCGCATGGTCGATGCGGTGACGAAGGCCGGAGTCGTCAATATGGTCTGCCACAACTACCGTCGCATTCCCGCCATCGTGCAGGCGAGGAGGATGATCGAGGCAGGCGACCTGGGCACGATCTATCATTATCGGGCGCGGTATGCGCAGGATTGGATTGTGGACCCGAATTTTCCGCTCGTCTGGCGTCTGCAGAGCAAAATTGCAGGCTCGGGCACGCACGGTGACATCGATGCACACATCATTGATCTCGGTCGATATCTCATCGGCGAGTTCAGTGAAGTTTGCGGCCAGATGGAAACATTCATCAAAGAGCGGCCACTGCCGGGTGAATCGAGCAAGAAGGGCAAAGTGACCGTCGATGACGCGGTGATGTTCATTGGTCGTTTTCAGAACGGTGCGCTGGCCAATCTGGAAGCCACGCGGTTTGCGCTTGGTCGCAAGAACGGCATCCAGATCGAGATCAACGGCAGCAAGGGCTCGTTGGTATTTGATTTGGAAGACATGAACCGATTGAAGTATTACAATGACGCTGACCCCGCGGACCGGCGCGGATTTCGCGACATTCTGGTCACGCAGGGCGGCGGTGTGCATCCCTACGTCGGCAACTGGTGGCCGCCGGGACACATCATTGGGTACGAGCACACGTTCGTACACACGATCGCCGACTTCATTAATGCCGTCGCGGACAAACATTCCGTGCAGCCGACCTTCGAGGATGGTCTTGCGAACCAGATTGTCTTGGACGCGGTAGAGAAGTCGGCGAAGTTACACCGGTGGATCTCTATAGGAAAGTAATCGGATGACGTGGACCGAGATATTCGGGGTGTTTACAAAGCCGCTGTTCCAGCTTGGGCAGACGTGGATTTCGTTGGCGACGATGGTCGAGTTTGTCGTTGTCATCAGTGTTGTGGTGTTGCTGTCGCGGTTGGTCCGCCGTTTGTTGCGCACGCGTGTGCTGGCCCACACGAAGCTTGAGGTTGGGCAACAGTATGCCATCGCGCGTATCGTCAGCTACGTGGTCCTGGTGCTCGGCCTCCTCATTGGCATCGAGACTATGGGCATCAATCTCAGTTCGCTGGCGGTACTTGCGGGCGCATTGGGCGTGGGCATCGGTTTCGGCCTCCAGAATATCGTCAGCAACTTTGTCAGCGGCCTGATCATTCTGGCCGAGCGACCGATCCAGATTGACGACCGCGTCGATCTTGGCAACAACACGATCGGCAAGGTGGTGCGTATCGGGGCGCGGGCCACACAGGTGTTGACGAACGACAACATCATGATCATCGTGCCGAACTCCGAGTTTGTTTCGAATCGCGTCGTCAACTGGACACACATCGACCAGCGGGTACGACTCCGACTCAGCGTTGGCGCTGGCTACGACAGCGACCCGCACGTGGTGGAGAAACTTCTGGTGGAAGTCGCCAACGAGAATCCGAACGTGCTCAAGAGCCCGGCCCCGACGGTCGCATTCAAAGAGTTCGGCGAGAGCTCGCTCAATTTTGAGCTTCGTGTATGGGCGGAGGACATGGCGCACCGACCGGGCAATCTCGAGAGCCAGTTGAACTTCGCCATTTGGGACAAGTTCAAAGAACACGGGATCGAAATTCCATTCCCGCAGCGCGATCTTCATCTCAAAGAACCTATTCGCGTGGAACTGAAGTCGCAACAAGACTGATTTCGTCGCTGTCGGTGTTTGTTCACCGTGAGCAGAGGCCGACAGGCGGGACCGGCTCGAAATCCAAACTAGCGGCATCGTCACGTTATTGTAACTCATCTGCCTGCAATGTGTTGAAGCGCTGCGGCAATCTCTTCGTTGATCAGCCGGTTTGTTTCCTGCTAGAACTGAATGTGTTTGGCCCTTCAAGGAGGGGGGCAAGAGATGGAAAATAGGTCTGAATACAAAAGTCCTCTCGTTGACCTGATGCGATCCCAGCGAGAGGAGATTGAAAAATACCGTTGGATCGAAAGCGAGAAAGCCGGCCGCGACATCGGCTGGCAGCGGGCCAGCGAGGAATGGATGCGGAAGTATTTCCCGGGATGGAAACAGAACGTCCGCGCACGTGGTGTCCAGCCGCCGCTCTTCGAGATTCTCTGGTTTCAGCAACAGGAAATCGAAAGCTACAAGTGGATTGAAAGTGAAAAACGGGGTCACGATATCGGCTGGAAACATGCCGTCACGGAGTGGCATGACCGGCATTACGGCGAATGGAAAGAGCACGTATTGACCACCACCCTGGATGAACTTCGGGACACAAACCGCACGGTGGACGGAATAACTTCCCAGCGATCGACGTCAAAGGGAAAACGCCCCTTTTCAACAAAACACCGCGAGAATCTCGCCGTCGCGATGCGGGCCTGGCACGAAAAGAAAAAGTCTGGGAGATCAGGAAGCATGTAGGTCTCGCAGGACGGAGCCGAGCTACTGCCGAGGCTTAAAACTGCTGCGCAACCATCTTGCGCTGTTGGTGTTGGTATGCTATGTAGAACAGTCGTATTCAACCAACAACCTACAATTCAGGGAGCAGCATGAAGAGATTATTCGCAGTAGCCGCAGCTCTGGTCCTCGCGGCCAGCGTGTATGCGGGTGAGGTCCAGGATATCAGCGTTTCTGATCTGAAGGCGGCGATTGACGCCAAGAAGGTCACGTTGCTCGACGCCAATGGCAGCAAGTCGTGGAAACAAGGCCACATTCCGGGCGCGATTGATTTCAAGGCCAGCTCGGACAAACTGGCCAGCATTCTCCCGTCCGATAAGGGAGCGCTCGTCGTGGCGTATTGCGGTGGGCCCCAATGCAAGGCGTATAAGGCGGCGGTGGAAGCGGCCCAGAAACTTGGATACACCAATATCAAACATCTTCCCGCAGGGATCTCTGGCTGGACGAAAGCCGGCGAGCCGACGGACAAGGGAAGTTAGAACGTTCGTGTTCTGAATATCGGGCGCCTCTGACGACAAGTCAGAGGCGCCCGTATTCTTTTTTGGTGATGCCCCATCTCCCGCGCTCCTCTGCGTGAGGATGGCTTAGTGTAACGGCTGACAAGCGAGATTGTGCCACGGTCGCGGCAGACTTCATGAGATCCCGCTGGGCTGTCACGCCCTCAATGGTTGATCTGCCAGCCAGCGGTTTCCCCAAAGAGCCAAAAGCGTGGTATGGTATGCCGATGCTGGCTTCGCGTTCAACGCCGCGCGCAATGACCGTCCGTCTACCGAGAGTACTATCGATGACGATGCGTCAGCATGCTTGCATCGTATGCCTTGCGGCTGCGGCTTCGACAGCACGAGCCCAAGTGCCGCAACTGATCAACTATCAGGGCCGCGTGTCGGTAAACGCCACCAATTTCACCGGTACAGGCCAGTTTCAATTTGCGCTGGTTAACGGTACGGGAAACTTTACCTATTGGAGCAACGACGGTTCCAGCAGCGGTGGGAGCGAGCCCACTGCGTACGTTCTGCTGACGGTGAACAAGGGACTATACTCCGTGCTGCTGGGGGACGCGACGCTGGCGAATATGTTGGCGATTCCGGTTACCGTGTTCACCAATACGGATGTACGACTGCGTGTCTGGTTCAACGACGGCATGACCGGCTTCCAGCAATTGTCGCCCGACCAGCGCATCGCCGCTGCCGGCTACGCGCTGATGTCGGCCAACGTGCCGGATGGCAGCATCACCTCCAACAAAATTGCGGCAGGAGCCGTGGGGCCATCCGCTCTGGCCGTGGGCGTGATGACCGGATCCGACATTAGCAACAACTTCGTCACGGCCCCACAGGGATTGACCGCCAGCAACCTTGCCGCTTCCGCAAATGCACTGGCGACGACGGCGCTGCAACCATCGAGCACCAACTCGCTTGCCAGCACCAACTTTGTCATTTCCACGGTGGCCGGGGCGACGAATGGTCCTTCCGGCGGCATCCCAACGCTTCAATGGGCCAATACCAGAACCAACTACGCGACCATAATGTTCCATGACCTGAAGAACAACACGGCCAACGATTTCGTTGGCGGGATTGTTTACGGTTCTGACCTCGACTGGACCGATGGGGTCACGAACCATCTCTATTCAGTAGCGGTGGCTACGGCGACGACCGCCCAGAACGCCCAGGCCTTTGCCAAGCTACAAGTGCCCTACGCGTTCACGAATCTATCCGGTATCATCATGGGGTTTCGGTGCAATCAGAGCCCCAGCACCTTTGTCATTCGCATCAGCAATCAGCAGCTGGCATTGAGTACGACCTTTACAGCGAATGTGCCATCGGCCAACTCGGATTATACGACCACCTTTGCCACCAGCGGTACGTTCCTGACCAACAACCTATCGGGTGCGATGATCGAGTTTCGCTGGGATATAGCGGAGTCGAGCACATCCACAGTGGCCACGGCGGAAATGGGCATCAGTCAGGACATTCGGTTTGTCCAGCCATGAAGCGGCTGCTTTTTCCGGTGGGATTTTTGATTGCGGCGCTATCCGCGATGGGCGATGTCGGGGAGCAATCTCGATGGCGGTCCGATGCCATTGGGTGGTGGGTGGCGCCAGGGTACTTCAACCCCAACGGAAGCGCGGAACCGTGGTTCGGAGCGTACGCGGTAGCTTCCAACGGCGTTAGCCAGGTCGTAACATCCGGTGCCAGCGCCATGTTGTTTGATGGCTCCACTGGAATGCTCCGCGTTTCGGCGACGCCCCGCTTGAACTTCGTATCTCACAGTGATGCCTGGACTCCGTTGGTTCAAACCAATCTCAATCATGATGCGATTTACACGGACGGCACGAACCTGTACATGGCCTACAACGGCAGGGGCTGGACGTTCGACCAGAGTGGAAATTATGTTACCAACTATCCGCTTCCCTGCGGCCATTGTGACCAAGCCGACCGGTATCTGGCTGGTACGAACACTTTTCTTATCACGGCGGGAGGGATTTCCAGCACTACAAACGCAATAGTATTTCTGGTGAATACCACGGGGGTGAAAGTCACGTCCTGGAACTTTACTGCGAGCGGCCTGACGGATATCTGGGGAGCCGCCTCGATTGCCAGTAATCAAGTCATTTTGCTCTCCTACGGGAACGCGAACTATTCCAACTACCTGTCGAGCGTTTATCTGGGCGCGTCGGGGGCCTACAGCGTTGCCTGGTCATCAAACCTTCCCGCGGCGTGCGGTATCTATTCTCAAGGAATGTGTGGATGGAACGGACATGCGTACGGATTGTTTGATAATTCCGCAGCGGACTCCCCATGGATGCCGGCGGTGTGGGATTTTGATATCACGAGCAACGGCTACAAGATTGTGCAGTCATGGTCGTTCTATGTGCCCGGCGGTGAGGCCGAATCGGAAGGATTGACGATCTGGAAGAACCAACTCGTGTTTGGCATGAGGAGTAATATGTATGCCACAACCGCCTGGCCTGTGCCGACGCGGCGACAGATAACGTTGGCGGCCTGGGTGTTGAAGTCCGACAACGTCAATGGAAGCCTCATTAGTAAATTCCATTCAGCTGCCGGCGCGCGGAGTTGGGCCATGAGCCTTATTTCAGGACAGGCAGGAATGTATCTGCGTGACACGAATGACGCCTATTGTTTTGGCTTCGCACCAGCGGTGGGCGGCCTGATTTACCCGGTCCAGCAGTGGCACCATCAGGTTCTCACTTGGGACGGCACATTCCTTCAGGGGTATCTGGATGGAAACTTGAGTTGGTCGAGCATGGGGGGAGGAGTCATCATGGGAAGCTCGACCGACATTACCATCGGGAACTTTGCCGACACCGCGCAGTACTTCCAGGGCGGGTTACATGATGTGTTGGTGTTCTCTCGGGCGCTGACCGCAGCGGAAGTAAAGGCACTTTATCTGCAAACTCAATGAGTCTGCTCTTGATTGCGCTACTGTTGGCAGCGGCCACGGCTTGGACGCAAAACACTTCGCCAAGCTCGCCGCGCCTTGACCATCCATTCCGAATTCCCTTGCCCCAGACTCGGGCATGGGACTAGCATCGGACCGCGCCGTGGAAAGGAGAACGCATTTACATGGATATTCGCTTTACCTGCCCAACGTGCGACCACCACATGGTGATAGACGATGCCGCCGTGGGACTTGTCGTTCAATGTACGGACTGCGGCCAAAACGTGATCGTTCCCAAGCCCGCCGAACCCGAGCCTGACCCCGCTGCGAACCCGGTAGCCGACTCCGAGCCAAAAGTAGTCAACGAAAAGACCGTCGCCATAAAATGGGTCCCGCCGTCCACAGGTTCACGTGCCGAACCCAAGAAGTGACTCGCCTGCGGGCTCCGCGAAGCACGTAATCCATCACCATTCTTTGCCGTTGGAGTTTGCGGGCGCGCCCCGCTATAGTTGACGGCAAATGGACCGGGACGACTTACTCACGCTGGCGCGGCAGGTGTTGACGCTTCCCACCGCACCGTATCACGAGCACCACGTGAAGGCGTTTGTTGTGGCGTTCTGCCACAACTTGCCGGGCGTGAGGGTCGAACACGATCGTGTGGGGAATGTGATCGTGAAGTATCGCCGACCGAGCGACGAAACGTCCGCGCCCCTGGTATTCGCAGCCCACATGGATCATCCTGGATTTGAAATACTCGGCGGGAACCGGGCCGAATTCCTCGGCGGTGTGCCAAAAGAAATGTTTGCGAAAGGCGTCGGTGTGCGGGTGTATAGTTCGCGTGGTGTGGTGCGGACGAAACTTGCCACCTTTGATTTGTCCGCATGGCCGAAACGGAAGCTGGTAACCCTGAACCTTGAACCAGGAACCGAAAACCGTTTCCGACCCGGTGACATCGGCATGTGGGATGTGCCGGCGTTTCGTGTGTCGGACGGCAAACTGCACGCCACGGCCATCGACGATGTACTGGGGACGGTCGTGATGCTCGCCACGCTGGCGGAAGTCTCGCAGCGCAAGCTGCGCTCGCATGTGTGGTGCGCCTTCACGCGCGCGGAGGAAGTCGGTTTTCCCGGAGTGATGGCGCTGATCCACTCGAAGAGGATACCAAAAAACGCATTTGTCGTGTCGATTGAGATGAGCAAGGAGCGTCCGTGGGCGCGGATCGGCAATGGCCCGATCGTACGCATCGGAGATCGCTCGACGGTCTTCGATCCGACGGCGACGGCCTTCCTGTTGCGGGCGGCGCAACGTTGCCAAGAGCGCGAGTCAGCGTTTCGCGCCCAGCGGTGTCTAATGGACGGCGGGACATGCGAGGCGACCGCGTTTGTCGGCTTTGGCTATCGCGCCGGCGGGCTCTGCCTGCCGCTGGGTAATTACCACAATATCGGAAGGAACTTACGTCCACGGGCGGAATACGTCAGCGTGAACGATTTGGAGCAATTAGTGAAACTGACTGTCGCTGTGGCGGCAGAACGACCGGACCCTGGCGCGGGAGGTGCGCTGTTGCGGCGACAGGTGCTGTCGATTCTGCGAACAGCGCCACGGAAGCTTAGGAAAATATGACCCGAGCGGCGATCTGCTTCGCAATGGGAATAGCCTTGTTTGGTGTCGCTGTCGGCGCGCGCGCACAGTCGTCGCAATCAACGCAGACCACGCCGCACGCCGCATCTCCCGAACAGACGGCCATGCCGGATCAGGCTGCCCAGGCCAAATTCGACCTCGGTGTGCAGTTGGTGGGCGAACATAAGTTTGCCGGGGCGGCGCGGATGTTCGAGCAGGCGATTGCCGCGCGCACGAACTTCCCCGAGGCGTATAACAATTGGGGCATCTGTCTTGTCCAACTTGGCAAACAGGCCTTCAATCCATCGCAGCAATTGCAGAGCTACCAGAGCGCAGCAGAGAAGTTTGCCAAGGCGGCCGCGCTGAAGCCCGGCGAGAAGGTCACCTACATTCTATGGAGCGAGACGCTGGTACTGATTGGCGATTTGCCCATCGACTCGCGCACGCGATTGGCCTGTTACCAGGGCGCTGTAGACAAATGCCGCAAGGCGACCGAATTGGCGCCCAACGACTGGGACTCGTACAACAAGTGGGCTGTGATCCTGTCTACGAAATTGACCGACTACGCGGTCAACGATCAGGCGCGATTTGGCTTGTACAAGGAATCCGCCACCCTGTACGCGAAAGCGGCGGAACACGCGCGGTTCAGCAGTGAGATTGGCCCCGTGTACGCCAACTGGGCCGATGTCCTCGTCCGGGCGGCGCATGTCTCCAACGACAACGCCGTGAAACTGTCGCTCCTGCACGAGGCGCTGGAGAAATTCGATCGCGCCGCCCGGGCGCGTCCCGGCGCGGCGGGTACGTATGCGATGTGGGGCAGCGCGCTGATCGATCTCGGCAAGGTCACCCGCTTGCGCAACGATTTTCGCGACGCCGTCGAGAAGCTCAACACCAGCCTTGGCTTGCGGCCCGCGGAACCCGCCACGCTCTACGACCTTGCCCGCGTGTACGCGTTGTTGGGCGACTCCGTAGTGGCCCTGGACAACCTTAAAAAGTGTGTGGAAGCCGACCACACCCAGGTGTATCGCCAGACCGCCGCGCAGGACGCCGATCTCGCGACCTTGCGCGGCAACGCCGACTTCGATGAACTTGTCGGTCGCACCACGCCGGGCACTCTCCCGACCTACAATCCACGTCTGACGGATTCACCCCAGTAAGAGGTTCGGATCGGAAATGAATTGCGTCCTAACCTGCGTTCGGCTGGGCCGAAGCTCGCTTGATTGGCAGCCGCACCTTGAAACGGGTGTCGCCTGGTACGGACTCGAATTCGATTTCGCCGCCGTGGCGGTCCGCGATGATGCGACTACTGATCACCAGACCCAGGCCCGTTCCCGAACCGACACCCTTAGTCGTGTAAAACGGCTCGAAGATGTGCGACTGCACTTCCGGCGGAATGCCGCTGCCGTTGTCGGCTATTTCCACCACCACCTGGTCGTCATCCAAAAACGTGGCGACGCATATCTTCCCCGTTCCCTTGACCGCATCGATGGCGTTATCGAGCAGATTCGTCCACACCTGGTTGAGCTCGCCGCCATAGGCCATGATGCGTGGAATGGCGCGATCGTACTTGCGCGTGACCGTGACGTTCTTGAGTTTGTGCCCCAGCATAATCAGCGTATTTTCAATCCCTTCATGCACGTCCACTTTCTGCATCGGCGATTGATCCATGTACGAATACGCCTTAACGGCCTTGACCAACTCAGCAATGCGCGTCGTGCTGCCTTCCACTTCGTTCAGCAGCGAATGCAACGATAGACTGGCTTCCAACCAGCCAAAGGCATTAGTCAGCGCCTCGCGCGGAAGCTTCGTCGCAAAGGCCGCAAGTTCCCCGCCATCCAGACCGGCATTCACGAACGCGGGGGCAAGTTTCCAACTGTCAGCAACACCGTGTCGACCCAGCCACGCCGCGACAACGTCCTCGCGATCACTCCGGGCGACCGAATCCAGCGGCACAGGTTTTGCCAGTCGGGCAATGGCGCTCTGCGAAATATCGACGAGCGGCTGCCAATGCTCGGGCGACAACGATTCATGGAGTTCACATGCGCACGATTGGAGCCTTTCCACGACCTCTCGCAGATTGGCCGATGCGCGACGCGCTGCGGTCGCCGGGTTGTTCAATTCATGCGCCAGACCGGCCGCCATCGTGCCAAGGGAAGCGAGCTTCTCGCGCTGCTGGGAATAGCCCTCCAGGTTCCGCACACGCGTCGCCATCGTGCGAAAGATTTGGCTCGCCACCGACGGGCAGCCACTCAGCATGTGCCAAAACCCATCCTTGTCCAGGCGAAATAACCGGCAGGGCTTCAACGCGCGCACCGTCGCCAGATTGTCACTATCAAGCAACAGGGATATTTCACCCAGGAACATTCCTGGTTTCGCAACACCCATCAACACCGCCTGGTTCTCGTAGTTTTTGCTGACCCGCATCTCGCCTTCCAGCAAAACATAGAATGCGTTGAGGGGCTCGCCCTGGTTCGCCAGCACAGTGCCGGCTTCCAAGTGGACGATCTCTCCCAGATCGAGGCAACTGCTCTGTCCACCCGACAATGTGGAAAAGAGCGGTATCTTCTGCAATTCCTGTAAAATCGATGCGTCCATAATTACACCGTGCTGAGATATTGGTGGATGAGTTTAACGGCCATCGCGCCCTCGCCGACGCCGGAGGTGACGCCCTTTGCGGAAGCATGGCGCACGTCGCCGGCCACGAAGATGCCCGGCACGCTGGTTTCCAGCATGAACGGGTCGCGGTCTGCCGTCCAGCCCCGGGGTCGTTTCCCTTCCCGTATCAAATGTGTTCCGGAGACGATGTACCCCTGCGCGTCGCGCTCCACGAGGTTGTTCAGCCAATCCGTGTACGGGACCGCGCCGACATAGAACAACAGCGCGCTGGCAGACACCGTTTCCTGGGCGCAGGTCTTGTTGTTCATCAGGGTAATGGTTTCGCAGCGTCCGCTACCCTTTACTTCCATCACGCTCGTGTTCAACTTCACGATGATATTCTTCGTGGCGGCGATCTGGTTCTCCAGATACTGCGACATGTTCGCCGAGAGGGAATCCCCGCGCACCAACATCGTGACGCTCCGGGCATATTTCGAGAAATACATCGCTGCCTGCCCGGCCGAATTCGCGCCGCCGACGATATACACATCCTCATTCTTGTACGAGAGCGCTTCAGTCATCGGCGCGTAGTAATAAACCCCCGCGCCATTCAATTCCTCAACGCCAGGCACCTCGACCTTGCGGAAGGCGATCCCCGTCGCAATCAACAGCGCCCGGCAACCCACTTCCGTGCCGTTGCCCAGCGTGACAAATCGCGACGGCCCGTCCACGCGAACCCCCGTCACTTCTTGCGGCGCGAGAATCTCCACACCAAACCGCCGGGCCTGGCTGACCGCGCGCCGCGCGAGATCGAATCCGCTCAGGCCGGTCGGAAATCCGAGATAATTCTCGATTCGAGAACTCCGACCCGCTTGCCCACCGGGCGCCTCGCGCTCAATGAGCAGCGTTCGTAACCCATCGGCCGCTCCATAAACCGCCGCCGCCAAACCCGCCGGCCCACCACCGGCGATTACCAAATCATAAAATGGCAACTCCGCTTTGGTCCGCAAACCGAGCTTGTCGGCCACTGCTGCCGACGTTGGGTCCTGAAGATGGGAACCATCTGCAAAAACAACCAACGGCAACTGTTTCCCATCAATTCCACAGCTCTCCATTAGCTGACGGGCCGTCTCATCCGTTTCCGCGTCCAACAATTGGTATGGGATGGAGTTTCTCGCCAGAAAATCCCGCATCTGGTTGAAATGTGGCGACCAACGGTGGCCCACGATCCGGATTCCCTCGAAGGGCGGACGGAAAGACGCCTGCCAATCGTCGAGCAAATCGTCCACAACTCCGTAGAGGCGTTCTTCCGGAGGGTCCCAAGGTTTCATCAGGTAATGATCGATCTTCACGGCGTTGATGGCTTGAATCGCCGCATCGGTGTCTGCGTAGGCGGTGAGCAAGGCGCGCTTGGCGTCCGGATAGAACTCCAGCGCCGCCTCCAGGAATTCGACACCCGACATGCGCGGCATCCGCTGGTCCACCAGAAATAGTGCCACCGGGTCGTTGCGCAGCTTCAATTGCTTCACCGATTCCAGTGCTCCCGCGCCCGAATCCGCGGCCATGACGCGATAGCGATTGCCATATTGCCGACGCAAATCGCGCTCGACGGCCCGCAGCACGTCGGGGTCGTCATCCACTGTCCATATCACAGGCTTGGCCATAATCAGGAACGCCGCTTTTCTTTCGATGCCTTGCGAAGCAAGATGGCTTCATCGATTTTCGTTTTCAATGTCTCGAAGTCGTCATCGTCATCATTGCGTACGCCGTTAATGAATACGGTCGGCGTGCCACCCACACCGCTATCGATTCCGCTTTGGAGATCCTGCTGTACGCGCGCGGCATAGACGCGCTCAGCCACTTCACGATTGAATTTCACCCTGTCCAAACCGAGCGTGACGGCGGCTTGCACCAGATTCTCGGCGTCGAGTGCCTCTTGATGTTCGTACAAATAATCGTGCATCTCCCAAAACTTACCCTGCTTACCCGCGGCTTCTGCCGCTTCGGCCGCGCGCTCGGCGTACGCGTGGACCCTGGACTGGGGAAAATTGCGAAACACAAATCGCAATTGACCGCCAAAATACTGTTGCAGCTTCTTGATGATCGGTTGAACGTTGCCGCAGAAGGGGCACTGATAATCGCCATATTCCACCAGTGTCACAGCGGCCGACGACGAACCTTGGATGTGATCGCGCTTGCCCACGGGAAGCGCGAGTGTTGCTGTTGATAAAGTGCTCATAAATCGATTGTCCTCATGACTAGAACTCAGTTTTCGCCATTGCCCTCAGCGACGCGGCACGAACAGCGCCGTCACCAACGTCTGCACGACCTCTTCCTTTTGATTACGCGTGGTGTTCCTAACCCGAACAATTCCTCGATCAGGATGCGAACGCGACGGTCTGACCTCCAGCACTTCAACGTCCACATGAAGCGTGTCGCCCGGCCTGACCGGTCGTGGCCACCGCAGTTCGTCCACCCCCATGCCGATCAAACCGCCGGCAATGCGAATCTCGCTCTGCGCAAGGAGCCGCATCGTGATCGCAGCGGTGAACCAGCCGCTGGCCACCAGACCGCCGAAAACCGACTTTGTTGCGGCGGTGGGATCAGTGTGAAATGGTTGTGGGTCGTACCGAGTGGCGTATTCAACAATCTCGCGTTCGGTGACGTTATAGTCCGTCGAACGAAATCGGTCGCCCACGTGAATGTCTTCCAGATAATGCTCGTCGCCCACGGCCTCGAATCTTATCCAACTCCGGTCGCTTGTCAAAGCGTGGATGCCAATGATCAGAATCGGTGTAAACTTTTTCATCGTCAGCGGCAGATCACAGCCTCTATTGTTTTGACTTCTGATGAATCCAGAACCGACTCCCAGCCTCAGGCTCCGCGTCTCGCAGAAGGCGGAAACGATTTTGCGTTCTGGCCATCCCTGGCTGTTTTCTGACAGCATCCGCGACCAGTCCCGACCCGGCACGGCGGGCGAACTGGCCATTATTTATGATCGGAAGGATCGGTTCCTGGGGATGGGCCTGTTTGATCCCGAAGGACCGATCCGCGTGCGCATGCTGCACACGGGTAAACCACAAAAACTTGATCGCGCGTGGTGGCAGCAGCATCTGACCGCGGCGCTCGATCGCCGCCGCAACTTGTTTGATTCGCAAACAAATGGCTACCGGCTCTGTAACGGTGAAAACGACGGCTGGCCAGGACTCGTGTTGGACCGGTATGACTCGACTTTGGTCCTCAAAATCTACACGACGGTTTGGCTGCCGCGGCTGAATGAAGTCGTCGAGATCATCGCCGAACAGGTTCCTCACGAGCGCCTGATTCTCCGGCTAAGCCGAAATATTCAGGAGAGGGCGCTGCCATTCACCGAGGGACAGATTCTTCGCGGAACGCCGATCGTGGAGCCGCTCACTTTCATGGAATCGGGGATCCGTTTCGAAATTGATGGGGTTCGGGGACAGAAGACGGGGTTTTATCTCGATCAACGTGAGAACCGTCGCCTCGTTGAATCGCTCTCCAGCGGTCGCCGGGTATTGAATGCCTTCAGCTTCTCCGGAGGCTTTTCCCTATATGCCGCTCGCGGCGGAGCCATTTCCGTAACGGACCTGGATATCAGCCCGGTCGCGTTAGCCGCCGCGAACCGGAACTTTGCCTTGAACCTGCACCATCCGGCGATCGGGCGCTGTCGCCATGAGAGTGTGAAAGCCGACGCTTTTGATTGGCTCAACTCGGCCGTCCCGGTCCCTCGGTCATTCGATCTGATTATTCTTGATCCGCCGTCGTTGGCGCGGCGGGAGTCTGACCGCCCGCAAGCCATCAAAGCTTATGGCCGGCTGGCGCGCAGCGCCATCGAGCTCTTGCGGCCAAAGGGCATCCTCGTCGCCTGTTCCTGTTCGGCCCATGTTTCGGTCCTCGAATTTCTGGAATCCGTCAGGAAGGCCGCCACCCAATCCGGCCGCCTCTTTACGGAACTACAAACGACCGGCCATCCCGCCGACCATCCGGCAACTTTCCCGGAAGCGAACTACCTCAAAGCCATTTACCTTGGCTTTTAATCCTGGCGAGCAACGGGGCTACCCTGGCGCGTCGATGACCCAAACGGATTGACCCCTTGGCGGCTTTCGGGTATGAATGCGCGGCCACAATCCCCGTTTGCGATGGTGAGCGCGTGAGCCGGTAGCTCAGTTGGTAGAGCAACGGCCTTTTAAGTCAAATCAAATCTTTGCGAGGTTTTGCGCCGTGCTGCAACCCTTGATTTTACTGGCTTTTCTGAAACTGGCTCCTGCGAGGAAATGCGCCCGGCAGCGGGATTTTTTGGCGTCGGGTTACTTTTTCGGGTTACACGGGGGGTCGCCTGCCCTAAAATCCTCGCGGCATTCTGCACGGGCGCTCTCACATTGTTTTCTCCTTTTTCTTCACGATCATGCGATACGCGTCGCCCGACGCTTCGAATTCGATCGTGGCATCGGGATCGAACTCGCGCACGACTATACTCGCCATGAATCCCACTGACTGAAACCAATGCCACCCGCGGAGGATGTCGGACTTGCGGACCGATTGACGCATCTGGAGGGTCTGATGGCCCCGTGGCTGCTTGACAGAACGGGTCAAGATCTTCATGGGTTGGGCTCCGTGGTTCCCGGTCGACCGCGATAGTTTTTCGAGCGTCCTTGAACGAAATACGAATCACCCTCTTCACCAACAATGATGTCCGCCTGGATGCCGCAGCCGTCCAGGCAGTGGCCCAGCAGCTCGTTGACTGACCGCCAGAATTCTTCCCGGGTCATTTTCACCTTCGGCATTATGCCGCCCGAAATGGCGATCTCGGCCTTCTTGGGTTTCAGAATCATTTTCGGTTTGGCCATTTCAACTCCTGGTGAATCTGCTCGTTGGCGACCTCGGAGAGCTTCGACACATGGAAGAAGAAAAACAATCGTCCCTCGTCAAAGCCAACACCGAAATGCTCGTGCGCGGCTAGGCGAACTTCGAACTCGTAGAGCGAATCCTCCGCCACGTGATCGAGGAACTGATGGACATTGCGTCGCAGAATCAGTTCGGCGATCACATCGGCGTGGAACCGGCTGCGGAACATCCGTTTCAGCGTGGCAACGTCGCCGCCGGCCTGGCCAAGTTCACTCAGCGAGACCGAGAAAGTCATATCACCACGCATAGTGTCGTATTTTTCGATGACCGGCGTAGGGCAACACCTAATGACGCAATCGACGACATTCCGAAATGTCAGCGCTGCCGCGTCAATTCTGCCTAGCACATCCTCCGTCGTGTTCGTCATCTTCATCTGGCCTGTGTCCGTGGCAACGGGCATTGTTGTAGTCTGTTCATCCGCGCCCACGGTGCTTACGCACGGTAATAATCTACAAAAGCGAGCAAGGAAATTCAAGCACAAAATGGATATAATATGTTGCAGTGCAGTATGATGTAACGGGATGCATCCAAGTGCAAGTTGAGGAAGCCTGACGCATTTCGTACGACTTCAGGTCCCAAGGTGGACCAATTAGCCGAACTGAGTTGGACGTATTGTGGCGCGGTTTGCAGCCTGGAAGCGAAAGCATGGCACGGCGGCTGGCTGAGAATCGACCACGGCGGTTACTTGATGGTTTATGAGGTACGAAGCTTTTGTTCAACTGTCAGAGCCATAAAGGAGACTGACATGCCCGGCAAAATTGGAGAGTTGTTCTACGACAAAGCGAGACCTTGGTACGACGAGGACAGCAAACTGCGCCAACTGAAAGTGAAAGGCTTGCTGATGGGTGGCCACGATGGTACAAATCGTCACGCGAGACGACATGCAGGTTACCTGTGTCCGGGAACTGCATTGAAGTTCAACTTGAGGAAGATCTATTGCGAGAAACAGCGGCATTCGCGACACTTGCGTGCGAAATGCAAATCAAGCCCGGCTTGCTCCACACCGTGGGCAAGTCCGGCGAACATCAGTGCATCGTCAGCATGTGCAGTAATCCATGTCGAAGTGTGTCGTCGCATACCCCTTGTTGGACGTGAAGCAGGGAACGAGGTCCGTCATTGGTGAACGCGACAGGACAATGCCACACGGATGCATCTTGGGATAACGCGGGAATCCGTCCAAGAACGCCGCCATCTTGAGCGCCGCTTTATACGGCTCCTCTTCGACCGGTAGGTCGCGGGACTCCTGGCTGCTGGCGACAGCCGTCTCCAAGTCACTAGCGGACGAATGTGGAATCCGTTCCGTGAAGCGCCGCACCTGATACTCGGAAACACCCAATACCTTGGCCACTTCGGCAAACGCACTGCGAGCCTGGAATGTCGAGAACCCACCGACGACGGCTGCGTGGTCGGTTCCGTACTTCTGGAAGATCAGGTCGACAACATCGTCCTTGCGGTCATGTGCAAAATCCACATCGATGTCAGGCAGTTTGTTAAGCGCCATGCGGTCCTTGTTCAGGAACCGACGGAAGTAGAGGTCAAATCGAATTGGACATACATCGCTGATCCCGAGGGAATAACATACAAGGGAGTCTGCGGCGCTCCCACGGGTTATCCACTCGATGCCTCTACGCTGACACTCCTGAAGAATATCCCAAACCACCAAAAAGTATTCCTCGTAGCCAACCTCGGCGATGATTGCGAGTTCTTCCTCCACTTGCGGACGCATCTCGTCATGAGCGCGTGGGTACCGCTGTTTCAAGCCGGCATGTACGAGCTTTTGCAGGAACATTCGTGGCGTCGAGCCATCAGGTGGACAAAAGGCAGGGAACTGAAGTTTGCCGAGTTCAAAATCAAACTCGCAACGCTCCGCAATCTCCATGGTGGCGGCCATCATGTCCTCGCGTCCACCACACAACTCCCGCATCTCTGTCGCCGTGGGGAAATGATGATTACCTCCCAGACGTTTATCAGGATGTTTCTGACGCAGGAGTGTCAGGGTCCGGATGCTTTGCAGGACATCGTATTTCCAGCGATCAGTTCGGTCGGCATGGTGAATCGCCGCACAGCCAACGGTTGACGCCAAATAGAAGCGATCTGAGAAGTATCTCTCCAGGCGAGAATCTGTCCCGACAGCGATCAGACCATCCGTGCCGATTTCATCGAACACTGCTGCCATCGGCTGTTGATGTGTCAGGATGCGACACAGGGTTCGGTAGCCCGCTCGGTTCTCCACATATAATAGGAGCGGCGAGCGACCCCGCTGAACCTCCGCGCCGACAATCGGCTTGATGCCAGCGGCTTTCGCCGCAGTCACGAACTCCACCGCGCCATGCAGGTTGCCTTTGTCGGTCAACGCGACGGCCGGCAATCCGTGGCGCTGGGCAAGATCGATGATGGCCTGAATCGAAAGCGTAGAGTCGAGGAAGGAATAGTAGCTGTGGATGTTGAGCGGGATGAAGCCCGTCATCCTTTGACATGGCTGTAGTGGCTTGATTAAGTCAGGCGAACGTCTGCCGTTGTCTTTGAACCCACCTGCCAAGAGCAAATCGTGCCCTCGCATGATCACCTTCCGTCCGCGACGCTCACGCAGTTCGTCGACCACCCGCGAGAGACGGCGTCGGGCCTCGTGTTGTTGCGTATCGGTATCCAGTGGAAGTTCGATCCGAACGAAACCTTCGTACAGATTGGTAAACCTCAGCGACACTAACCGCAGGCTCACGCGCCTCTTCCAGGCCCGCTTCAGCATCACACGAAATCGTGAGTAGAGGTCCGATTCCAAGTCCGTGGGCTCGGAAAGGGTTTCGCTACATTGGTCTTCGGCCATGTCGTTGTAGCGGACCTTCACTGTCACCGTCCGGACTGTCTTCCCGTCCTGTCGAACCTTGCCCATCAGCTCGTCCGCCATTCGCCTGAGCGTTGCTTCGATAAACTCTTCGTTGGTGGTGTCCTCGCCGAACGTCTCTTGCTGGCCGTAGGATTTCGCGGGCGCATGCTCGCGCACGACGGGTCGGTCATCCCGCCCATGGGCAAACTCCCGCGTTTGCAGTGCAGACCTACCCAGCAAGAGTGCCAAGAGATCGACGGGGGTTGCCGCAATCTGATTGATTCTCGCAAGCCCGGCGCTGGTCAGGCGTTCAGCGGTCTTAGGCCCGATCCCCGGCAGCCAACGGTTTTCGAGAGGGTGCAGGAATGCGATCTCCTGACCAACTGGAACGTGAATGAAGCACGAAGGCTTCTTCAGTTTCGATGCGATCTGACTGATCAACTTATTGCTGCCAATTCCTTCGCTCACAGAGATCTTGAGAGACTGCTTAATGGCGGTTCGGAGGGTCTCCGCAATCTCTGTAGAGGATTTCCTCGCACCTGTCAGGTCGAGGTAGCCTTCGTCTATGGAGCCCACTTCGACCTCGGGAGTAAAATCGTGCGCATACGAGAACATCCATCGGGAAAACCGTTCGTATTTGTCGTAGTCGCCTGGCAGGATGATGAGTTTCGGGCAAAGTCTGCGGGCTCGAACTGTGGGCATGGGTGTGTAGATGCCGAATTCACGGGCTTCGTAGGACGCCGAGGCGATGATCCCGCGCTTCTCGCCACCTACCGCGATGGCCCGGCCGCGCAATCGGGGATCTGCGGCCTGTTCCACTGATGCGAAGAATGCGTCGGCGTCGAGATGGACGATAGCTCGGGCTCTCATGGCAGCGTTTCCCGTCCCCGGCGTCGTCCTCGTCATCGTGTTGTTAGGCGGGCAAGGAGGTCACGACGACGGGGACGAAGGCGAAGACGAAATCATCTACGCTTGCGAACGAGTGCGACCATCACACCTTGTATCACCAACTCGGTGGCAGGTATCAACTTCGGGAACTTTGGATTTTCGGCCTTTAGGAACGGTTTGCCGCGTTCAGTCACAAAGGTCTTCAGGGTCGATTCATTGTCGATTAGCGCCGCGACCACATCGCCTGATCTGGGCGTCACTCCGTGCTCGAAGATCGCGCAATCGCCATTGACGATATGTTTCCCGACCATCGAGTCCCCGCGCACCTGGAGAGCGAAGGTGCGAGCTGTCGGACGGATGCCCAGGGTCTCGACATCGACGCTGATGCAGCCTTCCGCCGATTGCTTCTGCTCCTCGGAATAACCGGCAGAAATGACGCCATAAATTGGGATGTTCACGACCTGGCTCCTGAGCTTGTCGAGCGGGGACACAACCTGCCAGGAACGGGCGCATCCACGGCGATGCTTCAGGGCGCCCTTACGGATCAAAGCACGGAGGTGCTTGGCCGCCCCGTTGACACTACGGAACCTGAAATGCCGAGCGATTTCGCGCAGGGTGGGATTGTGGCCCGTCACCTCACTCTGCGAGTTGATGAAATCCGATATTTGCTTCTGACGCGCCGTTAATTGCATAGGTGTAATCTTGTACACCCATATCGGATACCTGTCAACACTCTCGATTAGATCGGATTTTCGACTACAATCACCTCATGTCCGGCGCGGAAACGACAGCACACGCCACGCTAAAGAAACTGGCGCTACAATGGGCGCAACAGCAGGGGTACCCCATCTGCGGTATTGAGGTTCGTCTCCCCCACTCGAATTATCGCGCCGATACTGTGGCATACAGGCCCGCTACCGAGCGGCTACCATTATCGGGGAACGGAAAGACGCGGCAACGGTTGGTCCGTCAGCCGGTTGTGGGAGCGACTGCCGTGTTCGAATGCAAACAGGCAAGATCCGATTTCCTAAACGACTCGCACAACGCTGCCGAGACAACTAAGCGGTTGCGGGCGCTTGACGAAAGGCGACGGACGCTGGAGCGGCTATTGGGAATGCACGAGCCGTCATTACGAAAAGGGGAGTCGTTGTTTCCTGAATACGACTCCATCGACATGTCCAATTTCGAACACAAGACCTACCGAAAGGTGATTCGGGAGATCTCGGTTTTGCAGGCTCGGCTGTATGGCAAGACCAAGTTCGACAAAGTCGCCCGCTATCAGTGTGCGAATCTTTGCTTTTTGGTTGTTGAAGAAGGGATTCTTCAGGATCACGAGGTGCCACTGTATTGGGGTTTGCTGGTTCGACGGGACGAGACTCTGGCCGTCGCGAGACAACCGACATGGCAGGACGTCCCAGAACCGACACGGCTCGAATTGCTACAGCGTATCGCGATGGCTGGAGCGCGGCGACTGGGCAGAGAGTTGGGAGTTGTGCCTGAAGAGCGCAAACCTTGAAATCATTTCGCGTGCGGGGCACACTTGTAGCGTGACCCAGCAATTCGAGCTGCTTCCGAACGAGAGCCAGCGCCCCGACTGGATCGAACGGATGCGCGACGGGGTCAAGCGATGGGCGGAGAGGGGTGTCTCGTTCGGCGGAAGTTCATGGAAATACGAGGGCTGGCTCGGGCAGATTTTCTCGGCAAAGCGTTACGAGACACGCGGGAAGTTTTCTCAGGCGAAGTTCGACAGGACCTGCTTGGCGGAATATGCAGAGACGTTTGCATTTGTGGGCGGTGACTTCTCGTTTTACTCATTCTACGGCGACAAGTTCTGGGCCGAGTTGTTCAGCCAGGTGCCGCCGACGTTCACGTTTGGCTTAAAGGTTCCCGAACGGGTCACGGCCCCGTCATTCCCGAACCACGCCCGATACGGAGCGGTCGCCGGGCAGGTAAACCCCGACTTCCTGAACGCTGACCTATTCGCCAGCCAATTTGTTGAACGACTGGCACCGCATCAGAAGAATATCGCGTATGCCGTGTTCGAGTTCCCCCAGTTCCATAAATTCACCGACGACAGCCGTAAGCAGTTCCTTGAACGGCTGGATGGGTTCCTCGGTAGATTACCCAAAACCTTGCGCTATGCGACGGAGATCAGGACCAAAACACTGCTCGGGGAAGACTACTTCACCGTCCTCCGTCAGCACAATGTCGCTCACACATTCAATTCGTGGACCCGGATGCCGAGCGTCGGAGAGCAGTTGGACTCGTCAGACCCGTTCACGGCCGATTTCGCCGTGGCACGACTGCTATTGCGCCCGGGACGGACATACGAGCAAGCCGTCAGCGCCTTCCAGCCATATAGCGAAGTGAAGGACCCGTACCCAGAAGGATACGACGATGCCGCGAGACTGGTGCGGGAGGCAAAGCGGAAATCGCCAAAGCATCCCGTGTATCTGGCAGTAAACAATCGGTTCGACGGCAGTGCACCACATGCAATCAGCGAGATCATAGGGCGTTTGGAGGCCGCCGCATGACCACGCCAACACCAGGTGACCGTGATCGAGCCTTCTCGGTGGGAATCCAACGCTTGCCCATCGCGCGAGCCAGCCACGGGACCGCGCCGGGGTCAGACCTGTGCCATGCCTC
>Ga0206923_1043_pt2 | contig 24146 bp, 34 predicted proteins | sample Alteio_BWOrgHeat_64_FD_152961 | JGI IMG/M metagenome (GOLD analysis project Ga0206923, IMG submission 152961) | Enriched cells from forest soil in Barre Woods Harvard Forest LTER site, Petersham, Massachusetts, United States -... | ecosystem: Environmental > Terrestrial > Soil > Temperate forest >...
AACAGCTGATTTTTCGACCGGCAAAAACGACAAAGAAAATTGTTACTGTACCATTGGCCGATGAAGCAAAAATAATTATTGCAAAAGTGGTCAAGCATCCTATAAATAAGAAAGTGTTTTGGGATTTGCCAACAAGTCAGGTGGTAAATGTTTACTTAAAATTTTGGGCATTGGAAGCCGGTCTGAAAAAAAACCTCCATTTCCATGCTGCCCGGCACACTTTTGCAACCATTGGCCTGACTTTTGGAATCGATATATATACCATGAAAGAACTGCTGGGACACAGTAAAATTGAAATGACCCAAATCTATGCTAAAATCGTTGACGAAAAGAAACGAAACGAAATGTTGAAATTTCCTAAACTTTGAATATGAAAAAGGTTTTTTTTGAAATCGGTTTAGTAATAGCGTTTACCCTGGTCTACCTTTTGGTTCCGGGAATACGCTTGCCGCTGATTATTACCTTTGGCGTATTAGGCATTTGGCTATTACCCGTCCAATTATTTTTATCGGTAAGTTTTAAAAACTGGCAGGATGAACTTAGTGGCCGTTTTCATCATTTGCCGACACAGGAGCGTTTATTGCAGGTTAAGGGTACTTTTGAGGGTCTTGACCCGATAGAGGTTAACAAGCTTCGCTTGTTTTATATCAATATAAGTATTTTTCACTACCTGCTGATGATTTTCTATGGCCTGTCATTTTTGTTGATCGGCCTTTTGTTTTTGGGTTTCGGTGTCTATTCTAAAGGTACGTATTTTGTTGCTATAAGTCTTTTGGGATTTATTATTACCTGTTTTATCGGCTACGTCTTGATTGGTCAGATTTTTCCCGACGGAAACAAGAAAAATATCAATGCTGTTTTCTATCTGTTTTGGAGCAAGGACTGGCAAAAACAACTTTCTGCACTTGCTCAGATAGACAAGGAGGATTTTCAGTTATTGCGTAAACCGCAGTCATTCTATGATTTTTGGCGGCAAGGTAAAACAGTAGAAGAAAAGGAAATGGCATTTAAAAAATTAATAGAAGACCTAAACAGGCATAGTAAAAGCGGGCCACTTTTTAAATATAATGAGCAGGGAAAAATAGCGCTTACCGAAATTATACGTAATGGTGCGCCCGACAAAACGCTGGCAGGTTTCCTTAAATACTGCATTAAAGACCGGAAAATACTTTCGGAGGATATTTTGAAAAAAAGTCATAGGGGATTATTGCATTCCGTTTTTATGATCGGTCAAAACAAAGGACTTGTCGTATTAGAGAACGAAAGATTTAAAACCTTACCCGATGATTATGTCGAGGTATATAAATCAATCCTTAAAGAATAAACGTTTTGGATAGAACTCCATAATGTACCCAAGCATGACATAAAGTACGTTCGTACGATACCGCCCAATCGGTCGTATAGGTCTATTTTGTTCTATTTTTTTGCTTCCGTTAACCAAAACGGAGGTCGAATGAATATCAATGAAAACACCAGGGTAATAGATCTTAAAGTATCAGATCTGTTGACCATTTTAAAAGAATCCGCAACAGCTTTGCCCGCACCAATACTGGTGCCAAGCGACGAAGATGAAATAGGAGGCTATGAGGTAGCAGAGAAAACTACGGGTTACGCACGCCAAACCCTTTACCAGTTAAAATCTGCAGGAAAGATTCCCTGCATTGTCCTTCCTAACGGTGGTGTCAGGTTCTCTAAAAAGGAGATCGTTAGCTGGCTGATGTCCCATAAAAGGCTAACCGACAAAGACATAGCCGAGAAAGCAGAAAATTTTGTTTTTAAACGCCGTTTGCGCAGAAAATAAGGGGAAATATGGAACAGGAATATCCTTATCTCCGAATCGGCACGGCCTATTACAAGATCGTTCAAAAGCCCCTCGCTTCGGGTGACCGCATGACACTGCTCCTTCCCTGTTCGGTAGAGTGCATTAAGCAAGATCATGGCAAGAGCTATCTGTCCGGTATACCGAAATATGATGGCTTTTGCTTTGTACCGTCACACCTGCATTACAAGCGGTTTATCGGCAATTTTTATAATCGGTATCATCCATTTATACATGTTCCGAAGATTGGCCAGCCAGAACGGACGCTGGCCTACCTGGGCCATATTTTCGGCGACCAGCTCGAATACGGTTTGGATTATTTAAAAATTCTACTCGAAATACCGATGCAGATGTTGCCCATCCTTTGCCTGGTCAGCACCGAACGGAATACAGGCAAGACCACTTTTTTGAAAAGTTACAAAGATGTATTTCTGTTTTTAAACAACGACAAGGCCGGACAAACCGCCGCAGAAAAGTTGAGACAAGCAGATATCAACGGCATTGATGCCAGCGAGTTTTACAAAGGCTATAACGATGTGAACGATTACCTGAGCGCCCAAAGGAGGGGCGCTTTGCGAGCGGAGGCAAGGCGCGAAGCGCCTGAAGAAAAGGGGCTGGGGTTGGGACGGTAAACCAGTTTTTTTTCATCAGCAAATACTGCTTGCTGTATAGATGTATATCGGTATAAAGGGCGAACGGCGAATGGCCGTTTTTTATCCGCTTGTAAGGAGCAAGTTTGTGTTTTTGTTGCCACAAAAACATCCCGGATGCCTGTCGGCACCGGGCAAACTTGCCTTTTGCGCCCGATGGTTGCAAAAGGGAAAAACGAAAGAAAAAGTAAGGAGGTAACCGATGGAAGCAACAGTTAAGACAACTAATAAACAACCGGTAACCCAGCCCAAAAACAAAGGAGGCGCACCAAAGAAAAGGGTTAAACGGGAGTTGATTATACGTATCAGGATGACAGCGACCGAGCGCTTTTATATTGACAGCAAAGCCAAAACCGCAGGCATGCGTTCAAGCAGTTGGATAAGAGCAGCAGCCAAAAGTGCCAAGGTGGTTCCCCGCTTAACAGACGATGAGCGGCGCATCCTTTGGATGCTTGCCGAGCTTGCCAATAACCTGAATCAATTGACAAAGCTTGCGCACCAGGTAGGTTTATTGACGGTAGTTCGTAACTGCGATAAAATTTTGAAAGAGATAGATATTACTTTAAAACAGCTCAATAACAATGATAGGGAAAGTGATAACGGGTAGAAGCTTTGGCGGGTGCATCCGCTATGTGGTACAAAAAAATGATGCAGTGGTATTGGATGCAGCTGGCGTACGAATGCAACAGGTTAATCAAATCATCAACGATTTTAACCTGCAACGAAAATACAATCCCAACTTAGGAAAAGCAGTTGGACATATTGCTTTAAGCTGGAGCGTTAACGATGCCGCTAAGCTGAACGATGAGGTAATGGTGACATTGGCGAAAGAGTACCTGCAAAAAATGAAGATACAGGACACGCAGTACTTAATCGTAAAACACCAAGATAAAGATCATCCGCATATCCACATCGTTTACAACCGGGTAAGTAATAATGGTAAAACCATATCCGATAACTTTCAAAAACAGCGCAATGTACAGGTTGCTAAAGAATTGACTTTAAAGCATGGCCTTTACCTGTCATCGGGTAAAGAGCGCGTTAACCGCCAGCAGCTTAAAGGTGAGGATAAAATTAAATATGAATTATTCGATGCCATCAGGGCCGCCAGCAAAAAAGTAAAAAATATCAATGAGCTAAAGCAGGTATTAGCTAAACAGGGTATTGTTACCTATTTGAAATATAAGAGCGGCACCACTGAAGTACAGGGCATCAGTTTCAGTAAAGGCGAATATAGATTTAAAGGATCAGAGATAGACCGGAGTTTAAGTTATGCAAAGCTTAGCCAGGCAATAGAACAACAGCAGGCTAAACCGGAAAAGAGTTTGGCAGACCAGCTAAGAGAAGTAATGGAAAACGCAAAGCAGGAAAGAGAAAGCCAGGACAAGACCGAAAAAATAACTTATTTAAAGCCGGAGCCGGAAACCCATTACCTGAGGCAATCGCTATCAGCAGGAGCGGATTTATTAGGTGGCATGCTTGGCAATATAGCCGACGACGATGACAGCCCGGAAAGAAGACGGCGAAAGAAAAATGAACAACAGCAAAGTAAAGGAATATCAAGATGAAAGAAATAGATGAACTAAACCAAAGGATAAATGGAGTAGATGAACTTATTGACACCTTAGTCAAAACCAACACGGATATGGAAAGAAGACAAGTAAAACTCGAAGAGCATATAGAGAATATTAAAGACCTTGTTCCTATAATTAAAGCAATGGAAAGTAAAACGAATTATCCTGAGGTTTATATACCTGACTACAGTGAAGAGTTCGGACAGATCTTTGCGGAAATTCAAAAAGCTTATGCCGAATCCGGCAAAGAAACGTCCACTGCATCCTTCCAAAAAGTTATAGATAAAATAGACGCCTTAAATATAGATATAAGGGCATTGGCTAAACGTTACTTTGATCCAAAGACAAGTTGGCTGCTTATCATTTGCAGCATACTCATCCTACTGGTAGCCGCATTGACAGGTACGACAATGGGCTTCGCATTCGAAGCATATGAATTTAAACTGAAAAACAACGCTGAAAATATATCAACTAGAGATACTGTTAACCGGTTCTCCCCAAATAAAACTTTTAAAAAACATAAAATGAAAGCTGGAAGAATAAAACAGTTTTTGCACCATACAGACAAAACAGAATAAGTGAACCCTTTATTTGTAAGACAATGAACAAAACGTTAAATTTGAATAAGTTTGAGAAGAACAGCGAACTTAGCATTTTTATAAATGCTAAACATGAGCCAATTGGTGTATTAATTCCATTGGAGCAATGGAAAAAGATAGCACCTACGGTAGATAAAAATTCTGAACTGCATCAACTAATGGATCAATTAACATTTAAACCGATTTTTGAACGTTCTTTAAAAGAGCAGAATAATTGGCTGGATCAGGAAATTGAACAGGTTGAAGCAGAACACCTGCAAAAAGGATTATATAATATTTATCAGGACGATACATATTGCAAAGACAAAGATGTCTTTATACATCAATATACTGACCACCGTGAACTTGTAAAAGTAAATGCGGATACGGGCCAAACCCAAACTATCAGGAGAAGTTTCTAATGAAGCATCCACAATTGTATGTTTTTGCCGGACCCAATGGTGCCGGTAAGAGCACGCTGTCGGCGAGTATGCTTTTGCCTGGTACGCCCATATTTGACGGTGATAAGGAGTTTGCATTGTTAAAGAAAGAATTCCCGTCCACCGATAGTGGCAATCTCTACGAAGCCGTAAATGGGCATATATTTTCCGATTGGAAGAATAAAGCAATGGAACAGTCGCTCGATTGTGCCTTTGAAACTAATTTCAGATCCTCAGAGGTGATGAACTCTGTAACTGAATTTAAAAAATCCGGTTATCAAGCCAGGCTCATCTTTTTCGGACTTGATAGCCTGGAGGCTTCTATCGAACGCGTAAAACTTCGGGTGGCGAATGGTGGTCATCAGGTTAGCCTGGATAATATAAAAGCTAATTATGAAATGGGATTGAAGAATTTGACTAAATACTATCAAGATTTCGACTCTGTTCACTTAGTGAAGAGCTTTGCATCAAATGAGTTAGATAGGAAGCTAACCTCCTATTTAACAATCGAGGCTGGCCAAATTGAGGAGCGAGCAGAATTAATTCCTGATTGGGCGAATGACCTTGTAAAAACTGCTGAGTTAAATCAATATGCAAAAATCATGGACAAGCAGCAACCCGAACAGAATCAAGAAAATAAAAAAGATCAATCACGTGGAATTGGTCGGTAAACATTCCATTTCACCGCGCTCGGCAAAGTTACCGACCGGCGGATGAAATGTAAAGGCTATACAAGCGAAGCATTTTAATTTGTTTTTTAGCGGTGCTTCGGCCTTGACATTTCATCCACCTTGCGCTTTTGGTGCCTAAGCGTTGAAAATGGGATGGTGAATTCAACTACTAATTAAGTTAGAATTTTATCTGTAAAAGAAATGTCTTTAATAACAAGAACCTTATCATAAAGGAACATTTTTATGATAGTAAGGACAAGCAGGAAAGCCACCTTTAATCAATTTCTACACTAAACCCAGCCTCTCCGGCAGCATAAAATTCAATATTTCTCTTCTTGAAATGTTTAGCGTAGTTCTCATACCGTTGCTTCAGAAAAAAGTCTTTCGCATAGCCGTCGTGAACCGGAAGTATATGCTTTGGATGAATTTTGTCGCCAAATTCAGCAACTTTCAGTTCGGTAGTAAAGGGTGCCATGATTGGAAGAATCAATAAATTTATTCCTTCATATGCATAAAGCTTTAGCTCAAACGAATCAACCGGATTCAATATTGTATCGTCAATAACGTAAGCTTGCATATCCGGGAAGGGGCTATCCAATATAGGCTCGTGAGCAACATTTAAAACATCCAAACTAAAAGGACCAATTGTCATTTCGCCTTCTTCGACAAGAATACTTTCCAAACCATTGGCAAAAAGTTCTTTCGAAACTTCTGCGTTAGTATAAATAGTAGCCTTACTTAGTTCAATTATCTTTTTCAAATTCTCCATATCCAAATGGTCGGGATGATTGTGGGTGATAATCACCGATTGCACATCATTAAACATTTCCGCTGTGACTAACCCTTCAGCAAAAGAAAACTTTCCAGGATCAAATAGAATTTTAAAGCCAGTTTTTTCAAATAAAAGACAAGAATGAATGTATTTTGTAATCTTCACTACCTTATTTTTTTAAATACTTTTCTATTTCTTCTGTAGAGTTTCCTACTTTACTTATTGCGGACTTTAATTCATCGACTGAAATTTTAAAGTGTTTTGCCCAATACTCAAAATCATAAGCCTCACTTGATTCAAATTCCCTTTCGTCGCGCTCTTTAGCATTTATCGATTCATCCATGTTTTAATTATTTATCTACTCAATAACATTAAGCACAAGTTATGGTTTCATTACCTGAGATTATACTTGTTTAACGAGTTATCTTATAATTAGTAAAGCCTCAATAGCTTAATTGTCGTGGCTTACCGTCCTATAAAGTAAATCGTTGCTAACTAATTAAACATTTTGTTGTTTATGAAACACTTATGTCAACCGAAGAAAACAAGCCAACCTCAAACCCCAGCGACCACCTCGCTAATGAAAGAACATTTTTAGCCTGGATCAGGACCAGTGTTGCCATAATGGGCTTCGGCTTTGTGGTGGTAAAATTTGCGCTTTTTATTAAACAGATCTCATTAGTCTTGAATACTAAACAAACCGTGTTACCCGGCAAAGGTTATTCTACACAAATTGGAATCTTACTGGTGGCCATTGGTGCTTTTATGGCTTTGTATTCGTACTTGAGATATCGAAATACGGAAAAGCAACTCTTAAATAAGGCCTATAAGCCATCACAGCTTCCTTCACTTTTACTAACCCTAGCTATTGTGATAGTAGGTGCCTTATTAGTGATCTACCTGATACCGGGTCTATAATCAAAATTGTTTAATAACATTTAGTTATTGAACATCATTAATCATGATAAAAATACCCTTCATTCTGTAATTACTTTTGATGTATTAAATAACAACAAAATATTACAAAATGAAAAACTCAATAATCAAAACAGCACTTATCCTGATGGTATCAGGATTTACAATTAACGCCAATGCTGCAACAGGCGGTGTAAAAGCGCCAGAACAAGTTACTGCTGAATTTACAGCTAAATATCCCGGCGCAGTACTTAAGGATTGGAAAATGGACAAAGCCGGTTACAAGGCAGAATTTAAGCTTAACCACAAAAAACAAACTGCTGTTTACGCTGCAGACGGAACCTGGTTAAAAAGTTCGATAAAGCTAAGCGGGACCAAAGACATGCCGTTGGCAGTTAAAACTGCATTGAGGAACAGCAAATATGCTTCATTCTATGAAGATGAGATCAAGGAAGTTACCACCCAAAACGGAACGCTATATGTTTTAACCATTGACAATCATAGCGGAAGTACAATGGCTACCGAGGGTTACGGCTCATGGGAAGATTACCAGATAATTTACGACATTAACGGCGCTCTTTTAAGCTTAAAAGAATTATAATAATCCTCTTAATAAATAATAGTATCATGCAACCCGAAGAAGAAAAAGAACTGGTTAAAACGATAGTAAAGGTATCACGCTATACGATTTATATTACGTTGATTGCTGTAGCATGTATGGCAATTACAATAGTTTCCTTATTCAATAACGGATCGGGAACTACAGCAAGCCCCAAAGCAAATGAGGGCGCAGCTACAACCAGTGTTACTGCTCCTTCATCTCCGCTTGCCGCAGCTGGAACTACGCCGAGAGCCATACCTGCAGATGCCTGGAAAGCGCCGGATGAAAGCACCATCCCGGCAGGAAAAGCAGGCGACATGATTCGTTATGGAAAAGAGCTTTTAGTACATACATCTCAATATTTTGGCCCGCAGGGTTCGGTTGCGCATATTACCAACGGCATGAACTGCCAGAATTGTCACCTTGCAGGCGGCACTAAATTGTTCGGAAACGATTACGCCGGTTTCATTGCCAGCTATCCAAAAATGAGTGGGCGCAGCGGTAAGGTAGAGCCAGCTTCAGAACGAATAGCGGAATGTTTTGAACGCAGCCTGGCAGGTAAAGTACCGGATACTTCAAAAAAAGAGATCCAATCTATATTGGCCTACATGAAATGGATCGGTAAGGATGTAAAAAAAGGGCAGAAACTATTCGGAAGTGCAACAGAAAAGTTGGCCTTCATGGATGGGGCTGCCGATCCGATAAAAGGAAAGGCGGTTTTTACCATGAAATGTCAAAGCTGTCACGGCAATAACGGAGAAGGCATGTTAGCGGCCGATAAAAAATCCTACACCAATCCGCCTCTATGGGGTAAGCATAGTTATAATGATGGTGCGGGTATGTACAGGCTGACCAATCTTGCCGGATTTGTTAAAAACAATATGCCTTTCGGCGCCACTTATGAAAGTCCACAGCTGACAGATGAAGAAGCCTGGAACGTAGCAGCCTTTATTAACACCCAACCCCGTCCGCACAAAGACCAGCACAATGACTGGAAGGATTTGAAAAAGAAACCGATAGATTTTCCTTTTGGGCCGTATGCGGATGCCTTTAGCGAAAAACAGCACAAACTTGGCCCCTTTAAGCCAATCAAAGACGCACAAAAAGAATTAACCGTTAAAAAATCATAAACATAAAAACCATGAAAAAGTACACCTTAATTTTAGTAGCCTTTGCCTTTTTAACTTTTGTAAAAACAGCAAGCGCCCAAACCGATCCGGCAGCTTTTACCGGCGCAACAGCAAAATTGAAGCATTACGATGCGCTATACATCCTAAATTCAAACGACGATAAAAAAATAAAGGGCACGCTGCGCAATATTGACAACGCGCTGGAAGATGTCCGCCTGAAAGGCAAATTGCATGTGGAGCTTATCGCCTTCGGCGATGGCGTTGCCGTTTATATGAAGAGCGGCGCATATGAGCAAACCTTAAAAGACTTGCAAGCCAAAGGTGTTGTTTTAGCTCAATGCAGCAATACGATCAAAGAACGAAAAATAGATAAAAACGACCTATTCCCGTTTGTATCCTACGTACCAAGCGGTAATGGCGAGATTATCATCCGTCAATATCAAGGCTGGGCTGTCGTTCATCCATAACCTCCTTATCATTCTAAAAATCATTTACAAACATTAAAGTCAAATGAAAAATTATAAAAATATATTGTTTAGCGTAGCAGCATTTATTGCATGCAGCAACCAAGTTAAAGCCCAGGAGCACCGGTTTGATCCGCCCTGGAACACTCCGCCGGAAAGCAAGGTGATGTTTACCGTGCCGGGGGTTGATAATGTTCCCGACCTGTTTGGTGACATCAACGACCCGCAGTTAGTTGTGTTCTTTGCCGGTAACCAGTTTATGTGCCTGGATGATATGATGGCGGCATTTAAGAAGGCTTATCCGCAATATCAGCGGGTATTTGCGGAAACGTTGCCTCCGGGCATTTTAGCCAAACAAATTATGGGTGGTTCGATCACCATCGGAAACCTGCGTATTACGCTTAAACCTGATGTATATACTGCAGGAAAAAACCGTACAGATCAAATGCCGGAATACTTCAGCAAAACCGAACCGTACGCCTATAACCGTCTGGCTATAATGGTACAGAAAGGCAATCCGAAAAATATTAAAGGATTAAAAGATTTAGGGCAGGCTGCGATTCGTGTTAGTATGCCGAACCCGGATTTTGAAGGGATAGGTAAACGCATTGAGCAGGCTTATGTACTCGCAGGTACAGAATCTTTGCGTAAGACTATTATGGAAGATAAGTTAAAGGATAGTACCACTTACCTTACCCAGATCCATCACCGTCAATCACCGATGCGTATTATGTACGGTCAATCGGACGCTGCCCCGGTATGGTATAGTGAGGCTTATTACCAGGTGATGATCAAACACCCGGTTGATATGGTCGAGATCCCTTCTGATCAGAATATCAACGCGACTTATGTTGCAGGACAACTAAAAAATGCGCCGCATGCACAGGCAGCCAGGGATTTTATGGACTTTTTGGTTAGCCCGGCAGCCAAAGCGATATACCGCAAATACGGATTTACAACCAAATAATAAACGAACATTAACATTAAAAATATGTCATTGCATTTAGGAGATTTAGCTCCAAACTTTACCGCACAAACTACCATCGGGGAAATTGATTTTTACGAGTACCTGGGCGATAGCTGGGGCGTATTATTTTCTCACCCTGCCGACTATACTCCCGTATGCACTACTGAACTGGGTAAGACTGCTCTATTAAAAAGCGAATTTGATAAACGAAATGTAAAAGCACTTGCTTTAAGTATAGACCCGCTTGATAAGCATCTTGCCTGGATCAGTGATATTAACGAAACCCAAAATTGCAGCGTAGAATTTCCACTTATTGCAGACGAAGATCGAAAAGTATCGATGTTATATGATATGATCCATCCAAATGCATCGGCAACAGCCACCGTTCGTTCCTTATTTATCATCGGGCCTGATAAAAAAGTTAAACTGATGATCACCTATCCGGCATCTACCGGGCGTAATTTCAATGAAGTATTACGGGTGATAGATTCTTTACAGCTAACCGACGAATACAGCGTAGCTACGCCAGCGAATTGGGAAGCAGGCGAGGATGTCATTATTGGCTTAGGTGTTAAAACAGAAGATATTGAATCAAAGTTTCCCGAAGGACATCGTATTGTGAAACCTTATTTAAGGTATACGCCGCAGCCGACAAAACAATAGACTGGTTCAATGTTTATAAATATTCATTTTATATGATGCCAAAACTCAGTTTTGTTATTTTGTTGATGTCGCTTTTTGGTGTAGCCAAAGCTCAGCATCACGATATGTCTATGTCAATGTCGATGCCTACTTCAACAAACGTATACCTGAAAATGATGGATCAGATGATGGTTAATATGGATAGGGTCGTACCCACCGCGTCAGCCGATGAAGATTTCCTGGCGATGATGATCCCGCATCATCAGGGCGCTGTGGATATGGCGAATTATGAAATAGCGCACGGCAAAAACCGGGAGCTGATCCAACTGGCCAAAAGTATCAAAGCCGAACAACTGGTGCAGATCCAGCAAATGCAATTGCTGCTACGCAATACCAAAACATTTGCCGGCAAAGGCAAAGCTCATCAACAGGCCAATCAAAAAATGATGGTGGTCATGATGCAGCAAATGCCGAAAGATAAAACGCTAAGTAACGACGACAATGCTTTTGCCCGAGTCATGATCCCGCACCACCAGGCCGCTATTGACATGGCTAAGGTGGCGTTGCAATACGGGACCGATAAAAACACCAAGCGTCTTGCCGAAAGTATTATCTCGGATGAGCAGATCGAAATTGATCAAATGAAGAAATTCACACCTATCCAATAAACAAACACCGATGAAAAAATTAATGATCCTGTTCCTGTTATTGCCGCTGACTAAATTAAGCGCACAGGACCGTGTGTACACCGGTAACCAGATCTCAAATACGGTATCGGTGATAGACCCTAAAACGCAAACCTATCTGGGTGAGATCGTATTGGGAAAACCCCAGCCGGAGATCTTAAGTCCGCTTTATAAAGGCCAGGCACTGGTACACGGCCTGGGCTATACCCCAAAAAGGCAATTACTGGCCGCCGTATCTATCGGCTCCAACTCAGTTACATTTATCTCTACTGCCACCAACAAGTTACTGAAAACAGTTTATATTGGAAGGTCGCCGCATGAGGCTACGTTTAATCCGTCGGGCACACAAGCCTGGATCTCGGTAAGAGGTGAAGCTTACATCAGTGTGATCGATGCCGCCACGCTGAAAGAGATCAAACGAGTTCCTGTGGCAGACGGGCCGGGCATGGTTTCCTTTACCCCGAACGGAAAATGGGCCTATGTATGTTCCAGCTTTACGGCGCAATTGGATGTGGTGAATACGGCGACCTATAAAGTAGTTAAAAGTATCCCGGTTGTCAGCCCGTTCTCGCCGAATATATTTTGCAGCCCTGACGGTAAATGGATCGCAATGACCCATAAAGACGTTGGCAAGGTAACCCAGATCAGTACCGCCACCAATAAAATAGAAAAAGTGTTCAATACCGGCCCGATTACCAATCACGTTACGTTTACCGTTACCAACAAGGTGCCCTTAATGCTCGTGACCGTTGGCGGCGAAAACACCCTGAAAGTATTTGATATCAACCAGGGTTTCAAACTGGTGGATAGCATAACCACGGGTTCATTACCACATGGCGTATGGCCTTCCGGCGATGGTAAATTTGCTTATGTAGGGCTGGAGAATGATGATCAGGTTCAGGTAGTGGACTTGGTAAAAATGGCCATTGTAAAAACGATCCCGATCGGTCAGTGCCCACAGGCTTTACTGTACGCTGTTAATGCGGGACCGGTAACACCTCTTACGACGGGCTTATCACCCCTGAATGCAGGTAATAAAAGCCAGGTAATTAAAATGAAAAGCACCGGCGCGATCAGCGCTACAGGCATGCTCAATGCAAGAAGTGTAGGCTTAACCGACCTGGTACAACAGGATTTCAAAAAGCTGGAAGCTAATACCGCATATACTTTAGCACTCACCAATTCCACCGAACAGCCCTACAAAACAGATTATGTAATCAATGCATTTAAAACGGATGCCAAGGGAGCTTTCAGCGGTCAGTCTACCGGTATTATTAAGAGTGTAGGCAAGCCTATGGCTGATTATAAAATGGTGATCCTGATCAACGATGCCAATAAAACTACGGTAATGGCAGGTCAATAATTAGAAGATAATCATGAAAAAATACATTTTAAGTATCGCAATGATAATGGCGGTTTGTTTCGCAACTTACGCTCAAACTGATACCCTGCACGTCTATGGACCGGGAGGCCCACTATCGGCGATGCAGGATTGCGCTAAAGTATTTACCGCAAAGACAGGTATTCCTGTAATCGTAACGGGAGGCCCCGAGCCTAAATGGCTGACCCCGGCTCAGCAAAATGCCGATGTGATCTATGGAGGTGCCGAATATATGCTTACCCAGTTTATCCAGACCCATCCGGGGATGGTTGATGTCGGTACAAGAGTTGAGCTGTATAAAAGAAGAGCAGCCATTTTGGTCAGGCCGGGAAACCCTAAACATATTGCATCGCTGAAAGACCTGACCAAACGGGGGATACATATTTTAGATGTGAACGGTGCAGGGCAATTTGGATTATGGGAAGATATTGCCGGAAAAGAGGGTCTGATTGAAAATATCCAGCGGAATATCTCAGGTTCGTTCGCCAATACCGCTTTGGGCATAGATGCTTGGAAAAAAGATAATACCTATGACGCCTGGATTACTTATGCCTCATGGCATGAAAACCTGAAAGGTATTACACAGGTAGTAGAATTTCCGGCCTCATCACTCTTGTACCGTGGTACTCCCGTAGCATTAACGACAAACGGTAAGCAAAGGCAGCAGTCAAATCAATTTGTTCAGTTCCTTCAAAGCGCAGCGGGTCACGCGATATTTAAAAAATGGGGTTGGGAATAATTAAGCGTAAGATGCCTTTATTAAATGACGCCTTAATTGCCGGGTTTATCGCCATCTCGGTAAATACTTTATTGCTCCAACTTGCACCTATGATCCATATTAAGGCGGAAGGTGGCGGACTTTTAAAATTATTATTACAATATGGCCGGCCAATAACCGGCCATATTGCTTTTTTATATACCTCATTATTTGGCGTTGTCTTTCATTACCTTACAGGACTTGTAATGGTAATAATTTATATTTGCTGGTTTAGCCGGTTGCTAAAAATGTCTGGATGGATTAAAGGCAGCCTTTTTTCTTTATTGCCCTGGCTAATTAATGGATTTATAGTGTTACCACTTTTAGGGTACGGTTTGCTTGGTAATTATAAACTCTCCTTAGCAGGAATGTGTTATTTTATGATAACGAATTGGTTATTCGGATTGGTACTCGGATGGCTATTTGCTTATTTGAATAAATCTCTAAACAAATAATCCATAACTTTACATTATCAACCATGTATAATGGTGATGAAAATGGCGTGTTTTTATAATTGATCTTTGATTAACAAAATCAAACAGATCATGAAAACTTTACAAAGCTTAACTCATCACCAATTTACAGAAAGAACAATCATATTAGGTGATAAAGCAATTAACACAGGGGCAATAATAGCAGCCTTCGCATTTTTAGTTTTACCTTTTATATTAATGATTGCCAGGTTATCTTAAAACTTTAATACATCCAAATGTTAGATTTCCGATTGCAGGTATTTTATACGGTAGCCAAAAGGCTTAATTTCACTAAAGCCTCAACCGAGCTATATATTAGCCAGCCAGCGGTTACCAAACACATTAAAGAGTTAGAAGCTGAATATAAGGCAACCCTCTTTGAACGTAGCGGCAATAAAAAGATCGTATTGACCCCGGCGGGTGATATGTTGCTTCAATATGCTGATAAGCTATTGGCCATTTATAAAGAATTAGAATTCGATATGAACCTACTGATAAAACAGCATTCAGGCGTATTGCGTATTGGTGGTAGTAATACCGTCGCACAGTATGTAATACCTCCGGTACTGGCACAGTTTCATAAAAAGTTTACAGACACGCGTGTAAACTTGGTTACGGGTAATACAGAGCAAATAGAACAGGCTTTATTAAATAAAGAGATAGACCTGGGAGTGGTAGAAGGAATAAATCGTAACCCGCAGATAAAATACCAGGAATTTATTGCCGATGAACTGGTGCTGGTTTGCAGTACGGCCAATAATATCATAAAAAAAGATATGATAAAGCCGGAAGAATTAAAAACGCTTCCTTTACTGTTGCGTGAACCGGGGTCAGGTTCACTGGATGTTATTGCACATGCGCTGAAGCCATTTGATATTAAATTATCCGACCTGCAAACAGAAATGCAGTTAGGAGGAACTGAGAGCATTAAATCGTACCTGATGCATAGCAGTTGTTTCGCCTTCCTTTCTGTTCAGTCTATATTAAATGAACTTAAGGCAAATACTTTGAAAATAGTAGATGTTAAAGACTTTAATATAGAACGGCCTTTTTATTTCATTCAGCTACACGGTCAACCATCCTCACTGGCTGAATTATTTATGCGTTTTTCCAAAACTTACAAGGCACATTAAGTTTATAATGCTGTTTAATCAATAACGAATGGTTATTGTAAATCAATAAGTGTGATAAAAATTGAGAGTTTTTCTGATTGATATTTGTATCAACAAAAAGAAAAAACATCATGAAAACATTTCAATTAGTAGTCGACCCCAAAATCTTAATTACCGGTAAATCTTGTCACTACAGTTACGCCCCGGTAAAAAACGTTGAACATATCGCTTTGGAAGACAAAGCAATGATTGGGATTAAAACCAAAACAGGTTGGTTTGATAAAGATGCACCGCAAAACCTTTCTTATAAAGAAGCGGGTATAAGGGCAATAATCGTAGTATTTATGCCGACACTCTCCGCTATCGACTGATATTTACACACCCATACGATGATCTTTATTGCTCCTTTGACCATGTATCTTGCAGTAAGCGCACTTACAATGACCTGCCAGGTGAAAGGGTTATTTACCAAAAACAAGCAGAATAATAGCCAGGTATTGTAAATAAGCCTTATTATATATAACAGGATTTTTTTGAAAAAAAACGCTTATAAAATGGAAAACATCGTTCAAATAATTTCGATCAAAGACATTACTCACAATGTAAAACGATTTAGAGTGACAAAGCCTGCTGGCTATCATTTTAATGCCGGGCAAGCTACCGAATTGTCCATTAATGCCCCCGGGTGGAAGGAAGAAAAACGCCCGTTTACATTTACCAGCCTCAATAATGATAGTTTTCTTGAATTCACTATAAAAATTTATAATGATCATCAGGGCGTAACTAACCATTTGGATATGCTGCAAAAAGGCGACGAACTCATTTTAAGAGATGTTTGGGGAGCTATTGAATATAAAGGGCCGGGGTATTTTATCGCAGGTGGTGCAGGCATTACGCCAATGTTGGCCATATTAAGGCAACTACATCAATATGGGCAGCTGGAAGGAAATAAACTTTTCTTCTCAAATCAGACCGATCAGGATATTATTCTTCACGACGAGCTACAGGATATGCTTTGCCAGAATGTTATATTCACAACTACTCGTCAAAACGATGTTGCGCATGACCATCGCAGGATAGATGCTGCATTTTTGCAAGCCGAAGTTAAAAATTTCGATAAACATTTCTATGTATGCGGCCCGGACCAAATGGTGTCTGCTATCAATGAAGCTTTAAAACTGGAGGGGGTAACGCCTGACTATTTAGTTTTTGAACAGTAATCCGTTAGTTCCGCTATCTTTGTTCTATGAAACTATTCGGAGCAATTTTAGAAGAAGAACTGCGAGCCAACAGCCAGCTTAAAACCCTGCCGGCTGAAACGGTGATGATGCAATCGAATAGTTATATTCGGTCTATCCCGGTGGTGCTTTCCGGTAGCATGCGTGTGATTCGCGAAGATGAAGACGGGCGGGAAATATTACTTTACTACATCAAACCCGGCGAAAGCTGCATTATGTCTTTTTTGGCCGGGATACATGAAGATACCAGTAAGGTCAAATTAGTGGTGGAGGAAGATTCGGAAGTGTTGATGCTGCCTATTGCCAAAGCCAGTGAATGGATCAAGGTATACCCGGAATGGGCGGACTTTATCTTTAAACTTTACCATAGACGTTTCGAGGAATTGCTGGATGTGATCAACGCGGTTGCCTTTCAAAAGTTAGACGACCGGATCGTGACCTTGCTGAAAAGAAAAGCAAGTGTTTACGGATCGAATGAGTTCAGCATTACCCATCAGCAACTGGCCGAAGAATTGGGCACCACCCGCGAGGTGATCTCCCGGCTGCTTAAACAAATGGAAAAACAGGAATTAATTACGCTCTCCAGAAATAAAATCATTTTAAATATCCCTCTGTAACATAGGTCACCATTTCACAGTCTGCATCCTGGTACATTTGTTTCCTAATCAAAAAATGAGTGGAAATAGCAGGATACGCGGCGGCAATATTAATAGGTCTATCTTTAGGTTTGATCGGCGGTGGCGGTTCTATTCTCACTGTTCCCATATTAGTTTATTTTTTCCTGATCGACCCTGTTATAGCGACAACCTATTCGCTGTTTGTAGTAGGGTTAACCAGCTCGGCAGGCGCGATAAGCCATTACCGAAAAGGTAATGTTAATTTTAAAATAGCTTTTGTATTTGGTATCCCATCATTAATAGCTGTATTCATCATGCGTAAATGGGTGATGCCCGTCCTACCGCATCATTTGCTCAATATGGGGTCGTTTGAATTGACCAAACCGGTGTTGTTAATGCTTGTTTTCGCGGTATTAATGTTGGCCGCTTCTATTTCTATGATCAGGAAGAAAAAAGAAATTTTAGTTTCCGACCCGCTGTTGAGCTATACTAAATTAGTGATCCAAAGTATTTTAGTGGGCATCATCACTGGTTTTGTTGGCGTAGGGGGTGGTTTTTTGATCATTCCCTCCTTAGTGCTATTCGCGGGTTTACCAATGAAAAAAGCGGTAGGCACATCCTTAATGGTAATGACCATCAGTTCATTGTTAGGCGTAATGGGTGACGTAAGCCGGCATGCCCCAATCGATTATAAATTCTTATTGCTGTTTTCAGCATTTGCCATAGCCGGAATTATAACGGGCAGCTATTTAACCAAATATATAAGCGAAACAAAACTAAAGCCTGCTTTTGGCTGGTTTGTGTTGTTAATGGGGATTTTTGTTTTGATCACAACTTTAATTAAATAACATGGAGCTAATTAAACAACCCTGGCCCTGGTATGTGGCTGGCCCCCTGATCGGGTTGATCGTACCGGCTTTACTTCTTTTAGGTAATAAAACCTTTGGTATTTCCGGAACGCTTAGACAGGTCTGCGCTGCCTGTATTCCCGCCAATATTTCATTCTTTAAGTATGACTGGAAAAAGGAAAGTTGGAATCTCTTTTTTGCTGCCGGAATAATTATAGGCGGCTTTATCGCTTCCTACCTGCTTTCCAACACCGGGCAGATAAATATCAATCCACATACGACAGCGTTGCTACAGCAGGAAGGTGTAAAAGATTTCAGCGGGTTATTGCCGCAGGATATATTCAGCTTTAGCCAGCTGTTCACCCTCCGTGGATTTATTTTTATTGTTGTGGGTGGTTTTCTGGTTGGTTTCGGAACCCGTTATGCGGGAGGTTGCACTTCAGGTCACGCCATCATGGGAATATCGAATTTGCAATGGCCATCTTTAGTAGCAACGGGTTGTTTTATGATCGGAGGATTTGTAATGACCTGGTTTGTTTTACCTTATTTATTACAGTTATGAAAAATATAAAATTCTTAGTGGTAGGGATGATCTTTGGTATTATCCTCGTCAAATCACAAGTGATCTCCTGGTTCCGGATACAGGAAATGTTCCGCTTGCAAGCCTTTCATATGTATGGGATTATCGGCAGTGCCATAGTTGTAGGCATCATTTCAATTCAGCTCATCAAACGGTTTCAGTTAACGACCGTACACGGAGAGCAAATTGTTATTCCTGACAAAACATTTCATTGGGGTAATGTCTACGGTGGATTGATTTTCGGTTTAGGCTGGGCAATAACCGGAGCTTGTCCGGGACCGCTTTTCGCCGAGATCGGCAGCGGCTTCTTCGTAATTATCGTTACGCTGTTAAGCGCGATTACGGGAACGTGGACTTATGGTTTATTAAGGGAGAAATTGCGTCATTAATATAACAGATAAAATGAAAATCGAACAATTTGAAGATAAAGGACTGTCTCACTATTCCTATGCTATTTTAAGTGAATGTGACCGGCAGATAATTCTAATAGATCCGTCACGGGATGTAAGCCATTATTTGGCTTATGCTGAAAATAATGAAGCGACGATCATCGGCGTAATCGAAACCCATCCGCATGCGGATTTTATAAGCGGGCATTTAGAATTGCATCAAACAGCTGGCGCGACTATTTTTTGTTCTGCATTAGTAGGCGCAGCTTATCCGCATCAAACTTTTGATGATGGGAATAGTGTCAGTTTTGGTAAGATAACATTAAAGGTGCTAAATACGCCCGGCCACTCTCCTGATAGTATCTCCATCGTATTAATGCACGATGGTAAAGATAAAGCGGTATTTACAGGTGATACTTTATTCATCGGCGATTGCGGCAGGCCGGACTTGCGTGAAAGTGCTGGTAACCTGCCCGCTAAACGGGAAGAATTAGCAGCTAAAATGTATCATTCACTCCGGGATAAGTTAATGGTGCTGGACAATGACGTAATTGTTTACCCTGCGCATGGAGCCGGAACACTTTGTGGTAAGGCATTAAGCGAAGCCAACAGTAGTACCATCGGCGCCGAAAAATTGAGTAACTGGTCGCTGCAGCCCATGAACGAAATCGAATTCACGAAGCTGCTTTTGCAGGATCAGCCCTTTGTTCCTAAATATTTCCCATTTGATGTAGAATTAAATAGACACGGCGCAGGAAACCTGGCGCAGGCAATTGAAAATGTTCCTGTTGGCCAGGCTGGTATACTAAACAGCAGTATTTATATCATTGACACAAGGGCTGAAAAAGAATTTAAAAAAGGGCATCTTCCGGGATCTATCAACCTGCAAAATGGCGGCAAGTTTGAAACCTGGCTGGGGAGCATTATTGCACCCGAGGAAGCCTTTTACCTGGTCGCGGAAAATGAGCAAATACTCGAAAGCCTGATCTTGCGCTGCGCGAAGATTGGCTATGAGCATTTTATTGAACGGGCATTTGTTTTTCAGGCAGGAACAGCAATAATGGATGCTATTAACATAGATAGGTTTTCAACGAATCAAACGGAATATACCATTGTTGACATCAGGAATAGTGGAGAAGTGATGGAACACCCGGTTTTTAAAAATGCCATTCCTATACCGCTTCCCGAATTAAGGGAAAGAGTTTCGGAAATACCCTTTAATAAACCCATAATTGTACATTGCGCTGGTGGCTATCGCAGCGCGGCTGGCAGCAGTATCATTAATAATGCTTTTGGCGATAAAACAAAAGTATATGACCTTGGTGAATCTATAAAAGCATTTTTATAAACATGAGTATATCATCCATTCGTAAAAGGCTGACCGTTGCAAATATGCTGAATGGAGTTTTCATTGTATTGGTACTCATCGTTTTTTTCAACCCCTCTGCCAAGGCTTTACTGATTCGCGGTTTAATGCAGGTCGGTTTATTTCAACCCGATATATCGCAGCCGATAAAAACCACTAATAATACCAGTTTGCCAAATATCACTTTTCAAAATACCAACGGGCAAATACTAAACCTAAGCGATCAAAAAGGCAAGGTCATATTTATAAATTTTTGGGCGACATGGTGCCCGCCCTGTATAGCGGAAATGCCATCTGTTAATGAGCTCTATGAAAAACTGCAGCACAATAAAAATATTGTTTTTATCATGGTAGATGCAGATCATGACTTTAATAAATCAGTGCCATTTATGAATAAGCATCAATTCACCCTTCCCCTTTACGAGGCCAACAGCGAGATACCGGAGAATTTATTGAGTGGCTCAATTCCTATTACCGTTATCTTTGATAAAAAAGGGCAGTTGGTATTTCATCATGAAGGAGCAGGTGATTATAGTAGTGCAAAATTTGCAGATTATTTATTAAAACTGTCCCGTTAGTCATGGAAAGAAAAGATCATTGGGAAAATGTTTATCAAACCAAACAACTTTTGGAAGTCAGCTGGTTTGAGCCGATACCTGAAACTTCGGTTAAGATCATAGAAGAATTAGGCTTGTCTACAGATGCCGCGATCATTGACATCGGCGGGGGTGACAGTTTATTAGCCGATCATTTATTAGCATTGGGCTATACCAATATTTCAGTGCTCGACATATCATCAGCAGCGATTGAACGTGCTAAATTCCGTTTAGGCCCAAAAGCCGTTTTAATTAAATGGATAGTAAGCGATATGCTCTTATTTAACGGAACGGAAAAATTTGACGTCTGGCATGACAGGGCAACTTTTCATTTCCTGACCGACCCGCAGGATCAGCAGCTATATTTATATACCGTAAACAAGAACTTAAAGGATGACGGTTATTTAGTGCTCGGTACATTTTCCGTAAAAGGCCCCGAAAAGTGCAGTAATTTGCCGGTACAGCAATATTCGGAGCTTACACTTACCAGGCTTTTTAGCCGGTATTTTAAAAAGATAAATTGTTTCATTAAGGATCATACAACTCCATTTCAAACCTTACAGCAGTTTATCTTTTGTGTATTTCAAAAGAATCAATAACCTTTTGTTATTGAGCATACTATTTTATGATAAAAACGCCGGGTAAAATTGATTGATCTTTGGGTATCAAAACAACGAATATGAATACCCAACAATCAACAATACCATCGACCGGCCTACTATTTAATATTGGCACCAATGCTCAAAAGATATTATTTTTTATATGTGTCATCTTTTGCCTTTCACCTTTTGCAAGCCCCGCAATAGCTTTATTAATAGGCATCGTTATCGCACAATTTACAGGTCATCCTTACATTGACTTAAATCATAAAGCTGTTAACTTATTATTAAAAATAGCTGTTGTAGGCCTGGGTTTTGGGATGAATGTACATAGCGCCATGCAAGCGGGTAAAGAAGGAATTTTATTTACCATCGCTTCAATAACTGGGACCTTAGTATTTGGTTATTTCATGGGCAAGTGGTTAAATATTGAAAAGAAAACCTCTTATCTTATTTCAGCAGGTACAGCTATTTGTGGTGGAAGCGCTATCGCGGCTATTTCACCAGTGATCAAAGCTGATGAAAAACAAATATCTGTAGCCTTAGGATGTGTATTTATCCTTAACTCCATAGCATTGGTGATATTTCCTATTATAGGGCATCACTTTAATCTGTCTCAAACTCAATTCGGCTTGTGGTGTGCTATCGCAATCCACGATACCAGTTCAGTGGTAGGTGCTGCAAGCAAATACGGTGCTCATGCCTTAGAAGTGGCTACCACTGTAAAATTAGCCCGAGCTTTGTGGATCATCCCGGTTGCTTTTATGTCGACCTTCATTTTCAAAAACAAATCAAAAAAGATCAGCATCCCCTATTTCATAGGCTTATTTATACTGGCTATGATAGCCAATACTTATATCCCAGCTACTAAAATTATCAGCCCCTACATGATCTCCATTGCTAAGGCCGGGTTAACCCTTACCTTGTTTCTGATCGGTGCAGGCTTATCCAGGAAAGTGATCTTGTCGGTTGGTTTTAAACCATTATTCCAGGGCGTTGTTCTTTGGATCATCATATCAGTTGCGGCTTTATATGCCGTAATGCATTTGGCTTAGTCTAAATGCCTTTCTTAACCTTTGTAATTCTCTTGTCTCTTATCAAGGGAACGATAAGAAATACAAACAGCCAGATTAATCCAAATACTACACTTGAACTTAGAAAAATAATACTTATTTTCTGTTTAATCAGATATTCCGCAATCGTCTGAAATAATGAAAACTGGAAAACAAACTGAAGCACCTGTTTGGCTTTGTTAGCAGATATCGTCAGATTATAAAGCAATAACAAAGGTAAAAGTGGGAAGCTGATCAACCGTCTGGATATTACAATAACCAGCCTATGTTTGGGTATATGCTGATATTTCATAAGCAAGCGGAAGATGAAAACAGTTAATATCATGACTGCAAATGATACCAAGAACTTTTTGCCGAGGAATTTTGGATATCCTTTGAATCCTTCAGTGTTTTCACTAATTTCAAGCAGATCTTTTTGCTTGACGTCTTGCTTCGCCCGCTCAAATGAAGTTTCAAAATCACTTCCTTCACCGAGATATAATTCTGTCAGGATTGCCAGGTGGTCGGCCATCTCTTTGATTAATTTGTCTTCAATTACTCCAGAATGTTTCAAATAACCTATTATCTGGTCATACTCAAATTCCGTTAATTCTCGCTTCATGCGATATTTACGTTAAAATCAATTACATCATTTAGCGATTTGATGAAAGATGCCAGTTCAGCGATCTTTTCGGTTGCTACGGCAGCGCCGCTTTTCGTCAGCCGGTAATATACCCTCGGCCTTTTGCCTACCATTACAGATTCTGTTTCCAAAACCCCAGTCGCTTCCAATTTGTGGAGAGACGAATACATCGCACCCTCACTGATCTGAATTTTATTAGCGGTAAGTTCTTTCACCGTTTGGGTGATCTCATACCCATACATCTTAACGTTTTCCGACAGTAGTTTCAAGATAATAATCTCAATTGTACCCTTTAGCAGCTCTTTAGAATACATACTTTTTTTTAGGCAAATATAGCCCTAAAATGATTACATACCCTTTATAGCAAGGTATATTTTGAAAAAGATTAAACCTTTAATTGAATATTGAGTTTAACACTTATATAAGATACGATGCATTGTATAAGGATGTATTTATCGATCAATTTTAAAGATGAAAAAGCTAATCATACTGTGTGGATTTATTTCAATTATGAACGTAGCGTGTGCGCAGCAAATGCAAAAAACACCCAATCAGAGGGCTGAACATAAGACTCTTTTACTTCAAA
>Ga0206923_1059_pt1 | contig 24054 bp, 20 predicted proteins | sample Alteio_BWOrgHeat_64_FD_152961 | JGI IMG/M metagenome (GOLD analysis project Ga0206923, IMG submission 152961) | Enriched cells from forest soil in Barre Woods Harvard Forest LTER site, Petersham, Massachusetts, United States -... | ecosystem: Environmental > Terrestrial > Soil > Temperate forest >...
TTCAAGGAGGAGGAGGGTGGAATGGTTCGCCCGTATCTTTGTCCCAGACGGATCCAACCACTCTGGATAATGCCAGCGGGATCCTTGATGCCAGCGCCTTTGGCGGATTCAATTACCCCATCTCTTTGAGTAATATCACCCTTTCCCAGCCAGTCGGTAATACTGGGAAGGCCGACCTGACTGTGTTCTTTGTCATCACTTACCAGCTTGGGGCCGGTGGATTGCCAGCGGCACCGGTGCAATACCCGAACTTTCTGGTAAGCGGCACCGTTCAGTCTGCCTCCACGAGTTATGCCTCCATCGCGGGCAACATTAACTACTACGGAGTCAACGCCGCAGGAGTGTTCAGCACCATCGATACTGTCAATTACAACTGGCTGTACAACACCCCAGGCCCATTCGGCCCGACGGCTGTCTCTGGCGTTCCTGTCAACGGCAGCCTCCCGACACTCGGTGCTAACAGCGTTCTTGAACTTGATGGATTCCTCAAATTTGAGGTGGATCCGGCGAGTATAAACGTGCAAACCGTCCCCGAACCCGGCACCGTGATGTTGGTCGGCATGGGATTGTTAGGCTTGCTGGCGATCCGCCGCCGCAAGTAGCCATATCAGTTTCAAATCAAGAGAGCCGTCCGATCCTCTGGTCGGGCGGCTCTTCGTCCTTGATACCGCCGGGGATGGCTTCAGTCTGGCGCTGGACACAACAGGTCAGATTTGGGGATGGGTTGGCAATGAGTATGGTGAAATTGGAAGCGGCGTGGCCACTGGCGTCGGTACCGATGCGGGCACCAATCTGCCTATCCTCGTGCGGCAAGGAGTTTTTCTGAGCTTGGTGACATGTTCACAAGGCAAGTCGAGCGCCCCGCCCGTGCGTGGACTGGAACTGGTATCAACGTTTCGTCCACATGTTTTCCGGCAAGCGAGAGGCTCCCATGATAGTTCGACGGTGACCAACCGGAACCTTGCCTATGATCATGGACGGGCGGCAATGGTCAAAAAGGCAAAACACGTCAGTTTAGGTCACCATACCGGCGATTTCTGAATGGCATGGCAAGGGGGGTATGGCAACCGGTCAGGTCAGCGTCCAACAATCAGACCTGCTATGATGCGGGAGGTGAACTTTGTTTAAACACGGACGCTACTGACCATCATGGTGCTCTTGATCCTCATGGTGATCCTGATCATGATGCTCCCGATCCTCATGGCGAGGCGATTCGTCGCGATCATGATCGTGGTCTCCCCAGAAAATGCATCCAGTAAGTAACGCAGAGACTGTGCCCAACAAGACCGCTAATTTCAAAGCCGACCATTTCCGATGATTGTTCATACGAACAAAGTAGGTGGCATAATGTCACAATGATATGGGGCATTAAGCCTAAATGATATTAGGTCATTTTCCTTAGGTAATGGCAGCGACAGTCAAAGCGTGCAGGCGGCAGAACTGGCGGCGGGATCTGGCTCGATTTGCAACCCTTCTTCTGGTATACCGCTGGACGTTATGGCTTTCACCGATGACGTGGATCTGACTGCGTTAATCGATGCCGCTGTCGAAGATCAGGACAGGGCTCTGGAACTGCTCAAGGCAAAACCCGATCTCGTCACCAGACGAAATCGTTTGGAAGAAACCGCCCTGCATTTTCTGGCAGTGGAGAATTATCCTGTAGGAGTAGATTTCCTTTGCCATCACGGTGCTGACATCAACAGCGTTGATTTTAGCCGAGCGACGCCTTTACTTCATGCCGCCATGCTGGGCAATGAGGAGGTCGTCCGCATTCTGCTAAAACATGGTGCCAATCCAAACACCAAAGACAACGACGGGGAGACTCCTTTGTCCGCTGCATATCGTCAGGAAAATAAACAGATCATCGAGATGCTCATTAAAGCCGGTGCGAAATCCGAACCAGATGCTCCAGCGAACAGGGCTTGATCTCAGACAGGCGGCAGAACAGGCGGCGGGTTGCGGGCGGTTGGTAAATGAGTTGTGAACGCAATTCAGAAGTGGTAATTGCAAGGCAACAGGAGAAATTACATGGCTAAAGACTACACGATAAAAGCTGAATGGTTTAAGATAAATACGGGACAACTCTATGTCGTAAAAGCCATCTCGAAAACCAACAGCAACCTTGCAGTCGTCAAGGTCGAGATTCCGCTTGCTGTTGGAGCTGATTTTGAAAAAGCCTTCGGCTCAGCGACGAAGGAATCGGTTGAAACTGCTGCCCAGCAAGAGGCAAAGCGCATTGCCGACGCAAGACCAGAATAGTAAACATCCCGCCTTAATGGCGAAGAAGCGGGCTTCCTGTGGGCTGGAGGCGGTAAGCACTCTAAAGTCTAACCAATCCAATGCATCCGTGAGAAGACTCAGAAACCCCACCTCATCGTCGATAGCGAGGATGCACTTTTTTGGGCTGTAATTACACGACACCATGCCTCCAGAAGCAGCATTCAGCTTGCCATCCGTCCGCCTGCCCGCCCGTATCTCGCCGCCAGTTCCTGCCCGAAACCACGCCCACTCAATCCGGGGCGGGTCGGGGCGGCGGCAGGACTCTGGCGGCGCACCTCCAGCGCATCACGCCCCGACCATCGTCCCGCGCATCTGACCGGTGGTAGTGGCGGTTACAGCAATCCTCCTGCTCGATCGCTACCTGCAACACCTCGCGTTTAGGGTGGGGGATGGAGGGAAACGAAAAGGAGAGCCGAGTTTCCGAATGACGCCTGTCAATTCTGGCAACTTGCACATTGCCCCCGACTCTCCGATGGGTGTTAAGCCCAATCGCAGGGCAACCGCCATGGGGTAAACACCCCATACCGAACAATCGCTGATTTCCCCATTCTCCCTGAATGGAGCGGGCAACTAAGGAAACGTCTGGGAGAGGAAGCTCGGGTATGGATAAAGGGATTCGGGTTGGGCTGGCAGCGTCAAAATTGCTACGCCTTGTCATCGCAGTTATTCTGCTGGTCTTGGCGGGTCGAGCGTTCAATGCCGGAGCACAGACGGCGGAGACGAACCTCTGCTCGCTGGGCAATTCTCCCACCGATGGAGTCGAACCGGCCGGCGGGCTGGTTCAGGCCAGCGACGGCAATTTCTACGGCACGACCGAATACGGTGGTACGAGCCTGAATTGCGGCTCCTTCGGATGCGGCACCATTTTTCGAGTCAGCCCTAGCGGCACCTACACCAATCTTCGCTCCTTTGACGGCTACCCCAACGATGGAGCGGCTCCACTAGCCCCGCTCGTACTCGGCACCGACGGCAATCTCTACGGAACGGCCTCGCAAGGCGGCGTGTACGGACACGGAACCGTCTTTCGGTTCAGTCTCAACGGCAACTATACGAATCTCTACTCGTTTGGCAGTACTTCCACTGATGGAGCCAGCCCACAAGCCGGGCTGGTGCAGGGCGGCGACGGCAATTTCTACGGGACAACCTATGCCGGTGGGACGAACCAAGTACCAAGCGGAGGGCGCGGCACCGTATTTCGAATCAGCCCCGGCGGCACCTATACGAGTCTTTACTCCTTTGCCGGTGCCCCGAAAGACGGGAGCTTTCCACAATCCGGGCTGGTACAGGGCAGCGACGGCAATTTCTACGGCACCACCGATCTGGGCGGGTCGAGCAACAATTGCGCCGACGGCTGCGGTACCGTGTTTCGGATCAGTCCCAGCGGCACCTACACGAATCTTCACAGCTTTACAGGCTACCCCACCACCGATGGCTCCGCTCCCGTTGCGGGGCTCGTGCAGGGCAGTGACGGCAATTTCTACGGAACTGCTGCGTCCGGCGGGATGATCGGTTACGGCACCCTGTTTCGGATCAGTCCCAGCGGCGCCTACACCACTCTTTACACCTTCGCCGGTGCCCCCAACGATGGAGCCGGGCCGGGCGGGCTGGTACAGGGCAGCGACGGGAATTTCTACGGCACCACTGGCTCCGGCGGGACTTTTGGCGACGGCACTTTGTTTCGGATCAGTCTCACCGGTACCCACTCGAATCTTTACTCTTTTGCCGGCGCTCCCGATGGATATCAGCCAGTTCCCGCGATCATGCAGGGCAATGACGGTAGTTTCTACGGGACGACCGACAGCGGCGGAACGAATAATGCGGGTGCCGCATTCAAGCTGACTGTTAGCCTTAAACCCCCGCCCTATCCCATCAATCAAATCACCAACGTCCACCTTGCGGTTACAAACGTCATCTTGACCATACCGTCCATCGCAGGCGAGACGTATCAACTGCAATTTAGCAGTTCCATGAGCCCGACCAACTGGGTCAATGAGGGCGGCTCAATAACCAGCATCGGGTCTCTGCTGACCGTAACTAATTTCGGTGGAGCTGTGGGGCCACAGGGGTTCTACAGGTTCGATATTACGCCTTGAGGGTCAGAGCGCATCCAAGGGATCAGGTGGCGAGATGCGGGCGGGCGGCGTCCTTTAACCGTTGCTTTTGAAGTGGAACACCCTAATCTCAGCCGTTCACAAATTGGAGGGAGTTTAGTCATGGCAACAAAATTGTACGTCGGCAACCTGTCACCCAACACAACGGAAAGCCAAGTTCTCGACCTGTTCAAGCAATCGGGCAACGTGGTCAGTTGCGTGCTCATCAAGGACAAGGTCACCGGCAATTCCAAAGGATTTGCCTTTGTGGAGATGGGCTCGGAAGCCGAGGCGGCCAAGGCGATGACGGCTTGCAATGGCAAGGAACTGGACGGGCGGGCACTGAAAGTCAACGAAGCCAAGCCGCGGAGAGAATGATCTCGTGGCGGTTTTGGGAGTGGCGGCAGGTATTGAACGGATTCCAGCCGTCCCGTCTCAAATTTGGTTATCGTATTTCCCACAATCCAAATCTCCGCAGTGCAGGCAAATGAGGCAAAGGGGTCAGCGTGATCACAGTCGAAACTGATCCTCCACAAAACCTGCTTGTGATCAGGTACAGCGGTCACGTAGGGGCGGGCGACGTTGAGCGATGCTTGGGGGACATTCAGACAGCGCTCGTCGACCTGCAATCCGGCTTTCGGATGCTGGTCGATCTGACGAATTTGGAATTGATGGAGTTCTCCTGCGCGCCGTACATCGACAGGGCCATGGATCTATGCAACGCCAAGGGCGTGGCAACCGTGGTGAGGGTCGTTCCCGATCCCCAAAAGGACATTGGGTTGAGGGTCATGTCCTATTTTCATTACGGGCGAGCTGTCCACATCATCACTTGTGAGACTCTGGATGAGGCCACCGCGGCGCTTTCAAGGTGATCCTGCTGACCGGACCATTCTTTTCGATGCGAGTGGTTCTTGCCGCCTGAAATGGCATTGTTTCGCCTTCAGCATCTCCGCCCGACGCAGGCGTGTGCGGCGGCTCTCACGTCCCCGACGCATTGGCTGGCCCGGCTGCCAGTGACCCACCGGGCGCTTCGGAGTTGACTTTGATGACGGTGGCCGTGATGTCGTCCTGCTGCGTTCCCTGTGGGACCGAATCACACGCGGTGCGGCAGAGCACCTCCACGATGTTCGACGCGGGTTGGTCGAGGTTGGCGCGCACGAGTTCGAGGGCGCGGGACGAGTCGGATACGTCTCCCTCTCTCACCAAGGCGTCGAGCACGCCGTCGGTCAGCAACAGCACCAGATCCCCCGGTTCGAGCACGAGCGATATAGCCTCGGGAAATTCAGACACGGGGTGAAGTCCGATTGGCATGCTCGTGCTCTTCAGTTCCGTCCTGACTGATCCGTGTCGGTCCAAGACGTAGCCGGACGGATGGCCGGCGTTCAAATACATCAGAGACCGCGTGTGCGGATTCAACCGGGTGAACAGCAGGGTGAGGAAACGTTCACTGCCGAAATCATCCCTCGTCAGGCGGTTGGCTGTGGCGACGATTTCGCTGATGTCCACGCAATTGAAGGCCAGTGTACGCAGGCAAGCGCGCATCTCGGCCATCAGGAGCGAGGCCCCCAGTCCATGTCCAGTGATGTCTCCAATGACGATCCCGAGATGGTTCCCGGGCATGGGAATGTAGTCGAAGTAATCGCCGCCCGTGGCTTCGGTCGGTAAGGAAAGCCCCGCAATGTCGAACTCCCCCAGGGCCAGGTGTGCAGGAGGAAAGAGCCCCTGCTGGATTTCCCGCGCGATGCACAATTGTACCTCGTGGGCGAGCAAGGCACGTTCTGCTTTACGTCTCTCGCGGCGTTGAACGGCGTCGCGAAGCTCCCGCTCCACGGCAGGCAGAAGCCGCGCCAGGTTTCCCTTGATCAGGTAATCTTTGGCGCCGGCTTTCATGGCGGTCACCGCAGCCTCTTCGCCAATCATGCCGGAGACGATAATAAATGGCACATCCTTGCTGGTTTCCTGCAGTAGTTGCAATGCGGCCAGGGAGCCAAACTCAGGCATGCTGTGGTCGGCGGTGATAATGTCCCAGGTCTCCTGCTCCAAGGCTTCTTTCATGGCTGCCCGCGTCTCCACTCGCCGATACACGGGATCGTATCCACCTCGGCGCAGTTCGCGCAGGAGAAGTTCGGTGTCGTCTTCGGAATCCTCGACGACCAGAATGCGAATCGTTTTGTTCATTCATCCCTTTTTGGGCTGACGCAACGCAAGAAGGCGCCTCGACATTGCGACCACTCAAAGCAGACTACGCGCGCGCGGCTCAATTTTCAACTGGCCACATCGCGCCGAATCGACCAGTCTATGCCGACGCCCGCGCGCGGGATGCCCCCACCGCCCGCCCGCCGCCGGCGCGTGCGGTTGTGGACGGAGAGGCACTGAAGCGGTATCGCGCGATTCGAGTATTGCCTCCGCATCAATGCCCGGTGGGCAAATTGCCCAATGTCCGGTGACATGCCCGAAATGTGTTTGTGCCAGTAACATCAATCATCACAAGGTCCCCACCGCCGGGTTATCTCCATGCCTCTCACGCACGCGCACTGAATGGCGCCACCACCGTTCCGCCCGCCGCCGGCGCGGGCGGCGGCTGACCAGAGACGTGGGTGAGGAAGGCGAGCGGTGGTCGCTGGCTCGGAAGCCTTAATTTACTTGACGCACGATGACGCGTTATAGTATTTGACCCTCCATTGGAGAAGCGAAGAGTCTGGCGTCACGTCGCGTTCACACCTTCCACCTTTCCAGAATCGCAGGCACACTGACGTTCCACGCATCACGCGGGTCGCACCGAGCAGCGGTTCAGAAACACGCAAAGCTATTTCCACAGCCGCCGTAGGAGACGCTTCACCTTTGAGACACTACACCAGAGTGCTCGCCGCCATCGCACTGACTCATACACTCGCCGCCCCGTCTCATGCTCAGACTACAAACAGTTGGATCGACGGCAGCGGCAAGTGGGAGACCACCAACAACTGGTCGCTGGACACCGCGCCGAACAGTTCGCAATCAGCCGTCCTCATCACCAACTCACCGAACAATACCACCACGATCGACGCGACGACCTCGGGCAGTTTTCCCGCCACCATGACCATCAGCAATCTGCTCGTGGGTGGCAATATACTCTCGTCGGTCAATGCCGGCACGGGCACGCCGTTGCACGTGCTCAACAGTTTCATTCTCACCAACAGCGGCGCTTTGTTGATTAGCAATGCTGCCGTGCAGATCGACCGCGGGATTATGATTCCATTCTTCGGCAGCAGGAATGTGGTTCCTATTGACAGTGGCAGCCTCACGGTGCTGAGTGGTTTGCTTACTCTCACCAACTCAACGCTGGTTGTCGGCCGACCGGTCGTTCCCTTGGGTGGCGGCCTTGGCGGCGCCGCGTTCACAGTTGCCGGCGGCACCGCCTTGATGGGCGGGTTGGATGTGAACGATGTATTTGACACCGCCGGCTCGAATAGCATTGTTTGGGTGACAGGCGGAACACTCGATGTGGTCGGTCAAATCCTTATCGGTAATGATATCCCCGCGGAAGGCTCCTTGATTCTTTCCAATGGCACCGTCCTCGCCGGCTCGTTGGGCATGAATAACGCAACCTGCAAGATCGTGGGCGGTTTGATGACTGTGAAGAACTCTGCGATCATCGGCGACATCTTCGGTGACAGCGGCAGCCTCACTGTGCAGGGCGGCACGTTCGCCGTGACCAATGCCAGTCACAACGGTACGATCTCTCTGGCGTTTGGCGACATTTTCCTCACCGGCGGCTCCATTCTCGCGGACTCCCTGGTCGTCACGAACTTATTCGGCCACACGATCGGTTTTGTTGTCAACGTATCGGGAACGTTGACTGTCGGCGGTCTGACGGTGTTCAACAACGGCACCATGAGCACCGCGGGCGGCTTGAGCGTGTTGTCCTCCAACTTGATCGCCGGCTCCGTGGCTAATTCCACCGGCACGGTTGAAGTGACCGCGGGCCAACTCGTTGTCACCAACGGGGTGATTGGCATAGGCAATGACGGTACCAGCACCAACGGGGTTGGGACGGTTGCTCACATGACCGTCTCCAACGGCACGGTGCTGGCCAACCACATCCTATTGGGTAGTAGCGCGGGGGGTGCCGGAGGTTTGACAATTGGCGATGGCGGCGTTGTCGACTTCAGCTTCAGCGCGGCCGGCACGAACACCGCCTTGGTCGCCAACGACCTGATCGTCAACGGCGGTCTCCTCGCGATCACCAACGGCACAATCTATTGTGGACAAACCCATCCCGGCGCGATGGTCCTGTCCAATGGCGCGGCTGTGTGCCAGGATGTGTACGTCGGTTTTGACTCCACGGGGACAATGGCGATGTCGGGCGGCACCATGTCCAGTTCCTCCCGGCTAATAGTGGGGCATCTGGGGTTGGACGTGGCGTCGGTGATTTCAACGGGCGTGGTGTGGATCAGCGGCGGCGTACTGACCGTGACCAACCTCTACAGTATCATCGGCAACTCCGGGGTGGGGCAGATGACGATGTCCAACGGTACCGTAACGGCAGCGGATGTGGTGGTGGGCAACAGCGCTAATCCCACCAGCTTCGGCACGTTGACGCTGGCGGGCGGCACGTTGACGGTGAAGAGCCTGATGCTGCCCAACCCGCACAGTCGATTCATCTTTGCCGGTGGCTGGCTTAACGCGCTGGGCATCACCAACTCCAATGGCCAGATGCTCACGCTGGGTAACGGCGTGAGCCCAATCACCCTTAACCTGCTCGGCGGAATCTCTTCGTTGGGCATCGGCCTGAAAATCGCGACCAACGCCACGCTCTCCGGATTCGGCACGATCACGGGCAACGTGGTGAACTACGGCCTGATCGCCTCCGGCAATGGAGTGTTGAACTTTACCGGTGGCGTGTTGACCAACTACGGCACGATCCTGACCACGGCGGGCGGGGCGATCAATTTCTACGGGACGGTGGTCAACAACGGGTTGATCCTCACCAACGGCGGCATTCATTTCCTTGGCATGGTTAAGAATGATGGCCTGTTGTTGGACCCGACGGCGGATACCGATGGGGACGGCATGAACAATCTGTGGGAAGCGCTGGCAGGAACCAATCCAACCAATAGCGCCTCGTTCTTCCATCTCAAGGCGATCACCACCGTTGGCGACGATGTGCAAGTGATATGGAGCAGCGTGGGCGGCAAGAGCTACGTCGTGCAGGCCGCTCCCGTGAGCGCCGGTGGTTCCACGAACAGTTACACCGACATCAGTTCTGTGATCACCACCCCCGGCACCGGCGAATCGACGATGAGTTACACCGACCCCGGGGCCGCCAATGGTCCCCCGCGCTTCTACCGCATCCGCCTTGGGCCCTGACGCGTCAGGCTATGTCGAGCGCGCGCTTGGCCGATCGCGTCTCATTGTGCCGGGATGTTGGCTGCCAGTATTGCTGATGATTGCTTCTCGGCATCTCGCGTCTGTCTCGGTGCGACCTCAGCCTGTTGTGAGGGTTCTCTGGGTGTCTGCGCTCGCTTCGTCTTCGCCAAGTAATTCTGAATCACATCGACGACCTCTCGGTGCCCCATCATCACCGCCAACCGTAATGGAGTTGTCCCGTCGTTGTCCTTCACGTTCACGTCGGCTTTGTTCGCAAGTAACATTTCCACAATCTCTTTCTGCCCCAGTGCCGCCGCCGCATACAATGGGGTAACCCCGTCCTCGTTCTTCGCGTTCACGTCGGCTCCCTTGGCAAGGAGGGTCTTTACTCTGATGACATCGCTTTGTGCCACGGCCACAAGCAGCGGGGAGGCGGAACGGTCGGCTCGCGCCACGGAAACAAACAAAAGCATTGCCAGCAGCAATCCCGTCGTCGTGTATTGCCTGAAAGAAATGTTCATACCCGGCCTCCGTATCTGGTCACCAATTGGTATTTCGGTCTTCATTATGGTAACTAGCCTTTGCAATGACTGTGCCAGCGGTCGGAATCGTGTCCCGAGATCATCCGCAAACGGTTGATGGTCAGGCTGATAAAATTCTTCCGGGTTAGGCAGGCAATCACGGCCAGCCGTCCGGCCGGGCATCCTGACTGTCCGCGGAGTTGACAATCGAATTCGGAGCAAGCTCGTGAAATGGCGGTAGGTGATGGGTTTTATTGGGGAATCCGTCGTATTTGCCAAGTGTGAACGGAGTGGACAGTATTCATGTGCGCCGTTAACTTCGTGTACAGTCGCAGCTGTGGAGTGACAGAGGCCGCGCGGGAATTCGACCAGCAGTGAATTCAAAAGCGGCGCGGTCGGGCGCGTGTTGCCGTGGTGTGTCTCTCTGTGCCAACTCCGCCCCCGCCCGCCGCCGGCGCGTGCGGCGGGTGGCAAAAGACGCGGGTAAGGCAAGCGAGCAGCGCAGGCTTATAAGCCTTAATTTTCTTGACGCACGCCGCAGGTTGTAGTATTCGGTCCTGCATTGGAGAAGCGAAGTGGCTGGCGTCTGCGGGCGCGTTTCCTCTTGCGTGTCATCTAGGGTCGCATGGCACCGTCTATCACAGAACGTATCAATCGGGTCAGGACTTACCGGGAGGCAGTCTTAACCACGTTACCAGTCTATTCATCCCTCGAACCCAAGGTTCGCGCCGCCTTCGAGGGAGAAGCACTCATGAAGACAAGATTTCTCGATGGCGGCGGGGGGGGCCATGCCGCACTATCAACGACTATCCTTGATAGGGCGAACTGGAAGGAACAGCAGTAAATGAAGTACCCTCAGAAGACCCACACCCCGGGGTTGACGCAGAACGATAATCTCGTTCACCTCGCACATGCCAGTTGCATCTTGACGTCGAGGTGCTGGCGAATTGCTGGGAACATCATAATCTTTGCACTTTGTCTTTCCTTGGTAGCTTCCAAGACGTGCGCTCAGACGAATGCTCCTTCCTCCGGGTTCACGCAGTCGTTCAATCCCGCAGTGTCGTTGATTACGCTGACGCCTCCACCGGGGGCCGGGCTATACCACATGGGAGACTCCATCGGTATCCAGACCAGCAACAACACACCGATTCGGGTCATGAACATAGGCGGCAGCCTGGTCTATAGCGGCGCGGTCACGACGCTGCATCTGCCGGTCGGCCACTACTTCGTCGAGACCCCCGGTGACCGCACCCAGTTTGTTGTCCTGCCGGCTGACTTTGGCAATCTGGACATGATGGGGGTGCACGGCACGGGCGACTGGCTGTATCAGGACACCCTCAACACCGCTGTCGGCGCGGCATGGGACCGCAACGGCAGTGGGTGGGAGGATGTCCAGGCCCAGTCCAACACGTGGGACTGGACGACCAGCGATGCGCATCTGGCCGTCGCCGAGGCCACCGGTCGCAAGATCGTCTATCTGGGCGCCAGCGTGGTGCCCGCCTGGCTGGACCCCAACAGCAGCCAATACGTCACCAACCTGATCACGGCCTACACCAATTTTGTGGCGGCGGCCATGACCCGGTACAGCACCAACATTTATGCGTGGGAGATTTTTAACGAACCCGGCCTGTATTCGCTGCAGTTGGGCACCAACTGGAATGCGATCGCTCCCATCTACCTAGCGCTGGCTCAGGCCACCAAAGTCATCCGCGATCGGATCGCTCCGTCGATCAAACTGGTCGGTCCCAGTTGGAACAGCGTATTGTGGACGACGGGCGATAACCAGTGGCTTCACGATCACGGCATCGATGGCATCCTCGATATGTGGAGTTGGCACGATTACGACAGCAATTTCCACGCGCCCGATCAGGACTACTCCGCCGAGACACCGCCCTGCGGCGCGTTGACGCATCGACTGCTCGACACCATGGGCACCAACATCCCGTCCAAACCCAGCTTCATCGGCGAAATGGGCTTGTACGGTACCAGTGCGCTGGGTTGTCCGCCCCCCAACCCCGCCGATTCAGTCGTCTACCAATCCGGGCTGTCGTGGTATCGCGGCTTCTGTCGGGCGATCAAACTGGCCACCATGTATCGAGCCCAGGGTGTGGTGGGCCTCAGCTTGCAGGTGGGCACGCTCTTCGTCAACTATCCCAGTGACAACGAGGAGATCTACGGCTTCGACCAGGGTGCCGCCGGCGCCGCCCTGCCGCGCGGTCCGCACCCCAAGACTTCGGCCTTCCTGATGACCGCCTATTGGCTGAACCACGCCACCTTTGTGGACTACAGAAGTCTTGGAACCAACATTTTTTTGTACGCCTGGACGCGGCCCGACAACACCGCGCTGGTGGTTGCCTGGACAGTCGAAGGCAGCGTGGCTGCGGTCGGTACGAATGCCCTGACAGTGACGGATATTTACGGAAGCAGCACGAATGTTTCTTCATTGACGGAGACGCCGGTGCTGTTCCATTCCAGCACCGTCAGTGCGGCTGCCCTGTTAAGCAACGTGATGGGGATATTGCCGTCGTTGAACCTGCCGCCGGTGCTGGCTCCGCTGGGCAACCAAAGCGTCCTCAAGAACCAGCTCCTCCAATTCACTATCTCGGCCACGGACCCGGACAACGACCCGCTTACCTACTCCGCCTCTCCCCTGCCAACGGGCGCGTCGCTCAACCCCACCACCGGGGTCTTCTCCTGGACCCCTACCGTCAGTCAACTCGGTGCCTATCCTCTCACGGTCACCGTCACCGATGCCCGCGGCCTGAGTGTCTCCACCACGACCCTGATCTCGGTGCTCGGCAGCAGCACCGACGGGCTCGTCAACTGGTGGAAATTCGATGAAACCTCCGGCACTGTCGCCGCCGATTCCGCCGGCACCAACACCGACACCCTGCTTAACTTCAACTTCACCAGCACCTCCGGCTGGACCCCGGGCCGAATCGGCAACGCCCTGGCCTTCGATGGTGTCAATGACTACGTCAGCCTCGACAGCACGAAGCTGGCCCTGACCAACAATTTCTCGGTCTCCTCCTGGCTTAATCCGCGCAGTGGCACCGGGCAAGGCGTCTTCTTTTGCGTGCGCTCGGCCTATGCCGCCAGCGGATTCAGGTTCTGGCTCAATTCCAACGCATTGATGCTCGAAGGCCAGACCACCACCGGTTGGAAACAGACCTATTTCGCCCTCGGCCAGATCCCCACCAACGGCTGGTTCCATGTCGTCGTCGTCTACGACAAATCCACGCTCAACGTGTACGTCAATGGCGTCAACATGGCCGCCGACTACAGCGGCAATCCCAATTGGGGCGGCGACTTTGTGATGCTGACCAATGGCGTGTCCAGCATCGGCGCCGAGAAGGGCATCAACGGCGGTGGTACGGGCGACTACTATCAAGGCGCAGTCGATGACCTCCGCGTGTACAACCGCACCCTGATCCCGGCCGAAATCCAGGCCCTGTACCAGGCGGCCACCGATCAGCCGCCGGTGCTGGCTCCCGTGAGCGACCATACCGTGGTGGCCGGTCAACCCCTGGTCTTCACCCTGTCGGCTTCCGATGCGAACAGTCCCACGCTCGCCTACTCGGCCACCGGACTACCCGGCGGGGCCACCCTCAATGCCACCACCGGCGCGTTCGTTTGGACCCCCAGCATCTCCCAGACCGGCTCTTACCTCGTCACCTTTTCCGTCTCCGATGGCTCGCTCTCCGCCTCCCAACCAGCCGCCATCACCGTCGAGACGGCGTTTGCAGCATGGATCGCATCGTATGGAGTGACGGGGCCAAAGTCTCTACCCACCGCGGACGCTGATGGCTCCGGGCAGAACAACCTCTTCAAATATGTCGCGGGACTCGATCCCACGAATCCAGCGTCTATCTTCCTGCTGAAGATCGCCAACGTGACGGGCCAGCCGAGCCAGAAGAATCTGATCTTCAATCCCGAGGTCAGTGGCCGCACCTACACGCCGCAGTTTCGCACGAACCTGGCCAGTGGCGCATGGGCGACCTTGACGGGAATCGGGGGGCCGACGACCAACGTCAACCAGGTCACGCTCACTGACCTCAACGCGACGCAGTCCATCAAGTTCTATCGGATCGACATCTCGTTGCCATAGGATTGATTGAGAAGCGCAGCCGTGGGAACTGAACGGCTACCAAACAACCGGAGCCGCGTTCACGACTCGGTGGACGATCCCCGCCTGCGCACTTCATTTTTGCAACACGGCGGCGACTGAAGCCTCCGAGCATCTCCGCCCCGCCGCCCGCCCGCCGCCGGCGCGTGCGGCGGGGGCCAGGAGGCACGCAAGCTCACAGGACAGGATGATCGGGAGGCTGACAACAACTGACAAGCCGGCTTTGATCGAAGTCCAGTACCAGAACCGAGTCTGTTTGCGTTCTGCCCGATTTCGGCGAATGTTATCGTCAGGCGTGGATGGCTGGTACCAGAGCAGACTACCTGATGCCGTCACCGCAAAGCTCATCGGATGCAATCGGGCTTGGCGAGATTATGGGAACCGAAACGAACTCTCACAACAACTCAGTGGGGCTTCAGGCAGGTCATTCCACAACTGGCAAATCTCCAGGGGTCGGGCAAGATGTCATCCTCGTCATCGACGATGACACGGAAGTCTTGAACAGCGTCCGCAGGTTGTTGATCCGCGAAGGCTGGGTGGTGTTGACTGCCACGGACCCGCTTGAAGGCCTCCAGGTCTATGAGGCCCACTGGCGGGCAATCCAACTGGTGTTGTTGGACTACTTCCTGCCCAGGCTCCGCGGCGACGAAGTCTTTGAGCGCCTGCAACGCATCAATCCGAACGTCCGCGTCCTGTTGACAACCGTTTGTGATGACGACGTTCCCCGAAACATACGCAAGGGCGGACTCTGTGGCTTCGTCCAGAAACCACTCTCGCCGCGAAACCTTGTTGGCCAGATCCGCGAAGCGTTGAATCATCAGGGCCCGCCGGGCCCGGCGCTCGACGGACAATTGGCGTAACGTCCCGTTCCTATCCCCGTTACTACTCCCCTCTGGTTGCGAGAGATCGTGCATCGGGTGGAAGAATCTGCTCGCGTCACCATCCTCCTGACGCCCACAGAATGCTTCTCCGCCCGCCCGCCGGCGGCGCGTGCGGCTGGTGGCCGTAACTTTTGCGTTCCCACCAAAGGCTCAGAATCGGCTTGACGACATGGTCAAAGAGGATACTATCAGCGCTCGTAAGTCTAGCGGGACAGAGAGGGTCAGCGATTGCGAGTTGCTGACGGCATGGAAGAGTCAGAATCAACACGGGGCATGAGGTGAGGTGGTCACATGAAGCGTATCAATATATTTGTTGGCAATCTGTTAGTTGCGGGGACTTGCATTCTTGTCGCAGGCACGGCTTCCGCACAGGTCCTAAACGGAGGTTTTGAGACGGCCGGCGCGGCCTCTTCCAATGCAGCGAATTGGTTCACGCAGTTTGCCGGTGCCGGTGTCGCGGCCTACGGAGTCCGTACGAACGACAATCCGCACAGCGGATCGTTTGACTTCCAACTCCACGTGGCAAGCGATGGGGCCGGACCGGTCGAAGAGTTGATCCAGACGGGCATGGTCGTGTCCGCGAGTACGGCATACAACTTCACGTTCTTTTCCGACCGTCTGTCCGGAAGCGCTGGTGACAACGATCAGTACCGAATTCAGTGGTTGAATGCGGCTGGTGCGCCGATTGGCGACACAGGCTTCCTCAATTTTACGCCTGGAAACAATGCCTATGCGATGACCAGCAAGACCGTCACCTCCATCGTGGGCACGGTATTCGCGACCATCGACTACCATATCGCGGGGGCGGCTGCCCCGTCGTTGACGGCGACCTTGGACTTTGACGACGTCGCGTTTACGGCCGCTGTTCCAGAGCCAAGCACGCTTGTCTTGGCTGGCTTGGGATTATTCGGCGCCTTCGTGGGCCTTCGCAAACGCAAGTAGTCGCCAACGCAACCCGGGCGAAGCCTGACTGCGGAGCGGAACAAGGAGTTCCCGTGAACCATCCGGGCTTTCGGTCTTTCTCGCAGTCGCTCAAGCATCTCCGACCGTCGAAGCGCTCGAAACGAACTCAAGACCTGCCCGGTATTACCGCGTGCGGCTGGCGCCGTAGGTACCGAATCCTCTAGTCGCCTCTGGGCTTGTTTCAGGGGACGTGTCCGACTGCCACCGTTCCCGTGACAAACGGCATGACAAGGAGTTTCGGCTTTCAGCAATCTTTCTGTGCGGGTACCGGTTTCCTGTCTGTCACGGGTCCGTATCGTGCCGCAGGCACCTCCATTCCTTATTCAGGAATTGGCGACAAGGGCGAGCGACTGCCGTCAGCCAGGACCATGGTGTGGCCACCTGGACCAAACGGGATGGTGAGAATGAGTCCGAGAAACGCTCTGCCGATACGGGGATCGTGGAGGGTAATCTCCGACCTCAGTTGCGCCGGGCCGAATCTGCCGAACATCGGGAGAGCATATCGCGGTTGTGCCATTCCGGTGCCGAGGCTGGTTGGCGGTTCGTCCCCGAAGGTGTAAGTGAATTCAAGTAATTTCTCGGTCTCCTGCGCGCTGAAGCACATCGTATCCAGCATGTATTTGACCCTTTGCATCATCCTCCCCATTACCAACGGGCTTGTCTGATCGACGCCATATTCCTGCTCGAACCTCACCCACCGGTCGACCGTCGTCGTGGCCGTCGGCGCGAGAACGAGAACGCGGTTTCGCAATAAAGCCTCGGTCGCAGCGCCCTCGCTGACCTGGGTCCACGCGGCATCAGAGGATATGGCGCCCCGTAACGCAAGCGACGGAGAAAAGTAACCCACGAATCGATTACCCGGCCATTCTTGAGCCCCTGCGTGATCCATTGGACCGAAGCACGCGAAGGAACCGACCACTACCCCTGCGAGCACGAGTACGGCACGTGATGTAGCTGGGTTGCACCAAATACCAATGGCTGAGCCCACCCAGTTCATCGACCTACGGCTGTCGAGTTCAACGATTTCCGCTCGCATTGCAGACCTCCCGGCATATTCCCTGCCAGTGATGGCACCAAGATCCGTCCCGTCGAAGTGTCAGCAAGTGCAACAGAATTCTACCCAGATGACTTCTCGAAAGCGTGATTTGCGTTGTGTGGTTCATACAAGTCCACGTCTGCCTTCCTGCTACGATCAACATATGGAAGGACCAGAGAATGTGCAATTGGACGGATGGCTGGTTTTCAGGTGAGCGATTCTCCGTGGAGAGGTGGGATTTCGTCTGAGACTCAACTCAGCGACACCAATCCCGGCGGTGGTAACTGAAGCCTCTATCGCCCTTGAACGCACCCTCAGCAAGCGGTATCGGAAAGCAGTTGAACCGGCTACGGCAGGCAGGATGGGCGAGTCATTTTCGGACGTCGACCGGGTTAGAAGGGTCTTTTCCCCTGAATGATCCGAACCAGCACGAGGATGATGGCAACTACCAACAGAATGTGAATGAACCAGCCCATCGTGTAGCCGCTCACCAATCCGAGCAACCAAAGAATAATTAGTAGGACGGCAATCGTGTACAACATTTGCTCCTCCTTCCGGGTTACTCAGGCTCGTTGCCGGCCGGTGCACCCGCACCAGCCAGCAGCGATCAACGAGTCTTTGAGGTTAGGCGCGCACTACTCGATGCTCATGTTGTTGACGACACTCTTCACGCCATTGATGTCGTTCACGAGTTTGGTGACCAGGGCCTTTTCGGCGTCGTTCTTGGCCTTGCCACCCAAGGTGACCACGCCGTCGGTCGTCGTGACCGTGGTGTTGAGCGCGCTGGTCGAGCGATGGGACAGCAAGGTCATCTTAACCTGCGCGGTGATGGACGCGTCATCGATTTTTTCGCCCATTGTTTCCCCCGACTTCTTCGAGTCCTTCGCCACCGTCATTTCGTTCTTTACGTCTTTGACGCCGTCGACGTCCTTGGCGTATTCGGTGGTCAATTCCTTTTGGGCCTGACTGACGGCCTCGCCTCGCAGGGTCACAATGCCATCTTTGACAGAAACCTCAGTCTGGCTGGCGCTGACGTTGCGATGAAACAACAGCGCGCCTTTCACTTTCATGCTGATCCACGTATCCGAGTTCTCGGCGGGGCGATCACCCTTGACTTCCAAACGATTGTCCACGCTCTTGACGCCGGGCAGACCCGCCACGGTATTCTGGGCGAGTGATTTGTGAGACTCCTCGGCGACAGTCCCCGTCAAGGCGACGACGCCATCGTTGGACTCGATCTTAATATCATCGCCCTTGAGGTACGTCTTGAACACATACGACTTCTTGGCAGATGACTCAATACGGGCATCCATCTCGGACGCCTGCACGGACACGGAGGTGGCTAACACAATGACCGCAACTGCCTTCAGCACCAATGAATACATTGCTCTCATTGTACTCCTTTCATTCCACCGACGTTTGGATCACGGTCTGCGAACCTTCGCGACAGACGTGTCTATTTCTCTCCTTTGCCCTTGAACGGCTCTTTCAGGACGGCTTTGACGCCGGAGATGGTCTGGGTCACCGCATGGCGAACTGTCTCCAGGGCCGTCGAACCAACTTTGTCGGCTCCTTTTAGCGCCCCATGGGCCGCAGCCGAGGCGGCGTCTTCCGCACTCACGCCGATCCCTTTGGCGGATTCGACTGCACCTTCCACCAAACCGGTCGCGGCATGTTCCAGTTTACCGCCGACTGCGGCCGTGTGGTGGATCACCGCCCCAGCCGTATGGCCGATGGTGTCCATCGCCTCGCTGCCGACCTGTTTGGTGCCGCGTAGCACGCCTACCACGGTTGCTTTCGCGGCATGCCCTAGGTGGGCGCCAACTTCTGCGGCGCCTTGGATCGCCCCGCCTGCAACGTGGCCAATGGCTTCGGTCGCGGAGGTGCCGACCTTACCAGCATCCTTGAGCGTTGTGGAGAGCGTGTTGCCGACGGTATCCACCGTCGCCTTGGCGATGTCGCCGCCCCCTTTGACCGCAGTTACAATTCCATTCTTGACCGTTTCCATCGTCCCTGACTTTTCTGTAGGCATGACTAACCTCCATTCTTCGAAAAAGGTAGGCTCGATTTATCTGGAAGGCAAGTGGATGAGGAATTCCGTCAGCATCATGAGAAACGACCTCGATGTCGGCGCCGCGACCAACTTCCCCGCCCGCTAGTGGCGCGTGCGGCGGTGCCGTGGGCCACTGAAACTGCAATGGGTCGAGGTTGAGTCGGGGAGGGATCGTCAAGACAGGGGAGAACTGTAGATCTTCCCGAGGCGGTATTCAAAGTAAGCCCTCCGTTTGTCGGGGGACTTTTGAAAGGTCGGGTCGACGATCAGGAGCCAGAAGAATTCGACCCACTCGCTCACATCGCCTAGCGTCAACGGCTTTCTTCCTCGTCGCATCATCCCCTCTTGGTCGTCCAAGGCCCGCAACGATCCTCACCCAGAATATGGATGAGTCCTTGCCTTCCTAGATACAAAGCCGTGCAACGTATGTCAAGACAGAAGGCTTTATTTCATTGGTCTACAAGGCGAGGTGTGCCCATCGAATTCATCTCCAACCAACCCGACCTCGCAACTGCCACCCGCCGCCGGCGCGTGCGACGTGGCCGGATGCGCTGAGTCCCTTTAGGCTCGTCGACTGGATGACACTCGGAGCGAGAATCTCCGCCGACACACAGGCCGGTGATTCGTACGAACGACCTTGGGCGGGTTGTACGGATCTCGCAACCTGACGAGCCCCCGGTTGATCAGGTCGGCGATCACAAGGGTAGTTTCACGGTCGTCACGGGAAAACTGTGAGACCGCCTTTATCGCATCGCCCAGCGTCAACTGCCGTTTCCCTCGTCGCATCATCCCATGTCTCCCCTCTTGGCCGTCTATGTCCCAATGCCCTTGATGGTCCTCACCGAACGACCGGATGCGTCCCTACCTTCTAATTACAAACCCGTGAAACGCTTGTCAAGCCAGAAGCCTGTATTGTAGCGGTGTGCAAGGTGATGAATTCCTGCCGAATATACACCCAACAACCTTAACCCCGCTCCCCCGTCCCGCGCCGTGGCACCGAACCTAGCCAATCGGCAAGACAATTAGAAGCCATCTCATAAATGTACCAGCTCGGTTTTTGGCATGGTCTGAATGATGAAAACCACGTGATTTCGGGCGAAAACTCGGTCACAAACCTTGAAAAAGAGGCAGAATTCTATTTATGAGATGGCTTCTAGGCAACCAGACCCCACGCAAAGCCCTGAGAGACGACGGATAGGAATTTTCCCTATGAAATCTTCCGGTTTCGCCTGATGGCGTAAAATCGACCACTGCGCTAGTCTCTCCTTGTGTATGAGGGATGACTAATATGTCCACTATGCTATACGTTCATCATCTGTCCTCCAGCACAACCGATACAGAGTTGCAAACATTGTTCGAGCGAGTTGCACGAGTCGTCAATTGCGACGTGGTCGTGAACGGGACGACACGCATCTCAAGGGCAATCGGATTCGTCGAAATGGCGACGGAAAAGGGAGCCCGAAGAGCAATTGCTCAACTCAACGGCAAGGAATTGGGCGGAAGACGAATACTCATCGCGGAAGACACCTAATCGATTTTTCGCTGCGACAGTGGGGGCGGCTGGCTGGTGCTTCTCTCATTCTCAGACAGCCAGCGTTACAAACACTGTCGCAGCGAGTTTTCTGACATTGACGAGGTAGGAGCATGCCATACGCCTCACGAAAGGCGGGGGTTATAGATCGGAAGCACGGGAGATCGAATAGCCGCAGCAAAGAAGTCCAAGAATTCTGTCCGAGGCATCTGTTCCCGCACCGAGATGCAGTTGCTTGCTCTGCTCCGCGTGATCGTGTGTACCATCGTGTTGCTCGCGGTGTGGCATTGAGGAACGCCTGGCTGCCCGCATGTGCGTGATGGGCTGCTGTGACCTCCGCGCGTCTCCGACCGACGACGCGCGCACGGAATGCCAACACCGTTCGCCCGCCCCAGGCGTGTGCAGCAGTGGCGGAGGCGCGGACTCCACCAAGGTCGTTGGCTGAACACGACTCCCTGGCGTGCCCATTAGGCGAAGCCTACCTCGGCTTGTAGGGAAACCCTACCCCGAAACTTCTTGCAACTCCGTCACGACGGTGTCAGAAATGCCGTCCGTCACCCCGTTTGTGGCCATTATTCTATGGCTCGTGAGCGCCCCGTCTGCGCAAGTCCCAATGGCATAAACAATGGAACGCTCTTCCCATTGGAGAGAGAGGAAACTATGACTAGCGCCTACGCCTTGAACAGTGCGGACATCATTGGACTGTTGGTTCTTCTGGCGATCTTCGTGTTCGTCCCGGTGGTTTTCGCGCTGTGGATTTCCAGACGTCCGCACAATTCGAAGCCGAGTCTTCGAGGATGCCCCCACTGCGGGGCTCAAAACCCCAACGCCAGAGAGCGCTGCTACTGCTGCGGCTTTGGTTTCATCCTGCCGCAATCGGATGAGGCCGAGGCCACCGTGATTCAACGGGTGAAGCAGGCAGATGACAGCAACAAGAGACGGAGGGTCGGAACTCAAGCTGTCGAGGGTATGCCACTGGAGAAAAACCTGTGAACAGTAAAAGCCCGCCGATGATGAACGAGGGTCCCTTGGGACAGCCGGGCTTGACAGGGCACATGACTTCCCAAGCTGAAGCCGCATCCGAAACAGAACGTCCCCGTCGGCAAATGAGCGACCGGCATCGGAGGAATCTCTCCCGGTCTATAAAGAAGCTGTGGGTGACTCCGGGCGGACCGTGGAGCGAGCGCCGCCAGAAGATTTCAGCTTCCGTGAATGAACGGGCTTCCGAGCAGGGACGGACGCCGAACGAACATCGATCGCAATAACATTGAGTATCGCTCGTAATACGATACATCCCAATTGAAGGATCGAGCCCTCGGCCACACGGACGAGAAGGCTTTGAGAAGACAGATCCGCTTTGATGCCCCCCACCCCCGCCCGCCGACGGCGCGTGCGGCGGGCGCTGGTGAATCAAGCGGATGGTGGTTGCAGGCTTGGAAAGCCCGATTTGTCTTGCCGGCCGGGCGATTCTTTGCTCTACTCCGCCCATTGGAGAAGCGAAGAGGCTGGCGTCACGTCGCGTTTGCACCTTTCAACTTTCCGGAATCGTAGCCACACTGACGTTCAACGCATCACGCGGGTCGCACCGAGCACCGGTCCAGCAGCACGCCACGCTACCCCTGTGTCCATCCATCCCTTCCACTTCTAGGGCAAGCCACCAGCTTGCCGAATCCCGAAGCCCAATAGGAGAACCACCCATGAAGACCAGAATCATCGCCGCCATCGCATTGAGCCTCGCGCTCACACTCACCGCCCGCGCCCAGGTGCCGGGCATCATCAACTACCAGGGCCGCGTCGTGGACGGCGGCACCAACTTCAACGGCACCGGCCAATTCGGGTTTGCGCTGGTCAGCGCCGGCACCAACACCGCGATCTCGGCCACGGCCACCGCGGTGGTCACCAGCGGCTTCGTGACCGGTATCAATGTCACGGTCGGCGGCAACGGCTACACCTCCGCGCCGCCGGTCACCATCACGGGCGGGGGTGGTTCCCTCGCCACGGCCACCGCGCACCTCAGCGGCAGCGCCGTCGGCAGCATTACCGTCAACAACGCCGGCAGTGGGTACACCAGTCAGCCGACCGTCAATGTCGGCGCGCCGCCACCGACCATCACGTTCACCACCTACTGGAGCAATGACGGCAGCAGTGTGGGCGGCAACCAGCCCACGCTGGCGGTGCCCTTGGCCGTGACCAAAGGTCTGTACGCGGTGTTGCTGGGCGACACGACGATCAGCAACATGACCCTGGCGATTCCGTCCTCCGTATTCACCAACGCCAACGTGCGGCTGCGGGTGTGGTTCAACGACGGCGTCACCGGCTTCCAGCAACTCGGCCCCGACCAGCGCCTCGCCTCTGTGGGGTATGCGATGAATGCGGCCACCATCGGTGGCTCGTCCACCATTGTCCAAGGCCAGCAGCTTAACATCGGCATCGGCAACACCCTGAGCGGCGCCCTGGCAACGATTGCCGGCGGCTCGAACAACACCGCCAGCAGCACGGAGTCCGCGGTGGGCGGCGGTATCAACAATATCGCCGGCGCTCTCTACGCCACGGTCGATGGCGGCGACCACAACACCGCCAGCGGCTTCTCCGCCACGGTGGGTGGTGGCTACAGCAACACCGCCAGCGGCTACGGTTCTGCAGTGGGCGGCGGCCAGTCTAACTTGGCCACTAATACATTAGCCACGGTAGGTGGCGGCCAGAATAACTTCGCCACTGGCTCCTTCTCCACGGTAGGTGGCGGCCTGTATAACATCGCCAGCGGGTTGGCTTCGGTTGTGGGCGGCGGCGGGAACGACGGCATTATTACCGGCGGCAATCTGGCCAGCGGCGCGGCGTCTGCAGTGGTCGGCGGCAACGGTAACACCGCCAGCGGGATAGATTCGTTTGTGGGCGGCGGCTACAACAACATCGCCAACAATGGGTACTCCACAATCGTCGGCGGCCAAGCCAACCACGCCACCGGAACAGGATCGTTTGTAGGCGGCGGCGGGTACGACGGGAGTACAGTCGGCGGCAACCTGGCCAGCGGCCCAGCTTCCACAGTGGTCGGCGGTATCGACAACATCGCCAGCGGGGCCGGATCGTTTGTGGGCGGCGGCTACACCAACACCGCCAGCGGGACAGCGTCGTATATCGGCGGCGGCGGGAAGGACGGGTCGTTCGTGGGTGGTAACGTGGCATCGGGCGGTGGAGCGGCGATTGGCGGCGGTGTCAGCAACATC
>Ga0206923_1037_pt1 | contig 23996 bp, 22 predicted proteins | sample Alteio_BWOrgHeat_64_FD_152961 | JGI IMG/M metagenome (GOLD analysis project Ga0206923, IMG submission 152961) | Enriched cells from forest soil in Barre Woods Harvard Forest LTER site, Petersham, Massachusetts, United States -... | ecosystem: Environmental > Terrestrial > Soil > Temperate forest >...
TCCGATTCGCGTCGGAGACGATGGGCTGAGGTCTGCTCAGAAAGAAACTTCGAACCCATCCCGACGCGAATGTCGGGGTGGGTTTTTTATTTTCCTGCTTCGGCATTTGCGTTAGAAAGGAACAGTCATGAGTGACGACATATTGATATTCGACACGACGTTACGGGACGGCGAGCAATGCCCCGGCGCGTCGATGAACATTCGCGAGAAGCTCGAGGTCGCGCGACAACTCGCGCGCTTGCGCGTGGACATCATCGAGGCGGGCTTCCCCATCGCCAGCGACGGCGATTTCGAGGCCGTGAAAGCCATCGCCGGCGAGATTCAGGGGCCTCGCATCGCCGGGTTGGCGAGATGTGTGGATAAGGACATCGACCGGGCCGCCGAAGCAGTGAAACCGGCGGGAGATCGCGCCCGCATTCACGTGTTTCTTGCGACCAGCGCCATTCATCGTGAATTCAAACTCAAGATGGCGCAAGGCGAGATTCTCAAGCGTAGCGTTGAAGGCGTGAAGCGAGCGCTTGGTTACTGCAAGGACGTGGAGTTCTCGCCTGAAGACGCGTCGCGCACCGAGCCGGAGTTCTTGGCCGAAGTGACGCACGCGGTGATCGAAGCGGGCGCGAAAACGGTCAATATCCCCGACACCGTCGGCTACGCGGCGCCGCACCAGTTCGGCGCGCTCATCAAATATCTCTTCGACCACGTGTCTAATATTAGGAGCGCCGTCATCAGCGTCCATTGCCACAACGACCTCGGTCTCGCCGTCGCAAACTCGTTGGTCGCCGTCCAAAATGGCGCGCGACAGGTGGAATGCACGGTCAACGGCATCGGCGAACGTGCGGGCAATGCTTCGCTCGAAGAAGTCGTGATGGCGCTCAAAGTCCGCAAGGACGCGTTTGGCGGTTATCAGACCAACATCGACAGCACGCAGATCTATCGCAGCAGCCGTCTCGTTTCGCACATGACAGGCATGGTCGTGCAGCGCAACAAGGCCATCGTCGGCGACAACGCGTTCGCGCACGAAGCGGGCATTCACCAGCACGGCATGATGACCAATCGCGCGACGTATGAGATCATGAGCGCCGAGGACGTGGGCCGTTCCAGCGAACTCACCTGGGGCAAGCACATGGGCCATCACGCCGTTGGCAAGAAGCTCGAGGAGATGGGTTACAAACTCAGCGAGGACGAAGTCCGCCGCGTCACCGACCAGATCAAGACGCTCGCCGACAAAAAGAAGCAGGTGTACGACGAAGATGTGATGGCCATCGTCGAGGGCCAGTTCACCGAGGTGCCGCAGGTCTGGAAACTGGAGTATCTCAGCGTGACCACGGGGAAAATTCCCACGGCCTCCGTGCAACTCATGCGCACTGACAAGCAGGAACCCATTAGCGATGCCGGCACCGGCGACGGCCCCATTGACGCGATGCTCAAGACAATTGATCGCATCACCGGGCTCAAAGGAAGCCTCGTCGATTACAGCGTCAACAGCGTCACCCGCGGTAAAGACGCCATCGGCGAAGTCACCGTCCGTGTCCAGTTCAACGGCGATGCCGTAAAAATCGTCACCGGCAAAGGCGGTTCGACGGACATCATCGAAGCCAGCGCCCTCGCCTACTTGAACGCCCTCAACCGCTACCTTCACGAACAACGCCGCACCGCCGAAACCGAAAAGCCAACGTTGTGAAGAAGAAACAAGCGAACCATCGTCCGAAGCGTACTTCCATTGCAACGGAAGATGCGTGGGCAGCAGCCGCGGCGTACGGCTGTGATATGGATCTCTTGGAAGAGAGATTGCGTATGACACCTGCCGAACGAATTCGCGCGAATCAAGACGCCTTGGATCTTATCGAGGCGCTCCTAGCTTTGGGCAGGCGGCGGAAATGTCAACGACGGACCGCGTAAACGAAGAAGCCAATACTGTGATCGCAACCGATGAGCAGATCGAACAGTTAGCTCGCGACGGTTTCGCCATTGTCCCAGACCTGATCGGCGATACCATTGTAAACGGCCTCGTCGCGACTATGGAGGGAGCAGGTGTAACGTACGGGCGGCGCAACCTGCTCGCCGACTTTGAGGAAGTCAGATCGATCGCGCGATCCGATTCGGTACGTTCCATCGTCGAACCAGTGCTGGGCCCGAACGTGTTTGCTGAGCGCGCGATTTTTTTCGACAAGACAGTAGACGCAAACTGGATGGTCGACTGGCATCAAGACCGCACGATAGCCGTACGCGAGCGACAGGATACACCCGGTTTCTCGCTTTGGACGCTCAAAGCCGATGTAACCCACGTCCAGCCGCCAGTCGCCATATTGGAACAAATACTGACAGTGCGCCTACATCTGGACGACGCCGACGAGGCAAATGGAGCGCTACGTGTCATCCCGGGTTCACATCGCGCCGGATTTATTCCCGAAGAAGCTGTGGTTGGCTGGATTCAACGGCGCAATCCAGTGACCTGTCTCGTTCCTCGTGGTGGTGCGCTCGTGATGCGGCCTTTGCTTCTCCACGCTTCATCGAAAGCTGCTCGACCAGCACATCGCCGGGTTTTGCACCTCGAATTCGCATCGCACCTTCTCCCAGGTGGACTGGAGTGGGCGATTCGCATGTAGCCCATACACTCGCCGACAATCACAATTGCTCGCCTGCCCCCTTGGCGCTACTATCCGTGCATGGATGACCGTTACGTCGGGCGAATGTGGGATGAGAATGCGGAGGTGTGGACGAAACTCGCTCGCACGGGCTATGATGTTTATCGCGACCTCGTCAACACGCCGGCATTTCTCGCGACGTTGCCGGAAGTACGCGGACTCCACGGCCTGGATATTGGCTGCGGCGAAGGCAATAACACGCGGCTGTTGGTGAAACGCGGCGCGGCGATGACCGCGGTGGACATCTCGGAGACGTTTGTCCGTCACGCGCAACAAAGTGAATCAGAATCACCTCTGGGCATTCATTATCAACTAGCCAGCGCGCACCGCCTGCCCTTCCCCGACGAAACATTCGATTTCGCCACATCGTTCATGTGCCTGATGGACATGCCCGAACCGGAGCGCGGCATCCGTGAAGCCTTTCGTGTGTTAAAACCCGGCGGCTTTCTCCAATTCTCCATCACCCATCCGTGTTTTCAGACACCGTTGTGGAAATGGGTCCGCGACGAGAGCGGAAACAAAATCGGCGTCGTGTGCGGCCAGTATTTCAATCAGAAGCCCGCGCGCGTTTGCGAATGGATCTTCAGTGGCGCGCCAGAAATGGCCCGCAAGTTCAGGATCCCGGTCTTCGATCGCACACTGAGTGAGTGGATAAATACATTGCTCGATACCGGTTTTCAAATCGAACGCATGATGGAACCTTATGCAGATGCGAAGACTGCGGCAGAGCATCCCGACGTTGCCGATACGCGGCATGTGGCTTACTTTTTGATTGTGCGGTGTCGGAAGGCTATCAGATCTTAGGGTCAAAATGACCTGGCACTGGTGGCGCAAGCGTCCCTGCTTGCGCAGCCTCAGGCTTCTTCCGTTCGGTGAATGAAGGCCACGGCGCGTGCGCGCCGTGGGCGCAAACAGAGACGCTTGCGCCACCAAAACTTTGATGAATTCACCGGTGTGCCGCTTTTACCAACGCAGCCACACGCCTCGGATCAACGGGATTGAACAGCTTCCCCCCCACCTTCAGCGATGTGCCCACGATCACGCCATCCGCATACCGGAGAAACTCGCCGACATTCTGAACGGTAATGCCACTCCCGAGAAGAATCTTCGCCTTGGGACACGCGGTGCGGACACGTTCCACATCCGCAATATCGGCGACGCGGCCGGTGCCCGTTCCGGAAATAATGAGCGCGTCGGCCAGCCCGCGCTCCAACGTATCGTGCGCCGAGTCTTCGATCTCAAAATCCCCGAGCGGCACGGCGTGTTTGACGTGCACGTCGGCAAAAATGGACGCGGATGGGCAGATTCGTTCACGATAGCGGATAGTTTCGTAGGCATTGCCCTCAATGATCCCCTGATCGGTAAGCATCGCGCCGGTGTGAACGTTGACGCGCATGAAACTTCCGCCGCAGGCCGCGCAGAGCGCCAGTGCCGCGCGAGCGTCGTTGCGAAGAACATTGAAGCCTAGCGGCACCTTGATCGCCGCGCGCACGGCTGTGCCGGCTGCCGACATCGCCGCAATGGTTTCAGGGCCGACGCTGGCCTTGGTAAACGGCGCGTCGCCGAAGTTTTCGACAATGACCGCATCCACACCACCGCGCTGATAGGCCGTGGCGTCAACGAGGGCGTGGTCAATGACCGACTTAAGGTTGCCACCCCAATGTGGCGAACCGGGGAGAGGTTGCAGGTGAACTACGCCGATAACAAGTTTGTGGTGGGAACGGAAAAGTGCGCTCATTTTTGCGCGAGTGTCGCAAAAACGAGCGCGAAAGGGCAGGTTTTTTTGCAGAGTCGAGACAGAGCGCCAGCGCTCGACCCACCCGTCAAATCACTAGGAAACGACTACGCGCTGGCCGTGGAACTCACCTTCCAGGCGCACTTTACGCGAATTGATCAGGTCGGCAACGATATACGCGCCAAGCTGTTCATCATGCGTCAGTTGATTGACTGTGGAGATCAATTCCGCCAGGGTGGGAGTGCTTTCACGGTTGGTCTTCGTGGTTTTGCGTTTCATGGCGTTAGGTTAAGCAGCCCACGTGCCACGTCTTAGCCACCTGAGGGATGGTGGAGATGAGGGGAGTTGAACCCCTGACCTCCTCGTTGCGAACGAGGCGCTCTCCCAACTGAGCTACATCCCCAACTGTGATGAACAAACGATTCCAGAAAACGCCGTCTGAGTCAAGTCATCACGACAGTTGGTAGTGTCTTAATTTGTCGCATCGCTCCCCGTTCGTGTTTTGTAGCCGAAGCGTAAGCTTCGGTGGTGGCGATACCGATTCCCGAAGCTTACGCTTCGGCTACAGTCTGCCGTCGCAAATTGATACACTACCCGACAGTTTGTTGAACGGGCTTCTCACCGCCATACGAACACGCTAAATACGCTGGCGTAGTCGTCGGTCCAGAGTCGCGCTTGGAATCCTGGTGGCGGCTGTTGCCAGCGCGAATCGGATCTCAACCTGGCCAGAGTAGCCGGTTGACGAGCCATGACCACCCACTTCGAGGCGATCTTGCCGGTCGCCAGAAGTTCGCCCATCGTATCCTTCACTGCGTCGCTCTGCGCCTCGCACGTCAGGCCCGCATCCTGCGCCAGCGCACCCAGAACGCGCTCCAGACGCAAGTGCCGATTCGAGATATGGAAAATCAACACCCCGTTCGGCGCGAGTTTGCACAGATACAACGCCAGGGCCTCCCGCGTGATCAAGTGCAGCGGAATCGTGTCGGACGTGTAGGCGTCCAGGATCAGAACCCCGAATTGCCCATCGCTGGCCCGTTGCAATGACAGCCGCGCGTCGCCGAGGACGACCTCGATATCCGCCGGGCAATCTTTGAGGAAAGTGAAGTATCGTCGATCGCGCGCGATTTGTTCCACGGCCGGATCAATCTCGTAGAATGTCCACCGCTCACCGCGCGCGCCGTAACTGGATAACGAGCCGGCCCCCAACCCGATGACGCCCACGCGTTGTTTCAGCGAATCGTCGAGCGCCGCGAAGGCCTGGCCAAATGGTCCTGACCTCGTGAAGTAAGCCAATGGCTCGTCACGCTGCGCTGGATCGACATGTTGAATGCCGTGGAGCGTATTCCCATGCGCCAACCAGTGATAATCCCCCGTGGGATCGACACTGACACGGTGGATGCCGAAGAAGTTTCGTTCCACATGCAACGTGGAGCCTGTTTGATACCCAGGCACCGCCGAACAGGCCGCGAAAACGGCCGCAACACTTAACGCAAACCGCAGCGGGCGACGCATGAACGCCAGACACGAGACCGTGGGCAGACCGTACATGACTGCTGTTTTGACCGACATCGACCACATCGTTGTCATCCGCAGGAATTCGAGAAGATTGGCCGCCAACAAGCCGATCACCAAGGGCAACGCGAAATCCAGGACGCGCTGTTGGTGCGTCGCAGTCCTGCCCTCGCCGGGAATCAACAGACAGGCCAGCACCAGCGTCAGCGGATATTCCACCACGGTTGAAAAAATCAGCGGGGCCACCACGGCGTTGAATATGCCGCCGAGCACGCCGCCGAATGACAACCAGAGGTAAAACTCCGTAAGGTGATGCACGGACGGCCGGTCATTGGCCAATTCCCCCAAGCAAACCATCGATACAATGAACAGGCAAGCCAGGTGCAACGCTAGCGAAAGCGCGATCGGGTGAAGAATCATTGCGACCAATGTGATGACCACCGCTGCCACCGCCACCGGCATCGCGCGGGTCATCCACTCATGCGGCAGGAGTCGTCTACGTGCAAAGACCAGGGTAAATGCCAGCAGGTAGATTCCCAGCGGGATCACCCACAATAGAGGAATCGGCGCCACTTCGGAAGTGATGTACGTCGTGACGCTCAACATCAGGCTGCATGGCACAAATGCCAGCAACACCCACCGCCACCGCCGACGCGTCGTCAATCGCTCGACGGAAGCGTTAACCGATGTTTCGGTGGCGGGAGATTCCGCCGTGTCGGAAATCCGAGCGGTTCGCCATACCCACAGACCACAGACTGCCGTTAGCACTGCCAGCGCGACGTAGCCAATCGTCCAGCACCAGCTTTGTTCGCTCAACCGCCAATGTGGTTCGATCAACACGGGATAACTCACCAGCGCCAGCAGGCTGCCGCAGTTGCTGGCGGCGTACAAAAAGTATGGGTCAGCCGCATCACGATGCGCGCCTGCCGAGAACCAGCGTTGCAGCAGCGGGCTGGTCGCCGACACGACGAAGAAGGGCAACCCGATGGTTACTGCCAACATCGCCAACAGCCAGGGGACCGGCGTGTGCGTCGTCGGAGGCGTCCAGCCTCGTGGGAGGGCGATCGGGAGTGTCACTATCGGCAGGAGCAGCAACAGCGCGTGCAGCGCGGCTTGACGTCGCACACCCAGCCAGCGGGTACTGAAATGTGCGTAGGCGTATCCTGCCAACAGCGTCGTCTGGTAAAAAACCATCGCCGTGTTCCACACGCTGGGCGAACCGCCCAGCAATGGCAACACCATCCGCGCGACCATCGGCTGCACTATGAACAGCAACGCGGCGCCCAAAAAAACGGTTACACCGTACAGAATCAGCATCGATTTCCCCCCAAGAATCTCAATAAGCAGCAACCTCTGTGCCGAAACGACGTCCGTGATTGTGGTCTGGAAGCATTGAAAATGCAGCGACCCAAAGCACACCGGTTAAGCGGAAACCGATGATTGCCCTCCTTTTCCGCTGTGCTATACTGCCGGTAGGGGTTGGACTGCTGTTCCCAAAACGTTCTCAACCAAAAAAACCTAAGAGGCATCGTCCATGACGAAAACATACGCGCAGCCTGACGTTCTCGTTTCCGCAGATTGGGTAGAGCAGCACAAGAATGACGCGAACCTGCGTCTCGTCGAAGTGGATGTCGACACATCGGCGTACGAGCAGGGCCACATCGCGGGCGCGATCGCGTGGAACTGGCAGAGCCAGCTTTGCGACAACATCCGCCGCGATTTGCTCACAAAGCCAGCCTTTGAAGAACTGATGGCCGATTCGGGCATCACACCTGACACGACCGTCATTCTCTACGGTGATAATAACAACTGGTTCGCCTGCTACGCGTTTTGGCAGATGAAACTTTACGGCCACAAAGACGCGCGGATCATGAATGGCGGACGCAAATTGTGGCTGGCCCAGAACCGTCCACTGACCAAAGACGTGCCAACTTGTCCGCCGAGCAGTTACGCCGCCCAGCAGCCAGACACATCGATTCGCGCTCTTCGTGAGGAGGTCATGCAAGCCGCTCCCGAGGGCAAGACCAACCTGGTGGACGTGCGCTCGCCAGACGAGTACTCAGGCAAAGTGATTGCGCCGCCGGGCATGGCCGAAACAGCCCAGCGCGGCGGCCACATCCCGACGGCGATCAATGTCCCTTGGGCCCAGGCGGTCAGCGAGGACGGCACATTCAAAGAACCCGCCGCGTTGCAACAGCTTTACGAGGGCAAGGGCCTCAGCCCGTACCACAAGACCATCGCGTACTGTCGCATCGGCGAACGTTCGGCACACACGTGGTTCGTGCTAAAATACCTGCTCGGCCATGCAAACGTGAAAAACTATGACGGCTCGTGGACCGAGTGGGGCAATCTGGTCAACGCGCCGATCATCAAAGGCGACAAGCCGATCTGACGATGGGCGAGACCTCGCTCCTCCCAGCGGCGGACTCTGACGCGTTGCTGCGTACGATCGGCAACACGCCGCTGATTCCACTACTGCGCATCGGGCAGGAGTTCCCGCGCGTTCGCATCTTCGCCAAGGCGGAGTGGTATAATCCCGGCGGCTCCGTAAAAGATCGGCCCGCCTATCGTATGATTCGCGCTGCGGAGGCATCGGGCCAGCTCACACCCGACAAGACCATCCTCGATGCCACCAGTGGCAACACCGGCATCGCCTACGCCATGATCGCCGCGCGCCGCGGCTACCGGTGCAAGTTGCTCATGCCCGCCAATGCGAGTACGGAACGCAAGAAATTGCTGAAGGCGTACGGCGCGGAAGTTGTGCTTACCGACCCAGCGGAAGGCAGCGATGGGGCGTTTTATGAGGCGCAGCGGCTCTATAAGGAGCACCCTAATCTCTATGTTTATCCGGACCAATACAGTAATCTGGAGAATCCGCGCGCGCATTACGAGACGACAGGGCCCGAGATCATCAAGCAGACCGACGGCAAGATCACCCATTTTCTTGCGGGACTCGGCACTAGCGGCACGATGATGGGCACAGGCAAACGCCTCCGTGAGTTCAACCGCGACATCAAGCTCGTCGCCATCCAGCCTGAAGGTCCGTTCCACGGATTGGAAGGCCTCAAGCACATGGAGACGGCCTCACACGTGCCCGATTTGTTTGACGCCAAAGTCCCCGACCAGACCGTCGGCGTTTCTACAGAAGCCGCGCAGCAGATGGCCAAGCGCATGACGCGCGAGGAAGGTCTCTACGTCGGTGTGAGCGCGGGAGCCGGCGTTGTCGCCGCGTTAAAGATTGCGTCCACTTTGAAGGAAGGCGTCATCGTCACGATTTGTCCCGACGCTGGTGCCCGTTATCAGAGTGAGAAATTCTGGGAGCCAGCATGAAGGCCAGTTCGTTGGTAGGGCGCTCTCTCCGAGCGCGCCGTAGCCTGCATTTCAACGGACGGCTCGGAGAGCCGTCCCTACCGGTTACAACATGAAACTCTCACAACAACTGTTGCATCAAATCCGCAAGCACCTCGAAGCGGGGTACCCGAACGAGGCCTGTGGCGTAATGCTCGGGAAGGATGGGGTAATCACAGAAGTCGTTTCCGCTGACAATCAGCGTGTCGATAGCGCGCGAAATCGTTACTTGATCGATCCACTCATGTATTTGAAGATCGAACGCGACGCCGATACACGCGGGTTGGATGTGATTGGGATTTATCATTCCCATCCCGACGTCGCGGCGCGACCGTCGCAGTTCGATCTCGATCATGCATGGCCGAATTTCTCGTACCTGATTGTCTCGGTTGTGAAAGGCAAAGCGGTCGAATCCAACTCCTGGCGGCTGCGGGATGATCGGTCGGCGTTTGACCAAGAGGCGGTGGAAATCTTAAGGTAGATAGAACCGGTCGCGTAATTACGGTAGCAGCGATCATTCACATCGGAAGCAGGATGATCCGCATCGAGTCTGCTATATTTTACTCGACACCTAATATCGTCTGGGAGCGAATTTTGCACTGCCTCCTCTGTTCTGCCCCTTGATTGACGTCGATTTGGCGGCAATCTCGTCAGCACGTGCGTCGAACCCCGCTTTCCTCAATGATTCTGTGTACTCATCGAGAAAGGCGGCAAATCCCAAGGGATCGGTTTTCAGTGCGTCCACCTTTTCGAGTTCTGCGACTGCCCGTTGGTAAATGGGAACAGCTTCAGTGTGCCGATTTGTGTCGTGAAGTAGGCGCGCCAACTCACAGAGCGTCGGCGGCAATAGCCTGTGCGCGTCGCCGTGCGCTTGGTCAATCAACGCCAACACTTTCGTGAACCCTTGTTCCGCCTCGTCATACTTGCCGAGATACCCGGTGACACGCGACCATTGGTACAGTGGATAGGCTTCTTCTGTCGGCCCCAGTGTAGTATTCGCTTCCCAATCGATGCGCGGTGGCCCACTCGCTTTCCAGTTTCTCCGCGGCATGGATTTGGCGAGTTGTCATCTCCCTTTCGATGTCGAACCAAGCCGTCCTTGCGGTCTTATGAACCCTGGGGTCGTCACTCGATACGCCGGAATAGGATCGGGCTAGATCGATCCACATGTGGGCTTGAACCAAATCTTTCGTGACCCCCTCACCCCTCCAGTAGCAAACCCCAAGATTCAGCATGCCGTCCAGACTTCCCTTCTCCGCAGCAGTTCGATACAGGGCGACCCCATGCGCCTTGTCTTCTGCGACGCCGAGTCCTTTGTCATACATGTACCCAAGATTCGAGTACGCTTGCGGGTAATCCTGGTCGACGGCCTTTTGGTACCACTTTACTGCCTCATCATTGCTCTGCGGAACACCCTCGCCGAATTGATATAATGACCCGAGATCGTTCTCCGCCGCGGCATTCCCCTGCTCGGCCGCCTTTCGATACCACAGCGCGGCCTCACTCGAATCCCTTTTGACACGGAGCCCACGGTCGTAGGCTTGACCAAGTTGAAGCTGGGCGGAAGCGTCGCCTTGTTCGGCCTTCGCTCGCAATTGCGAGATTGATCCATGGTCCTCTTCTGCCATGGTGCAAGTGACAAAAATGAAGGTCCCTACGATCGCGATCCATCGCTCGGGGCTCCGTTGCATCCCTCAATCTTCCTTGATCCCCGTGACATTGTCGAGTTGCTTCTAGGGCCTGACCAGACGCGAAACTGTGCGGTTTCGCCCCGCATCACACCCACAGCAAGAGCTTATTGAACTTTCGGGGTAATCGGGTACACTAGGCGACGCGGGTTACACAGATTGCAACGGAGACAACGATGGGAATTAAAGTCACAATACCAACAGCGCTGCGGCGGTTTGCCAATGGGCAGGCGACGGTTGAAGTGTCCGGCACGACGATCAGCGAGGTGCTTGGAAACCTGACCACCGAGCATGCGCAACTGCGCCCGCATCTGTACAGCGACGACGGCAAACTCCGCAATTTCGTGCGCGTGTACGTCAACGACGAAGACATCCGCGCACGGGGCGACAATGCGCCGATCAACGAAGGCGACGAGATTTCCATCGTGCCGTCGATTGCGGGCGGCAACCTCGCGAAGCTCGACCCGCTCGTCAAAGATCGCGCGAAACTCACGAACGAGGATATCAAAAGGTATTCGCGACATTTGATTTTGCCAGAAGTTGGCGTCGAAGGTCAGGAACGGCTCAAGGCGGCGAAGGTTCTATTGATTGGTTCAGGCGGACTCGGTTCGCCGATCGCCCTCTATCTCACTGCCGCTGGCGTCGGCACCATCGGCATGGTCGAGTTCGACACCGTCGATTTCAGCAATCTGCAGCGCCAGATCATCCATTTCACCGGGGACGTCGGTAAGCACAAGCTCAAGAGTGCCGAGGAAAAACTCAAGGCGATCAATCCGAACCTGAATTTCATCCCCTACCCGGTGAAGATCACCAGCGAGAACGCGCTCGACATCATCAAGGACTACGATCTCGTCTTGGACGGCACGGACAATTTCCCGACACGGTATTTGGTCAACGATGCGTGCGTGATGCTCAAGAAGCCGAACGTGTACGGCTCGATTTTCCGCTGGGAAGGCATGGCCAGTGTATTCGCGCCGCATCTCGGCGGACCGTGCTACCGTTGCTGGTATCCCGAACCGCCGCCGCCCGGCCTTGTGCCGAGTTGCGCGGAAGGCGGCGTGCTCGGCGTCATTTGCGGCATCATCGGCAACATCCAGGCGAACGAAGCCGTCAAGCTCATCATCGGCAAGGGCAAACCACTCATGGGGCGCTTGCTGCGGTTCGATGCGATGGACATGAGCTTTCGCGAGTACAAGATTCCGCGTGACCCGAACTGCCCCGTGTGTGGCAAGAACCCGACGGTCACGGAATTGATCGATTACAACCAGTTCTGCGGGATCGGTCGCGGCGAAGACGAAGGTTCATCAGGAGATTCTATCGTGGAAAAAGTAGACACTGGCCTCGGCCCCGACGACATCAGCGTCGAGACGCTCAAGAAGATGCGCGATCGCAAAGACGATTTCGTTCTTGTCGATGTCCGCAATCCCGACGAGTTCGCCATCTGCACCATTGACGGCTCGGTGAAATTACCGTTGCCCGAATTGCCGCAGCGGTTCCAGGAATTGCCCAAGGAGAAACTTATCGTCCTGCATTGCAAGTCCGGCGGCCGCAGCGGTCGGGCCCTGAGATTCCTGCGCTCGCAGGGTTACGAAAAACTTAAGAATGTCGCCGGCGGCATCAACGCCTGGGCCGAGCGGATCGATCCGAACGTGCCGCAGTATTGACCGGGCGACAGCCTCCGCGGAAATCATCTGGCGAACACGAGAGCTACCCTTTTGCCCCGTGCTTTCGCAGCAGGTCGATTATCTGAGTGTGCTGTCTGAAGTGTGCGAGTTCGAGTGGCGTCTTCCCATCTGGCAGCTTGGCGTTTGGGCTAACCCCGGCCTGCAAAAGGTAAGCGACGTTCTCCTCTTTGTCTTGGGCAATGCAAGCCGCCAGCGCCGTCTGCCCGCGCTCCGTAGTGGCATTGACATTACCGCCGGCCTCCACGAATGCCCGAAGCCATGCCAAGTCATACATGGCGGCTTGAACGGCCACCTGGTCAAGCATCTGGGGCGTGGCTGTAGCGACCAACTTGGCCATCTCAGCGGGTCCCCGGTCCGCGGCATCAAGCAGCATTTCAGCCGTCGGCCATTCTGGAGCGGGACATGGCTTGAGCATTTTCTTAATGGATGCGTCCATCTTCTTGCGTATCTGACGTTGGATGTCCTGGCTATCACGACCCAACATGCCTGCAATGCCTTGTGGGACCAAACTGTGACTACGGGCTGAAATGATCAACCCGATTGCGATGCAATAGAAATCTCCAGACTGAGGAGGGCTCACGACAGGGAAGCCAGCCGCAACGGCCTCTTGCTTCATCGGCTTCCGCCCGCCAGTCCTCTCCACATCACGAACACCCTTGCCAACCAGTTGAGACGCCTCCGCGTCACCCAAGTTTTCATCTCCCTCATCTTCGAAATACTTGAATCCGAACCGGAGTCTCAACGGATCGATGTCCAACCGCGGAGCCAGATCGTCCAATATATTCTCGGCGAAGGTATATTCGTCAGCCCGATGCAGTATATTTTCGATGTCTTGAACCGTTGTGCCGTCGATGCAATGTCGGAGCACCACCTCGGCTTTCCCACGGCATCGCTCACGCGTAGCTTGATCTGCCTCTTCGAAATAATCGGGGTTGGAATTGTATTCGTCAGCGAGCACTCCTCGTTCATATAGAAAGTACAAAAGGACGTCGCTATCGTGATTCAGGAACGCGAACGCACTAGTCGACAGATCTTTCGAAATTGTCTTGGCGAGACGTTGCAGTTCTCGCTCGTCCTGGTCGTCGGAAGATTCATCGTAAACGGTGACCCATCCGTTCTTCGGGGGCGAAATGTAGGCGCGTCTACGAACAGATGAGTTCAGCACTCGGATTACATCCTCCATCGAATCCGAGCGTACCTGATAGTTGGTGAAAAACGCGCCCACTGTGCTTAGCTCTCGATCCTCGTTTATGCGCCATTCCGTAGCAGTGGTCAAGTTCCCACGCAGTGGGTTCTCAAAACTTGTCGAACGCGTTTTGACGAGTTAGGCTCCCATCAACTCTGAACAGGTAGTCAGCGAGGATTCCATCATGAATGACCAACCCATGACCCGGCGTGAAGCGTTGAAGACCGCGACTGCCATCGGCGTCACGTGAGCTACTGGTTTGCTGGACGCTTCTGGTGCTGGCCGTGGTCGCCCTTTAGAATACCGGGCACGGAAAGGTCTTCGTCGAAGTCAGGCCAGTGCAGGCCGAAAGGAGAGATCTCGATATTGTTAAGCTGCTTCTCGGTGCCCCGTGCCAGACCTGGATTCTCGGCGACGGGGAACCGGACTTGCGCGCCACTGCGCATCGTCACCACGATTTGCCCGTCCTGGTAAACGGCACCTTGGACGACATCAGTTCCGAATTGTCTGGGCATCGCCGATAAGAGTAGCGCGACGGAGGGGAAAGGCAACCTCTGTGTTTGAATGACGGCGACGTACTTGCGATTCTGCGGCACTCTCGGTAATGTCTCGCGAAGCGGCCACGACAAAGCGTGGCCCTCCAAATGAATTTGTGACACGACACTGAAGGGCAATTTTATCATGCGTTACCGCACGCTCGGTCGAACCGGCTGGAAGGTATCGGAAATCAGTTTCGGCGCCTGGGCCATCGGCGGGACCTGGGGGAAGGTCGATGACCGGGAATCACTCGCCGCGCTGCATCGCGCCATTGACCTCGGCGTCAACTTCATCGACACCGCCGACGTGTATGGCGACGGGCACAGCGAGCGTCTCGTCGGACAGTTGGTGCGGGAGCGCTCCGAGACGATCCGCGTAGCAACGAAAGCCGGCCGACGTCTTTCGCCTCACACGGCAGATGGCTACAACAAGCGCAATCTCACGGGCTTCATCGAACGCAGCCTGCGCAATCTCCGCACCGATTGCCTCGATCTGGTGCAATTGCACTGTCCGCCCACGGACGTGTATTACCGCCCCGAAGTGTTCGAGGCGTTGGACGATATCGTTCGCGCCGGCAAAATTCGCTACTACGGCGTGAGCGTGGAACGAGTCGAGGAAGCGATCAAGGCCATCGAGTACCCACACGTCCAGAGCGTGCAGATCATCTTCAACATGTTCCGTCACCGCCCCGCCGAATTGTTCTTCGCGGAGGCCAAAAAACGGAAAGTCGGCATTCTCGCCCGCGTGCCGCTCGCCAGCGGTTTGTTGACGGGCAAAATGACCCGTCGCACACAGTTCAGTCCCGATGATCACCGTAAGTTCAACCGTCAAGGCGAAGCTTTCGACCGCGGCGAGACTTTTTCAGGAGTGGACTACGACACTGGCCTAAAAGCCGTGGAAGAATTAAAGCGCCTCGTCCCCAACGGCGCGACGATGACCCAATTCGCCCTGCGCTGGATTCTCATGCACGACGCCGTGACCTGCGCCATTCCCGGCGCCAAACACCCTGACCAAGCCGAACAAAACATTCGCGCCTCATCACTCCCCCGCCTCAGCCGCGCCACGATGGTGAAAGTGGAAGCCATCTACAGCAAGTACATCCGCCAACAAGTGCATCACCGGTGGTGACGCCGCACACTACGCAGCGCAGTGGCCATCATTGATGCGGAACACAGGCAGGGACGCCTGTGCCACCGGATTCGGCGGTCGTAGACCGCCGCTACAGCGTTTGGTATACTCGCGACATGCCGATTCATCCGACAGCGATTGTGAGTCCGAAGGCGGAGGTGGATTCGTCCGTCGAGGTGGGGGCGCACGCGATCATTGAGGAGCATGTGAAGGTCGGGGCGGGGACGAAGATTTGGGCGAATGCGTATCTCACAGGCTATACGGAAATCGGGCGGGACAACGAGATTCACATGGGCGCAGTCATTGGACACGAGCCGCAGGACGTGAAGTTCGACCGCACGTGCCGCTCGTACCTGCGGATTGGCGACCGCAACGTGTTTCGTGAGTACTGTACGGTGCATCGCGGGACGGAGCCCGAAAGCGCCACGGTCATTGGCAATGAATGTTACCTCATGGCCACGGCCCACGTCGGACACAATTGTGTCATCGGCAACAACGTGATCATCTGCAATTGCGCGCTGGTCGCCGGTCTGGTGCACGTGGGAGATCGCGCGTTCATCTCAGGCGGCGTGGTAATTCACCAGTTTACGCACATCGGGCGACTGGCGATGTTTTCGGGGAACGCCCGTGTGTCGATGGACGTGCCGCCATTCACGCTCGCGGCGGAGCGTAATGAAATTCATGCGTTGAATCTCGTGGGTCTGCGGCGCGCGAAGATTTCACGCGAGGCGATTGGCGAGCTCAAGAAGCTGTTCCAGATATTCTACCTTTCGGGCATGAACGGGACGCAAGCATTGAAAGAAGCATCGTCAGACGGAGCGTTTGCGACCACCGAGGCGCGCGAGTTTATTGAATTCGTGCGCAATTCACCGAATGGGATTTGTCCGCCGGCGCGAACAAGGACCGCCGCGTGAGGGCACGCGGCCTACAACGGCCCTAGTAGAGATCCTTCTGCTCGGGGCTGTAGATCGGGAAGGTGAACAACTCCGAGGACTTGAAGCCGTCGGGAGGTTTGGCGGTTCTATCTCCCAATGTCCGCAGCGAATCGGCCGTGACTGCGCGCACGAAGGCGCTGTTGTCCTGCAACAACGGGCGCAAGAGGGCCACGCCGGACGGGTCACCCATCAAGCCGACTCCATACGCAGCGGAGCCGCGAACATGATCATCGGTATCCTGAAGCGCGAGCTGTAGCGCATTCAGGAACGTTCGGGCGTGAAGCTTCCCGAGCGAAATCGCCGCTTCGCCGCGAACCAGGGGATCCTTGTCCTTGAGCCCTTCGATGAGTGACGGAACAACGGAACTGTCGCCATATTTGGCGAGGAGGTACATCACGATGCGACGCGACGCCGGCAGGATGTCGTTTTTCTGCGTGAGCAAGAGAGGCACAACCGATTTGTCAGCCAGTGCGTCGATCGCCAATAACGCCGAGCGTTCGCGGACGGCGTTGTTGTAATCGCCAAGGGCATTGATGGCGATTGGCAGCGCGGATTTGTCGTGAATGAACGCCAGACCCCATACGGCGCGGAAGCGCACGACGCCCGAGGCGTCATTGGTTGCCAGCCGCACGACATCGGGCAGGACCGCCCGGCCACCGATGTGACTGAGCGACCACACTGCCGATGCGCGCACGCGGTCGTTCTCGTCGTCCAGCACCTTGCGCAAGGCGTTGACCGCGTCCGGCCCCGAAGCGAGGCTCAGGCTCCAAGCTGCCGTCGCGCGAATCACGTCGTTCGAGTCGTGCAGGCAGCGCAGTGTTAAGGGGAGCGCCGCCGGATCGCGCAACGCACTCAGTTCGCGAACAGCATCCTCGCGCACGCTTTCGTCAGGTGAGTTGAGCCAGCGGGCGAGGCGTTCCAGTTGCCGGCCGGACGAATCAGGTTCTTGCGCAGCGAGGCAAAAGGCTCCCGGCAGCGCTCCGGCCAAGCACCAAACGGCCACACATGCCATAAGCCAGTAAGAAAATGGTTCTTTTCGGATCAAGGCTCCCCCCGGCCCGCTCGATTCAAGTCCAGATCACCGGCGCCGACCGTTGCTCCTTGCCGGAAATCTCAATGACACTGCGAGTCCCCGTCCTTACTCTCCATTCGCGCATGGTCCACAAGTATCGCCGGCGGTCAGGTGCCCGGCAACGGCCGATGGCGGGACGCACATCGTTTGATCGGGGTGTCCGGCCTGTTTGTGACACATCGCCACCTTGTTCGGCGGGCAAACGCCTCCCGGCGGACAGCCGCCGCCGTGGCCCGTGAGTTCCTTGGTCGCGCGAACCACCGTGCGCGAATCCACTGACGCGGAAGCTACCACACGATTGTTCGCCACTTGAATGGTCGTTGACTGAAGTGACTCGCGAAGTTGCTTGCCCGAGCTGTGACCCGCAAACGTCTCGGCAAGGGACACCGCCATGTCGCGCCAGGCTGCGACAATAGTGCCAACCTGCTCGGCGGACTGCTCGTCGTCGGTCACCATCCCAATCTGGCCATGCCATGTTCCAAACGCCAGATCGGCGTTCACAACCAAACCGCGGACGCGGGAACGAAGACTGGTGGGCAGGAATGTGCCGCCGTGTGGCATCAGCACGAGAATATGCAACGGATCGATCGTTTCCTCCCGTAACAGAGTCATGTCCCCATTCAGCGCTGCCCGGAAGGCCCGCTGCACGTGATTCACATCGTCCTTCTGTCCAAAATACACGGCATCATGGAACATCAGCCCCAGAAGCTGGTCAGCAGAAGTCGACAGTTCGTCTCCCAAGCGCGCACGGACGTAGCCGTCAGCGTTCAGCAAGTTGGCGTCGCCCGCCAGGGGATCAAAGTAGAGTTGTACGACAATGTTGCGTATCTGCCCTGCCTGTTCACGATACGTGACTGCCATCAATGACGGCGATCTCTGCGGCACAACTCGAGACGTATCTGCCGGGTAGTTGAGCGTTGCGGAAACAGCTTCCACGAACGCGGGAGTAACCCGCTCCGTGCCCTGCAACAAGGCAAAGCACTCGCCATATTGCGCGGGAGTCGACGGGATAGCGTGACGGCTCGGCGGGCCACCGGAAAGAGTCGTTACCGGAACCGCTGTAACAATCGCGTTCGGAACCGGGGAAGCAGTATCGGGTCCGACGGTCGCCGCAACACAAAATGAAGACAAAGACAGCACTGCCAGTATGGCAGAAATACGATACGCCACGCATTGGTTGAGCCTCAACTCACGGCTGGTAGCGGATTTGCCATTCATAACCCTCCCAACGATGCAATTTCGATGCCAGACTAGCCAGGGAACCGTCGCACGCCAGCGCCGATTCCGTACCACAAACAACGTGCTGAAATCCGCCATAAACAAGCCGTTTTCAGCAGTCCTCCAACAAGCCAAATAACTGACCCAACATAGGCCGCCGGGTCACAAAGTCAACTGACCGAAATGACCTACAAACTAGTTTAGCGACCTGGACGATCCTGTGCAGCCGATCCGCATCAGTGAGTTCCCACGCCAGTGGCCACACGTTCCTGTTTCTCACTGATTTTGGCCAACGCTTCCGCGGCAGCATCGCGCACAAGGCTATTGTCGTCGTTCAACGCGCGCTTGAGCGTTTCCTGCGCGGACGGATCAGCAATCTGCCCAAGCGCCCAGGCAACCGACGCGCGAACCCGTGACTCCTTCTCCTTAAGCAGGCGTACCTTTTCATCGATCGGTCCTGTCGATATCGTGACCCCCTGGGTATCTTCCGGCGCCGATTGGTAGTACGGTCGCACCGTGGCTTCCAGTGGCTTCACGGCGCGTGGTTCGCCAATCTTACCCAGCGAGACAGCGGACTCGGCCCGCAGTCCCGCGTCCTCCGCTTTCAACCCGCGTTCGATCAAGGAATCGACGGCGGCGGGATCGCGAATGTCTCCCAACGCTTTGGCGGCAATGATCTTTTCTTCGACGAGCTTCAACTTGGCGATGTCCGGCAACAGACCCGATTGCGTGCCGATGACGATACCATCCTGCTGCGATCCCGCTGCCGGTTGCTGCTTCAGACCTGTGAGCACCTGAATCAATGACTCCGTGGCTGTCTTATCTCCGAGCTGTCCCAGCGCCTCGGCCGCGGCGCTACGGACGAAGCCATTGGAGTCCCGCAGGAGGTCGACCAGTTTCGGCACAGCTTTCCGGTCGCCAAGGTTGCCAAGCGCGCGTGCGCTTTCAGCTCTCACATTGGAGTCGGCATCGTTACACTTGCCCTCAAGCGCCTCGACCAGCCCCTCTCCCTGGAGTTTGCGGAGCGATTCGACCGCGGCCAGGCGAACAATCGGGTCCGAATCGTTCAGCGCTTCGGTGACAAATGGGATCTGGTCCTTCCCGCCGATCTCGCCGTAGATCCGAATAATCTTCTCGCGGACATCCCGATTCTGGTGGTGGACGTATTTGCTCAACGGCACCAACGCGGAGACAGCCCGGCTGCGGATGATGGCCTCATGAGCATGGAACCTGGCTTCGCGGTCATCCGAAACAATCGCGCGAATCAGCGCCGCGATGGCCTTCTCATCTTCTGGATGGGCCAACGCATCGGCCGCACGATCGCGAACGAGCGCGTACTGATCATCCTGTAGCCGGGCAGCAATCGGGTCGATAATCCGGGCGAGCCGATCTTTCTGGTTGCCGCACAGCGACGATAATGTCTTGATCGCCGTGGCCCGAACATGCCAGTCTGGATCGTTCAATGCTTCCAGCAACGGGGAGATTGAGTTTGCATCGTCAAACTGTGCCAGTGCACTAACTGCCGAGACTCGCACGAGCACGTTCTCATCATGCAAGGCCTCCACAATTGTGGGCACGGATGACGCCGTTCCGCAGGGGCCCAGTGAACTCATCACTTCAGTCCGGACCGTCGCGTCCGGGTCATGCACCAACTCAAGCAGCGCGGATTCTGATGATTTGTCGGATACCTGCCCCAGCAGGGCGGCAGTCATCCGCCGCACGTCGGGACGCGGATCCTTCAGGCCTTCCCAGGAAGCTACAATCGGCGTCCAGTGAGCCAGCCGTACGACTGCCCCTGCCGCAGTCATGCGAACCAATTCCGTTTCGTCGCGTGTCAAACGCCAGAGCGGCTTCGCGCCGTCCGGTTCCCCAATCTCGCCCAGGAGCGTTGCCACCAAAACCCGGACATCAGGGCGCTCGTCTTTCGACAAGTCGATCAACACGTCCACAGCGCGCGGGGCGTTTTGCAGTTTATCCTGAACGAAGGACACGGCGTCCGGTGGATAGAGACGATCAAAGTGGATCCTTTGGTACGCAAGTTTGAGTTTGGGATCCGCAGGGTTCGACGAGTCTTGCTGGCCGTGTACTGGAAGCGATAGCACGCATACGCTCACGAGACTGAGCACCGCCAGCTTGACTCGGTGTGTCGTCATCTTCCTCCCCTGGCAAAAAACTCCACTTGCCACGCCCGTTAGCTCGGGTAACCAGGGCCGCGCTGAATGCGCCCGACGCCCTTGGCCAAGGCACGTATCATCCGTGGCAAGCCGGCTTCAATTACATCGGATGGCATCATTATGCTCATTTTCACCGCGGGCCCATCCGCGACAATCTGCGCCCGGGACAACTGTTGCAGTGCCGCCTCGGCCTCGCCTCCGCCATATCTCACGCGAGCGATGCCGATGGCCATCATCCGCGTGTCCGACAACAACTGCGCCAGGTCCTGCGCCTTTTTTTGATCCATGCTGAGCGCCACCATCTCGGCCCGCCCTTCATCCAGCGAAATTTTGCCTTTCACCAGCGCCGCCGCCATGTAGGGACGGAAGCGCTCCGTAAACAATAATCCCGGCTCCGGAATGACCGCGATAAACGAAACGGGATCATGCAGATAGTTATGAACAGTCTCATACCGATCGTTCAAAATCGCTTCCAACAAATCGCGTTGCCGCTTTTCCGCTTCGGGGCTGGCCAGAATCACGACCTCGCGGCCCAGCGTGGCCAGCATGGATTGCCCCATCTTGTAAAAATTGTCCGGAAGCTGGGATTTCCAGTACCCCTCTGAGCTGAACGCCGGCAGTTTCTCGGGGACCAGATTCCCGAAGATGTGAATCGCCACGTCGCGCAGTTCGCCTTCCGCGCGATATGTCACCAGCATCATCGCGACATCACCCTGGGCAAGTGTGGGATTCGCGCCGAGGGCCGTGCTGAGAGACTCCTTGATCTTTTCGAGAAGCTGAGGGTTATCGCCAAACGCCATCTGGAGGAACGCCGCGGAAAACTCCTTGCGGGCGGGCGCCTTGACGATCATCTCCTGCCGTCTGACGGCTTCTTGGACGACCGTGCGCACCTGGTTTGTCTCTTGGACAACCCGGTGGAATCGCTGGGTCACATTGAGGGCCAACACTCCTGCCGCCAACACCAGCACAGCCAACACCGCCCAAACGATTACGTTGGCTTTTGTGCCTTTCCGCTTTCCGGTGATCCCTGTCTTCCCTGCCATAAAACGTACTCCTACTGCGTGCCGATCGCCGTCCCGCCTTCGCCAAACTTAATCGGTTCATCGATTCCGAGCAATTCCCAGCCCGTGTCGAATCCGGCTTCGTCGGCTACCTGGCGCGCTTTCCTAAACACGTTAAAGCTATCATCTCTGACCAAAAAAGCAATGTATTGGTGGTCCTTATCCAATTGGGACAGGATCGAATTAAAATTACTATCTGTTTTCTCCAACTCAACTATATTTTCTCCCGCAACGCCCGGACGCGCCTCCAGCCCCATTCGCCCCACCAGTAAGTAGCGCGGATCCACCCTGTAGTACTTATTCCCAACCTCTTGTCCCTGAATGGCTTTCAAAAATGACTCCAAGTCACCTCCCCGAATGCCCGGGTTCAAAGTGGACATGAGTTTCTCCACTTGGTCATCCAACCCAGCCTTATCGACGAAGTACAGCTGGTTCGTTCGACACTCGAAAAAGATACCCTGTTTCGACGATACCCGGGCGCGAGGAGTCGGTCTGAATACAGGTATCTTTACGGCCTCCTGGACAGTAACCAACAGGCAAAAGAACAATGCCGCCGTCGTGATCGTCACGATGTCGCAGAACGACACGATCAGCATTTCCGGCTCGCTCTTTTTCTTTCTTCGCCTCGACATATTGATCAGTTCTCGGAAATGGCCAGGCCCTTCTCGGCTTCGTTCCAGTCAACTTTAAAATCGGCGTCGATCGCATCGTACCCCACGTCAATCGGCCGCTTTTCAATCAGGTTTCGCACCGTGCGGTAGAACTTCACGGATTGGGGACGAACCATCACGACAACGTACTCTTCATCCTTGTGGCCTTGAATTTTGTCGAGGAACTGATTCACCGCATTATCCGGTCGCTGCAGGTCATCCCACGCCACCTGCGTGCCGTGCGGCATCTCGCTGGAATACAGTGTCAGCCCATTGGGCTGGCAATCAATGTACGAGGGAATCTTGGAGTTGCTAACGTTGCCATGCCCGGAGTACAAACCTGTAAACGCAATGATCCGTTTGCCTTTCGGGTTCATGGCGATCCGCATCACGATGACCACCAGAATCAGGGAGATCAATTTCAGTACGATCGCCATGATCGACAGAAACGGTTCGACGTTGATATCGATTTTTTCGTATGCCTTGCGACGCGCCATAAGCTGAACCTTGGCCTACATGTTGTCGTCGCCGCGTGCTTCCTGGAAGATCACCTTGCGTGGACGCGACATTTGCTTGAGCAACTCGTCGCTGGTGCTCAGATGGGTGCGAATGTTCGCCAGCGTCTGTCGGAATTCATCGGAACTGCCCACCTGCCGCAACGTGGCTTCCATCGCCTGCGTCGTGCGCAGCACTTTGTCAATCTCCGTGCCCAATTGCGTGACCTTCCCGAGCTGCTCGTTCAACGCTTCCACCGATTGCTGGATGCGATCGCTGTAGCGCGTGGACGCGCTCTCCAATGTCGTGACCGCCTGTTTGAACGAGTCGGCCAGACGCACCGAAAGCTGGCTGAACTCCTGCACCATCTTCTCGAAACGGGCAATTTCCTTCTTATCCAGTTCCTGGATCGCCTCCACGTACGTCTCGTGTGCTTCGCCGAATTGTTCAGCCTGCTCCTTGGCCATGGTCGTCAGTTGTTCCGTCAACTCGTCGAATTTCTCGGCGAGCTTCTGCTCGTTCTTCGAGTACACCTCGAGGTTGCGTTCCTGCGTCTTGGTCAATTCCGACATGATGCGCTGGGTGCCGTTGTTGAAGTTGGTGGCCACGCCTTCGAGTTTGCCGCCAAGTTGCGAACCCAGTTCCCCGACGCGCCGCTCGTAATTCTGTGCGAACTCGTCGTATTTCTGGTTGATCACGTCGCCCGCCTTCGAGATCGCCCGGGAAAAAACCTCTTCGTACCGATCTGGGTTCGGCAATCGCCGGAACCCGGCGTCGATGGCCTGGGCCAGTTCGTCGATCGGGAACTTGGACTGCGTTTGCAAGCCCTCCATCCCTTGACGGATGGCGTTGACCATGTCTTCGATTGGGAAACTCTGCGGGCCGGTCGTTGACGGCATTCGCGAGAGCAATCGATCTTCGACCAGC
>Ga0206923_1061_pt1 | contig 23739 bp, 15 predicted proteins | sample Alteio_BWOrgHeat_64_FD_152961 | JGI IMG/M metagenome (GOLD analysis project Ga0206923, IMG submission 152961) | Enriched cells from forest soil in Barre Woods Harvard Forest LTER site, Petersham, Massachusetts, United States -... | ecosystem: Environmental > Terrestrial > Soil > Temperate forest >...
AATTAGTCCGCAACGTTGGGTCAGTTGAGAGGATCTGTCGGCTTCACGGAAGACGACGAAAGGTGAAAATATGAGTATGCTCCATTCTGTTCGTTTCCATCGCTTTCTGCTAACGCTCATTTTCTTGTGCATTGGCACTTGGGCACTATCGGTCCACGCCCAGTCGGTCACCTGGCAGATTCTTCCCTGGCCCGACAACCAGAATTGGGGCGGCCCTCGCGGGAACCCAGCCATCACCAACGGAAATCAGATCACACTCACCGGTCAAAATGTGCTGTCCGTCCAATCATTCACAGGTCCGCTGACAATCTCATTCGATGTGTTGTTGCCGGCAAGAAGCACGCAAAATGGTTCTTTCGACTTCTTTTTCGTCCTGACGAATCAGGCCACGAATTTAGAGCCCGACCCCAACATCGATCTGCAGATGGGCTTTGACAACCTCAGCTCGGACCACCTTACCGTGTACCGGAATATAGTCCCGAACGCCAACATCTGGGGGCCAAACCCTTTCACCGTCAGCGCGAATACCACGTACCACTACTCGATCAGCGTTGCAGCGAACGGCCAAGTGGGTTGGTCTATTAACGGACAGGATGTCGGTCTTTCCAATGCGGTCGTTGTGTCCTACGGTACCTTCAAGATATATCTCAGCGGTTGGCAACCAACGGCCGTCTGGCAGGTGACCAATTTTACCGTGACGCCGCAACAAACGACGCTGGCGATAAGCTGCACTACGGCGGTCACAGTCAACACCGATCCGGGCCGGTGCACGGCGTCCCAAGTGAATCTCGGGTTGCCGGCGACCAACGGCAATTGCCCGGGCACACCAACATTGACTAACAATGCGCCGACGGTTTTCCCGATTGGCACCAACGACGTCATCTGGACAGCCACCGATGCCTGCGGAAACAGCGCCACCTGCACCCAGAATGTGATTGTGGTGGATAACCAGCCACCAGTCATGAGCGATGCCACCGTTACGCCGAAAGTTCTGTGGCCGCCCAACCACGCGCTCGTCTTGGTCACCGTCAACTACACGACGACTGGCAACTGTGGAGTTACCGAATGTGAATTGAGCGCCAGTAGCAACGACACGGGTGACGGCGGGACCGCGAATGACATTCAACTCATTCCGGGAGACGCCCATCACGTATACTTGCGCGCCAAGCGCTCCGGGAGTGGTTCCGGGAGGGTTTACACCATCACTGTGACTTGTACGGACACCAATGGAAATGTCGTCCAAAAAACTGCCGAAGTGATCGTACCGCACGACAAGCGTAAGAACTAGCGCTCAGCCAAAGGTGATTTGAAGGGCTGGTTGGAACGTCGCGCGTGCCCTGCCAGAGCCATCCCATGGCCCGACATGTGTCCGCGAATCCTCGCCGTCAATTCGGCCAGTTGGGCACGCTGTACTCCAGGACGCGGAAGAATGGGAACGAGTTCGTCGCGCCCGCGCTGATGTAATTCCACGGAAGCGGTTCCGGCGCGGCCGTGGTGAAGATGTTGCTCCAGTTCATCGAGCTTGAGAACTGCTGGTTGGTACTGCCTTGCAGCGAATAGATCCGCGCCTTGTAACTCGTCCACGTTACGACATTGCTCGGCCCCATAGGCTGCAGGTTGGTGATGCGTGGCGGAGACGTCGCGTCGAGCACGGTGTCCGGCTCATCCGATGTCGGGAACAGGAACGTGTAACAGCGCGGCAGGCGACCGGCACATCCGCGGAATCGGCAAACACCTGTGCTGCAGCAACAGCCGCAAACGCAAACCCCACAACCCGAAGCATCTTGGCCATAAAACCAGAAGTATTCTCACAGAAAGCCGCGGCAAACACAAGGTCGCCGTCGTCCGAAACACGGAGCACATAGCTCGACGCGATCGAGCAAAAGAACCACTTTCAGAAGGTTGCCGGCATCGCGAAATGACTAATGGAACGACCGCTGCAGTCGGCCTCTGTCGCAAGCGACCAACTTCAGCAGTTACGACGAGGCCGTCGGTACTTGGCGCGGATCCCGGCGGATTTCTCCCAGCCGCGCAAGGCGCGTTCTTGCTGACGACGCAGGGCCATCAATTCCTGTTCCGCCAGTCGCCAATGCTCCTTGTCGCGGCCTGGCGGTCGGCCTTCTTCTTCCCAGATGAGGTAGGCCCGCCGGGCAATCTCTTCATGCGTCAGAACTTCTTCTGTGCGAGTTCTGGGTATGATAGAATTCTCCTCCATCGAAGCAGGATTCGCACGATGGCCGTAAACACGTATCGCATGATCGCAAAGTCCAACGCCCTGCCGATAGCACAAACCACCGCTGCCAATGACTTGTTGCCAACACTGTAGTTTACCCCCCAACGTTTAACGATTCTGGGAAGAAATCTACATCAGGTGGAGTGAAATGCAATTGGCGCAGCATCCTCAGACACCATCTGGTAGGGAAATGTCCTACGCCACGATCAGATTTTTTACCTCTTGCGACGGCCCAGCCCCGACCGATATTACGGGAGATCAACGAGAAGTCTGTGGTTCGACGGACAAGGCCGGAAAGCGGTGCGGTGTTGGAACACGTCGGCCCAGTCATCGTTGGTCCGGTGGAAACAACGAGAATGGAGGGACGTAAATGAAGACGATACGCTTGGTAAGTTTGACCGTAGCCCTGACGCTGGTGGGCGCGGTCGCGGCGCTGGCCGCCGAGGCAGACCGGCTGAACATTGATGTCAGGGACACGGTACAGGTATTCCAGACATCAAACCCCGGGCTGCAGCATCTGTTCGACACGGCGTACGGGTATGCCGTCTTTCCGTCCGTGGGCAAGGGCGCTATTGGCATCGGGGGGGCGGAAGGCCGGGGCCAGGTGTTCGAAAAGGGAGCGTTGATAGGCACGGCGAAGTTGACACAGGCCACGCTCGGCGCGCAATTGGGCGCTCAGTCGTACTCCGAAGTCATCTTCTTCGAATCGCCGAAGGCGCTCGATGACTTCAGAGACGGGAAGACCGCCTTGAGCGCCGGTCTCAGCGCTGCCGTCGCGGCGCATGGTACGGGCGCCGAGGCGAAATACCAACATGGCGTGCTTGTGTACACGATGCAAAGGTCGGGGCTGATGTTCGAGGCCAGCATCGGTGGACAACACTTCAAGTTCATGGAGTTATCGGCGGGCAATCCGGCGCCAGCGGCAACGGAAGCAGCACCGGCCGGAGCGGCGACGCCACCAGCGGCGACGCCAACGCCGCAGTCGCAAACACCGGCGCCGTAGTAGGCCGGATCTAAGAACTGAAGCGAGGGGGGCCGGGTTCCTTATGGCTCTACGTCACAAGGATATTCGGTACCCCCCACTTCAACCTCTCATACGACGGCAAGGTCCTCCAAAGTTGACGACTCCACGGGCTTAACGCGACCAATTTTGGCACAAAGTATGCAGTCTTGGCGAAGCATGACACACGCCTCTCGGACATTTGTCGAACGGAACAACAACGGGCAGAGGATGGCCTCGGATGTGGGTGATATGGCAGTCGAAGGAATTCCTCACAAAAACTCTGACTTGCCTCAGCCCAATCATTCCGCCACCGACGGACAGGATGTCATGCTCGTCATCGATGATGACACGGAAGTCTTGAAGAGGGTCTGCAAGCTGTTTATCCCTGAAGGCTGGGTGGTGCTGACCGCCTCCGACCCGCTTGAAGGCCTCACGTTGTATGAGGCCCATTGGGGGGAAATCCAGTTGGTGTTGTTGGACTACTTCATGCCGAACCTCCGAGGGGACGAAGTCTTTGAACGCCTGCAACACATCAATCCGCACGTTCGTGTGTTATTAACGACCGCGTCTTGTGACTACGTCTCCCAAAAGATGCTCCAGGGCGGACTCTGTGGTTTCGTCCAGAAACCACTCTCATCGCGAGAGCTCATTGACCACATCCGCGAAGCGTTGGATCACCACGGCCCGCCGTGCCCCCGTGCATAACGGACAATTTGCACATCGTTAACCGCCCGGGTACTCCATCCAGCAGATGTGTTTCAGTTGATGAGTGGAGCTGCGCCGGGCGCCGTGGTTGGTAACCAATCTCAATATGCGTGCTCCGACAGCCGAATACTTGCTGTCTCTGGCCTTCCGGCACCCGCCCATACCACAGGAGGATTCGCGCTCGGGTCGAGGTATATTAGTTATCTGAGCATGTGCTCACGACAACGTTATAACGTTGTGACGTGATATTTTCGTTGTTAGATGTCCACATGTCTGCATAACCTTACACGCCATGTCCAGATTTTTGAACACTTGTGCCCCGTGTTCACATTATAACTTTTGGTTACCTTCCGCCCAACTCCCTCACACGATACGACTTGCGTTGGCAGTCGGGAAGCGTCGAAATCCGGGCACGGGGGGAGCTAAGGGGAGAGCCGACCGCATCGTGGAAATTAGGGGTATAGGGAATGCACAGATTACATACGCATCGTGTCTCGTTTTTTCGTTCAACATCACTTCGGCGCTTCGGGCTCGCGCTGGTAGCGGTCATACCTCTGGCGGCCAGTACCGTGCAGGCTGCTTTCGTTGCCCAACTGCAGGGGCAATCATTCGGCAGCACCAATTGGATCACAGGCAATCTCAACGGTTGGGCCGAACTGGATTTCATCCCGATGCGCGTCTATCTGACGGGCGGTCCCGCCAGCAACCAGACGATCACTGTTCAATTCGACCACACCAAGACGGCGGGCACCTTGCGTCAGGGCGTTCAAAACCTTTACGACTTCACGTCGTCACCGAACGTCGTGATCACATCTGGCCCAACGCCGAACACGCCATCAGGGCAAGACGTTTGGTCGTACACATTCATCGTCAGCATGACGGACAACGCACCGGGTTTCGTCGACTTCAGTGGGCGGTTGGCAGCGGGCGCCCACCTGTTTGGCGGAAGCTCACTTATGATCAAGGGAACCCCGTCGCTTGGACAACTTAAAGTCCATGGACCGGCCGCCAACGCCGGCAGTCCTGATCTCTCCATCGTCAAGACCGGCCCGACGAATGCGAATCCCGGCCAAATCATCACCTACAGCATCACCTACCAGAACAAGCTCAGCGGCTCAACAGCAACCGGCGTCCAGATCACGGACTTTCTGCCTGATCAAGTCGCCTTCGTGAGTTGCACAGGCAACTGCGCGCCTCTCGGCAACACCATTACCTGGGACCTCGGCAACCTCGCGCGCGGCGCCAGTGGCATTGTCACATACCAGGTCGCCGTGACGAATCTGGTCACGACCGGGTTTGCGTTCCACAACGACGCCTCCATCGCCGGTGCCGAGAACGATGCCAACTCGGCCAACAATTTCTCGTCAGTAACTACCACCGTCACTTCCAATTGCCTTCCGCCGTCGATCGTGGCCGACCCTGCGGACTCCGCAGCATGCCCGGGAGACACGGTGACGCTCTCGGTTGCGGCCAATGGCAGCGCGACCTTGCAGTATCAGTGGCGCAAAGATGGCGCAGACATCGGCGGCGCCACTAGCGACACGCTCACGTTGAACTCGCTCGGCGCGACCGACTCGGGCTCGTTTGATGTTGTTATCAGCAATCTCTGCGGCACCGTAACATCATCGCCGGCGATGTTGTCCGTGGGCGGAGCGGTGATCACTTCCAATCCCACCGGCGACGCGAAGTGCGTGGGTGATTCGATGGCGTTCCTTGTTGAGGCCGGCGGCCAATCGCTCACCTACCAATGGCGCAAAGACGGCGTGGACATCGGCGCCGCGACGAATAACCTGTATGAGATCGCCTCCGTTTCTTCGCAAGACGCGGGTGGTTACGACGTGACGGTCAGCGGCGCGTGCGGCAGCACGAATTCGTCAGTCGCAACGTTGACCGTGAATTTGCCCACAACGATCACTGGCCATCCCGCGAGCGTCGCAGTCTGTGAAGGCCAAGTCGTTGATCTCTCGGTCGGCGCAAGCGGGAGTGGACTCCTGACGCACCAGTGGCGCAAAGATGGTGCGGACATCGTGGGTGCGACCAACAGCACGTACGAGATTTCCGCAGCCGCGGCGGGTGACGCTGGCGGGTACGATGTTGTCGTCATCGGGGCCTGTGGTTCTGTTGTCACCTCGGCGGTCGCCACAGTCACAGTCAACACGGCCACGATCATCAGCCAGGATCCGGCAAGCGTCGTTGTCTGCGCCGGCGCGCCCGTGATGTTGTCCGTCTCGGCGAGCGGCTCGGCGCCGGCGTATCAGTGGCATAAGGACAGCAACGACATTCCCGGCGCAACCGACAGCACTTACAGCATCGCGTCCGCCAGCGCAGCGGATGCGGGCTCGTACAATGTTACCGTGACTGGCGCGTGCGGTTCCCCAGTGGTTTCGGCCGCGGCCAGCGTGACGGTGAAACCGGCGCCGGTTGCCGTTGACGACAATTACACGACCAGCGAAGACGTGCCTCTTACCGTCAGCGCCGCAGGTGTACTCGACAACGATACAAATCCTGGTGGAGATCCGCTGGCGGCAGAGCTTGTCGACGGCCCGACGCACGGCACGCTGACGTTAAACGCCGATGGATCGTTTGCTTACGCCCCGAACACGCATTTTTACGGCACGGACGGCTTCACGTACCGCGCCCAGACGACTTGCGGCGCCTCCGATCCGGCCACCGCCAGCATTACAGTTACGCATGTCAACCACGCCCCGGTCGCGAACGATGACAGCTACAACATGACGGAAGACGCACAGTTGACAGTCGCCGCGCCCGGCGTGCTGGCCAATGACACCGATCTGGATGGGGATGCGTTGACCGCAACCCTCATCGACGGGCCTTCGCATGGAGTGATGACGTTGAACCCCGACGGGTCGTTTACGTACACGCCGTTAGCGGGCTTTTTCGGTGTCGACGAGTTTACATACGAGGCGAGCGACGGCTTGCTTCTGTCAGCCACTGCCACAGTGACCATCAATATCGCTCACGTTAATCACTCGCCTGTGGCCGTAGACGACAGCCTGACGATTGCGGAGAACAGCGGGTCTCACGCGATCGATGTGCTGGCGAACGATTCTGACCCTGACCATGACGCACTGACGATTACGCAGGTCAGCCAACCCGCCAACGGCTCGGCGGCCATCTCGGGCGGCGGCACGGGGCTAACGTATACTCCGAACAGCAATTTCAGCGGCACTGATTCGTTCACGTACACGATAAGCGACGGAAATGGAGGAACGGCCACAGCGACCGTTAGCGTGACGGTCGTGCAAGTTGCGCTGGCCCCCGTTGCCCAAGATGACTCGTACCAAGTCCAGGAAAACGATACCTTGCAGATCGCGGCTCCGGGTGTGCTGGCCAATGACACCAACACCCAGGCCGTTGTCCTTACTGCGATGCTGGCGGCCGGGCCTGCACACGGCAGTGTGACGCTCAACACCGACGGCTCGTTCACCTACGTGCCTGATGACAATTACAGTGGCTCCGACAGCTTCACCTACAAAGCCAACAACGGCACGCTCGACTCCAATGTTGCCACCGTCCACCTCAATGTATCGCCCGTACACGGAGCGGCAGACGTCGATCTGTACGTCAAGTCCGCTTCAGCCAGGATTAATCGGGCCAAGGGCTCGCACGACAGCCTGACGCTTCGCGGCCAGATCAATCCGCGTGGCATGAACGACAACCTGAGCAACGCGACGGTCGCGGTGGAGATCAACGGCGTTAGTCTCCTGCCACCACAAATTCTGGACTCGCGCGGCAGGGCCAGGGGCACGGTCGACTCCATCAAGACGAGCTACCGGCTCAGGAATTCGAATGGCGCCTACAACATCAAAGTCAGCGGCATGGATCTTGGCCAGGTGCTCGGTTTGGCCAATCACACCGAAGCCGGTGTCACCGTGGTTACAGCGCGGCTGACGATCAACGGTGCGGGACTTGACATCCCCGTCACAGTTGCCAAGATCGAATGTCCGTACCGCACGACAAAGGACAAAGCTTCTTCAGTTCGCTTCAACTTCCGCAAGAACCGGACGTTGACCGGTGTGTTCAACTGCACCAAGACCATCGCCTTTAGAAGAGGTCGAGTGGCTGTGCGGGTACAGGGCGTCATGACGTCAGATGGCAGTGGCCCGATTCTCCCGAACGGCAACGTCATCATCCACATCAGTAACGCCCAGATCGCGGTGCCTGTTACCGCGCTGGTTGCTGCGGGCACAAACTACAAGCTCGTCCCGCAGATTGCGCCCTCCGCGGGAACGACGAGCGTGACGAAATTCTCAGTACGCGGCACGACGCACACCTTCAGCTTGAACATTGCGTCCGGCGACATTCCTCTGCCCGCTCCTAATCCGGGCAGCCCGCTGAAATATCAATTGCCGATCCTGGTCGAGGTGCAGACCGCCAACGGTCCGATGTTCTTCGAAAGCATTGTTGAATTGAAGCGGACCACAGGAAAGTCCACGCTGTGGAAGCGATGACCAGACCGCGATGAGAACGTGTGGCACTCTTAATTACGAATCAGGCGGATGATTCTCATTTTCTTCGATCTCGCCGACCTCCGTTGCCGTGAGTTGCAGCTCCGCACCGCCGACCACTCCATCGACCTGCTTCGCATTTCGGGCGCCGACGATTGCGGCTGTGACGGCGGGGTGCCGCAATGTCCAGGCGATGGCAACTTCGCCGGGACTGCGGCCATGCCGTTTGCCCACCGCGCACAGACGATCGACGACAGCCAGATTCTGAGAAAGTTTCGGTTCCTTGAACTCCGGGTTGCGGCTCCGCCAGTCGTCGGGCGGCAGTGCCGCTGCCCGTTCCCGCGTCATCGCGCCCGTCAGCAGGCCGGAAGCCATCGGCGCGTATGCGATCACGCCGACGCCGTGTTGCCGGCACCAGGGAAGGATCTCCGCCTCGACGTCGCGACGGATGAGGGAGTACGGCGGTTGGAGGGAGGTGATGGGTGCGACGGACCGGGAGCGGCGCAATTGCTCGACGTTGAAATTGGATACACCAATCCAGCGCACCTTGCCCTGCTTCTGCAGGTTCGCCAACTCGGTCCACCCTTCTTCGGTTTCCGCTGGATCGCCAGCGGGCCAATGGATCTGATAGAGATCGATGGCGTCCACACCGAGGCGACGCAGGCTGTGCTCGCACTCCCGGCGGATGGACCCGGCCTTTAGCGAGGTGGCGATCTCCCGTTTGTCGTTCCAGACTCGCGCGCACTTGGTGAAGACGTAAGGTCGCTGACCGGACCAGTCGGCGAGAGCCTTCGCCACGACTTCTTCCGAGTGTCCGAGGCCGTAGACCGCCGCTGTGTCGATCCAGTTGATGCCAAGTTCCAAGGCGCGGTGGATCGCGGCCACCGAATCTGCGTCGGCCTGATTGCCCCAGCCAAATTGCCAGTCGCCACCACCGATGGCCCACGCTCCAAAACCGATCCGCGTGATGTTCAAATCCGAATTGCCTAGCGTTCGAGTCTCCATCGTCTGCCACCCTCCTGCGCGAAGAATAGGAGAAGCTTGGAGGGATTTCAACCCACACGCGGACGATGGGTAAACATTTCAGTCGCCGCGACCCTTACGGTCCGGGCCCGATTCATGGATTGGGGACGAAGCCCATTTGATGAACGATCTGCTGGCCACGGTGAGATCGAACAAACTGAATAAAATCGTGCGCCGCGTCTGATTCCTTGCCCTTCACGGTATAAAGATGGAGAACACGCGCATAGGGATACTGTCCTTGGTTCACAGAAACGGCAGTGGGAGCCACACCCTCAATCGACACACCCTTGACATCGGCGTCCTTTGGCAGATCGATAGTCGCATATCCAATGCCGTTCGGATCGTGAGCCACGGTTTGAACTATGTCCCCATATGTGGTGAATGCCTTTGGACCAGAGCCGTACGGCTTGTTTTCCATCGCCAATTCCCGAAAGCCCAGATGAGTTCCTGAGATTTGGTCCCGGATGTACAAATGAATGGCGGCGTCCGGCCCCCCCACGTCTTTCCAGTTTTGGACAACTCCGGTAAAGATGTCGCGCACCTGATCCCGCGTCAGGTTTGCGACAGGACTGGTGGCATTCACGATGACCGCCACGCTGTAGGAGCCGATGACGTAATCATAGATCTCGACCCCGTGAGACCGAGCCAGGTCCAGTTCGTTTACATTCAGTACTCGAGAGGCCGCCGCGATGTCGCACAGGCCGCCTATCAAAGCCCCCACACCATACCCGGTCGCTTTGAATTCGGTGTCGAAAATAACGGCGGGGTGCTCCTTCTTGTACAACTCGATCAGCCGCGGGCCCAATTCTTCTCCAAACGTGTTCGAGCCGCGGATGACAACCTTTTCCTCCGTCACCGTTCTCCCTGACGGACACCCCGCGAGAACAACACCGAGCAACAGCAAACCAATGGTTCGTAGAAGACTTCTGCTGTTTTGGCAAAAGCGTTCGTGGCGGAATATTGTCTTCATGGCACCCCCCTTCCGTTGACCAGTGATTGATCCTACTCCCAAGCCTGATTTGATCGGGTCAGCATATCAAGAAAAAATATTATATGCTGCCATCGAATTTCTTGGGAGACGGGTTTTTGTTGCCGCAAACCTGTTGTCTCCACTACGCTGGTAGGAACAGCGCAGCCGTGAACATCCAGGGATCGAACATAGGTTTATTTGCCGCGACCATCAGGATTGTCGTGCTGGGACTGCTATGGGCAGGCTGCACAACCGTTCAAACGGAACGCACCCCCGTCGATCAAAGTTTGCGATCGCGAACGGTGCGGGGACCCAGCGGCGAAATCTTCAGCTTGGTGGCGCGATGCGTCTATCGAGAGTTTCCCGATGATGTCATCCGCAGTGACGCGGCTATGGGAGAGATTGTGGTTGCCGATTATTCACTGGTGGGCGGAGACGCTGTGATCAAATTCACCCTCACGGGCTGGCCGGATGATCGGATCGAGGTGAATGTTTCAGCCACAGGTTTTGGCGCCGCCAAACAGAGAACGGTTGTGGGGAGATTCCTCGCCGACTTTGACCAAGAGTATGCCGATTGGGCCAAAGACCGGTTGGTTGAGCGGCGCGCAGTAGAATAAGCGTCCGCTTACAACCGGGACAAGAACTCGAATGTGGCGTCGGCAAAGCCAGGCAGATTTTCGTGGCCGAAGTCGGGATAGATCATTACGTTTTTGGGGGAAGTGATTTTGTTGTAGGCGGCAAACTGGCTGGAGGGTGGGCAGATCTTGTCCATCAACCCACTTCCCATCAGCACCTCCGCCTGGATTCGGGGCGCCAGATGCTGGATGTCAATATAGCCGAGCTTGGTGAAGATATCGCGCTGGCGCTCATGGCGCGGGTCGTACAGGCGAAAGTAGTTTCTGATTTCCTCATAGGCGGCTTCCGCCAGATCCATCTCCCATACGCGCTGGTAGTCGCACAAGAACGGATACACCGGCGCGGCCCGTTTGATGCGCGGTTCCAGCGCAGCGCAGGCCAGTGTCAGAGCGCCCCCCTGAGAGCCGCCCAACACGCCCACTCGGTTGGCGTCCACCTCCTCAAAGCCCATCACGATCCCAGCCAACTGGGCCGTATCGAGAAAAATCTGGCGAAAAGCTAATTTGCGCGGGTCGTCATCCAACCCGCGGATGATCTGGCCTTTGAACGTATTGCCCCGCGCACCGCCCAGATCCTCGCTGATTCCTCCCTGACCGCGACAATCCAGCGCCGCCAGTGAAAACCCCAACGCCACATAACCAAGTTTGTCGCTCCAGTCGCCGCTGCTGGTGCTGTAACCGTGAAATTGCAGCACTGCGGGATGTGGCTTGGATACGCTTTTCGGGCGCAGGTATTTGGCATGGACCCGGCTGCCACCCACGCCCGTGAAAAAGAGGTCGAACACCTCCGCAAACGGCGCACGGAACTGCGATGGCCGCAACTCGACCTCGGGATCGACGCCGCGCATTTCCGCCAGGGCTTCATTCCAGTATGCATCGAAGTCGTCTGGTCGAGGGTTGATACCGTTGTAACGACGAAGTTCTGACAGCGGCAAATCGATGAGAGGCATTGGTGGACTTAGTACCCGTTCCTTCCCGTCCGGTCAACGACATCCTTCTCAGACGCGAGTCCACGAGTCCAGCAGAGCCCGCCATACCCATAATCCCGTACCTCGATTCCATGTAGGGCTGGGTACTACATGCCATGCGACCACGGAGACGAGAATGGGTCACGGAAACCACATTCTGCAACCAGCGCTGACATGGTCGGCCGATACCGATGTTACTGTGAACGAATGTGTTCCGCTGAAGCATGGTCGCGCGCAATGGCATCCTGTGAATCTAAACACCACGGATTGTGACCACGTATCTTGTGCGATCGTATGACCCCTCCGCTCCACCACGTAACTCGTTGCGCTGACGGTTGAACGAGTGAGGAAAACTTGATGTCGATGGAAAAAGGCCCTCCTTTCCCACAATCACCTAATGGCACTTCCAATGCTCGCGAATAGCAGTGCAGAGCTATTATAAACGCAGTGTACGCAGAGGTCATTAATGAATCATAAACACAGCACCGGCAGAGCTAATCAAGGTTTTACGTTGGTTGAAATCATGATCGTAGTGGCAATTATTGGACTGCTGGCCGCATTGGCGGTTCCAGGGTTCGTAAAAGCGCGAAAACAATCGCAGGGCCGCCGCATTCTCAATGACTGCCGCCAGATGGACGCAGCGATTGATCAGTGGGCGCTTGAGAACGGCCTGACGGACGGCGCGACCGTCGACTCGGTGGGTGCATCCACTTACGTGAAGACAGGGTGGAAGACGCTGGACTTGCTGGGGAATGGCTACGCCGTCACCGTCGTTGGCTCGACCCAGATATCGGTGAACACGACCACCAAGTCCGCCCTGGTCGGCGTGGGGATCGACTGGGGCGCCTACTAGCGCTCCGTGTGGCACAGATTGCGAAGCGGGCCATCGTTGATTACCCTCCCGCATAGCGTCGAACCCCGCCCAGAACCTTCAACTGGATTTTGGGATGCTCTTCGCGTAGCGTCACCACATCGCTGGGTGCAAACCTTGTCCCCGCGGGTGACGCTCATGAAGAAAATTGCAGCGTTCTTGAAAGGGCGTTCAAAGCGCTTCATCATCGCGACTGCGGTGACAATCGTGGCGGCGGTCGGAGTCGTGGATTATCTGGACAGTCCACAGATGACGATGTCGGTCTTTTACCTGGCTGGGGTGGCGCTGGCGTCATGGTTTGCGGGTAAGTCATCTGGAATCGCCATGTCGGTCCTGAGCGTCGCCACGTCGATAGGAACCGACGTGCTATCGGGCGCCGTTTATTCCAGCCCGCTGGTGCCTATCTGGAACGGACTGATCTTGCTGGCGTTCTATCTGGTGGTTGTCTGGTTGTTCGAATCGCTTCGGTCGTCCCAAAAAGAGTTGGAAGAGAGAGTGCGGCAACGCACTGCCGCGTTGACGGAGCAAATGGCGGAACGGGCACGGCTCGAGAAGGAAATCCTGGGAATCAGCGAGCAGGAGCAGCGGCGGATCGGTCGCGACTTGCACGACAGCCTGTGTCAACATCTCACGGCAACCGCCCTGGCGGGACAGTTGCTGGCCGAGAAACTGGCTGAAAAATCCGCGCCGGATGCGGTCGCAGCCGGACAGGTGGTAAAGCTGGTTGAAGACGCCATTGATTTGACGCGGGGACTGGCCCAGGGACTGGATCCCATACGATTGGAGGCGGAAGGCCTGATGGAGGCGCTACACGAGTTGGCCGGCGTTGTTAGTGAACGTTTCAGGATTACGTGCGTCTTTGAATGTGAACACCCGTTCCAGGTGCGTGACGCCGCGACCATGACGCATGTGTATCGCATCACACAGGAAGCCATCAGCAACGCGGTCAACCATGGTAAGGCCCGGCACATCACCGTGGCCCTCTTTCGTCGAGGCACGGATACGACGCTGGTCATCCGCGACGACGGAACCGGCCTGCCGGAAACCCCGTCCAACGCGTCCGGCATGGGCTTGCGTATCATGGCGCACCGTGCCACAATTATTGGCGGAACGTTCGCCATCCGCCGCAATCCCAGCGGCGGGACAATCGTCACGTGTTCGTTTCAGGATGGAGGATGACCGTGATCCGAAGACACAAAATTTTTCTCGTGGACGACCACCCGTTGGTGCGGGAGTGGCTGACCAATCTGATTCAGCACCAGCCCGACCTGGAAATCTGCGGCACGGCCGACAACGGGCCCAGCGCCTTGCAGGAAATCCAAGCCAGCAGACCGGACGTCGCCATCATCGACATCTCGTTGCACAACACGTCGGGTCTGGAGCTCATCAAAGACGTACGGGCCTCCTGTCCGCAAGTGCGAATGCTGGTGTTGTCGATGCACGAGGAATCGGTATATGCCGAGCGCGTACTGCGGGCCGGCGCGCGCGGATATATCATGAAACGCGAGTCCACCAAGAAGGTCATCGCGGCGATTCGCAACGTGCTCGACGGCAAACTCCACACCAGCGATAAGATTGCCGCCGCACTGGCCGAGAAGCAGGTGACCTCCGCCCCACCTCTTTCCTCATCCCCGCTCGAACTCCTCAGCGATCGCGAACTCGAGGTATTTGAATTACTGGGACGCGGACACAGTTCCAAACAAATCGCCGAGGCGCTCCACATCAGCGTGAAAACGGTCCAGGCGTTTTCGGCGCGCATCAAAGACAAACTCCAATTGAATGGTTACACAAAACTGCTGCGCGAAGCCATTTGCTGGGAGGAATCCAAGCGGCGCGGCGGCGCGCTGTGAGATTCCACCGGACCGCGCGCGCCTGGGGTCGGGACTACTTCTCTGTCAAAGCTGATTTGAAGGGCTTGTTCCGTAGCCGCGGGCCCTGGTCGCCTTCGGCGCCGCCAGAGGCGGGTAAACTTCAGCCTGCGCACCCCAAAAGGGTGCGACTACATAGCAGATGAAGGTTGACGTAGCCCTACCACTGCGTCCGCGCATGTGTGGAAACACTTGAGTCCGTCTCGATCGCTCGCCCGAGAAAAAAGAGAGCACAGCCGCGTTTAGTTCACCGAGTCGTGAACGAGGCAGTTGTTTGTTGTTCTGCCTGATGCTACGGCTGTGCTCCCGATTTAATCCTGATGCCTATATTCTACTCGCCAATCGCAAACTTGCAACCTCACTGGCAGAGCGGAGTCTGCCGTACCCGATAGAACCCGTCGGGTTTATTCGTCCCACCGGCAGGATCGGTTCCCGTGATGATTCCGCCATTGCCAAAGACCAAGCCTCCGATGTTGCTCCAGACACTATTCGTACTGAGTTGGCCCGTGGTTCTCTGCAACTGGTACGTCAGGTTCGTGTTGGCCTCCGTTTGATAGCTGACCAGCACGGTCCTGTTGGTGACCACCTGGATGCTCTTGATGCGCATCTCAGGACCGACCACGAAGTAGTGCACTCCTGGGAAGTTATTGAGGTTGATGGAGGCTGTGTTCGTAACCGTTCCCAGGTTGGCCTGGCAATACGTCGTGTCATTGGAGCCGAGCGGGCCAAGAATCTGGTTGGACATGTAAGTTCCGTCCCCACTGTCGATAAACGCGCAGATGGCAATCGTACCAGTCGGGCTGCCCAACGCAGCCAGCGGTATGCCCAGCTCCACGCCGGTTCTGACCAACGCGGCATTCGACGATTCCAAGCCAGAGCCACCATTGGCGATGGAATTGGTGAAGCATCCCACTCCGCCGCCGGGGCCGCCGTCAACGCCATTCGTATTGCTGTTGTTGACGGTGGCTTGAATGTTGAACGGGTTCTTACCGCCCGTATCAAGCAACATGACGCCATTTGTCGCGTGATTGTAGCCTACGAAGTATCCGTTGGTGGCAAAACCATTGCTGTCGCAACAACCGCCGGGCCACAATTGGGCGTAGTCGAGGAAGAATGAGTACCCATTCGTTCCGCCCGTACCGTTCGCTTCCATCCAATAATTGGGCGCGAAGCCCGCGTCGAACGTGAGACCAGGGGCGTTACTATGCGACCCGTTCGCGTAGGTGCCCATGACATTCAGAATGCCGCCATTCACTTTCGGATTAATGTTCGTAAGCGTGTTCTGGCCGCCGGGACCTGTCATGAAGAAGATCATGAGTTTGTTCCCGTTGTTCTCCAGATTTCCCGCAAGGGTAAGGAACAACACGTTGTTCTGGATAATGCCGTAGGCCGCATCAAGTTCGGAACCACCCAATGCCGCATTCGCCGCCCCATTGGTGGCATTACCGAATCCCGTGCCGAGATTCTGAACAGCTACCGGACATCCGTAGGTCGGGTCCGCGGTACCATCGACGGTGATCACGCCCAGAGCCACTCCGCTTTCTGTGATCGTGAACACATCTATGCCTGTCGGCCCCGTGCCAGTGACCGTTATCGTCCCGGCTCTGACGGGAGCACCTGTGTTGGCTGCGACCGTATAGGTGACCGTACCTCCACTCGTTCCACTACTACCGGATGTGATGACAATCCACGGCACCGAGCTGGTTGCCGTCCAACTGCAACCGCCGCCACTGCTTAACACGCCCACACTAAAACTGCCCGCACCGCCTGTGTTATCGTAGAGGGCGTTAAACGGACTGATTGTGTAATTGCACCCAAAAATCGGAACCGTGAAGTTGTGGGTTCCCGGCAAGGTGCTGAAATTGTTGGTGAGAGGGTCGCCGTAGGCAAAACTATCAACGCAACCGCTGACCGTACCCGGGGCGAGAAGTTGATCGTAGATCTGAGAATAGTCATTGGTGCTGAGGAATGCAGTCACCCTGACGGGGCCCGCGATGTTTGGTCCCCCGAGGTCATTAAGCGAAATGGCCAGTTCCACACCGGTCTTAACCGTCGCCGCCGCGATGGATTGTGCGGCGCTCGCCGCGTTCGTGCTACATAAGTTAGTGTCCACGCCACTCGTGTTGACGTTATTCATGGCGGCTTGGATACCGTTTGCGAGCGCGGTGTTGGTCTGACCGGGTAAAACGCTGCCCGAGAAATTGCCAAAGCCACCGCCGCCGGCCGGGAGGGTGGCGTAGTTGACGTACAGAGTGGAATTTGAGGGACTTTGACCGGGATTGAAGCCGTAGGAGAGACCTATCCAGTAGGCGGCATTGAAACCTGTATCGAACGTCAGCCCGGGGCAGGTGGGGCAGTTGTTCGGGTCACCGCCAGCGCTCATGCGTCTAATGGCGCTGGGCTGATCCACATCAAAATTGTTATTCGCGAGCGTGTTCTGGCCAGGCGCACCGGTGTCGATGAAAATCGACAGCTTGTCGTACTTGACGGGAGCGTTGCTGTCGGATTGCATGTTTCCGGAGATCAACAGATACAATGTGCCATTAGAAATGACGCCGTAGGCGGCGTCGAGTTGGGATCCGCTGGAAGCAAAAAGGTCACCGTTGGTGGGGTTCTGTGCCGACGCATTGCTGCCGAGTACCTGAACAGCAAGGGGCTGACCCGCTGGGTACTCTCCCGGAGACGCTGTGCCGTCAATGGTTAAGCCTTTTACTACGGTGGCAAACAAAGCAAGTACTAGTGATGTGGAGATAAACCACTTGGTTTTCATGGCCTTCCTTCCGTGTTCTACGTATTGTTTAAACTCGATAAAAACAAGAATCCGTCAACTCTACCGCCCTTTCCCATATCAAAAACATGATCCGAGTTCAAGAACAATCTGCTAACCGCCGGGCGTGCTGCCGGCCTGATCTAATGGTTACAGTGATCCAGAAGCATATATCGTGCACTGCCATTACCCATCCACCACGAGCCGAATTTGGAGAAAAAAACTCATCTTCCTGCTTGAATTTCACAGGGATCGCGCTACACTCAATGGGAGAAAGGAACTTTGGCCACGTTTGCCGGGGGGATTCCTGACAGGCTGTGTTTTGGCGGTTGAGGACGTAATCTCGCCAGGCTATTGCGGTGGTTACTAGTTGAATGGCTGCATATGAAGGGTCGCTACACGAGAATCTCCTGGTCTGTTGCTCTCTCGCTTTTTTTTGCAGCTCTTGGTAAACCGCTTTCCTCTACGGCTTCTCCCTCAACACAATCAGGCCTCGGCTCAATTCCTTACACTGGTATCTGGTCGAACGGCAGCACCAGCGGCAGCGGCTTCGGCGCGTGGCAGTTCAATCCCGTAACGAACAATGGCAATGCGTTCTATTACATCCAGAGTTCGACGATAAACGACAACGGAGGCACCCCCGGAAACGCCAGCAACGACATCAACACCGGCGCAGTCGCCTGGGGTATCACAGCGTTGAACGGTACGATTGCCAGTGCTACACGTCCATTCCCCGGCGCGTTAACCACGTCCCAGACTTTTCAAATCGACGTGGACAATGGAAACATCACTTCTGGCGGCAGTGTCGGCTTTGCGCTGCAGAATGCTTCCGCGCAGAGCGTTTGGGAGTTCTTTTTCACCGGTGGAAACAGCACGTATACGATCAATGCCGGTTCTGTTAGCGGTCCTGCACTTCCGAGCTTTACCCGCGACGGCATGCGGCTGACGTTTTCGTTGACCTCGGCCACCACGTATTCGGTCTCGATCCTCACCTATACGCCGGGTGGCGGCGCAGGGGTGGGGACAACGACGACATACACAGGCAATCTATTGAGCCCGGGCGCGGGCCAGGCGATCACCAGCGTGAGGCTGTTTAACAACAACGCCGGGAGCGGCACGAACAACAACGCCTACTTCAACAACCTCAGCATTTCGGGCGGCGCCGCCAGCGATAACGCCTCTGCTGCCGGCTACACCACGGCCGGCACCACGTTCCGCGTCTGGGCGCCGAATGCAACCGCGATTCATGTTGCGGGAGGATGGAACGGTAACTCTACGACAGCCAACCCTTTGTACTCGGAAGGGAATGGCAATTGGTCCGCCGATGTGCCCGGAGCACTGAACGGAGAGACCTTCCGTTACTACATCTCCAATTCAACTGTCGGCACCAACTTCTTCAAACAGGATCCCCGCAGCCGCCGTGTGGTTAATTCAGGCAGTTATAGTTACATTTACAGTACGACCAATTTCAATTGGGCGGGCGACAACTTCACGGCTCCCGGCGTGAGCAACGCGGTGCTCTACGAATTGGACATCAGCTCCTTTAATGGTGGCACCTTTTATGGCGCGACGAATCGGTTGGCCTTTCTGCAGCAGCTGGGAGTCAACGCCGTAGAAGTCATGCCCATTGCGGATTTTCCCGGCAATACCAGTTGGGGCTACAACCCCGCCGATCCGTTCGCTGCGGAAGATGCCTATGGCGGTCCGGATGGGTTCAAAGCCTTCGTGAAGACCGCCCATCAATACGGCATCGCGGTACTCCTCGATACCGTTCAGAACCACTATGGCGGCACCAGTCCTCCAGGCTATGGAGATTTGAATAACAGCTTGTGGCAGTTTGATGGCTCGTATGCGAGTACAAACTACGGCGGGATTTATTTCTACCAGGACTCATGCCGTGGTTTCGCTCAGACATGGGGACCGAGGCCCGATTTCGACACGCCGCAAGTCTATCAGTACATCAAAGACAACATCGCCATGTGGATGAGCGAATGTCATGTCGACGGCTTCCGATGGGACTCAGTCGGGGAAATCGAGGGGGACTACCCCTGCAGCGATACTCTCACGTCCGGCATAAACCTGATTGCGGACGTCAGCGGCATGATCCATTCCCAACCGGGGAATAAAATCAACATCGGGGAGGATGATCCGAACCACCAGTACGGATTCAACGGATTCGACGCCACATGGAACAACAACGGCTTTTACGGCTTGGTCCTGCCTCAATTGACCGCTTCGAGTGATTCCAGCCGGGACATGCCCTCGATCAGCACCGCGGTCAACATCGGCAACAATGGCTACGGCGGCCAGGCGCCGAGCGGTTGGGGAAATGTGGTCTTTACGGAAGACCACGATCAGTGCGGCTGCGTAGGTCTTCCCTGTGGCGCGAATCGTATGCCGGCGCGCATTGACAGTAATAACCCGATCAGCTACTACGCCCGCAAGCGCTCCACGCTCGGCGCGGCCCTCGCGTTGAGCGCGCAGGGGATCCCCATGCTGTTGTCGGGCCAGGAAATGCTCACTACAAACCAGTTCTTTGACAACTTTCCCCTGAACTGGTCGTTGACGAACACCTACAGCGGCATCGTCGCATTTTACACCGACATGATCCGCCTGCGACGGAACCTCGACGGCCGATCTTCAGGATTGACGGGTATCAATACCGGTACCATTTGGACGGATAACAGCAACAAGATTATTGCCTACCGTCGTTACAATACCACAAGTGTCGGAGACGATGTCGTCGTCATTTGCAACTTTGCAAACACGCCCTGGTCTTCGTACACGATCAACAATAGCGGCAGCAACCTTGGTTTCCCCCACGACGGCACCTGGTACGTGCAACTGAACAGCGACTGGACCAAGTACAGTCCCGACTACGGCAATTACGGCAACAGCATCAGCATTAATGTCAGCGGGGGCAGTGGCGCGATTTCCATCGCCCCCTACAGCGTGCTGGTCCTCTCGCAGCATATTCCGGGGGCGCCGCCAACTCCGCAGGGTCTCACGGCCACCACCATCGGCACGAATCAGATCAACCTCGCTTGGTCCGTCGCCAGCGCCGCCACCGGCTACATCGTCAAACGCGGTGGCTCGCAAATCGCCACCACCAGCACCAACGGGTATGCCGACATCGGTTTGGCGGGAGCGGGAACCTACTGCTACACCATCGACGCGACCAACATCGGGGGAGTTTCCGCCGATTCCGTGCAGGCCTGCGCCACGACGCTGATCGCCACCACTGCCACCAATCTGCTGGCCTACTGGACCTTTGACGAGGGCGGCGGTTCGATTGCCTACGATTCCTCCGGCAACAACAACACCGGTACCGTCGTGATTGGCGGCGGTCAATGGACCAGTGGCATGATCAACGGCGCCCTGTCCTTTGACGGTACAACCACCCAGGTCACCGCGACCAACTCCGCCTCACTCAACCCCGTCAGCGGCATCACCCTGGCCGCTTGGGTCAACGACAACAACGACGGGTGGTTCAACACTCCCCGCTTCCTGGAGAAAGGCAAGTCCAGCAATCAATACGCTCTATTTCTGAACTCCTCGGGCGCGTCGATCACCTTTAGTCTGGCCGGCGTCAGTAACGGCACCATTTCTGTCAGTCCGCCCTCGTCCGGCCTCTGGCATCACCTGGCGGCCACCTACGACGGCTCTTCGTTGATGAGCCTCTACATCGACGGCCTACTGGCCACCCAACAGGTCGCCAGCGGCTCGATCCCCATCACCACCGATCCACTGGCCATCGGCGACAAACCCGGCAGCTCCTCGCCATTCAATTTCTGGTACGGTATCATTGACGATGTGCGTATCTATGGCAGCGCACTTCCCGCGCCCCAGATCGCCCAGATCTACCAGACGGACTCCATCGGCGATGGCCTCCCGAATTGGTGGCGTCAGTATTATTTCGGTGTCAGTTCCACCACCGATGCCACCACGTGCGCCACCTGCGACTACGACCTGACCGGCCAGAACAATTTCTTCAAATACGTCGCGGGATTGAACCCGACCGACCCGACGCAGATCTTCACCCTGCAAATTGCCGCCGACACGAATCAGCCGAGCCAGATGGACTTGACCTTCAATCCAGTCGCAGGTGGGCGTACCTACACCGTTCAGTCCAGCACTGATCTGACCAGCAACGCCTTCGGCGATCTGTCCAATCCCAGCGACCCGCAAACCAACGGCACCCAGGTCACCGTGACCGACATGAACGCTGTCGAGTCCAACAAGTTCTATCACGTCCATATCAGTCTCCCTTGAATTGGATAGAAAGGGACTTTGGCCAATTTTGCTGAACGGGACTCCAGTGGGCGCCATCTGAGAATCCCCCGGTCGTTGATCCTCTGGGTGCTTTTTGTGGCACTCATCGGCAGACCGGTTTCCTTGTCCGCACAAACGTTCTCCACTCGTTCTGGTTGGGGGGCTACTCCCTACAACGGAGGCGTTACGTTTCGTGTCTGGGCCCCCAATGCATCCAGTGTTCACCTCACCGTCTCCTACAACAACTCGTTGGTCGCCGAACCGGGCGGCACGGGGATCTGGTCGGTCGATGTGCCCGGAGCTGTCGAAGGCGCGCAGTACAAATATGTAATCAACGGCAACTTGACCAAACAGGACCCTCGAAGTCGTAAACAGGTCTCATCAGTCGGCAACTGCTATGTTTACAATACGACAAACTTCAACTGGGCAGGTGACACGTTCTCCAGCACAAACATCCCCCTGAGCGATGCGGTGGTGTACGAATTGCACTGCGGGACGTTCTACGATCCGAATAACGGCTCTCCCGGCACCTTCTATAATGCGACCAATAAGCTGACCTTCTTGAAGCAGCTCGGGGTCAGCGTCATTGAGGTCATGCCCATCGCCGAGTTTCCAACAGACTACAGTTGGGGCTACAATCCCTCCGACATCTTCGGCGTGGAGAGTTCCTACGGCGGGCCGGATGCCTTCAAGACCTTCGTGAAGGCTGCTCACCAACTCGGGATGGCGGTGATTCTCGATGTGATCCACAATCACTACGGGCCGGGCGATCTGGATTTGTGGCAGTTTGACGGCTCGTCCCAGAATGGGTACGGCGGGATTTATTTCTATAACACGAGCGGCCCTTGCTGCACGCCCTACGGAAACACGCGCCCCAACTTCGGCACGCAGCAGGTCCGTAATTTCATTCAGGACAATTTCACCATGTGGCTCAGTGAATGCCATCTGGACGGCTTCCGCTGGGACTCGCCGGGAACCATGGTCAATTACAGTGGCGGATCCCTCCCCGACGCATCCAGCCTGATTCAGCAAATCAGTAGCATGATCCACACCGCCTATGTCGGCAAAATCAACATCGGCGAGGACCAGAACCAGTTCACTGGAACTGCCGGATTCGACGCCACGTGGGACGGCAACACGTTCTTCAACACCATCGAACCTCAATTGGCTGCCACGAATGATAGCAGTCGGAACATGTCCTCGATCAGCTATGCGGTCAACCTCAACCACGACGGCGGCGGACTGGGTGGTTGGGGGAGCGTTGTCTTTATGGAATCCCACGACCTATGCGGGGACCTGAACGGTTCGGGCGCGCAACGTCTCCCGGTGCGAATCGACAGTGGTAATCCAGCCAGCTACAACGCCCGCAAGCGGTCCGGGCTCGGCGCGGCCCTTACCTTGACCACGGCGGGTATCCCGATGCTTCTGGAGGGCGAAGAGATGTTGACGCCCAGCCAGTTTAGCGCCAGCACACCGCTGAATTGGTCCCTGACCAACACCTACAGCGGCATCGTCTCGCTGTATCGAGATCTGATTCGGTTGCGCCGCGACCCCGACGGCCGGACTTCGGGTCTTAAAGGTTTGAATACGAGTACCATCTGGGAGGACGACAGTAACAAGATTATCGCCTACCGCCGTTGGATCACGGGCAACGTCGGAGACGACGTCATTGTTATTTGCAACTTCAAGAACACCAACTGGCCCAGCTATAATGTTGATGGTTTTCCACATACAGGCGTTTGGTACACGCAACTGAACAGCGATACAAACGCGTACGGCTCTGACTACGGCAACTATGGAAGTGCCTCGACCACGGTAAGCGTTTCCACCGCCACGATCTCCATCGCCCCCTACAGCGTGTTGATCCTTTCCCAAAATATCCCCGGGGCGCCGCCCACGCCCCAAAACCTCAGAGTTACCACCGTTGCCACCACCTATGACCACGGTGCCGGTGT
>Ga0206923_1044_pt2 | contig 23664 bp, 21 predicted proteins | sample Alteio_BWOrgHeat_64_FD_152961 | JGI IMG/M metagenome (GOLD analysis project Ga0206923, IMG submission 152961) | Enriched cells from forest soil in Barre Woods Harvard Forest LTER site, Petersham, Massachusetts, United States -... | ecosystem: Environmental > Terrestrial > Soil > Temperate forest >...
CATAGCCCCGTTTGAGCAAGTGGCTACGTTTGGGTCTTTGGCATCGGATGTAGTGAATGGACGTGCGAGCCTCGGAAGTGACGTCATAACAATCGCTGATGATAGAATCAATCTGATCACAACATTTGCGAATGTTGTGGCCGAAACACCGAGCGCCGTTCCCTACTGGGGTGGACATACGTACTATCCGCTTCTCACGAAGCTAATCCCTAGGATGTTATACCCGAACAAACCTGCGGACGATGCGAGCCAGAGCTTTCCACATAGGTATGGTTTTCTGGCAGACACCGATGTAACCACTAGTTATAAGTTCGCCCAGTTAGTTGAGGCTTATGCGAACTTTGGCGCGGGCGGTGTGGTAATCGTGATGTTCCTGATCGGAACAATCTATCGCGTCACTCAAGAGGTGTTTGTGCATCCATCAGCTGGACTTGGGGCGCTCATAGCTGGGACATATTTGCTCACGCAATATTTCGATATTGAGGCCAACGCGTCCCTAATATTCGGTGGAATTCCATATACATTAATATTTGTTGGGATCGTTTGCACATTGACTCGGCTCATCGATGCATCATCGACCGAAGATATTCTTGATATGGAAGCATGAGCTGGCCTGTTTTAGTAGATAAAGAAAGTCACGCAGACTCGGATTTGGCTTCGAACTGAGGGGAGCTCTTTTATTTGAAGCTTTGCGAACGTGACAGAGCGGCGACGAGAGCGAGTACCCGTAAGGACGCTCGCAGACGGAGCGGATCGGAAGAGGGCTCAGTTAGGGTGAAGCGTGGAGCCTTTTGAAGGAGACTGAAAACGAAAGATGAAATCATCGAACATAAAGTTAACAGAAGCGCCCTTAGATGGTGAATCAGCGGAGGCTGATTGGAGGCCGGTTGATCTCTCGATTGAGTCGAAGTCGGTCGTTCTAAGAGAAAGTTTTCGGGTCGTGTTTTGGACGAAGCTGCTTCGGATCGTTCGCATCGTGTTAGAGTCACAAAACGTCTATTCCTGGCTGCCGGGGGTTTTCAGCACGAAGCGTCATATCCACAAGGCTTCGTTCGGTCCACGACGAAGCTTCGCGGGCTTCAAGAACGGCGTCCATGGACCCATAGTTGTGATTATGATCGGCGTTCTGTTTATCGGTCACGCGCAGGCACAGCTAAATTTAGCGGGAAACGATTCAACAGATTGGCTTGCACATTCGATTGTGATGGAGCCGCCGGGAGGACTCCCGTTACGACTTGTCAATGCTCAACAGGCGAGTCCGGATGGCCTAGAAGACTATACGGTGGGCCTTAGCTATAACAGATACATGGATCCACACCTCGGGTTGCTCCGTGACGACCCGAATACCCATAGCGTTTGGCTAGGCCTCGAATCGTGGTGGAATGGGTCAGCGGAGCTAAATATGGACCTGTTTCCTGACAACTCTCCAGGGACAGTACTTCGACCGTTCGGTTGGAACGCATTTTATGACGGCTCCTATGCGGGGTTTGTTGTCGGCCGGACTTCGTTTGCCGCAAATGATGCTGGTGTCGCACTACGGGGGGGCTTGCCGAGCGCGGTTGATCCGTACGGAGGCTTACTTGACCTCTACAACGGTCCTACCAGCACCCAAAATGACTATCTGTTTGGGGTAGTTCGAGGCGATGGGAGCGGTAATTTCAACATAAGGGGCGGTAACACTCCCCGTTGGTTGTTTAGCCTCGACGGTCGCAACATAAATGCCGCTCCAACCGGTTTAGGCATTTTAGACTTTCAGGGAGCCTGGCCGGCGAATGCCAGCAGCGATCCGATTCTGTATTTTCAATACCCCGGACCGTCGGCCGAATTGATCAGGTCTGTTGAACTTAATACTGATACGGCATCACGCTTTGAAATATGGGTTGATGGCAGGATGAAATGGGGTTCTGGCAATAGCGCAGTTGATACAAACCTTTATCGTAGCAGTGCGAAAACTTTGCAGACGGATGGCAACCTCACTGTCGCGGGAAACCTCGATGTAATGGGTCAAAAAGCAGCGCTGGTTCCCACTAGTTCCTACGGACCGCGAGAGGTCTATGCAATCGAAAGTCCGGAAGAATGGTTCGAAGATTTCGGTTCCGGAAGGCTCCACATCAGAAGTAGTGTCATCTATCTTGATCCGATTTTTGACCAAACCGTGAACACCACCAGTGAATATCATGTGTTTCTGACTCCTAATGGTAGGTGCACTTTGTATGTGACAAACAAAACGTCACGGAGCTTTACGGTGAAACTGCTGAGCGGTGACCTCGGCTGTAGCTTTGACTATAGGATTACAGCGAAACGCAAAGGATACGAAAAGACCCGCTTAGCAGCGATGGTCACGAAACGATAGCATCGATGCGACGCCGACCGCTACAATGTATTTATCAGTAGGCGTTCAATGAGTCGTGAATTGGGCCGAGTGAGTGACCAAATGGGTCAAGAAGGCAGGATCAATTATCGCGACCGATTATATGACGGTTACTTAAGCAGCAGAAGATGTTTCGATCCAAAGACTGCGCTTATTGAACTACAGTCACGATCAGCGTATCTCAATAAACTCGTATCTGAGCACTTTCCGAACGACCGCAATTCCGTGATCCTAGATATAGGTTGCGGTCATGGTGCGCTCATTTATTTTGCTCGGCGTTTAGGCTATCAGAATATTCGAGGGATCGATGTATCGGATGAGCAAGTGGCTCTCGGAAGGAAGCTCGGAATCCTGGACATCACTAGTGGAGATTTAGTCGAGTGCTTGTCGAAAATGCCGACCGAGTCATGTGATACGATAGTAGCCTTCGACGTTATAGAACATTTTCACAAGGAGGAAGTGGTGTTCCTCAGCGATGAGGTACACCGTGTGTTACGTCCTAACGGGCGATGGATAATTCACGTCCCAAATGCAGAGTCGCCATTTGGAGGACGGATTCTTTACGGTGATTTGACGCATGAGCTTGCTTTCACGCGAGAGTCACTGACGCAACTATTGATGTCTTGCGGCTTCACTACCTTAAGGTGCTTCGAAGACGACCCTGTGTGCCACGGACCAAAAAGTGTCATTCGGTGGTTAATGTGGAAAACCATAAGGACAGCCCTTCGATTGTGGAGACTAGCTGAGACCGGCGATCCGGGCAGTTCGGCGATCTTTAGCGAAAATGTTCTCGCCGTGGCGGTCAAATGATGCTATCGGGGACTAGCTGTCCGTTCTGTTCAAGACTATTTTCGTCAAAGGCCAATGGTTCATATTTTGAATGCATAACGTGCGACGTTCTGGTCAGCGGAGAGGCGCCCGCGCCATACGATCAAGAATACTATTACTTGAAACGAAACGTGCGATCGAAAGAAGCGAAGGCTCGGGCAAACCTGCTATGGCGGCATTTCGGTCGATATATCTCTCAAGGCAAATGCCTCGATTTGGGCTGTAATGACGGATCGTTTGTAGCACTGGCGACTGAGAAGGGCGCCGATTGCGAAGGGACAGATCTAAGCGAGGCCGCTCTAAATATCGCGCGAGCATGCGGGGGGGGAGTATTTCGAAGTTCAAGCGAATTGGGTGATACGCGATTTGAGTGCATTACTGCCTTCGATGTTGTCGAGCATATCGATTTGCTACACGAGTTTTTTGAGTTTGTAAACCACCGACTCGCGCGCAATGGAGTATTGATCATCACGACGCCAAACAAAAATAGCAAATGGCATTGGATCTTTCGTAGCGGCTGGCATGGACTTGGAATACCTCAATATCATCGATTCGTGTATTCAAAGCAGTTCCTAGGGGTCGAGATGGAGCGTAACGAATTTGCTGTGGAAGAACTGTTTACAATTAGCCCCCTGGCTAAGAACGGTTGGAAACTGTTAGTCGCTTCAGGTTACCGCCTCCGACGAAACAGATTTTACAAGATGGGGGCGCTTCCGATGGCGCTGGCTGCATTCGCTGCAGGAAAAGTATTGATTGGAGGTGAGGAAGACACTATCTGCATCGTCGCCAGAAAGAAGACGGCAGTCGATGGATAGACGGAAAGGTGGCGAATTCACAGATTAAGCGAGTGCTGATTTATCGGCTGGGTAGCCTAGGCGACACGGTCGTGGCGCTACCGAGCTTTCATTTAGTTGCTCGCGCCTTTCCTGACGCCGAGCGGTGTTTGCTAACGAATTTTCCCGTCGATCCGAGAGCTCCCTCCGCTAAATCAGTTCTGGAAGATTCTGGGTTAGTCCACTCGTACGTTCCGTATCCAAGAGGAGTGCGAGCTCCGCAGCAGTTAAAGGAGCTGGCGACCAAGATACGGAGATGGAAACCAGATTTGCTTGTGTATCTCGCAGAACCTCGGGGTTTTAAAAGTTTGATACGTGATGTTCTTTTCTTTAAGCTATGCGGAATAGCTAAGGTTATAGGGGTGCCTTGGCACAAAGCTGAGCGACAGCATAGTTGGATGTTGGCCGAAGGTTTTTACGAGCCGGAGGCCGCTAGGCTCGGTCGGTGCTTAAGAGTTTTGGGGAATGTCCAGCTGAAAGATCCTTCGAATTGGAGTCTCGCCTTGGGAGATATTGTCCGGGAGCGGGCGGATGAAATACTTGAAACGTCTCATTTTCCGGCCCCGTTCATTATCTGCAGCATTGGTACTAAGGTTGAAGTCAAGGACTGGGGTGGCCCGAATTGGACCTGCTTGCTGCGGAGGCTCGATCGGGAGTTTCACACCTTGGGATTAATAATGCTCGGATCTGCCGAAGAGGCGCATGCGAGCGATGAAGTCGCCGCTCAATGGCACGGCCCCGTGCTTAATTTGTGTGGCAAACTCAAACCGCGAGAAGCGGCAGCTGTTATCGACCGTGGCTTATCGTTTCTGGGGCACGACAGCGGTCCAATGCACCTCGCTGCTGCGAGCGGGCTTCCATGTACTGCCGTCTTTAGCGCCCGAAGTCTCCCGCGAATTTGGTTTCCGTATGGTGAAGGACACAACATCATCTATCATCGCACTGCCTGTGCCGGTTGTGGCCTCGAGCAGTGTTTGGAGTTTGCAAAGCACTGTATACGGTCAATCAGCGTAGAAGAAGTTTACGATGCCGCTGCCGCTACGATTCGATCGGCTTTTAGTAAGCGGGTGGCGGCCGAATGAGATGACACAGACGCGTTCAGCAACGGTGCGCAAATTTGCTTTGGTTTCTCAAGGGGTTCGCAAAAGGCAGGGCGAAGTGCGGGATCTAAGAATCGAAGTGACTTTATTGGTGAGTGTAAGGATCGTCTAAGTATAGAGCAAATACCTTCAATCTTTCCTGACGTCCAAGCAGTTATTCCCGTTCGACAGGCTTACCAGCGACGAACCAGTGAGCAAATCAAGACAGTTTCGAATTGCATATTTGGATACCCATCCGGTCCAATACCAGGCACCGTTATTGAGACGAATCGCGGAAGAGCCGGGAATTCAGCTCAAGGCCTTTTTTGGTTCCGATATCTCAACCAGGAAGTTCACCGACGTAGGGTTTCAGCGGGAAATCTGCTGGGACACGCCATTATGTGAAGGATATGACCATGAATTTCTACCCGCCTTGGGCGGTCGCGATTCAGTATCGTTCTGGGTGCCCTTTATTTATGGTCTGCGCGATCGCCTACGGCGGGGCAAATTTGATGCGGTCTGGGTGCATGGGTACATGCGCTCCTCTCATATTATCGCTATGGCAACAGCAAAAAGTTTAGGCCTTAGAGTGTTTGTGCGAGACGACGCTACACTAATAGGCCGACCGAGGGGAAGGGTCCGGTTAGTCGCCAAAGAGGCGTTCTTTCAACTTCTGGCAAAGTTGGTTGATGGTTTTCTCGCAGTGGGGACTCGCAACAAAGAATATTATCTTAATTATGGCATAGAGAACGCTCGGGTTTTTTCGATGCCTTGGGCTGTCGACAACCAGTACTTCCGTTCCCGGGCGCAGGCAGCCACCATTGACCGAGAAAAGTTTCGTGCGGAACTCGGACTCGCGATCAATCGTCCCGTGATATTGTATGTGGGAAAATTGTTGCCTCGAAAGCGCCCCAAGGACTTGCTCGACGCGTGGATGCAACTCTATCCCGAGTTAACACATAAAACCCCGTATCTCCTTTTCGTCGGAGACGGCGAGCTGCGTGTCGAATTGGAGAAACTCGCATCAACTATCGAAGGGGGCTCAATACGATTTATAGGATTCAAAAATCAGAGCGAGCTTCCAGCATATTACGATCTCTGTGACGTGTTCGTAATGCCTACCGTGTTCGAACCGTGGGGACTTGTAGTTAATGAAGTAATGAATGCAGGCAAAGCAGTCATTGCCAGTGACGAAGTCGGCTGTGTGCCTGATCTCATTTTTGGCGGCCACAACGGCTTTGTCTATCGGGCGCGCGACATTATCGCTCTAAAAGAGACAATTCGGTTGGCCTTAGCCAATCCACTTCAATTGATCGCCATGGGTCGGCGCAGCTTGGAGATCATCGATCGCTGGAGTTTTGAAGAAGACGTGTCTGGGCTGCGCAGAGCTATAGGTGCGGTCTGAAGCATGTGCGGGCTAGTCGCGGTGATGAGTTATACAGGTCAGTCAATTGACCGCGCGGAATTATTAGATATTCGTGACGCGATGGCTTCACGAGGACCGGATGGCGCGGGCTTTTGGATTTCTGAGAATCGCAGGGTGGGGTTGGGGCACCGAAGGTTGGCACTCGTCGATCTGAGTGACGCGGGCGGCCAACCGATGGTCAGCCGCGATGGGTTATTACGTATTGTGTTCAACGGCGAAATCTACAATTACCGCGAACTACGTGAATACTTAGAGAAACGAGGCTGTGTGTTCCGCTCATCAAGTGATACGGAAGTGCTTCTGAACTTGTACGCAGAAATTGGCGAGGAGATGGTAGAACGACTGCGCGGTATGTACGCTTTTGTTATCTGGGATGAAAAGCGTCAGCATCTCTTCGCCGCGCGTGACCCTTTTGGGATAAAACCGCTGTATTACGCAGAAGATAGCCGTCAGATTCGTTTCGCCTCACAAGTGAAAGCCCTGCTGAAGAGTCGAGGAATCAATACCACGCGTGAACCCGCAGGGCAAGTGGGGTTTTTGCTGTGGGGTTACGTTCCGGAGCCATTCACTCTTTATAAATCAATCGTCGCATTTCCTGCCGGAACATCTCTGACGATTAAATCGAATGGTCATCGCTCGCTCCGACAGTTTTGCAGCATCAGCGAAGAATTATCGCGTCTGGAAGGTAAAGAACCATCCGCTGACTCCGATCCGATAGCTGTGGTGCGTGATAGCATTGCTGATAGCGTCGGAGCTCATCTTCTTGCTGATGTACCGGTTGCAGTGTTCCTATCCGCGGGTTTGGATTCCGCGGTTATTGCCGGACTGGCAACAGAAGAGCCAACAGGAAAGATAATTTCGATTACACTTGGTTTTGAAGAGTTTCGCGACACAGAAAATGACGAAACCGCGCAGGCCGAAGTGCTAGCAAAGCATTTTCGAACTGATCATCACGTCCAGTGGTATTCCCGCAATGATTTTGAGACTGACCTTGAAAAAATCATGAATGCGATGGATCAACCTAGTATAGACGGGATCAACACGTACCTTGTCAGTAAGGCCGCACATTCCTATGGAATTAAAGCAGCTCTTTCGGGGGTGGGGGGCGATGAACTATTCGGCAGCTATCCCAGCTTTCGAGACGTCCCTCGTATGACGCGCTTGCTGTGCGGAAGATCATTGACCTCTTTTGGATCTGCATTTCGTACGCTCAGTTCCCCATTGTTCGACTATTTGGCCGCGCCAAAATATGCGGGATTAATTCAGTTCGGTGGGACTTATGCTGGCGCTTACATTCTTCGGCGCGGCCTGTTTATGCCGTGGGATATGAGTCGGGTTATACCTGCAGAGATTGTCAGCGAAGGCTGGGCGCGCTTAGCACCGTTAGATCGGCTTGAGGAGACGATTGGTAATATTGAATCACCGCGAATGAAGGTGTCGGCGCTAGAGATTTCTTGGTACATGCGTAATCAATTATTGCGTGATTCTGATTGGGCCGGAATGGCCAATTCGATTGAGATCAGAACTCCCATGGTGGATCTGGATGTCTTACGTTCCATAGGTCCCGTAGTGCATGCATTGCCGAAGAACGGCAAGCAATTTCTAAAAAATATCCCACGAAACATGATTCCGGAATCGGTAGCAAAACGGCGAAAGACCGGCTTCGCGGTGCCGATTCACGACTGGCTGTCAGGCGCAGCTTCTGTCGGTCTCTCGCGAAATCTTAGCTCAGGCCTAAGAAATTGGGCGACCCGTCTCGTCAAAGAATTTGACCTAATCGGCTAGGGATTGAATTTTTCTAGTCGTACGGAACAGTTCGGATTGAGCACTGAAGCATTGAATCACCCGGACGGCGCTCCAATCGGTCGAGAAACAGTTTTTCAAAAGGGATCGGCCCTGGGGCGGCGTTTGAAAATACTTCACGTTATTGGAAGCCTTGCTGAACGCTACGGGGGACCGTCCAAAGTCTGCGTCGAAATCTGTCAAGAGCTCGCTCGCAGGGGCGAACTCGTAACCATCTTTACGACGACACTGGATGGGCCAGATGAACGGGAGCCGTTTCAGTGTCCGGAGGTAAGTATCAGGTACTTTCCTGTACAGCGTCCTAGAAGCTTCGCGTTCTCGACACAGCTGGCTATAGCTCTTAGGCGTGAGATAGCCCTATTCGATGTCGTTCATATCCACTCTCTTTATCGGATGCCGTCAACCCTTGCTGCGATTTATGCGCGACGTAAACATGTCCCCTACATTATACGGCCTCACGGAACCCTAGATCCCATTGTCGCACGACGACATCGCGCTCGGAAGTGGCTCTATGACAGTTTACTAGAACGTAGGAATCTGAATGGCGCCGCTGCGGTCCATTTTACAACAAATGAAGAAATGGAATGGGTCGAAGCGAAGGGTCTACGCCCTACGATTAAGAGTATCGTCGTTCCGAACGGTGTTCGACTCGAAGATTATAGCAAATGCGGCTCAGCATTAGGCTTTCGAGCACGACATCCCGAAATTGGCTCCAAGAAAATTATACTTTTCCTTGGACGATTGACGGCTAAGAAGGGTTTAGACATTTTGGCGCGGGCCTTCGGCTTGCTCTGTCGTGAACGGACCGACCTCCATCTGGTAATCGCGGGCCCGGATGACGAAGGTTACGGTGTCAAAGTCAGGAAATGGTTAGCCCGGGGGCACTTACTCGGACAGGCTAGCTTTACCGGCATGCTCCTTGGAGAAAATAAACTCGCTGCTTTCGCAGCCGCGGACATTTTTGTTCTGCCGTCTTATGGTGAAAACTTTGGTGTCGCTGTTGTGGAAGCCATGGCGTGCAAATTGCCGGTCGTAATATCCGATCGTGTCAATATATGGCCGAAAGTCAAGGACTCCAATGCGGGAATTGTCACGCCGACTGACCCAGACGCGATAGCGGAGGCACTCCTCAGCCTGCTGGACAATGAAAGTCGTAGGAAGCAAATGGGCGAGTGCGGCCATCGGCTCGTCGAAAGGGAATTCACTTGGTCGAAGATTGGAAGGCAACTCATTGATGAATACCAGGATATTGTCTTCGCACGGTCCCGAAGCAGATGAGGCCTTCGCGTAGCGCTCGCCTGATGTTGCTAAATTAAGTCCAGCCGCAGAATATGATGGGTACCGATGCCACGAATCGACGAAATTACCCTTCCTTGCACGATCACGTTGTTAGGATCGGGTTGCGTTTATCCAAAAGAGGGCGTCGTCGCTACAGAGACTGCGATCCCGATTTCTATGAGGAGTTTTTCAATGAAAAGCACGTAGACGAAGCAAAATTCGATCTTCGATCAAAATTACGCAAACGTGGAATTGTTAATGTATTGTCCAATGTATTCGAGTCGAGCATTGGAAGTGATATCGGTGAACTCGCCCCAGAAAAGAAGCAATCAGATAGGTTGGAAATGGTCCGCCCAACGGCCCTTGACGTCGGGACGGGCGTCGGGGACGTAATAAACTCGGTTCCACGAGCGTTTAGAAGAATTGGAATAAGTTATACAATACGTGATTTAAAGATCGCGCGTTCTTTCGCAACCGAGGACGTCGAGTTCGTAAGAGGCTCAGCGACGGCCCTACCTTTCGCTTCTGAGTCGATCGACGTTGTGCTGCTTCTAGAAGTATTAGAACATCTGCAAGCCGAGGCTACCGCACTCAGAGAAATCGTCCGTACTTTGCGGCCGGGTGGTCTCCTCGTGATCAGTGTTCCGAGCCATTATTATTTTCCAGTATATCTGGAGCTGATTGGTCATTACCGACACTATACTCGTAGCCAGTTGACGGAACTACTTAATAGTGTGGGAGTGAGTGTCCATAGTTATATAGATCAGCATCATGCCTTAAATCGGATCCATTACTACTGTTTTATGGCTTTGGCTTCACTCGATCGCGGTCTGAATCGTTGTGGCCTCTTATCGAGGAGCCTTTATGCCCGAACAGTCATAGGGCGTATTTACGCCGGAATATGCTGGCTGCTGCTTAAAGGTGCAAAAGAACAAAGTCAAGAGAAATTGAAAAGTAGCGAGCGAAGCACGTTTGTCGTCGGTCGGAAAAAAGCTGATGAAGGAATCTAACAGTTATGTCGCTAAGGATTGGACAAGATGCTTAGTGTGGTAACAGGAGGAACTGGCTTCGTTGGAGTTCCATTAGTCAGAGCGCTGGTAGCGAGGGGCGACAGAGTTAGAGTAATAGGTCGCCGCGCGTCTATGCGATGGCGCAACGAGCCTAAGGTTGAACACATAAGGGCAGATATTTTTGAGGGCGATACCGCCCTGACTACTATCAATGGAGCCGATAGAGTATTTCATCTAGCAGCAACCACTGAGGGTTGTTGGGATGAATATCAGCGCGTGACCGTGGGTGGCGCCGATCGAGTGTTACAGGCGATGGCCACGTGCAAGACAAAGCGTCTAATTTTTGTTAGTTCCCTGAGTGTGTACGAGCAGAGTCGGTTTAGAGACGGTATGGTAGTTGATGAATACTCTCCTCTTCAAAATAATAGTAGTAGAAGATCCAAGTACGCTCGTGCGAAATGTTTGGCAGAAGAACTCGCGCAAGAATACGGAAGAGCGGGGAAGGTGCCGGTTACGATCGTACGACCGGGTGTCGTATTTGGACCAGGAATGAAGAGCCCGCTGACTGGTGTGGCGATTTCTGTCAAAAATGTTTTCTGGTTGATGACGGGGCACCCTGCGCAACTACTGCCTGCGATCTACATAGATGATCTGGTTACTGCTCTGTTGTTGGCCGCTACATGTCCTGAGGCGATCGGGAAAACATTCAACCTGGTCAATCCTGAGATGCCAACTCATCGAGAGGTACTCGAGCTTTATAGACGGATGAGTGGAGATAAGAGGATTGCCGTTCGACTTCCTAGCAAGGCGGCTCTGCCGATGTTACGCCTGTTCGACTGGAGCACGCAGACAATATTTGGCCAGAATTGGCAGACATCAGCGATTGGCACGAAGCTCGCCAGCAAGGTCGTTTATTCGAGTTCATTAGTTGAGCGGGAAATTGGTTTCGTGGCAAAAACACCTTTTTCTGTTGGGATGGCTAATGTTGTGGCGTAAATCAAGCCGCGACCGTGAAAATAAAAGCACCCTGAGGTTCGGGGTTATAGGTTGCGGCAAAGTCGTTGAAGAATTGCATTTGCCGGCCTGGCAGACCGTAAAAGAAGCGCAGCTCGTTGCGATATGCGATAGCTCACCTTCGCGTTTAGGTGCAATTGCTCAATATTGTCCCAGCGTTGCGCGCTACAAGTGCCCAGAGGAGTTGATAGACGTCGCGCGTAACTTGGACTTCGTGGTCTTGGCAACTCCCGGGATAACGCACGTTGACATTGCAGAACAAATTATTAAGCGCGGGTTGCATTTGCTTTGCGAAAAGCCGCTAGCGTTGCGACTCGCAGATGCAGAGCACTTATATAACCTAGCCGAGAAATTCAATGTCGTGTTAACGCCCATCCACAACTATAGGTACAAAACAAATACCCAAAGAGCCCTGGATACAGCAAAACGTCACAAACTTGGGGATATAGTCGCGGTCAACGTTAGTTATCGGAGTGGGCCTCTCTTTGACGATCCCACTCCATGGAGACGCCGCGAGCGGGAGAATCATATTTTGTTGTTTGATATCGCTATCCATTTCGTCGATATCGCCACGCTATTCCTGGGTCCTCTAGAAAGGCTGTGCTGTGTTGATGCTGTGAGCGATAATCTCGGGTTGCAACGCGTCGTGTTTACTACGTTACATAAGAGCGGTAGCAGAGGGTTGTTCGAATTGATGGTGGATGCGTCAAGCTGCCAAACCGAAATTGAAATATTGGGAGAACGACTCAGTATGGCGATCCAGTTCTTTCCAGAAGGGTGTCGCATTCTACCGCTACGTGAGAGTCCTTTTTATCGCGGACTCGCAGATGGGAAACGGATCCTGCATTATGCGAGGCAAAATTTAAGAACGCTGAGAGCCGACCGTCGTCGCTCAAAGGCGAGATCTCATGCGGAACTGTTCCGTCGTTTTGTTGGCGCTGTACGTAAAGTTGAATCCAATCCTGTTCCGAAAGCTGACGTGCTAGAAACGATTGGTCTCCTGGAGTCGGTCGCCATACGTGCGTATGGCGAATCCGACGACTGCGAAAAGCTATCCGTTCCTGCAACGGTTTAAGGTCACTTGAAGTATGATTTCCAAATGGCAAAACGTGTTACACTAAGTTCGGTCATTGTTGGCGTGCCGAAGTTCCCACCATTCGAAAGCAGAGACCGTGGTTGTACGCAGCCCCTGCGGGCGGTTGTCTGTTCTGTCCTTTAGGCACTGCTTGTACTGTACCCCTCGAACCAAGATACGAATTTAGACTGTAACACGCGAAACTGACGCGGGCCGCGACAGTCAGTCGCATGGTGAGGACGCCCGGCGTTATACGATTCGCTCCACTTGGGGGCCGCTCCTATCCTGCCATTTGCCACCTCGCGGACTTTTTGGACTTGTACCATTGGCAGCTCGATTTCTAAGGGAAGCAAGGTATAGTGGTGATACTCCGATCTTAGTGCGAAGTTCGCCGAATTGATCGTGGCTTTATCCGACGCAATGGGATGGTATAGCTAGGTCGCCGACCTTTTCAATAGTGAAGCATGGGGGAAACAATAGTGAGTGCGCTCGTAAGGACTATGGCTCAATGAAAACAGGGTATGCCACTCTTGTGTTGTGGATTTTGGTAATTTGGGCACCTCGTATAGTGTATTGCCAAGAGTCGCTCAAAACGATCGCTGTCGACCAGTTTGGAGCATCTCACTCTAGTATTGTGCTACGATGCAATGGGATTGTCGGGTCTCGTCTGCTTCGGTGTCCCGACGGGACGAAAGACGTACATTCAAGGGAAGGCTTGATGATTACGCACGCCGGACCATTGCCGCTCGTAACACCGGTTGATAAGGCTCCGATGTTAACACCCTTGGTCAGGGCCGGCAGCCACACTTATGCCTATGTTGTAGTGGCAGTCGATTTGTTACATGGCATGTCGACGGCGAGTCCTCCGGCATACGTACGTCATTCGGCAACGTTAGATGGCGGCAATCGAGTTATTCTCCGTACATATCCCGCTAGAGGCCCTGTTCCCCTTTATCTATGGTACGCATCCGAAGATGGGGCTGCGTATCACTTTGTGATGGCTGACCAGCACCTGGTCACTGGATCGCCAGATTCGGGACAGCGGCCCGCGGACGGTCGAGGCTGGCCCGCGGATTTGCCTTCTTTGCCTATCAATGAGGATCTGTGGACTACTGTATTGGCAGTAACGGGGAACGAAATTACTGTTTCCGATGGCCTTTCGGCTACTGTGGCTAATACTGAGGTGTTCCACGATGACACCTTAGCTGTGCAAGCTGCCGTCGACCATGCAGAGTCCGTCGGTGGTGGCATCATCAAATTCGGGCCCTATGCCTACAATTTATTGAGACCCGCGTTTTGGCATGGCGAATCGTGGAGCCGATCGATCGCAGGCGCTGAATCCGTCTATCCCCCTAAGGTTTATATACGAGGAAAGGGAAATATAATTTTCTCGGGCTCAGGAAATACGACGCACCTCATTAATCAGCCTGATGCGTATACTTATGGTGCGCTAGTATCATTTGGTACTGAGCGTCCGCGTCCCTGGAGCCTATCATTTGAACCAATCTTTCCTGTCCAGCGCGGCCAGAATACCGTCAAGTTGAAAGCGCCAGCCGACCGATTGCTCTTTCACGCAGGCGACGACGTTTGGCTGTTTTCTGGAAGCTTCGCCGAGCGGCCTTGTCTTGGGTCACTCGGGAGTCCTCTCAGCAATTGTCATTACTCCGAAGTAAACACAATTGATCAAGTCGATCCATCAACCGGAAAGCTACGGCTTCACTATCAGACTGTAAACTCTTATCATGATGATGGCTCGAGTCCATTTGGTATCGTTAATATCGCGCCTCTAACCCTCCACAACGTGGGATTTAAGGATCTTACTATTGACACTTATGGGCCGATCTCTACCGAGTCGCTTTTAATAGGATTCTCGTTCGATCGCGTAGAAGTGCCTGTAGGTCCCGCAGCGAATTGGTGGTACGGCGGTCTGAATAGAGGATGGTCCGTGTCAAACTCCACTCTAAACATAGGTAGCGGTGGTATGTATTTCGGCGTGATGAACGAGATGGACCAATATGCAGACGTGACGTTTATTAACGATACTTTTATTGGCCATAGTGCGCCTCGGGGGGCGGACAGCCTGACAGCGGACGCGTCGATCGCGCTAGACGAAGGCTCCGGCAATGTTAAGTTTCAGCATGATCGCTTTCTATCCGTGGAGCTTAGGGCTGACAATACGTACAATGGCTTTAGCATTGTGAACTGCGAGTTTCAGAACGCAGGAATACATTTGGGCTGCGGTCTCGAAGACGGTTGCGGGCCTAAGATTGCTTCCTTTGGATTTTCTTCGGACGTTAAGCTAGAAGCGAACAACTTTGTTGAACGGCCGCCGTTCGCACCTTTCAAGATCATCGATATAAAGACACCCACGGTAAATCTTGAAGTAATCGCTAACAGGATTGAAACTACTGGTGCGACACTGGCTTCGATACCACAAATTTGTTTGAGTTCGGGAAACGTAGAAGGTAATACAATGATATCGGACGGAGGGAGTCAGGCTCATGCCGTGATTCAGGTAGTTCCGAGTGTGATTGTGGGACTACCTGAACCAGGTACATCGATAAGTCGGAATCAGATTCTGCTCAGAGATGGCGTAGCTATTGAAGTTGAAGACCCCGGAACTACGTTTCATGGACCAATATCGATATCCGGGAATCAGATCATAACGAGCAATAAGATACGGGTGTATTTTAAAGGCAGTGCTCGGCAAATGATTCCGGCTTATCATAGCGATATTCCTTAAACGATTAGCGGACCGTTGAAAGTGGAAATGACTCGACCGAAAGCTCTTAAATATCGGAGCCTGGAACGACTTCTAAGCAGGAAGCTCAGAACTAGCAGCTGCTCAACCCGTGATGTTTGCGCGCAGCGAACGGTAGGCTGAATTTGTTTCCTTGCAGGGTGGGGCGGTCGCCCGAAAACCTCTCCAAAGTTAAAGTGGAGGACCCTCGACCAGACCGAGACGGAAGTGAAACGAAATCGGCGAGAGTCGCGGCAGCACAAAACCAGGCGAAGACCGCGGAGTTATGCCACAGACCGAATGGACGGCAAGTTGTTGATGCTTGTAATGTTCCCTTGGTATCAAGCCGCGTGTTGGGGTGGTAGCTGGTGGAACTGACGCGGGTTCCGATAGCCGAGTGACTGATGAGGAGGCCCGGTGTTGTACCATTCGATCCACTTAGTAGTAGCGGCGCGAGCTTCGGTGAAGGTGCAAAAGGTATGCAGTTGGACGGACTCTTCCTTGAGACTAAAGAAGGAGCGCTCGACGAAACCATTTTGCTTGGGAGTATAGGGCGTGATGAACTCCTGGCGCAGGCGGTAATCGCGGCGAGCGGCGCGGAAAACGCCGGCTCTGGAAGGTGCGTCCATTGTCGAGGATGTGCCTATGGCCATGCACCTGAGAGTGAGTGGCTGGCTCGGTCGACAGGCATACTCTCCGTTCGAGATGAAACCGCGAGGAGAGACCAATGGAAGTGTGAGCAAACCGCACGGAAGCGCAAGCCTCTCGGACCGGCGTCTTCCAACCCCCCTGCTCCCTGGGTCTTTCGAGCCCGCTCCACGGTTAGGCAAATGAAGACGCGTGGAAATCCATCATGACGAGTGGCAATCGCAAATGTCCCACTTACGCAAAGGCCGAATAGACTGACGCAACCGATCGAGACCATCAAGACGGCTTTGCACAGGGGCTGGGTCCATCCCATCAAGATATGCAGGCGAAAGCGCATAAGAAGATCGTGCGGCGTGCAGCAGAGAAGACACAAATGCTGCGCGACGCAACAACGAATGTGTGAACTTGCTGGAGTCTCGACTAACGAAAGGCGCGACTTGCGATTGAATGTTTGAACCTACGCGCCGTTCGCGCCTAAATGTGCGGCTGTCGCGCGCCCTGTATGGAGACGAATCGGGGCGGCCAAAAGAGCCTGAGCACAGCACTTCATTGATTGTTATATCCAGGGTCTAGATTTTCAGGTGATTAAGTCGATCGATCGGAGGCTGATGGGTCTATCGCCGACCGTTATACGTTCGCGAACATGACTGTTAACGAGCGTCTCGACTTATAAATGGCGGTTGAGGTGCACGACGAACGCAAAAAGGGAGCAATGAACTTTTCAGTGATTATACTCAGCTTCAATTCGGAGGCGACAATCAAACAGACGCTCGGGTCGGTCCTCCTGGTTTCTGACGATATTTACGTTGTCGATTCGTACAGTACGGATGCTACCTGCAATATCGTACGCGATTGTGGGGTAGAGTTCATTCAACATCCATTTACAAATTATGCTAAACAACGAAATTGGGCGATCGAAAGTCTCCCACTGAAGTACGGTTGGGAGCTTCATCTTGACGCTGACGAGAGGCTTTCCGACAAGTTGATCAATGAGTTGCTGGAGCTTAAGAGTTGTGAGGACTCTCCGGGCGTCAATGGATACTGCATTCCCCGCTTGGTTCATTTCAAAGGAAGAGCCCTTCGCCACGGCGGTATGTTTCCTATTTGGCATATGCGTTTATTTCGCCGCGGCAGCGGTCGATGCGAAGAGAGGGAGTACGATCAACATTTTATCGTAGATCAACCTACAGCTAAACTTCACGGATGGTTTGTCGACGATATAAGAATGCCCTTAAGCGAATGGATCAATCGTCACAATCGCTGGTCTGATGCCGAAGTGCGAGAGTTGCTCGGTAACTCTTCCGAGCGGGGGGTGCGAGCTAGCCTTCGCGGAAATCCGATAGAACAGAAGCGATACTTTAAAAACTTGTACGGCCGAATGCCACCGCTTTATCGAGCTTGGTTATTGTTTTTTTACCGTTACGTGCTACGTGCTGGGTTCTTAGATGGAAAGGAGGGGTTGATATTCTTCTTTTTGCAGACATTGTGGTTCCGCCTTTTGATAGACGCAAAACTGTTCGAAGCGCAGAAGAAAGATTCCATCAAATTGCAAACTGTCCGGACCGAAATCTGAGAAGAACGAAAACTCCAGGCGCGCATATCCAAGACGAATGATTCAGATGAAGTGTCGCAAAAGGGAAAGTATGAATATCAGGCATCTGTATTGAATGCTAGCCCTCTGTTTGGTCATTTGATTTGTTTGATGAAATGTGTTCGTTCCACCCTAGGTTTCCTTGCTTTGCGACAGTACCGAGACGATTGGTAATTAATAACGAATCGCACCCGAAGTCCTGGCGGGTACGGCGAAGACGCTGTTCACTGCATTTTAGACGTGCAACGGTATAGATACGGTTACTTGGTAAAAGACTATGACTTCAGCTGTCGATTTTGATCGTAGTGAATTGCAACGTCGGTTCTATGAGGAGGAATGTGATTCCGAGTTTGAAATCACGCGGCCACGCGAATGTGGACGGCTTTACGAATTTTTGATCGAGGAAAAGTTTCGCACTGGATTGCGAATACTCAAGTTACCAATCGCTGGAGCGACGCTGCTTGAGGTGTGTAGCGGGTCCGGAATGATGGCGGAGAAGTTTGCTCGTGCGGGCGCGATCGTTACAGCGAGTGATTTCTCACGAGCGGCAGTGGACAGGATGCGCGAACGAGCGAAACGGTATCACTTTGAACTTCAAACGCTTGTTGCCGATGCCGAGAAGCTGCCTTTTGCTGATGGTCACTTCGATATCGTGGCTGTTCACGACGGATTGCATCACCTCGAACGGCCTGAATGCGCAATCCGAGAAATGGGTCGAGTGGCGCGAAAGGGTGTCCTTATCATGGATCCGGCTCGAGCCGTTCTGACGAGGATTGCCGTTCAACTTGGAATCGCTGAAGATATCGAGAATGCTGGAAACCAAGTTAAGCGCCTAGAACCAAAGATCGTAGCAGCGCAGCTGAATAGATCTGGTTTCGATGAGATCCGATGGCAGCGGCGCTTGATGTTTTACCCGCACGAACCGGGCCAAATCTGTCGATGGTTTGATAACGCCGCGGCATTCGCTGTATTTCGAGTGTTTTTTGCGTGCACAAATTTCGCTATCGGTCGTTTTGGAAACAAACTCTCCTTGGCGGCAACTTCTAGGCAATCAGTAAGTCATGACTTCGGGGACTAGCAAAATATAGATTGGAATCCGCTATGTGTACGGATTATGGATTTGCTCCGGTATTGCAGCTGCTTTTTCAGCGATACAGTTCTGTTCGGTTATCCCATTGCGAGAGACTTCCAGGACCCCTCGGACCCGGTGTCCGACTGCCTGAGTGTGAACGCGTCTGCTCCTAAGTGAATCGACTCCGTTTCGTCGGCACTGACATCTCACTGGTTTCCCATGCGCGATTCTCCCATTTTACCCGGATTGATTTCCAGGGGAATCTCACGGTTGCGTTAAATGTAATGCTCCTTCGATTTCAAGCCACGAGTTGGGGTTGTAGCACGCGAAACTGCCGCGGGCTGCGATAGCCGAGGGCCTGGTGGGGGCCGTTCGGCGTTGTACCATTCGATCCAGTGAGTAATGGCGGTGCGGGCTTCGCCGAAGCTGGCGAAGTTATGCTGCCAGACGCACTCTTCTTTGAGATTGCGAAAGAAGCGTTCGATGAGACCGTTCTGTTCCGGTGTATAAGGCGTAATGAATTCTTGGCGCAGACGGTAATCGCGGCAGGTGGCACGAAAACGCCGGCTTTGAAAAATCAGGCCATTATCCGAGCGCACCACCGGCGTTGGGCCGGGAGGGCGCAACGTCCCGAAGCGCGCCAGGCAGGCTTCCTCGAGCGCGCGTTCGGCTTCCTTGGCGCGGCCACGCAAGGCGAATTCAAAGCCATTTACTTCGCGGTCGTGGCAATCAATCACTGCGGTCAGATGACCCCAACCATCAGATCCGCAAGGCACGTGAGTGACGTCCATGGCCCAGCGTTCATCGCTCCGTTGTGCACGGCTCCGACGGCCCTGGACACGCGGCCGCGGCGTCGCCACGCGTTGATGTACGAACCAACCTTTGACTTTTAGTATGCGATATACGGCCTTGCGATTTACTCGGAGCCCTTCGCCAAAGCGCAGCAACGCCCACAGCCGCCGGTAGCCAAACGTCGGATACAATTCGATCAAACGCTGAAGGCGCCCGCCAGGCCCTCGTCCAGCCGCGGCGCGACCTTCGCGCTTACCGCGCGCGCCCGCAGCCGGGCACGGGAAAACTTCAGAACTCTACACACTCGTCGCATCGATTCGCCGGGCAACGTCGCCATCACTCGTCTGACGTCCCCGGCGTCATAGGGCGCAGCCTGTCCGCCCTCCGCAGAATGTCGAGATCTATGGTCAGTTCGCCGACCTTGCGCTTAAAGCGGTTGAGCTCCTCTTCGCGCAGCGCTTCGTCCTCCTTCGGCCGCGCGCGCAGCGCGTTTTCGGCTCCCAGCAGAAAACGATCACGCCAGTCCTCGACCTCGGCGACTTTCAACCCGTGGCGCCGCGCCGCTTCGGCTGCCGTGGTCTCGCCTTTGAGCAAGCTCAGTACCAGTGCCGCACGACGCTTCGCCGTCCACCGTTGAACCTCTTCTGGCCTTTGCTCGTCTGCCATTTACCACCTCGCGGTCCCTTCGACCCTTGTACTATTGGTGGCTCGATTTTCAATGATGGGATGGACCCAGCCCCGCTTTCTAAAACGGCCTCATTACGGGCCAGGATGGTAGTCTCGACCATCCGCACAGAATAACGGGGAGGGTCCAGGATGAAGATTAGAACGATCGGCATCGACCTGGCAAAAGAGGTATTTGGACTCCACGCGGTAGACGTTCACGGCAAGGTTCTGCTGCACACCCGGGTTCCGCGCAAACGCTTGCTCAGCAGGCTGACGAGGCTGGAACCCTGCCTGGTAGGAATGGAGGCCTGCGGTTCAGCCCACTACTGGGCTCGCGAGATCGAGCGGCTGGGACACCAGGTGAGGCTGATGAGTCCACAGTTCGTTACTCCGTATCGGAAGGGCAACAAGAACGACCCGAACGATGCCGAAGCGATTTGCGAAGCGGTGACCCGACCGTCAATGCGTTTTGTGCCCATCAGGCGCGATGAAGAGCAGGACATGCATGCGCTGCACCGGGTGCGTGAACAGCTCATAAAAAACCGCACCGCACTGGCCAACCAGATCAGAGGTTTGCTGCGTGAGCGTGGAATTATAGTCGCTAAGGCAATCGGGCGGCTGCGCGCGGCCCTGCCACTGATCCTCGAGGACGAAAACAATGGTCTGAGTGCGCTGATGCGCGAACTGGTCGGCGAGATGGCCGAGCGACTGCGTACACTCGATGATTATATCCGGCGCCACGACCAACGCGTAGCGAGGCTCTGCCAGCAGGACGAGCGTTGCCGGCGCCTGGTCAAAGTGGAGGGTGTAGGCCCGCTGGTTGCAACCGCTCTGGTTGCCGCGATCGGTAATGCCCGGCAGTTCAAAAGCGGCCGCGAGCTCGGTGCGTGGCTGGGATTGGTGCCACGTCAACACAGCAGCGGTCAACGTACGCTCCTGCTCGGTATCAGCAAGCGCGGCGACCGGTATCTGCGCACACTACTCATTCATGGTGCACGTGCGGCGTCACGTGTTGCCGAGCGTAAACGAGACGCGCGCAGCATCTGGATAAGTCGGCTCAAGCAGAGAAGCGGGCCCAACGTGGCGGCAGTAGCGCTGGCCAACAAGAATGCCCGAGTGATGTGGGCCTTGCTGGCTCGTAACCAAAGTTATCGACCGAGCAGTTCCGCTACCTGAATCAGGGAAATTAAAACGTAGTGCCTGCCAATGATTGCGAGGTCGTCGAGCCAATGTTGATGGCAAACCGGTCGGACCGGCGTCTTCCAAACCTGTTGCTCCCCTGGGTCTTTCGAGCCCGCTTCAACGGTTAGGAAAATGAAGACGCGCGGAAATCCATCATGGCCAGGGGCAATCGCTAAGCCCTTAGTTACGCCAAGGCCGGATATACGGACGCAACCGATTCAGATCATCAACAAGCGAGACGGCTTTGCACAGGGGCTGGGTCCATATAGGGGAGCAGGATATAAAGGTGCTGTGCCGCGCGATGCTTTAGAATCCTGAGAAGCGGAGGTGAACGTGCGTGCGAACGCTGGTAACCGGTGGAGCTGGATTTCTCGGGTCGCATCTTTGTGAGCGGCTGCTCAACGACGGGCACGAAGTCATCTGCCTGGACAATTTTTTCAGCGGCAAGCGTTCCAACGTCAGCCATCTGATCGACAGCCGCAATTTCGAGTTGGTGCGGCACGATATCGTTGAACCGATCTTGCTCGAGGTCGATCGCATTTTCCATCTGGCCTGTCCCGCCTCGCCGGTCCATTACCAGTACAATCCGGTCAAAACCATCAAGACCAGCGTGATGGGCACGATCAACATGCTGGGTCTCGCCAAGCGCGTCCATGCCCGCATCCTGTTGACCTCGACCAGCGAAGTCTATGGCGACCCGGAGCAGCATCCGCAGACCGAGAGCTACTGGGGCCACGTCAATCCGATCGGCGTGCGATCGTGTTACGACGAGGGCAAGCGCGTCGCCGAATCGCTGATGATGGACTACCATCGTCAGAACCACGTCGATACCAAGATCGTGCGCATTTTCAACACCTACGGCCCGCGGATGGCGATCAATGACGGCCGCGTGGTTTCCAATTTCTGCGTGGCAGCGCTCAAGGGCGAGGAATTGCGGATATTCGGCGACGGCACCCAGACCCGGTCGTTTGCATATGTCGATGACATCATCGACGCCATCGTGCGCATGATGGACAGCGGTCAGGACTTCACCGGTCCGGCCAACATCGGCAATCCCGACGAGTTCACGATCCTCGAGCTGGCCTCGCTGGCGATTAAATTCGCCGGCGGCTCGTCCAAGCTCACCTTCCAGCCGGCGCGGCCGGACGACCCGGTCCGCCGCCGGCCCGACATCAGCCTCGCGCGCGAACGGCTCAAGTGGGAACCGAAGATGGCGCTCAAGGCCGGCCTCAAGATTACAATGGATCACTTCCGCCGTGAGTTGGGGATGCTCTGAACGGAGCCGCCGTCGAAGCATTGAATGTATTTGGGTCTCGGCCGGCTAGGATTCGCCGCGGCGGCAGTGATCGCCATTCAGGCTTCGGATTGACGAGTGCCGCCTGTGCCCAAATCGCATCGGGAACTTTTGCGGTCGACATACGCGCCATTATGTTCAGTAGCCGAATTGCTTCGACTGTCTGTTCGGTGACGGAAATTATATGGCGCTTACACTCACGATTCGCTGGCTAAGGCCGCGAGGGTCACGCTTCTCCTCAGACGCGGCCCAGTTTGGGCTGTGAGACCACGATTTCTCGCGGATCCCAGTCAAGTAAGTGGCTAGATATCGTTCGGTAAACATCGTCGCTCTTTATTACTAAACATTCGAGGGGCATAGCGTTATTCGAAATGCACATGTCCAAAACTCGATAAGGTGAATTACATGGACGAGGTGTGCGGTTGAAAATAATGATGTCCTCTCGAATTCCCGGGCTTTTTTGTTCTTGCGATAGCCATTTTTGCGTCTTTAGGATTTTCGCTGATCGGCTGCGGAACGGCGACGATTTCGCCAGAACAAACCGCATCGCCAAATGTCGCCATCCAGCGTCCCGACAAGATCGTTGTCTATGACTTCGCAGTATCGGCCGAGAACGTAACCGAAAACCAAGGTCCTCTACAAAAGGCCTATCGAGCCGTGGCCGAGGATCAAGATCAGCAATCGGCTTCTAGGCTGGCGACCGGCCAGAAAGCTGCCCACGATCTGTCGGAAGATCTCGTTAAGCAATTGCAAGGTTTGGGATTTAATGCTGAAAATCTGCCGATTGGCACGGCGCCAGGCGGCAACGCACTCGTAATCAATGGCCAGTTCCTCAGTGCCGACGAAGGTAACCGAGCGAGGCGCCTCATCATCGGGTTTGGCGCGGGAGCCTCGAAACTGGAGACCCAAGTCACTGTGTCAAACGTCACCGCCGGCGGGACCTTGAACCAGCTCCTCAGCTT
>Ga0206923_1062_pt1 | contig 23552 bp, 21 predicted proteins | sample Alteio_BWOrgHeat_64_FD_152961 | JGI IMG/M metagenome (GOLD analysis project Ga0206923, IMG submission 152961) | Enriched cells from forest soil in Barre Woods Harvard Forest LTER site, Petersham, Massachusetts, United States -... | ecosystem: Environmental > Terrestrial > Soil > Temperate forest >...
CAAACTGTATTCAATAATGCGAATGGTAATATAGGCAGCATTTATAACCGCGACTTTGTAAACTGGATGCCCCAGGTTACCTATTTATATAAGTTTTCGCAGCAACGATCACTGCAAATAAGGTACAGTGGCAACACTACTCAGCCTAATATTGATCAGTTGCAGCCGGTTAGGGTTAATACCGATCCGTTAAATATTACTATTGGCAACCCCGACCTTAAACCTACATTTACCAACCGGTTTGATGTAACTTACAATTCTTTTAAAGTACTAAGCAACACGTATTTATATATTACCGGCGGCTACAGTACAACATCAAATCCATTTGTTAGTAATTCAACACTCGATTCGGCCGGTAAGTCAACCTATCAAACCATAAACCTGAGCGGTAAAAACACCTACTCCTATAATTTCTATACCACAACAAGCTGGAAAATTAAACCGATTGATTTAATGGTTGGCCTTTTTATTGAGGTAAATGGAAATAACGCTTACAGTTACATTAACAAGGTGTTAAACACATCAGATGCAGGCCGGTATTCGGTAGGGTTTAACGTGGGAAAAAATGAGCAGAAAAAATACAACGTCCTTTTTACACTGGCACCTAATTATTCTATTAAAACTTCATCCATACGGCCCGAACTTAATGCCAACGGCTGGGGGCTTAATTCAAACGGATCGGGTAATGTTTTTCTGCCCGGGAAATTTCAAATCGGCACGGATATAAATTATATGTTCCTGGGTAAAACACCGGCCCAGAACGAGGACCTAAAAAAAACTATTTGGAATGCATCAGTAAGCCGGACATTCCTGAAAGAGGATAAACTAAGGCTATCTGCTACAGTTAATGACCTGCTCAATCAAAATGCAGGTTTTAGCAGAAGCATTAACGGAACTTATCTTACACAAAACAGCTATACAACCATTAAAAGATATTTTATGATCGCGCTGTCATACGATTTCACCAAGTTTGGAACAACTAAATAAAATACGGATATGAAAACCACGCTATATATACTATTATTTCTATTTGCAGGTAATATTGCTTTAGCTCAAAATGCCAATTTTGTTACCAGCGGCAGCATTGAGTATCAACGAACTGCCAATACGCTTGCTATACTTAGAAAAATGATCGGCGATAACATGAATGGAACAACCCAACAAGCGTATGATCAGTATAAAAAGACCCAACCCCAATTTAAAACGTTAAACAGCACCTTAATATTTAACAAGGATAAAACTTTATACACGCCTGCGGCAGTTGATAACAAATCTCCGAACATTTTTGGCCCGCTGCCCATGGCCGAACAAAATAATTTAGTTTATACTGATCTGGCAACCAATACCGGCATCAATCAGAAAAACGTTTTTGAGGAGTTTTTTTTAATAAAAGACTCCCTGCGAAAAATTAACTGGAAAATAACCGACGAAACCCGTGAAATTGCCGGCTACACTTGCCGCAGGGCCAACGCGCTAATTTTAGATTCAATTTACGTAGTGGCTTTTTATACCATTAAGATACCGGTATCAGGCGGGCCCGAATCATTTACAGGTTTGCCCGGGATGATTTTACAGGTAGCGCTACCCCATGAAAATGTAACCTGGGTAGCAACCAAAATTACCGATACCAGCATACCGGCAACATCGATAATACCTGCAAAAAAAGGCAAAGTGGTAACTACTAAAGAGTTTGAAGCCACCCTACAGGCGGCAGCGAAAAATCGCGGACCTTCTGCACCTTATATAGTACGGGCCTTTTTACTTTAGTTTAAACTGATTGTTATTAGCCGATAATCATATCTTGTATATTTATTATGCAGCATTGATAATAACTTATTCATACATTTAAGCCACCTAATAAGCTATTTTTATAACCTAAAACCCACAACAACGTGAATAACTTTAAGAAGTTTACCAACGCTTTTTCCATTATCCTGATTACTATTATTCCCTTTATTGCAAATGCGCAAAAACTGCCTGGTGTGCAGGAAAAAAGCCTCCATGCTCCGGCTACTGTTAAAATTGACGGTAATTTGAAAGAGTGGGGCGATGACTTTCAGGCTTATAATAAAGCTACCGGTATTTATTATACCATGGCCAATGATGAAAAGAACCTGTATTTTATTATGCGGTCGTCTGACCAGGTTATTAACAACAAATTTATTGGCGGCGGTATAAGTATTACCATTAATACAACCGGTAAAAAGAATGATAAAAATGCTTACGTGATAGAGTATCCGCTTGTGGATCTGGCAGGTTTACGAAAGCAGGTAATGTCACTGAAACCGACAGCACAAACGCCGACCACGCCCGGCATGAGCGGAATGGACTCGGCAACTGTTGCTATGCGCCGCAGGGCATTAACCACTATTAAAGAAATTAAACTGACCGGCTTTGCTGCTGATGTCCCCGATCAGGTTATTTCTGTATATAATGGTTATAGCATAAAAACGGCAGTTGATTATGACGATAAGGGCAACCTCAGTTGCGAAATAGCTATACCGCTAAAATACCTCCATTTAAACGGTAATGCCTTTGCTTATAACATTAAGATGAACGGGATAAACATGGTTGCGCTTATGCATCCGGAAATGTCGGGCAACCTCGCGGCCGGAGACGGTAATGGGGGCGACAGGCAATATAGCGCGACACCTGATATGCCGCCGGCCATGGCGCGCGCCATGGGCGATATGCAAAACATGGTAAGCCCTACCGATTTTTGGGGAGAATATACTTTGGCGAAGAAGTAACTACTACCCACGTTTGAGAGATATTTTGTTCTCGCAGCGGCTTCTCCCGGAGGCCGCTATATAGTGCCGGGTTGCCTCGGCTTAAAATTATAGTACTCATTATAAGCATTTTATAAAAAATACTAATCAATTAGTTGCAATACTAATTGATTAGTATTACTTTAGATAAAATTTATTTTAGATATGCAAAAGCTGGCAAAAAGAGAAGAACAAATTATGCAGGTATTCTGGACCATGGGAAAAGCTTTTATTAAAGAGATCATACCCGAAATGCCCGACCCTAAACCGCATTATAATTCGGTGGCTACCATGGTAAAGATATTAGAGGACAAAGGTTTTTTAGGGCATGAAGCGGTGGGCAACATTTACCAGTACTTCCCGATGATATCAAAAGAGGACTATCAAAAGCATGCGATGAAGGATATTGTGAGCCAATATTTTGATAACTCCTACCCTAACATGCTGGCCTATTTCGCCAAAGAACAAAAGCTAAGTGAGGAGGAACTGAATGATATACTGAACATCATTAAAACCAATAAAAAATGATACCTTATAGCATACACGTAGCACTGCTGCTTGCCATTTGCCTGTTGTTTTATAAACTGCTGCTGCAAAAGGAAACCTATTACCGCCTTAACCGCGTAATGCTGCTTACCTGCCTGGTACTGGCATTTACTTTGCCGCTGGTACCTGTACCGCAGCAGTTCTCGTTAAGGGAAGCAGCGCCAATAAATACTACTGTGTATGCTCCGGCTGTTAGCCAACCCATTACTCCTGTTATACAGGATCAGTCGCCGGCAAAAACAAGCAATGCCGTGAAGCAAATTACTGCACAACCGGAATCGGCAAAAATAACAGAGGAAATATCATTTACACATCGCATTATTAAATGGGCGTTTTGGTTATACTGGTGCGGTGTAGCTGTTTTCGGGTTTAACTTTTTACTGCAAATTGTGGTGTTGCTTTACCAGGCTTATAAAAAACCTTTTATGCAGGATGGCATTTACCGCATTGTTGAGTTGGATGATGATAAGGCACCCTGCTCGTTCGGTAATAACATATTTATTAACCCGGCTAAATACGATTGGGAAACCTATAACCAGATATTGATACACGAGAAAATACACATTAAACAGGGCCACAGCCTTGACCTTATTGTAGCCGAGTTGATGCTGGTCATGCAATGGTTTAACCCTTTTGCCTGGCTTTATCGTAAAGAGCTGGAAAGCAACCTGGAGTTTTTAACAGATGCCTCGGTACTTAACCGCCTTGATGTTGAACCTGCCGATTACCAGCTGAGCCTGTTAAAGGTATCGGTACCTAATTACTCCCTGCGTATTACTACCAATTATAACCAGTCGTTATTAAAAAAGCGGATATTGATGATGGGTGCAAAAAAATCAAACATTCATATTATATGGAAGTATTTTATGCTGGTGCCGCTGCTGGTGATACTGGTATGCGGCTTAAACAAGCCTGTCGCCGTAAGCAGTGTGCTGCCCAAACAACACACCGTTATTACCGATTATCATGTAAATAATAATAAGCAGTTTTTAAACGATAGTGCTCGTGTAAATAACAAGCGCCATGTAGTTGCCAAAAACCTTTTAAAAAGCCCTGTTTCGCAAACAAATGCAGTAAGCGTTCAATACGTAATGGTTGATTCCGCGCCGGGAGTGCATAACCAGCTCAAGACAATTACTAAACCAATAGTGCGTAATAATCAGTCGGCAGCCATTACCATAGGGTCGGTTGCTAAAAGCAATGAAACTAAAAGCCTGAAAAGGGTTTCAAACGATTCAATATACAATTTTAATTCGCGCGAGATACCGATCGAATACGCAAGAGGCTTTGTTAATATTGGTTATAGAAATATTAGTGTGAATGACCTTGCATGGCTTCATTCCGAAAAAATAACGCCCGAATATGTAAAGGGATTTATAGATATAGGCTCAAAAAACATACCCGTAAGTGATATTATAGCGCTTCATTTGCGCGGCATTCCTGCCGATTATGTAAAGAGCTTTTTTGATATTGATTACAAGAATGTGAACCTAAGCGATATCATCGCGCTGTACTCGCGTGGTATTACTGCCGCATATGTAAAGAATTTCATAGATATTAATTTCAAAAGCATCAGGGTGAGCGATCTCCTCGTCCTTTACACACGTGGCATAAGCTATAAGTACATAAAGGGGTTTATGGATATTGATTACAAAAACGTAAGTATAAACGATATTACCACGCTATACTCAAAAGGGATTACTCCCGCTTATATAAAAGGTTTTATGGATATTGATTACAAAAGCATATCTGTAAACGATATTTTAACGCTATACTCAAAAGGGATTACCCCCACGTATATAAAGGGTTTTATGGATATTGATTATAAAAACCTGACTGTAAACGACATTACCGCGCTATACTCCCGCGGAATTACAGCCAAGTATGTGAAAGGGTTCATGGATATTGATTACAGAAGCATATCGGCGAATGATATTATCAACCTGTACTCCCACGGTATAAGCCATGAATATATAAAGAGCCTTTTGGATATTAATTACAGAAGCACTACTGTAAGTGATATTATCGCCCTGTACACGCGTGGTATAAGCTATAAATATATAAAAGGTTTTATGGATATTGATTACAAGAATGTTACCCCTCCCGATATTTTAACCCTTTACAGATTTGGCATAAACCAGGAATATGTAAAGGGATTTATGGACATAGGTTATAAAAATTTAACGGTGAATGACATCGTGGCTCTTCATTCGCGCGGGATAACTGCCGAATATGTAAAGGGTTTTATAGATAGCGGGTATAAAAAATTAACAGTGATGGATATTTTAAACCTCAATTCGCACGGAACAACCCCTAAATAAACGCTCCTGGTTTTGTTAATAAAGGTTAAAAAAATCACACACTAACATTTTAGTTTATATCTTGCCGCAACCTTAAATCGTATAACTTGAAACTCACAATTTCTCTAACAACACTGTTTTTACTGTTTGTTTTAGCAGTAAATGCGCAAACTTCCTATTCTATCAAAGGCGCGGTAGCAGATACATCCGAAAAGATAAAACTGGTTAATACTACCATCATGGTAATAAACGCTAAGGATTCCGTACTGCGCAAATTTACCCGGCCGGCTAATGATGGTTCGTTCAGCATCAGCAACCTGCCTAAAGGCAATTATATTGCCGTATTTTCTTTGAAGGATTATGTGGATTACAGCGAGGCTTTTACTTTGGATGACGCTAAAAAATCGCATGATTTTGGCACTGTAAACCTGCAGCTTACCTCGAGGCTATTGCACGATGTAATTATTAAGGGCGAGGTAACGGCCATTAAAATAAAAGGCGATACCACCGAGTTTAATGCCAGGGCCTACGTTATACAACCCAACGACAGGGTTGAGGACCTGATCAAACAGTTCCCCGGTATAGAAGTGGATAAGGATGGAAAAATAACCGCGCAGGGGCAAACAGTGAATAAGGTTTTGGTTGATGGCGAGGAGTTTTTTGGAGATGACCCTACCCTGGTTACCAAAAACATACGTGCCGATATGGTAGACAAAGTGCAGCTTTATGATAAAAAAAGCGACCAGGCCGCATTTACCGGGATAGACGATGGCGTAAAAATAAAAACCCTGAATATTAAGCTCAAGGAAGATAAAAAGAACGGCTACTTTGGCAAAGTGGATGCAGGCGTTGGTAATGACGGCTTTTACCAGGGCCAGGTATTGTTCAATAAATTTAACGGGAAGAAAAAAATAGCGGCCTATACCACGGACGCCAATACCGGCAAAACCGGTTTATCGTTCCAGGATAACCAAAAATATGCCGACGACGGCAGTGTGAATTATGATGATAACGGTGGCATATCAGTTACGCTTAATGATTATACCGACCTGGACTCATTTAGCGGAAGATACAATAACAGGGGCATTCCCTTGGCACGCACAGGGGGCCTGCACTATGATAGTAAATGGAACGACGATAAGCAATCTATCAACGGCAATTACAAAGCAGGCTCGCTCCAGGTTGATGGTACCAGCAATACCTTAACGCAAAACAATTTGCCAACAGGTATAACCAATACGTCATCCGACCAAAAATTCGGCAATTTTCTTTTCAGGGAAAAAATAGATGCTACTTATCTGGTTAAGCCTGATACCAGCACATCCCTAAAAATAGCTGTAGATGGTACTACTAAAAACACGCGTACCGATAATGATTATTTAACTATTACCCGTCGCGCCAATGATACCTTGCAAAATCGCAATGCCCGGAGCAGCAATTATACCGGCACCCAGCAACTGTTTAATGCCAGCGTGTTTTTTACCAAAAAGCTAAAAAAACAGGGGCGTACATTATCGGTATTGTTAAACACATCTTTTTCTAACAGTAATAACAGTGGCTATTCAAAATCCGACATTGACTTTTACAATAAACTGGGCAGTTTAGATAGTTCGCAAATTGTTGACCAGCGTAAAACGTCAATGAGCCGTAATACGGTAGTAAATTCAAACATAACTTACACCGAACCAATTTCAAAAAATTTAGCACTTATTTTAAACTATGGGGCTACGATAAACAACGGCAGCTCCGATCTGGAATCGTATAATCAATCTACACCCGGTAATTATGATGTGCGCGTACCTGCATTCAGCAACTTTTTAAAGCTTAACCAGTTCTCAAACCAGGGCGGTGCCATGTTTTACTATAAAAAAGGAAAGGTTACCATAAGCGGAGGCACCAAGGCCACCGATGTAACCTTTAAACAAATTGATGAGAATACCGGCGATGTATTTAAACGGAATTTTATTAACTGGAGCCCTCAGGCATTTATGCAGTATAAAATATCACTGCAGCAATCATGGTCAATAAACTATTGGGGCAATACTACCCAACCGGCCATTTATCAGCTACAGCCGGTAAAACAAAACGCCGATCCGCTGAACATCACCATCGGTAACCCCGATTTAAAACCGGCTTTCAGCAACCGTTTCAGCGTTTATTATAATACCTACAAAGTTTTAACCGGGCAATCGTTTTATATCAATGTGTCGTTTGGTAATACATCTAATCAAATCATCAACAACCGTATTACCGATTCAGCCGGTAAAAACACTACACAATATGTTAACCTAACCAGCAAAGACCCTTACAATTATTCGCTCTATACCAGCTTCAGCCGGAAAATAACAGGACCAGGCATTACGGTTGGTATAAATGCCAACGTTTATGGGAATGTTTATTATAATTATATCAACAGTGTATTAAATGCCACCACATCTGCCACTTACTCGGGCGGTTTATCTATATCAAAATACGTACAAAAAAAGTATGATTTTTCTATTTCGCTAAATCCAAATTACAGCATTAACAAAACATCGCTGCAAAACATCAATAGTAATGGTGGCGGCTTTACCGGCAGGGGCAATTTTAATGTTTACCTACCGCTAAAGTTCCAGATCGCTTCGGATGTCAATTATACTTATACAGCCAAAACACAGGCCTTTAGCAACGATCTTAAACGCACCATATGGAATGCCACATTAAGCAAGGTTTTTTTAAAGGGTAATAACCTGAAACTTTCGCTATCAGGCAATGACCTGTTAAACCAAAACCAAGGTTTTGACCGATACGCCTACGGTGGTACCATCACACAAAGCAGTTATACTACCATTAAAAGATATTTCATGCTGTCCATCACCTGGGATTTTAATAAGATGGGTGGAACGGACACTAAAAAATAATAATATGAGGACGATATTAATTAAAGCCACCTTTTTACTGCTGTTAACCGGGAATGCTTTGTTTGCACAAAGCTCAAAACCCGTAACATCGGGCATTATTGAGTTTGATAAAAACGTAAACATATACGGGTTAATTAAACAGCAAATAGGCAAAACGCCTGATGAGATAACCCTGAAAATGGTTGAGCAATACAAAAAAGCGCATCCGCAGTTTAAAACGCTTAAAAGCACCATGACCTTTACTAAAGAAAAGGCCCTGTTTACCCCCATCCCCTCGGGCGATAATGAGCGTATTATAGGCAATGATAACCCTATGGCCACGCAGAGCAATATTATTTTTACCGATTTTTTAAAGGAGGCGAGTGTTGTACAAAAAACCATTTATGAGGATAACTTCCTGATAAAAGACAGTCTGCGCAAGATCAGCTGGAAAATTACCGATGAAACACGCGAGATAGCGGGCTATCATTGCCGCAGGGCCAACGCGCTGATATTAGACACGGTATATGTAGTAGCATTTTATACTAACGAGATACCGGTATCGGGTGGCCCCGAATCATTTACCGGTTTGCCCGGGATGATATTAGGGGTAGCGTTGCCGCATGAGAATGTAACCTGGTTTGCCAGTAAAGTAACCGAAACACCTGTACAGGCAGCAGCCATCGTTCCGCCAAAAAAAGGAAAGACGGTTACCTATAAACAATTATTAGAAACACTAAAATCGGCCATGAAGGATTGGGGACGGACGGGGCCGTATGAAATGAAGGTGTTTTCACTTTAGCAATATTTAAACAATGGATAGATCGGATATTTTGCCTCATCCCAACCCCTCTGCTTTGGAGAGGGGCTTTAAAAAGTTCGGTAGGAAAGTCCTCTCCTTTGGAGAGGATTTAGGTGAGGCAAATTATCAACGTAACCTTTTATAAATTTTAAGATACTATATAGCAAACAACATTTACAAAGCTTAAACCTCGCAATCACAACCATGAAGTTCACCATTTCATCAATAACCTTAGTTTTGCTTTTTTCGTTAGGGGTAAGCGCGCAAAGCTCGTATTCCATTAAAGGTTCGGCAATTGATACCACCGAAAAGAAACCGCTGCAAAACGCCACCATCATGGTAGTAAACGCAAAGGATTCTATCCTCCGCAAATTTACCCGGGCAACAGCCGATGGATCTTTCACTGTTAATGGTTTGGCCAAAGGCAGGTACCTCCTACTGGTTTCGTACCCGGGTTACGCGGGCTACTCCGAAGACCTTACTTTAGACGCGCAGCCCGAACATGATTTTGGCAAAATAAGCATGGCGCTTAAATCAAGGTTATTACAGGATGTGATTATTAAAGGCGAGGTAACCAAAATAAAAATGAAAGGCGATACCACCGAGTTTAATGCCAAAGCCTATGTTATCCAGCCAAATTCGAAAGTTGAGGACCTGCTGAAGCAACTATCGGGCATGGAAGTGGATAAAGATGGCAAGATCACCTTCCAGGGGCAGACCGTAGAGAAAGTGTTGCTGGATGGCGAGGAATTTTTCGGCGATGACCCCACCCTCATCACCAAAAACATACGGGGCGATATGGTGGATAAGGTACAGGTATACGATAAAAAAAGCGACCAGGCGGCCTTTACCGGGATAGACGATGGCGTAAAAATAAAAACGGTAAATATTAAGCTGAAAGAAGATAAAAAGAACGGCTATTTTGGCAAGGTTGATGCCGGGATAGGCACCGGTGGCTATTACCAGGGCGAGGCGTTATTTAACAAATTTAAAGCGAAGGAAAAGTATGCCGGTTATTTAACAACAGCCAACGACGGCCGGTCGGGTTTAAACTGGGAGGATAATCAGAAATATACCGACGGAAGCTCGGACGCGGGCGGCGATGTACTGAGCTATAATTACCAGGGTCTGCCGGTTTCAAAACTGGGTGGCGCGCATTATGATAATAAGTGGGATAATGATAAACAATCCATTAATGCCAATTATAAAGCGGGATCATTGGATGTGGTGGGTACCATCAACACCTTAACCCAAAATAACTTACCGGGCAGCGTAAACAATAGCGATGCTACGCAAACATTTGATAAATCGGTTTTCAGGGAAAAGCTGGATTTTACTTATCAAATTAAATTGGATACAACTTCTAATTTAAAAATAGCTGCCGACGGTGCTTACAGGCATACTAAAAACTTCACCAGCTATTTAACTATTGGCAGCAGAAATGATAGCTTAATCAATCGTAACGCCCGCACTACCAGTAATGATGCCGATCAACACATCATGAATGCGAGCGTTTTTTATACTAAAAAATTGAAGAAAAAGGGCCGCACGATCTCTGTTTTAGCAAGTCAGTTGATAGATCATACACATGGAGATTTCTATACAAACTCCGAAGCTGATTTTTATGACGCTACTGGCGCTGTAAGCAGTACACAGCTCATTAATCAATATAAGCCCAGCGACAATAAACATACCGCGTTTAACAGTAATATTACTTATACCGAGCCGCTATCCAAATATTGGTCGGCTATATTTAATTATGGTATTAATGTAGATGACGCCATTTCAGACAAACCTTCGTTCAACAAGTCAGCAGCAGGAGATTATAATGTTAGGGTAGATTCATTAAGCAGTGATTATGACCTGAAACAGGTTTCAAACCAGTTGGGTGCCATGTTTAATTTAACTAAAGATAAGAGCACCTTAAACTTTGGCACACGGGCATCAAATGTAACCTTTAAACAAACTGATGAATATGCCGGAGGCAGCCCTTATAAAAGACAATTTATCAACTGGATACCGCAAGCCATGTACGTATATAGGTTCTCGAAACAGGAATCGGTAAGACTAAATTATGATGGTAATACCATCCAGCCCTCTATTACTCAAATTCAGCCATTAAAGGTAAATACCGATCCGTTATATGTTACCATTGGTAATGCCAACCTTAAACCATCGTTTCATAACAACATCCAGATAGCGTATAATGGTTATAGGGTACTAACCGATCAAAACATTTATTTTAACGTCGCCTTTGGTAATACCTATAATCCAATTATTAACAATACGGTTACCGATAAAACAGGTAAAACCACCTCGCAGGCTGCTAACTTAACCAATAAAACCCCTTATAACATTGGCGGGTACGGCGGTTTTGAAAGAAAAATAAAAGGCCCTGATATCAGTGTTGGCTTTAGCGGTAATTATTTCAGCACGATATCCTACAATTATACCAATGGTGTATTAAATACCACAAACTCAACAAATTACTCGGGCAGGTTATCAATAAGCAAGTACGAGAATAAAAAATATGACCTGTATTTTATATTCGGGCCTAGCTATACTATCAATGAATCGTCATTACAGAAGATCAACAGTAACGGCCCAGGGTTTTCATCAAGCAATTATATCAATGTTTATCTTCCGGGTAAGTTTCAGATTAGTACGGATATTTTCTATACTTATAAAGCAAAAACGGCAAGTTTTGACAATGATTTTTAAAACAACCTTATGGAGCGCTACTATAAGCAAGATGTTTTTTAAAGACAGTGGGCTTAAAGTTTCCTTATCAGGCAATGACCTGCTTAACCAAAACGTTGGGTTTAATCGGTCAGCAAACGGGGGCATGATCACACAAACCAGTTATAACAACATTAAGCGCTATGTTATGCTTTCGGTTAGCTGGGATTTTAACAAAATGGGCGGAGGGGTGCCTGCAAAAAATTAATATTATGAAAAACACATTAGTTATAACGGCCTTTTTATTATTGCTTATCAACGCTTCATTTGGGCAAACCGCGCATTTTGTCACATCAGGTACTATTGAGTATGATAAAACCTCGAATATATATGCCATGATGGACAGGATTATGGCCGCGGCAGACAAGGACGAACAGATATACTATCAGCGTATGATCGATCAGTATAAAAAAACACAGCCGCAATTAAGAACATTAAAGGCCACCATGTCTTTTAGTGATACTAAAACCTTATTTACCCCGGTGGGCACAACCGATGTTGGTTCTGCCGGAATGTATACGCCTATGGCCGATATGAACAACGTTGATTATACCGACCTGGCAACCAATACCAGCATCAGTCAGAAAAAAGTATTTGAGTCTGTGTTCCTGGTAAAGGATACGATCCGGAAAATTAAATGGAAAATTACCGACGAAACCCAGGAAATAGCCGGCTATACCTGCCGCAGGGCCAACGCGCTGGTGCTGGATTCAATTTATGTGGTTGCTTTCTATGCCGATCAAATACCCGTTACAGGCGGCCCTTCGTCGTTCTCGGGCTTGCCCGGCATGATATTAAAATTGGCCCTGCCGCACGAAAATGTGATATGGACGGCAACCAAAGTAACCGAAGCCCCCATACCTGCAACCACACTGGTACCCCCTAAAAAAGGAAAAGCCGTAGATAGCAAACAACTGCATAAGGAATTGGAATCGGCCTTAAAAGAAGACGGGGCACAGTTCGCGCAGATGTTTCATAAGGCGTTTTCGCTATAATAATAGCGATGGATTTTAAACCCATCGCTATTATTATAATGACACATTATGTCCTAATTCAATAACCACTTCTCAAACCACCATATGCTCAATTGCATATCGTTGCCGTTAAAAACATGGCCCAGGTTTGGCTGTACTTCAATATCCAGTTTATCAGTTGCCCGCGCGTTTTTGTAAGTATCCGTTAATGCTGCAAAGCCCAGTTGCGCGCCGGGATATGGGTTGTTGGGGTCTTTATCTTTGCTTAATACCAGCAATGGCCGTGGCGCGAAGAGGCGGAGCATGGAAGGGCAATCAAATTCTGTGGTTACGCCCGGTAAAATCTTATCCCAAACGGCTTTTACATTTTTCGCGTTAACAGTGGAGTCGCCCATATCCTTTGCCGCTTTTTTATGCGCGTCGCCAATGGTGCCTGCGCGGCCCTGCCACTGGTTATTCTCTAACGACCATTTAAAGCTCTGCACCGATATACCCAATATGGCGGTGCGTATGCGCGTATCAACCGATGCGGCCATCCACGTTTCAATACCACCCATGGATATACCACCCATGCCGATACGATCAGATTTAACATCGGGGCGGGTAACTAAATAATCAACCAGGCGCCAAAGGTCATAGGAGGTATCATACAAAAACGGATAGGCATGATGTGCTTTATCATTGGTTTTATAGGCCTGGTATGCGGCCTCCGTATATTCTTTCGAACCATGCGCGCCGCCGGCAACACGGTCACCATGATAACGCGCGTCAATAGCTACACCCATAATGCCTTTCTTTGCCAGCGCAGTAAACAGTTGTTTAATATCGCCTTCGTCTTTACTGCCACCGGTGCCGTGTAAAAATATAACCACCGGGAATTTTGTTTGCCCCTTTATAACCGGCTTATAAATTAATACAGGCATTTTCTCTGTTTCTTCGGTATAGATAGAACCTTTATCCACTATAATTGAATCGGACCGGATGGTGGTAAACGATGGTTTAAAATCTCTTACCGGCCTGCTTAATAAAGCCTTAAAATCGCGTGCCACCTGGTCAGCAGGCGGATATTGGGTGGTTTGTGCAGATGATATGGATGCCTGTAAAAGCAATACAAGGCATATAGTTAATATTTTAGTTTTAAAGCTGATATTAAGCATGGCATTGTGTTGGATAGGTAAATATAGAAAGTTATCTTAAAAGACTAACAAGTTTACCTTTGTGTGTTTGTTTTTTTGGTCCGTTTTGAGTCTCGCAGTTTAAACTTCTACAGTCATAGCATTCTAAAATGTTTTCAGAAAATCAGCAGCGTTTAGTATAGGTATTTGTTGAAAGGGATTTAAAATCAATAAGTCTTTATCGCCGGTTATGATACAGGTAGCACCGGCTTCGACAGCTAATTCAAGAAACTTATCATCCTTGGGATCACGGCAAATTTGCAGGGTATGTTTGACATTAATATGTTGGCTTGTTTTCTCAAAAGCTGTTATTGCATGCAATCGTTGTTCGCCGGAGATATATCTGTCGAATTTAGGTCGGGTAAATGTTTCAATAAATTCAGTAAGTGTTTCATCAGAATGAACAGCTATACCAATTTCACGCGCCTTATCATAAGCTTTACGGTTGACGGAACCCGGAGAGAGATTGGCACTGATCAGGCTATTGGTATCAAAAACAAAAATACTAATCATCAGCTGCCAGCAGCGTTTCCAATATTTCAGGTGTTAGGCCATTTTTCACAGCCTCGTTACCTGTATCATCCAATAATTTAGAATATTCGGCAAATGTGGCATCGTTTATCGCTTTTTTAACCATCAAGCTAACGGTTTGGCTAAATTGCTGTTTGCTTTCAGGGCTAAAGCTTCGGTATATTTCCCCAACGGTATCATCCACTTCTAATACTATTCGTTCCATAATGTTAATTGTTAAGCCTTATTCAAATTTACTGATTTGATTTATTAATACAAAGTGGATTATATTAAAGTCGCAATTACTACTGACATAGGGCTGTCATACCCGCTTATTTTCTTTGTATCGCAATTGAACATTAAACAGTCAAAATCGTTATCAAGTAATCACTAATCCCTACCTTTGTATTCCACATGGATTTTAACTTAACCTCGATATACAAACCCACCGGCGACCAGCCCGAAGCCATAAGGCAACTGGTTGAGGGCGTAAATAACCAGGATCCTTTTCAAACGCTGCTGGGTGTTACCGGCTCGGGTAAAACGTTTACCATTGCCAATGTTATACAGCAAACACAAAAACCCACGCTGGTATTAAGCCATAACAAAACTTTGGCAGCGCAGCTATATGGCGAGTTCAAGCAGTTCTTCCCCGAAAACGCGGTTAACTACTTTGTATCGTATTACGATTATTACCAGCCCGAGGCATTCATCCCTACCACAAATACCTATATTGAAAAGGACTTGCAAATAAACGAGGAGATAGAGAAGCTGCGCCTGCGCACTACCTCGGCCTTAATGAGCGGCAGGCGCGATGTTATTGTAGTATCGTCCATTTCGTGTATTTATGGTATGGGCAACCCGGAAGATTTTGCCAACTCGGTATTTAAATTCGCGGTGGGAACACGTATCAGTCGTAACGCTTTTTTGCACCGGCTGGTTGAGATATTATACTCACGCACAACTGCCGATTTTAAGCGCGGCACGTTCCGTGTTAAGGGAGATACGGTTGATATTTTCCCGGCCTATATGGACCACGCCTACCGTATATCCTTTTTTGGTGATGATATTGAGGAGCTGAGCACATTTGACATCGGTACCGGCAAAACGCTGGAGAAGATGACCCACATGGTGCTATACCCTGCCAATTTATATGTAGCCCCGCGCGAGCGTTTTCAGCAATCCATTTGGGCGATACAGGAAGAGCTGGAAACCCGCAAAAAGCAATTTATAGGTGATGGCCGCTTTTTGGAAGCTAAACGCTTAGAGGAACGGGTTAACTACGACCTGGAGATGATACGTGAACTGGGCTATTGCTCGGGCATTGAAAACTATTCGCGCTTTTTTGACGGGCGGGCACCCGGCGCGAGGCCCTTCTGTTTGCTGGATTACTTCCCCGATGATTACCTGATGGTAATTGACGAAAGCCATGTTACCGTACCGCAAATACGCGCCATGTATGGCGGCGACCGTTCGCGCAAAATATCATTGGTTGATTATGGTTTCCGTTTGCCCGCGGCCATGGATAACCGTCCGCTAAACTTCCAGGAGTTTGAACGGCTGGCCCCGCAAACTATCTATGTTAGCGCTACCCCGGCTGACTTTGAGCTGGAAAAATCGGGCGGTGTAGTGGTAGAGCAGGTGATACGCCCAACCGGGCTGCTTGACCCTGTTATTGATGTGCGGCCGGTAATTAACCAGGTTGATGACCTGCTGGATGAAGTTGATAAGACCATTAAAATGGGCGACCGCGTACTGGTAACCACCCTCACCAAACGCATGGCCGAAGAATTGGCAAAATACATGGACCGCCTGGGCATTAAGTGCCGTTACATACACTCGGAAGTTAAAACCCTGCAACGGGTAGAAATATTAAGGGGCCTGCGTTTAGGCGAGTTTGATGTGCTGATAGGCATTAATTTGTTGCGCGAAGGGTTGGACCTGCCCGAAGTATCGTTAGTGGCTATTCTGGATGCGGATAAGGAAGGGTTTTTACGCAGTGAACGTTCGCTGATACAAACTATAGGCCGCGCCGCGCGTAACGACCGTGGTAGAGTAATTATGTATGCCGATAAGATCACCGACTCGATGCAAATTACCATGGATGAGACCAGCCGCCGCCGCGAGAAGCAGATAGCCTATAACCTGGAGCACGGCATTACCCCGGTAACGGTAGGCAAATCACGACAGGAAATTATTGAGCAAACATCGGTAGTTGATTTCCAGGGCGGGGTGCAAAAGGCTTATGTGGAAACGGATATGATCACCATGGCTGCCGACCCTATTGTACAGTATATGTCAAAGGGCGATCTGAAGAAATCAATAGAAAATACCAAGAAAGATATGCTTGCCGCTGCCAAGGATATGAACTTTTTATTGGCCGCCAAACTGCGCGATGAAATGTTTGCTTTGGAAAAGATGATGGAGGAGAAGTTTTGAATTTGAGAATTGCGTAATTTGAAGATTTGAAAATTGTTCTGGTTAGTCCGGATTTGCAATCCCCGGGAAACGGATTATAAATCCGTAACATTTCAAGTCCCGGATTACAAATCCGGACTAACAACAGGAAAATAACCCTTGGCCAGGCACTAAATACGAATTCTATAAACCCAGCTATCAAATTTTCAGACCACCGGGTCAGTAAATCTAATGCTTAATAAATAAACTGTATTTTAGTTAAGAAATAATATAATAAAATAAAATATGAAAGTCTTAATCTGTTTTTTTATAACAATAATGCTGTTAACTAACTATAACTGTGCCAATGCCCAAAACGATTTAGCAAATAAACAGCCGGAACAAATGCTAAAAGAGTTTTATACTGCTTACAATATTGCGTGGTCAACCCATACAGCTCCTGATGTTCACGATAAAAGATTGTACTTTCTTCAAAAAAAGTATTGTACGGCGCAGCTAAGAAATGAATTAGAAAAGAGAGGAGGATTAGATCAGGATTTATTAATAGGCAGAGGGTATACAGATGTTGAACATTTAAAAACCCTAACCGTGTCAAAAGATCCGGCTAATGCAAATTCTTATAGTGTCTCTTATATTCATCCCACCATGGATGCTTCTTACAGACCAAATGGGGAAGAAAAAATAGTTATTCATGTAACCGTAGTAAAGGAAGGCAACGGATTTAAAATAGCATCTGTTAAATGAGGTCGTGGGGTTAGGTAGTGTGTCAAAATAGTTAATACATACCCAATTAAAAAGTTAAAGGATGGTACAAAAAGTATCATCCTTTTGTTGCTAAATAGATCTCCAAATAGTTTGAATCCCTTTTGGTTAGTCCGGATTTGAAATCCCGGACTACGATTAATGGGGATTTGCAATCCCCGGGAAACGGATTATAAATCCGTAACATTTCAAGTCCGGGATTACAAATCCGGACTAACAAGTTAACCCTAAGCTACAAAAACAAAGCGGATGATATATTAATACCATCCGCTTTTCGCTTTTATTATCTGCCTATCGAAATTTGATATTGATTTTCAAGCGCTTATGCAATAACAACTATTTTGATACACTACCGGTGTAGCCGGGATTGCTTTTCAATCGTTATTTATAATATCCTCATCTAACCTGCCAAAGGTTATTCCTTTTTCTAAGTGGCCAACGGTTAGATTTTTTTTAGCGGGCCTTGCTTTGCCTGTAAATAACCTCATTAAAGCAGGTAGTATCACATCGCCCTCGGCATTAAAATAATCAGCGGCCATAAAATTTGAAACATCAACACTAAACTCTTTGCCGTATGCTATTAACAATTCTACCGCATCATCGCCATATATCCCCAAACCTTTCTCTAAACTTGAACTCTGCGATATTTCATTCTCTGATATCCCGGAGAACTTACTGATAAAGGATTTTAAGTTTTGGTGAAGCTCTTTGTTTTCTTCTTTCATAATAATAATATTAGTGAACATGCCGTAATAAATCATTATTAATGGGGGATTTGCAATCCCCGGGAAACGGATTATAAATCCGTACCATTTCAAGTCCGGGATTACAAATCCGGACTAACAAAGATATGGACTTTTACGCGCCGCCAAACTGCGCGATGAAATGTTTGCTTTGGAGAAGATGATGGAGGAGAAGTTTTAAAATCCTTTCCTCTTGTCATTTCGAACGTAGTGAGAAATCTTTTCGAAGCGATAGGTATTGTTATCGCTTCGAAAGGATTTCTCCTCGTACCTCGTCGAAATGACATTGTGATGATGTAACAAATATTGATAATCTTGTATCAAAAAAGCAACGATAAATGATATACAAACATTTTTGTCGTTATAATATTATATTTGTACGCTTATTCATAAGAATTTAACAAGATGGAAGAATTACTCCGTTTTATATTTATTGCAGTTGCAATATTATACCTCGTAAGGGCCATAGTGCGCTGGGCATTGCCTATGCTTTTTCAAAGTGTGATAAATAAGGCACAACAGCAGCAACAAAATCAGCAGCAAAATTATAAAACCCACGAACAGCCAACAGGCCGTGTAAAGGTTGACTACGTCCCCGAAAATAAAAAAGGCAAATTTCCCGACAGCGAAGGCGAGTTTGTAGACTACGAAGAAGTAAAATAAATGAACCCCGGAGGTGAAATATTTAACCGCAGGCGAAGGCATAATAATACGCCCAAGGCTGTGTTGCTTATCATCAATAATTATGTAGTATGCTGCGCGCTGTTTACACTGATTACTAAAAGTAACTGGTTTTTTTGGGTAGTGCTGTTGCTGCTGGGGGTATATAATTATTTTAACATCCGCCGTAACCGCGAAGAATATAACCGCGCAAACATTATTGCCTACGCTGTTAGCCTGGTTGGTATTGTGCTGCTGTATTTTGTAGCACGCATGGCTTTATAAAACCTTTGTAAACATATAATTCCTATTCTCGGGCAAATTTCTATTTTTGAACATTATTAATATCCAATTTAACAAACTTAGATGAGCAACTGGTTTAAGCGCAACGGCATTCATTTTGCCATAGCCGGAATTTTTTTAGTGATATGCTTCCTGTATTTTACGCCTGCCTTCCAGGGGAAAACGCTGGGACAGGCGGATGTAACCGGGGCCCAGTCCTCAGCTACCGAAATAGATGCCTACAAAGCAAAAGACACCACCATATTATGGACCAACCAAATATTTGGCGGGATGCCTGCTTTTCAGCTTTGGGCGCCCTATAAGGCTAATATAACTACGCATGTTATTCATGTGCTGAAGGTTATTTTCCCCAATCCTATCGACACAGTTTTGTTGCTGCTGTTAGGCGCTTATTTTCTGTTCATTGTATTAAAACTAAACCCGTGGCTGGCAGCGGCAGGGGCAATAGCCTTTACATTTTCGTCGTATAATATTATTTACCTGGTGGCGGGGCACTCCAACCAGGAATATGCCATCGCTTTCTTCGCGCCCATACTGGCAAGTATCATCTTAACGCTTCGGGGTAAGTATATATTGGGAGGTTCGCTTACGGCACTGTTCCTGGCTATGGAGATAAGGGCAAACCATATACAAATGACCTATTATTTAATGCTGGCTATATTGATTTTAGCAGGCATTGAATTATATCACGCTATAAAAGCAAAAACAACTCCTGCTTTTTTAAAATCGTTAGCTTACCTGTGCGGGGCGCTTGTATTGGCACTTGCTGTAAACGCCTCCATACTTTGGAGTACTTACGATTATGGCAAGGAAACCACCCGCGGACAATCAAACCTAACCCAGCATACCACCGAGCCAAGTAATGGTTTGGCCAAAGATTACGCGTACCAATGGAGCCAGGGTGTTGGCGAATGCCTTACCTTTTTAATACCCAACGCCTACGGCGGCGGCAGCGGAACCGAGGCGTTAGACCAAAATTCGGCAACCTCGAAAGCATTTTTAGCCAAGGGGCTTCCCGAAGACCAGGCTGTAAAAACAGCTAACCAGATAAGCAGCGGCGGCGTGCAGGGCATGTCGGGGCTGGGTACTTACTGGGGTAATAAACCGGGTACAAGCGGGCCCTGGTATTTTGGCGCGGCTATTTGTTTCCTGTTTTTTTTGGGACTCATCATTGTTAAAAGCCGTATTAAGTGGTGGCTGCTGGCTACGGTAATATTAACTATGCTCCTTTCATTCGGCAGCAACTGGCCATATGTGTCCGATCTGTTTTTTAACTACTTCCCGCTTTACAATAAATTCAGGGCGGTTGAATCTATATTAACCGTCGCGAGCCTTTGCTTCCCGATGCTGGCCTTTTTGGCTATTAAAGAGGTTATTGACGCGCCTGATAGCGCGCTAACTTTTAAGAAAGTAAAATTGGCCTTTTACATTACCGGCGGGTTAACTTTATTAATGATTGTTTTACCCGAGGTGATATTAAGCTTTAGGGCATCTGACCAGGTGACCAGCGTTAACGCGCTTTCACAAGCCCTGAATGACAATACCCTTGCCGCAAGTATTTCTGCCGCGATTGTTAAGGACCGCATAGGTTTAGAACGGGCAGATGCCATACGCTCTTTTGTTCTTATAGCTATTGCATTTGGTGTATTATGGGCATTTATTAAGCATAAGATCAACGTTACCGTTTTATCCATATTATTCTTTGTACTGATACTGGGTGATATGTGGCAGATTGATAAGCGTTACCTGAAAGATGAGAATTTTACTGAAAAGCAGGATTCAAACCAACCGCAGCCGCGCGAATTTGAATCGGTAATACAACGTGATCCCGATCCGGATTACCGGGTTTTCGATTCAACTGTGCCGCTGCGTTCAGATACTTATAATCCGTTTTTCCATAAATCATTCGGCGGTTATTCTGCAGCCAGGTTAAAGCGCTATGAAGAACTGGTTGATAACCAATTTACCAAAAGCCTTAACCACGATGTTTTGAATATGATGAATGTTAAATACATTATATTTTCTGATCCGAAAACACAGGCTATAAGCATGCATGTAAACCCAACGGCCTGCGGCCACGCCTGGTTTGTAAAAAGCATTAAATACGCTAAAAATGCCGATGAGGAAATGCTGGCCATCAGCAGTTTTGACCCTAAAAATGAAGCCATTGTTGATAAGCAATACAGCAGTTTAATTGACAGCAAGCCTGCAAGGGTTGATACCAATGCCACCATTAAACTGGTTAATTACAACCCCGACCATATGGTTTATCAAACCGGTTCAGTTTCATCGCAGGTTGCCGTATTCTCGGAAGTTTACTATAACAAAGGCTGGAAAATGCTGATAGATGGCAAGGAAACACCTTATTTCCGTGCCGATTATTTACTTCGCGCCGCACAGATACCTGTGGGCAATCACACCGTAGAGTTTATATTCCACCCGGTATCTTATTATGCCGGTGAAGATATCTCGCTGGCGGGCTCGGTATTGCTGGTGCTGGCGCTGGGTTATGCAGGATATGCGGAGAATAAGAAGAAGGTTGTGAAGAAGGCTTAAACTATACAGACTTACGAAGTTTTAAAACTTCGTAAGTCTTCTCTACCAGGAAGGTGTCATACTGAGCCCCGTCGAAGTATGAGCGTAAAGGTCTGCCCACATGCTTCGAGTGCCTCAGCATGACACCCTTACTTTCGTATGTTTAATCATTCGTCTTTCCATTCCTCAACCAATACCAACCCAAATTAAACGCTATAACTACGTGATTAAGCAGGGTTGGCACTAACCCATAATAGTGTTTCATAATATCAAAACGCTCGGCCAGGCTTTGGCGATGCTTTAGTTTTGACATGCCTCCCACTTTATATTTGGCAACGTATTGGTTTACATTAACTATTTTTTTGGCTTGTTTGGCGGCGTGAAGTATCCAGTCAATATCGGCGCTTAGCCGGTACTTAGGGTCGTAAGGTTTGGTTAATGAGCGTTTAATATAAATAGCCTGGTGGCTAACACTCATGCCGTATTTAAAACTTTTCCACGAAAAATTGGCAGGGGCAGCGTGCCGGCGTTGGCCCAGGCTGCTACCCTCAGTATCTATCATTTCAGTTTCACCATAATAAATATCAGCGTCATCAGCAGTGGCGAAAACATGGGCAACGGTTTGGGGCGAATAAAACTCATCGCCCGAGTTCATGAACAATACATAATCGCCGGTTGCAATGGCAAGGCCCTTGTTCATGGCATCATAAATGCCTGCATCTTTTTCGCTGATGAGTTTGGCTATGCGGTCCTTATATTTTTCAATGATCTGTAAGGTACCGTCGGTTGACCCACCGTCAATAACAATATATTCAATACCTGCGTAGGTTTGATCTAATACCGAAAGCATGGTATGCTCAATATCGCCTGCATTGTTGTAAACAACAGTAACGACTGATAATATTGGCTTATCCCCTTTCATCGAATTACAGATTGATACAGGTCCATATATTGTTGGGCAACTTTTTCGTTGGTATAATTATCCAATACCTTTTGACGGGCTTTGGCCGCCATCGCATTCGCGTTGGCCGAGTATAATACTTCATGCAATCCCTTAGCCATATCAGCTGCCGACTTAAACTCAGCCAAATATCCATTTTGCCGGTGATCTGCCATTTCAGGTATCCCACCCGTATTAAACGCGACCACAGGCGTACCGCAAGCCAGCGATTCCATAACGGTATTGGGTAAATTATCTTCCAAGGATGGCGTTACAAAAAGATCGGCCATACTGTATATTTCTGCCAGCTCCTGCTGCGAACTGATAAGATTTAACTCCTTCACTTTAAACGGTAACTGGCTCACATCAAAATGCCGGTTTTTTCCGAAAATGACAACCTCTATATTTTGTGTTTCGGTGTAATCATTTTTCAAAATATTCAACGCTTCTACCAAATAACTTATGCCTTTGCGCCGGTCGTTTATATTGGCGGCGCCA
>Ga0206923_1063_pt1 | contig 23477 bp, 23 predicted proteins | sample Alteio_BWOrgHeat_64_FD_152961 | JGI IMG/M metagenome (GOLD analysis project Ga0206923, IMG submission 152961) | Enriched cells from forest soil in Barre Woods Harvard Forest LTER site, Petersham, Massachusetts, United States -... | ecosystem: Environmental > Terrestrial > Soil > Temperate forest >...
TTCCAAAAAACAACATCGCCCAGCTTGCGGCGCAGCATATGTAATACCCACCCCCCTTTTTCGTAACTATTGGGATTAAGCAATTTCATATAATCGGTTTCCGTGCTATCAATAACCGGTCTTAGCCGTTCTTTTTCGAAGGCTAACACCTTTATTCGGTCTTTAGCTAATCTTTTCTTTAGGGTGTCCTCGCCGTATTTATTTTCAAGGTAATAGTCGGTTAAATAAGTTGCAAAGCCCTCGCTTAACCATAGGTTATGATAGTTTTTTTCGGTCACCGCATCGCCAAACCATTGGTGGGCAATCTCGTGCGCCATTAATTCTTCAATGGCTTTGTCGCCAACAGAGTTTTCAAAATAAAATATAGCATCTGCGTTTTCCATCCCGCCAAATATGGTTTTTGATTGTATGTTGGCCAATTTTTTATAGGCATACGGACCAATCTTATTCATATAGAAAGGTAATATCTCAGCAGCCACGGCATAACTTTTAAAACCCATAACCGAGTTCTCCGGAAAAACATAAGTATATAAAGGGATTCCGTTAACATCCTTCGGATGATCTATCGCAAAAGCAGCAACACCAATTACCATAACTTTGGTGGGCAACTGTGCTGTTTCGGCCCAATGGGTTTGTTTAAGATGGTTGGGCAATGTTACCTCGCTTGTTTTTATGCCGTTTGCTATTACCTGGTAATGGTCGGGAGCGGTAATGGTAAAATCAACCGAGGCCTTGTCGGCGGGATCATCCACACAGGGAAGCCAGTTATGCGCCCGCTTTGGCCAGTTATCCCCAAAAAAAGTACGGTTGCCAAATTTATTGGTCGAGATGATGAGGCCATCAACAGGTATGCCTTCATAAACCAGGGTATATGTTTTTAATTGGCCGGCTAATGAATGCGTATAGATACTTACAACGTCGTCTTCCTGTTCAAAGCGGGCGGTTTTACCGTTTTCCAGTACCGCGCTTACCCTCATTCCGTTCCCGGAACTATTTTTCTTTACAAGGTTGATACGGATCTGGTCTGCCTTTTTTATAAAGCGAACATAAATATCCGCTTTGCCTTTTACCTGGTTATTATCGTCATTAAGGGTTAGGATAAAGCTATAATGCTGCACATCTATAGCAGAGCCGGGTACCTGGGCGATGGCAGTATGGCAGATAAGACATAATAAATAAATAATGCATAATCCGACTCTTTTCATAAAAGGGATTTAAATTATTGCTACGCAAACCCGCTTAAAATGGCTCCGCTACCTCGGCATTCTCTTCATCATACTCGCCATGGCAGCCGGATTGCTCATTTGCTTCATCACCTTGCGCATATCCTCAAACTGCTTTATCAAGCGGTTAACCTCGGTTAAGTCGGTGCCCGATCCTTTGGCTATGCGTGTACGGCGGCTTTGGTTAATGCTGTCGGGGTTTTCCTTTTCGTGTGGGGTCATGGATTGTATAATGGCTTCAATGTTTTTAAAGGCATCATCCTGAATATCTACATCCTTCATCATTTTGCCAACACCGGGTATCATGCCCATCAGATCTTTTATATTACCCATTTTCTTGATCTGCTGTATCTGGCTGAAAAAATCGTTAAAGTCGAATTTGTTTTTACGGATCTTCTTTTGCAGTTCGGCGGCTTCCTTTTCGTCAAACTGCATTTGCGCACGCTCAACCAATGATACCACGTCGCCCATGCCCAAAATACGTGAGGCCATACGTTCGGGATGGAAAACATCAAGCGCTTCCATCTTCTCGCCGGTACCAATAAACTTAATGGGCTTATTTACCACCGATTTTATAGACAGCGCCGCGCCGCCACGGGTATCACCATCCAGTTTGGTTAAAACCACTCCGGTAAAATCAAGGCGATCATTAAACACTTTCGCGGTATTTACTGCATCCTGCCCGGTCATGGAATCGACCACAAACAAAATCTCTTGCGGGTTAACGGCTGCTTTTACCTGCTCGATCTCCACCATCATGGCTTCATCAACCGATAAGCGACCGGCGGTATCAATAATAATTACGTTATGCCCGTTCTGTTTAGCAAAAGCAATCCCCTCTTTGGCTATCGCAATAGGGTCCTTTGATTCGCGGTTAACATAAACCGGTACGCCTATCTGTCCACCCAAAACCTCCAGCTGATCAATAGCCGCAGGGCGGTAAATATCATCGGCAACCAATAAAGGTTTTTTATTTTTTTGCGTTTTTAAATAGTTAGCCAACTTACCTGTAAAGGTGGTTTTACCTGCACCATTCAAACCGGCTATCAAAATAATAGTCGGCGAAGCATTAAGATTCAGTTCGGCAGTAGTGCCGCCCATCAACTGCGCCAGCTCATCATTCATCAGCTTGGTAAGCAACTGGCCGGGCGAAACCGCTGTTAATACATTGGCGCCAATGGCCTTTTGCTTTACATCGTCAGTAAACGCTTTTGCTGTTTTATAGTTAACGTCGGCATCCAGAAGGGCTTTGCGTATCTCCTTCATGGTCTCAGCCACGTTTATCTCTGTAATAGTTCCTTGTCCTTTCAGGACCTTAAACGCCCTGTCGAGTTTATCCGAAAGATTTTCAAACATTAGTATCGTTCATTTTTAATAGGTTGCAAAGTTAAGATTTTGGGGCATATCCGGTTAATTAATTCTGTTATCCGATCATCAAATCCCCCCGATTATTTAGATAGAAGTATTTATGCTGCTGTTTAAACTGTTTTCTAATGAAAAAGTTGGTTGCCTGTATAATAATTAGTTGCTGCTTGTTTACTGTAATGGGGCAAAATAGGCTGCGTGGTATAATAACAGCCATCGATAGCCTGCACAAACGGCAATCCGCAGAGAAATTATACCTGCAATTAGATAAGCCCTACTATGCCATCGGTGATACGATGCGGTTTAAGGCCTATCTGATGTATGAAGCGCTGTTGCCTTCAACGCAAAGCGGATTGTTTTATGTTGAATTGATTAATGATAGCAGCCGCGTTGTTAAGCGCCAAACCATCATGCTTCGCAAAGGCATGGCCTGGGGCGATATCGTGATAAGAAAGACTTGGTACCAGGGTAATTATACGTTACGTGCTTATACCAATTGGATGCGAAATTTGGGTGAAGAGCAGTTTTTTACCCGGCAGATCACTATTATTCCGGCTGATAATAAGTATTGGCTGGTAAATGAACGATTAACAGTTGATCCCGGTAAAAATGTAAACCTGTCATTAAAATTCAGCGATCTCCTACATAGAAATATGGGTTTCCGGGATATGCAATTGAGTGTTTTACAGAAAGAAAATATATTGTTAAAGAACAAAACAAGTACCGGGGCGCTGGGCGAACTGGATTTCAAATTCAGCCTCCCCGAAAAACTGACCGACGGGCCGCTTTCGGTATTGGCGGAAGATATAAGTAAAGGTGGCGGCCAAAGAACAATAGTTATTCCCATCCAATTAAACCGCCCCGAAAATATCGACTTGCAGTTTATGCCCGAAGGGGGTAAAATGGTTGCAGGGATAAAAACAAAGATCGGCTTTAAGGCTATAAACGAGGCCGGCATGGGAGCTGCTATAACAGGCAAAATAGTTAACAACAAACAACAGCAGGTGGCGGTTTTTCAATCAACCCATAAAGGCATGGGGCGGTTTGAGCTGACCCCACAGGCCGGCGATAGCTACACAGCAATGGTTGCTCTGCCTAATGACAGCGTGAAAAACTATCCGCTGCCTGCGGTCAACGCGTCAGGAATTGCATTAAAAGTAAATGCCGGGCAAAATGATTCGCTGGAAGTAGCATTAACCGCTTCGCCCGATCTACTCAATAAGCCGGGCGCTTATTACCTGATAGCAGAGGAAAGGGATAAGGTTTGTTATGCCGAAAATATTTTTTTCAATAGTGCAACTATTTATAAAAAAATAGCAAATACGGTATTTGCAACGGGTGCCGTAAAATTTGTATTGTTTGATGCCGATAACCGCCCTGTCGCTCAAAGGATGGCGTTTGTTGATCATGAGGACCTGCTAAATATTAACCTCGCCACCAATAAACAAACATATGCAACAAGGGATAGTGTGGGTTTATTATTAACCATAACCAATGCAGTGGGTAAACCGGTACAAGGCAATTTCTCATTAGCCGTTACAGATGACAGCCAGGTAAAGCCATTTGACAGCGATGCGGAAAACATAGTGAGCCGGGTGCTGCTGAACCACGACATTAAAGGAAATATTGAAGACCCCGGCTACTATTTTAATAAAGAACATGCAGACAGGTCAGCGGCCCGGGATAACCTGCTGCTTACACAGGGCTGGATAGATTATGATTGGAGACCCGCGTTTGAACCGCCTAAGAATCCGGAGTATGAAGCTGAAACCGAATTTAAAGTAAGGGGCCGCGCAAGCGATGTTTTGGGCCTGCCTGTAAACAATACCGAAATTACCCTAACTTCGATAGGGCCCAAAATTTCCATGACCACCCAAACAGGAAAAGGCGGCCGATTTGTTTTTAGTGGTTTCCCGCGTTTGGATACGATCGGATTCCTGATCAAACCCGTGCGAACATTTAATATCGGGTTAAAGATAGATGAATTTGTTCCGCCTGAATTTACCCCGATAAAAAACCCGCCAATGCCCTGGTATATTAACAGCGACAGCACTATAATAAGCTACGTAAACAAAAAACAGGCGGAGGCTGATGAGTCGATTGATCGTGGAAAAAGCAAAATGCTGAAGGAGGTAAAGATTGACGACAAAAAAATTGAGCCGACGATTATGGTATTAAAGATGGACGAAGAGGCTGTGCGTAATGCCCGGCCCGGGCGCAAAACAATTAATTTGTATGACCTGATCATTTTTACCTATAAGATACACCTGGAGCCTGGCTTTGGATTACTGGTTGATGGCAAGCCGCAACATGAAGTACTTCATAACGATTACTGGTTGGAGCAAAATAATACAGAGGATATTAAAGGATTATCGGTTGTATCAAAAAAGGGTCGGCACACGGTTTTAGTTACCACCAATACCGGTACTGGGGAAGTCATATCGGGCACAAAGGGATATGCCTACCGCCCTATGCCCATTAGCTGGCCGCACCGGTTTTATTCGCCGCGTTATACGGTAAAAAGTCCGGCTGCTGTTAAAGACACCCGTTCAACCATTTACTGGGAACCAGACATAGAAACACATGCTTCCGGAAAAATAAAAGGGTTTTTCTTTACTGCCGATCAGCCGGGTACTTATACCATGATAGTAGAAGGAACGGATATGAACGGCAATTTTGGCTATACCCGGCAGCAAATAAAGATTATTAAAAAATAACAGCACGATGAAAAAGATCACAACCTGTATCGCGTTAAGCCTGCTCTCTTTTACCGCCTTCGCGCAGGTAAGCAGCGGCTTGCTAACCAGCCTGACGGCCATAGCGGGGCAGCGTGAAAGGATGCCTGAGGTCGTTAAAAAATAATTACAGGGATGTCTATAAGGATAACAATTGGCAGTATTTACTTTTTAAAAACAGTTAATTTTAACAGACAATTACGGGGTTGCCCCATCCGTTTTTTTTGCCGGATATAGTGATGCCAAAGCGTGTGCCTTGGGATTGCGCAAATACCTTTTTAAGTTGGTTTTTATGGAATTTATAAATTCATATTCGCTTGCTTCCGTAACAAGATAATATCCCGGCCGGTATTTTTGCATGAAATCTGCAAGCGGCTTATCCTTGAGGCCGGTTACCCGGGCAACCAACGTTTTATTAAAGCGATAATCTATAACATCCTGTTTATAATCTTCCTCTATGGTTTCACGCAGGCGGGTAGCATTGCGCCCGCTGCGGCTAAAAGTATTCCATAGCGCGTCTATTCCCAGGCCGGCACCACTACCCGGTGATAGGGTCAAAAGATCTTTATTTGCCAATGGTCCATACGCTTTTGAGTAATCTCTTTTTTTGGCCATTAGCCGCTTTAGGGGGTCTAATAAAGTATCATAAATAGTAACTTCTTTTAAAGGTATAGCCTTCCGTTTCATGCCGACAGCAATCGGAACATAGCTTTGCACTTTTACAGTATCATCAAAATGTTCAGTTTGACTAAAGACCAGTTTATCGCCGGGCTTCGCACTAATGGTAAATACACCGTTTATATTATCGTAAACCGAGGCCCGGGTGGTTAAATTCAACACATTAACCCTTCCTATCTTATCCTTTGTATCCACATCGTATATAATACCTGCAACCGATGTTTCCTGGGCAAACACCTTTATGGGAAACAGGAACAAACACCAAACAAGTAGCGGGTTCATTAAGGGGTTAAAACTAAACGTTTGCTTACGTTTGGGCATATTAATTAACAATTATTAACCGATCATTTAGCGATGATCAGTTTCTGGCCAAGTTTGATGTTGTTATCAGCCATATTATTTAATGCCTTAAGCTCATCAACAGTTAATCCAAAACGTTTGGAAATGTTGTATAGTGTATCGCCTGGTTTTATTGTGTATAATTTGTCTGTTGGCGTATGCTGAACAAGCGAGTCTTTTATGGCCTTGCCAATGTTTTGATTGATCTGTGTAAGCACCCTGTCTTCGCGTTTAATTTTTTGAATTTCGCCCTCCGGCCTGTCGTACTGGTCCAAATGATATTTTTCGATCACGCCAATTATTAATTGCGGATAATTGGGATTGGTAGCATAACCCGCTGCCTTTAACCCGTTTGCCCAGCCCTGGTAATCATTTTTATCCAATTCAAATAATGCCGCGTAACGTTTTCGTTTTAAAAACTCTGAATGATCCCGGTAGGAGTCTTCCGCTTTATCGTATACCCTGAAACAATCATTTACCTGGTCGTCATCTTTATAGTAACTTTTACCTTTCCAGTCGCTGGTGCATTTAATTCCGAAATGATTATTGGCTATTTTAGCCAGATCACCATTTCCTGTTCCTGATTCAAATAACCCCTGGGCCAAAGTAATGCTGGCGGGGATGCCATATAAATTCATTTCCTGTATGGCTATGGTTTTAAAACGATCAATATAGCTCGCAGTGGTAAAGGGTACATAACTCGCTATTTCCTGTTTATTAGCTTTTTCAATGCTGATATTGTTTTTGCGCGCTTCGGTATTAGAAATAACCGGCGTATGGGTAACGGCCTTTTTTCGTGCCGCGCACGAACTCAGAAAGATCAGGGAAATGAACAAAAAAAACATATTCCGCATTAATGCGGAAGAAGGGGAGTTGGCATAGATCATTGTGCCAAAATAGGTTTTATTGCGGTAATTGTTGATTGTTATTATCGGCTACTTTCGATTTATCTTCCGGTGTTTCGTCCAGCTCATTCAGCTGATATTTGTGTATAATGTTTAACACCTGCGCGGCCCATTTACGGCTGCTGGCATAACCACTATGCTGAATGCTCTTTACCCATTTTTCATAATCGTATTGAGTTAGATCGGCTGCCAGGCGGCCTAATTGCTGGCGCTCGGTTATAATGCGGGCAAAATCTTCAAATGAATCCAGTATAGAATCGTATTTTTTATAAGCCGACTTTACCTTTTTCTTGTTTTTATAAAAAACAGCGCCGCCGCCGCCCTTTACGCCAAACTGGTTATTCAGGTGTTGGGCAATGGTGCTGTTGCCGTTGCCTGACTCATGCATAGCTATACCTAAAATTATACTGGCGGGTATGCCCGTTTCGTGCATAATGCTTACGGCATTATCCTTAAACTCATCTATATATGATTCTGATGTGTTCTTTTGCGCGAGTGCTGCAAAAGATGATAGAAACATTGTGGCAATCAGTAAGGTTTTCTTCATAATTACTTTTTTTTGATGAGCAGAAGGCCGTCACGCACGGGTAGAATCAACTTTTCAACCCTTGTGTCAGCTGCAATCTGGTCATTTAGCTTGCGGATGGTTACTGTATCGGCATCGTTTTCGTTGCCATATACCTTTCCTTTCCACAAGACATTATCAATTATTATTAATCCTCCGGATCTGACTTTGTCAAATATTAATTCAAAGTAAAGTAAATTATTCTTTTTATCCGCATCAATGAACACCAAATCGAATGTTTTTTCGTCCAAATTGGCTATTACCTGTTCAGCAGCGCCCAAATGGAGCCTGATCTTTTTTTCCACATCGGCTAATGCGAAGTTGTTTTTTAGCATTTCTTCCATTTCGCGGTTAACTTCAATGGTATGGATAATGCCATCATCGGGCAACCCTTCGGCCAAGCAAATGGTAGCATATCCTGTAAATGTTCCTATCTCCAAAATGCGTTTGGGCTGCATCATTTTACTTAGCATACTCAACACCCGGCCCTGGTAATGGCCGGATAGCATATTGGGTTTAAGTACTTTTAAATGAGTTTCCCGGTTAATGGCCTGCAATGCTTCCGGTTCGGGTTCGCAATGGTTATCTAAGTAGGTTTGTAAAGCGCCGTCGAGGATTTCCATGGCGCAAAGGTAGGATTTTGAAATTAAAGGGATATTGCAGAAAGAATAGGTTTATTTTTTGAGTCGATTCTTTTTAGTCCCCTCCATTTTTTTTATACTTTCTTCTGTTGGTAGATTTTCGGGCATCGTACCTCCTAATTCTTTTATTGTTTGCCTAACTTTTTTACCGACTTCTAGATGCGCTTGATTGGCTTTTTGTTTTCCTTTTATCTTTTCGCGCCTTAGTTTTTCTTCAGTCTGAGTAGCACGGAATAAATTTGCAGCTAATTCCGTACTTCCCATGTGATCTAATATATTCTGATTTTTCTTTAGCCCTTTTTTAGTCTGAATTTCTTTTGCACCCAAACCATTATATAAGCCCATGTATCCGTGGTTTTGAAAAACCGCATATTCCCAAGGTTGAATTACTCCGGCGTTTTTTGCTGCATCAGCTAAATGTTTATTATGTTCAGCCATTTCTTTTCTCAAAAACAATCGTTTTTCATCCTCGTCATTTAATTGCTCAAACGTCTGTTCTAACAATTCTTGTTTTCTAGCCTGCACGGCAAAATAGGTTTGTCCAAGAGCTATTACTTCTTTTGAAGGATCTGCGTTTTGGATGATTAAATAACAAGCATATCTAGATAATTGTAAATCGCCAATATCCCGACTTGCGCCCGAGCCTATTTTTACCATTTTCTCCACACGGGGAAAATGGTTGTTCGGATCCTGCCCGGAATTTTTACAGGCCTCTTTAGCTTTGTAAATTACATTAAGAAACTTGTCCCATTTAATATATTCCAGTACTTTAAATAATTCTCTTGCGTTCCAATACTCCTGGCCGATATCATTAATGTGTTTTATCTCTTCGAATTGATTTTGACCGGGCATAATTCTTCTTTTAAATAAACACTAATATACTAAAAATTGACTTTCCCCATCCAGCTTTGCAACAATATAACCGCCGAAATAGTATCAACCAATTCCTTATTCTGCCTTGCCTTTTTACCCATTCCGCTTTGCGCAATAGTTGCGGATGCCATTTTTGAAGTAAACCGCTCATCCAGCATCTCAACAGGAATATCCGGAAAGGTTTTCTTCAGTAAATTAACAAACCCTTTAACATGCGGGGCTGATTGCGAGGGTGTATTATCCATCTGCTTCGGTTCGCCCACAATAAAGCGCTCCACCTGCTCTGTTTGCAGGAATTTTTGCAGGTAATCTATAATTTTTAAGGGATGCACAGTATCAAGTCCGGTGGCGATGATCTGCAACGGGTCGGTAACCGCAATGCCGATGCGCTTGGTGCCGTAATCGAAGGCCATGACTCTCATGATAGATATGAGATATGAGATATGAGATTTGAGATGTGGTTAGTCATTTAAACAAAGGTAGGGGCAAACAGGTTTACCCGTCCGATTTATGTAAAAAAATATTTCTGTCTCAAGGCTCAAATCTCATATCTCACATCTAATTATTAACTTGCACCAATGCAGTTTAAACAAATAGTTGGCCAGGATGCCATAAAGCAACGCTTGATCAATTCGGTAAAAGAGAACCGGGTTAGTCATGCGCAATTGTTTTTGGGCCCCGAAGGATCGGGAAGCCTTGGTTTGGCTGTGGCTTATGCACAATATCTGTCGTGTTTGGACAAGCAACCCGATGACTCCTGCGGCGAGTGCTCATCATGCCGCAAATATCAAAAGCTGGTGCACCCCGATCTGCATTTTTCGTATCCCTTTTTTGCAAAACATAAAGATGATACGGCGCTAACATTTATTGAAGAATGGCGGGAAGCATTTATCACCCACCCTTACCTTAACCTGGATATATGGCGAGGATATTTGGATGCCGAAAATAAACAGGCCAATATTAATATTGCCGAGTGTCACCAGATCATTAAAAAACTAAGCTTTAAGCCGTTTGAATCAGATTATAAAGTATTGATATTATGGTTGCCTGAATATTTGGATAAGGAGGGCAACTCTCTGCTAAAAATTATAGAGGAACCACAGCCTAATACGCTGTTTTTATTAGTAGCCCAAAATCAGGATCAGATTTTAAATACCATTTTATCGCGCACGCAGCTGATAAAAATTCCATCGCTGGGTTACGAAGATATTAAGAACCATCTCATGGCCCATCATCACCAAATGGAACATGCCGCCGCCGAAATTGCCTACCTGAGTAATGGTAACTTAACCGACGCTTTGCTGATGCTGGAACAGGATAATAAAAGCTACCATAGCCTGTTTGTGCAATGGTTGCGCTTTTGTGTAGCCAATAAGGGTATTGAGCTGGTGGGCTTTGTTGAGCAACTGGCCAAAATGGGGCGCGAAAATCAAAAGAATTTTTTACGTTACGGTATCAGCTTTATACGCGAATGTTGTTTGCTGATTGCCGGGGCCGGCGAATTGGTGCACCTACCCGCGGCCGAATTGGAAACAGCGCAAAAAATGACCAATGTAATGACGGTTTCTATGAACCAGGCAATTATTACGGAGTTAGAAAAGGCACATTATCATGTAGAAAGAAATGCGAACCCTAAAATTTTATTTTTAGATGTATCTTTACAAATTATAGGCTTTTTAAAAAATAAACCAAGCCCGCAAGGGAATCAATATATATCGAATTAATTATGGGATGTGGAAGTTGCTCAACGGGGGGCGGATGCTCGCCGGCAGGCTGCAAAAGTAATGGCTCATGCCTCACTAACGGATGCAGTAAATTAGATGTTTACGACTGGCTATCGCATATGGATATGCCTGTAAATTACAAGCCGTTTAATATTGTAGAGATAAAATTCAAGGGCTCGCGCAAGGAGTTCTACCTCAATAATGATAACATTTATTTAGAAAATGGCGACCTGGTTGTTGTTGAAGCGGCTACAGGGGGCTATGATATTGGCCACATATCGGTAACCGGCGAGCTGGTGCGAATGCAAATGGTAAAACGCCGCGTTAAAGAAGAAGATGTTTTAAAGAAGGTATACCGCCGGGCAACACCTGCGGATGTAGATAAATGGAAAGCCGCCAAGGATATGGAATGGGAAACCATGCACAGCGCGCGCAAACTGGCATTAAGTCTGAACCTGTCTATGAAGTTAAGTGATGTGGATTACCAGGCTGATAAAACCAAAGCTACTTTTTATTATACAGCCGAGGGCCGGGTTGATTTCAGGGAACTGATCAAGAAAATGGCCGAAAGTTTCCGCATACGCATAGAAATGCGCCAGATAGGTATGCGGCAGGAAGCAAGCCGCCTGGGCGGTATTGGCTCGTGCGGGCGTGAACTATGCTGCTCAACGTGGTTAACCGATTTTAAAACAGTATCAACATCGGCAGCTCGTTATCAAAACCTCTCGCTTAATACCCTAAAGCTGGCGGGACAATGCGGAAAATTAAAGTGCTGTTTAAACTACGAGCTTGATACTTACATGGATGCGCTGAAACACATTCCCGATAATGTAAATTATTTAAAAACATTGAAGGGTGAGGCCCGCCTGCAAAAGACAGATATATTTAAAAAGCAGATGTGGTTTAGTTACCCACGCGAGGAATCATGGATAGTGGTACCAATCAGCAGGGTAAAAGAAATCCAGCAAATGAATAAAGATGGTGTTTTGCCGGACGACTTGTTGGTATTTGTTGAAACAGAAAACGAACCGGTAAAAGCATTTGATTACGAAAATGTTGTTGGCCAGGACAGCCTTACCCGCTTGGATGAGCGCAACCGCAACAACAAAAAGAAAAATAAGAACCGTAATAAAAACAAACCGAACCCCAACGGCGGTGCGCCGCGCCCTGCTAATGTTGCCACGCAACCAAATGCTGCAACGCAACAAAAACAACAGGGACCAAGACCCGAAGGGGGAAACAACAATCCGAATAGAAACAGGAACAACCGGCAGAATAATAACAGGCGTAATCGCCCCGGGGGTGGAGATGCAAACCGTAATAATGGGGACCAGCCAAACCAATAAGCAATGAAAAGGGGGCTTAAGTTTATATTTCCGATGGCGGTACTTTTGCTGTTGTTTGGCGGCTGTGCTGATACGGCTGCTGTTATTGATCAGAATAAAGAGATCGTTAATAATAATTGGTCATACTCCAACAAAATAAAATACACGGTTAAAATAGACGATGGGCAAATGCCGTATAATCTTTACCTTAATTTACGGGTAACCGGCGATTATAAATACTCCAATGTGTTTGTATTGATCTATCAAACCGGTCCCGACGGAAAACCAACCGGGGTACGCTATGAGTTTAAACTGGCCAACCCCGATGGCGAATGGCTGGGCCAGGGTTCGGGTAATTTATACAATTACCAAATACCCTTCCGCCTCAATTATAAATTCCCGGCCAAGGGGGCCTATACATTCCAGATCGAACAAAATATGCGTGATAACCCGCTGCATGAGGTAAGCGATGTTGGCTTACGCATAGAAAAGGCACAATAATTTTACAAACTAATTTTTACAATCTACCGTTAATGACGAATTATCCTATGAAAAATTTGTCATTATGAAAAAGCTATTTACCATTTTAGCTATTGCCGCTACAACTGTAATTTTTGCCTGCAACAGCGCCCACAACAAAACAGGTGGCGAAACCCGCGATTCAAGCGCCAGCCACGGCAGTTCGGGGCCTGATACTGCTTTTGGCGCGGGTGTGCCCGAAGCACAATCAACCAGCGGAACAGATACCAGCACAACGGGCGAAGAGACGGACGCACCGGTAGCCGATACGGCCCGGGCTAAAAAACATCATTAATTATTAGTATAGCTAATTTTTATTTACTTTCGTTTTGCTAATATTTTTATCAAAATGATGGTTGCTGTTTTAGTTGTTTCGTTAATATTGCTTTTGGTTTCCGGTTGGCTTTTTCTAAAGCGGCCCGCATCTGCCGATGGAATTTCGGCTGATGAATTTAACCGCTTAAGAAATGAAAATTCGGCACTGGGTATTTCGTTGGCAAAAGCCGAAGAGCGCGCGCTGGGGCTAAGCCTTGAACGCGATAAAGCCGATAAACAGCTGCAAGATGAACGCGCCCGTTATGATAATGCCACAAATGCCTTAAACCAGGAATTGCTGGCCGAAAAAAGCCGGATGACAAAGGCTGAAGAAGCATTTAAAGCACAACGCGAACGCCTAACCGACCAGGAAAGAAGCATCCAGGAAATACAGCAAAAGTTTCAGAAAGAGTTTGAGAATGTTGCAGAAAAACTGCTCAAGGAAAAATCAAAGGAGTTTATTGATGTTAACCGCACCAACCTGGACATTATTCTTAATCCGCTTAAGGAAAACCTGAAAGCTTTTGAGGATAAGGTGGACAAGGTTTATAACATGGAAGCCGCTGAGCGAAACACCATGAAAGGCGTTATCACCCAGCTCATGGAGCTTAACCAGCAAATAAGTGACGAAGCAAAAAATCTGACTAAAGCATTAAAGGGCGACAATAAAAAACAGGGTAACTGGGGCGAAGTAATTTTAGAGCGTGTTTTGGAACGCTCGGGATTAGTGAAAGACCAGGAATATCGCCTGCAGGCAAGTTTGATCGGCGTTGACGGCAGTCGCCTGCAGCCTGATGTGGTTATTGACCTTCCGGATGAAAAACATTTGATCATTGACTCCAAAGTATCGCTTATCGCTTATGAGCGCCTGGTTAATTGCGAAACCGAAGATGAGCGTAAGTTATATTCAAAGGCTCACGTAGAATCTATCCGCAATCATGTGATAGGCTTATCCTCAAAAAACTATCATGACCTGTACCAGATCAACTCCCCTGATTTTGTGCTGCTGTTTATACCGATTGAATCGTCATTCAGTTTTGCTGTGCAAATAGATTCTGAGCTGTTTAGCGATGCCTGGGATAAGCGCGTGGTAATTGTTAGTCCTTCAACTTTGCTGGCTACCCTGCGCACTATTGCCAGTATATGGAAACAGGAGCGCCAAAACCGCAACGTACTGGAGATTGCCCGCCTTAGCGGAGCTATGTACGATAAATTTGTTGGTTTTGTTAACGATATGGAAAGTATAGGCAAAAACATTAAGCTGAGCCAAAACGCATACGACAATGCAATAAATAAATTAACCGAAGGCAATGGCAACCTTACTAAGACAGCCGAAAAGATAAAAAGCCTTGGTGCTAAGGCCAACAAGCAGTTGGATCAGAAGTATTTGGAGGACACCCCTCAATCTTTTGAAGAGATCGAATAAAAATTATTCGTTTTTAGGGAACGCGTTCCACCCTTGCGCCTTCAACGCATGCATATTCCCGCTTTTCGTAATTAAATTACACCCCGATGCCGGTTCGGTAATATGGCCTATAATGGTGATATCCATTTTAAACTTTATCTTTTCGTAGTCGGCCTGTTTTACGGTAAACAGGAGCTCATAATCTTCGCCGCCGCTCAGGGCACATACGGTTGGGTCGAGGTTAAACTCGCGGGCGGTTTCAAAGGTCATCGGGTCAAGCGGTATCTTTTCTTCATAAATACTGCAGCCCTTATTGCTTTGTTTGCATATATGCATGATCTCAGAGGCCAGCCCATCCGATATATCGATCATCGCGGTAGGTTTAACATCAATTTCTTTTAGCAGGTCAATTATATCCTTTCTCGCCTCCGGTTTTAACTGACGTTCCACAATATAATCCTTCCCTTCCAGGTCTGGTTGAATATTAGGGTTTTCAAGGTAGATCAGCTTTTCGCGTTCCAATAGCTGCAAACCCAAGTAAGCACCGCCCAAATCGCCCGATACGCATATCAGGTCCCCTTCCTGGGCGCCATCGCGATAAACTATATCCTCCGCATTAGCGTAACCAACGGATGTTACACTCAAAACCAATCCCTGTTTTGATGACGTAGTATCGCCGCCAACCAGGTCAACGCCATATTTTTCACACGCGATGTATATGCCTTCATACAATTCTTCAACAGCCTCAATTGGGAACTTGCTTGACATGCCAATAGATACCGTTACCTGTGTAGCCGTACCATTCATAGCATAAATATCGCTCAGGTTTACCTGCACGGCTTTATAGCCCAGGTGCTTTAGCGGCGTATAAGCCAGGTCGAAATGTATGCCCTCTAATAGCATATCGGTAGAAACCAACATTCTTTTTCCTTTAAAATCAAGCACAGCCGCATCATCGCCTACACCCTTTATAGTGCTTTTTTGCACCAGTTCAATATTTTTGGTAAGGTGGTTGATCAAGCCGAACTCGCCTAAAGTTTCAATATTGGTTTTTTCTTTGTTATCAAACATATTAAAGAGGTGATTACACCAATTTTTTAGGTGATTACACTGATATAATAATCGGTAAAATCAATTATGTATCAGATCAATCTTTTTTAAACCACAAAAATACGAAAGCTTAATCCAAAAAATTGTTATTCGGGTAAAACAACTTTGCGGCTATTTAATTACTATTATTAACATTGACTAATAAATACTTATTGGTAATATTTTAACCAAAGTTTAAAAAGTTAATACATGGTTAACATTTGATACCGATATTTATCAAAAAAACATTTATCTATGAAATTTAGAAAATTACTTATCTGTGCCGGATTAGCACTGGCTATAGCTGGCTGTAAAAAAAATGATAATCCCGGAAATCCCGGGTCAACCGGCACTACAGGCACCACCGGTACCACGGGAAGTACCGGCGTAACCGGAAACGTTTATTCGCTTACCGAGACTTTTGAAAGTGGTACAAAAACCGCATACGCGGCTGCAGATGTAACACTCAGCACCGGATCATGGAATTTTAATGACGCGTTAATTGGCAGCCTTGCTACTGACGTAAAAGATGGAAACCAATCGGTTAGGTTGCGTACGGGCGATATTGCCATGAATTTTGATATAAATGGCCTTACCCAGGTTATTATAAAACACGCCAAATATGGTAGTGACGCGGCTTCTACCTGGCAACTATTGATGTCTACAGATGGCGGCGTTAACTATACGCAGGTGGGCAACACGATCAATGAAACCAGTACTACTTTGGTTGCTGATACATTTAAAGTTAACGTTACCGGTAAGGTAAGACTTGAAATAAAAAAGACAAGCGCTACCATACGTATAAATCTTGATGATATTACCTTTAAGGGAACCGGTGATCCGGGTATAACCATAGGCATACCAGATACAGGAGGGGCAGACACTACCGCCACTTCATCGGCCACAAGCCCAAGGGGCGTTACAGTTGGCTCAGATGCGCCACCGGCAAGTGGCGATAACAGTAATTTATTAATGGGTAATCCATCAGGTGCACAGGCATCTATGTCGTTCACTACTAATTACTTGATAGACCAGGGCTACTATGTTGAATCGTACAACAGTGTAAAAGGCGAGCCTAACTGGGTAAGCTGGCATTTAGACGCATCAAATATTACCAATGCAACAGGGCGGTTAGACAATTTTGCCGGATTTAACGGATTACCATCCGGATGGTATGCTGTACAAAGTAATAGCTATAGCGGTTCTGGTTTCGACAGGGGCCATAATTGTCCGTCTGCAGATCGTACAAGTTCTGTAAATGCAAATTCAGCTACTTTCCTGATGACCAATATGATCCCGCAGGCCCCGCAAAATAATCAGCAAACATGGGCAAATTTGGAAAATTATCTGCGCGACCAGGTAGTGGCAGGATACGAAGTTTATATTATTATGGGTAGCTATGGCACAGGTGGTGTGGGTTCAAGCAGCTCGGCAACAGTTAATACCATTAACAACACCCACGTTAATGTGCCCAGCAATGTTTGGAAGGTGGCCGTTGTTTTACCAGCAGGAACAGGAGATTTAAATCGCGTAACATCATCAACACGGGTTATCGCGGTTAATACACCCAATATAAATTCTATTAACTCGGATTGGACAAAATACATTGTTACCGTTCGTGACATTGAAACGGCAACAGGATATAATTTACTTTCAAACCTTCCTCAAAATGTGCAGGACGCTATTGAGGTAAAGAAAGATGCAGGGCAGTAACCCCGGCCAAAGGAGAAATTAATTGCATAAAAAAGGCTTCGTTATTTTAACGAAGCCTTTTTTTATTTAACTAAGATTTTTGGTTATTGAACAACAGCGGTTAATTCGCCGGTAAGCAAGTTAACAAGGTTAACATATGTATTGTTGCCCCAGTTCAAAGTGATCTTTGCCGTATGGTTACCTAAAAACACCATAGTGCCGGTATACACATTAACAGACCCTTCGGCAGGGGTGGTTTGATCCAGGTAAGCATAAGTTGAATTAAACGAAGTAGTACCTGTAGTAACATCGGCGCTGCCGTTAGAAATATTAACTACAAGACCGTTTAAAACGTACTGTGTATCTGCATTGCTGTAAGCAGTAACCGCATGCGACCCGTTAAGTGTAGAAGTATGGAAAGATGTACCTATTGTACCGTTCATGGAAACAGTGCCAAAGTTGGCGCCAATTTGTTTTACAGTATAGTTTTGACCGGTTATATACTTGTTATTAAATAATGTTCCGGCATCAACGTAAGTAATACTATCGGAAAGGATATATCCATCTAAAGTACTATTGGTGCAGGTATAAGTAAATTTATAATGGCTGCCAACTGTTTTAGTGGTGTCGCCAACAGGTATTGTATAATTCAATGTAGTATCAATGATATAACCGCAATACGGATCAACACCATTTATTATTGGGCCTTTTTTTAGGCCAACGCTATTTGGGGCCTTAAGGCCATTATTAATATTGGCTGCGCCATATTTACCAGATATGGATTGATAAAAGCTTAACGCTATCCGTTTGCTGAATGCTGATGCGCTTGCGCTATTATTAGATGCAACCTGCGATTTTTTACACCCGGTGTATACCAAAGCCAATGTCCCCAGGGCCAGTATAGTTAGCTTGAATGATGTTTTCATAATAAATTATTTTACTGAAATACTAAAAGCAATTAAATTATGCCAAAGTATTTTTCTAATAAGCTCAAAATCAATACCAAGTTTTAATAAACCGGTATATGAGAACAAATATAATTGTTTATTTGAAGTAACCATATAAAAATGTAGAGAATAGCCCCGATTTGGGGAATTATCTCCCCGCCCCATTTGTGGTTTATGGAATACATTACTCTAAAGGAGCGTTTTTCAAGGTCTCTCTTAAATTCATAAATGATTTGTAAGGGCCTATGGATAAAGTACTGTTAACCAGCCAGGCCGGGATGCTTCCTCCCGGGTTTACGCTAAAGGTATAATCCACCTTTAAAGTATGATCATTAATTATTATTACCTTCCACGTAGCAAGCGAGTAAGGCACACGCACAAAATCGGGGTTTTCGGGCAAATAGGCGGGCAGGCTCTTTGCCTGTATCCCAAACCTGTTGGCGGCACTATCGGGCAAAATACTAAGCTCTATGATCAGATCACGATCTTTTATTGGCCAGGGTAAATGTGATGTGGAATAATAGATAGTTTGCTGCAGGCTTGATTTTAACAATGTTGTTTTTCGCGTGCTGTAAACCCAGTTATTATAATGCTTAATATCCTGCAGTGTTTTAATAAGCTGCGTTTTAGTTGCAGTTAGTTCACAAACTACCCGTAACTCTTTAAGGTTTCCTGTTAATGGGGTCCGGGTATAAACCTGTATGCCGTTCTCGTCTCTTTTTAATTCCCATTTGCCCTGGCTAAAGCATGCCATGCGTGGTATAATAAAAACACAAAAAACAAGTAATGCATTTTTAAACATGTTACAGGCAAATTATAGGGTGCGGGTTTTAAGCAGATGCATTGGCGGCTTAAAACTACAAGTTATAGGCGGGATAAATCATGACGCCTTGCGTAACATATTTGATATATTAGAAATAACACCGCCTGGTTGGGTCATCAAAGCTGGAGCGAGAGCTTTTGCTATTTTTTATAAGGAAGCCAACAGATAGTTCATGCGACCCATACCCCAGACTCCCGAGTTTATTTAACGAATAATCAAAGGCATAACCTATACGTATGTTATCAGTAGCGAAAAACTCGGCCATAGCAACCATCGCGCTCGAGGTTGGTAACCCGCTTGGCAGGTTGGGTTTATTGTATAAGGGTATAGAGGTGCGGTAAGTGGTACCCAGCCATATTTTTTCATTTAACAGAAAAAAGGCGTTAATATCCATGCTGGTTGGTACTGTTGGATTATCCTTAATTAATATAGACGGCTTAAACTTTACACCTGTACCTAAATCAAACAATGCGCCCATTGTAAAATACTCGTGCGGTTTTGGGGTGGGAACCCCTAATGCACTGGCGTTGGCGCCGCTATGCATGTATTGCGGCAAAAGATTATCAACCGAAGCGCCAATAAAATAACTATCATTAGTATATAAAAGCCCTAAACGCGCGTCGGGCGACAGAAAGCTATGATAGCCTGTCGGGATATAATCGTCACCTGTTTGTACGGGGTTTAATTTATTCCCATCCAGGCCCGATTGTATAAATCCTAACCCTACTCCAAAGGCAAGCCTTGAGTTTTCATTTTGTCCTATTTGTATCCGGTAAGCGTAATTGGCATAAGCGGCAATATTGCTTTGCGCGCCGATCTCATCGCGCTGAAGCAAAAGCCCAAGCCCTACCTTATCATCAGCTACAGACCCATCCAGCGCAACCGATGCGGTTTGGGGTGCTCCGGTCAGCCCGGTCCATTGCGAACGGAAGAAACTGTTTACATAAATATCGCTTTTATAACCGGCATAAGCCGGATTGATATACAACCCGTTAAAAACATATTGACTAAACTGCGCGTCTTGTTGGGCATTTGCCTTTATAAACGAAAGCGTTAAAACAAAAAGAAAGCATATTTTTTTCATCGTCATTATATTTTAGTCCTTAACAGTGTTAAATAACCCTTGTAAGTATCCCATACCCCGGCATTTGTTTTGGCGCGCAGTACATAGAAATAGGTGCCCTCAACCATACCTTCTCCTGTCCAGTCGTTTTGATAATTTGTTTTTTGAAAAACCGTATTTCCCCATCGGTTGATGATGATTAATTCAGTATCCGAATAAGTATCTAAACCGGGAATAACGAATTTGTCGTTCTTGCCATCACCATTGGGCGTAAATACATTTGGAACAACGAGCGGGTTAACCTGCTGAATAACCTGGGCTACATTGTTTTCCAATATGGGGTCGTGCTCGCGCCCTTTAATATCAACTATACTTTCAACCACACCGGGTTTTAAAACCATCACACTTACCACAAGTTTTGTTGGGTCGTTTTCTTTGAGTAGTTTAATGTCCCAGGTTAATGTGCGGGTAGAATCATTATATTTTACAGTTCCGTTATCGGTAAGCTGCGGCACATAGGCTATGTTTGGCGGTAAAGTATAGTTTACCTGTACCTGCGTACCGTTGGGCTTGCTGTTATTGTTTGCCGTTAAAATATAGCTGTACTTATCCCCGGGTGTCGCGTTGATATTGGTTGATTGGATAGCTATCGTTAAATCAACAGCGGTATCGGGTTGTATTACAGGCGGCGTTGCCGTGTTAACAATAACCCGTATCCCGTCCGATTGCTCTGAGGTACAACCACCGAAATTATACGCCACCACCGTGTAAACACCCGCGGTGGTAGCTGTATAATCTTTTGATAAGGCTCCGTTTATTTTCATTCCGTCTTTATACCATTGGTAGGCTGCCGCGTTTGCCGTATATCCATGTAAAACAATAGTCTCCCCCTCGTTGATAGTATACGTTGGATACCCGCCCTGACCTCCCGGGGTCTGTGCGTGGGTGGCACCTGTAACTATCAGCAATGCGCATACAATTATTAATTTACATAGAAGTTTCATACGGGCTAATGCCGTTGTTTTTTAATTTGCTGTTATTAATGGTTTTGTTGGTATCGGGGTCAGAATTATATCTTTTGTTCCCGTAGCCGGACAAGTTGGACTAAGCGCGTAGGATACATTTACCCCAAACGTTACAGTTGCCGGGCTTGTCTCGCCGGTTACATCGTATGTGCTTGATGTTGCACCTGGTATAACCACTCCGTTTCTTGTCCATTGGTAATTAATAACATACCCGCTTGATGGCGTTACATTGGCAGTAAGCAAGGTTTCGCTGCTGGCAATGGCGCACATTGAGCTGGTAGGCGTAGTTATGGCAACAGTTAACGGCGGAAGCACAAACACTTTAAACACATCCGAAATGGGCGAGGTACAGCCATTGCTGTTTTCGGTTACTACCTGGTAATTATAATAACCGGGCGCTCCGGTAGTTTCTGTATAGGTCCTGCCGGTCATGGCGGTTACCTCTTGTTTGTTTCCGCTTGGGTCAATCTTATACCAGTGATATTTGGTGAAATCAACGCCGCCAACATCCTGTGGGCCCGCAATTGAAATGTTTTGTCCGGCGCATAATATTTTACCTACATCTGTTACCGCTGTTGGCGGGGCTGTAGTAGCGTCGCTTGGGCCGGATGTAACTTGTGCCGCTGATCTGTTTGCTATTGCAATGAATAGTACGATCAGGATCAAATTGAGTAAGGATTGGTGCTTTTTCATGTGGACTTGTTTTTTGTAGTTCATTTAATAATAATTTACAAGGATGTTATCCCCGGTTTTTGCGGGGTCGGATCAATGGTTATAGTTGTTTGCTGCGGCAGCGATGTACAGCCCGTAGCTTTATTTTGTTCAGTTATGGTATAAGTGCCGCTTTGGGTTATGTTTTGGGCGCTTGCTGTTGTAATGGTATTGCCGTTGCTATCTTTAAAAAAATAATTATAGGTGCCGGTGTCGTATCCAACTATGGCTTTGGTTAGGTCGTAAAAACTGCAAACTTCATGTGGGCTTGTTAGCGCCAGTACGGGTATAGGGTTAAGCACCACATGTACATTTTGGCGGTAAACAGGAGCAAATACAATATCATCAACGGCAAAGTCATTGCCGTTGGAAGCAATGTTTTGATTAACCAAAGCGATAGGAACGGAGCCACTTGTGCTTCCCGAGTTCCAGGTAGTTGTAAAATATTGCCAAACACCATCTGCCAGCGTGGGCGAAAGGTTTATAGTGCTGCCAAGCGGGCTGCCATTAATAGAAAACTGCAATATGGCGGGGCTGGCCGGGTTAACCGATGTTGCCCAGGCCGAAAAAACATAATCGGTATTAGGTATAACAGTAATATTTTGCGTCCAAACGGTTGTGTTTGCGGTTGCCGCGCCGTTAACGATCAGCATATTACCCGACCCTGAAGTATGATCGCCAAATGCGGTAAATTGCGTATGGTAGCTATTGGGGTTTGTGCCAACAGCATAAGTTCCTTCCAGGCTCAAAACACCGCAGCAACAAGTAGGGCAATTAGTTGTAAGTTTTACATAGTTATATGCACTGGTAAAACCACGTGTAGTGGCATTGGTAGTAGGCGCAGAAAAATCGCCATTGGTCACCACATTGGTGCCGGTAACCTGCCACCAGTAATCGCCGGAGCTGGTAACAGTTAAAGAAGTACCGGCCGAACCGTTGTTCCATGATGGATTTGAATATCCCGCAACAGGAACTGTGTTTAAAGTTACGCTTGATCCGCAGACGGTTACAGTAGTATCATTTGATAAAGCAAGACCGGTATATACACTTATAACGCGCTTAAGCCTGCCCGTAAATGAAAGGCAAACCAATCCCAACAGAAAGCAGGATAAAAGAGTTGTTTTTTTCGGTATTGTAAGCGCGCACATAACCAACCGTGTATTAATTAACAGGCAAAGTGTTTTACGGGATTTTTTGTATAAGTGTTACATGGGTTAAAAAATATTTCTAAATATTTCTTTTCGTTTAATAATATTTAATACACTGGCTATAGCTAACCTAAAAATATTATAGAGCAATTAGTCGGTTTATTCGAGTTTTTAATAGTAAATAATTGATTATAAATTGTTTATAACTTTATAATTTTCCACAATAATTATTAATATGTGTTTATAAGTAATTTAAACAAAAGGAAATCAGAAAACTTACCGCTTTCCACATATTAATTATAAATTAATTATTTCTTTAGTGGTTTTTGATATTTGTCGGCTTAAAAAACATCTATTAGTTAAAGTG